>Ga0315276_10000347_pt1 | contig 39316 bp, 33 predicted proteins | sample YL17G05_0_MG_FD_204542 | JGI IMG/M metagenome (GOLD analysis project Ga0315276, IMG submission 204542) | Sediment microbial communities from Yellowstone Lake, YNP, Wyoming, USA - YL17G05_0 | ecosystem: Environmental > Aquatic > Freshwater > Lake > Sediment | place: USA: Wyoming | collected...
CATCCCACTGCCCCTGATTGGCAGTGAAGGCAAGCGGCATCGAAGACATGCTGACGGAGAGACCAGAATCCAACTGACCGGTTGAAAGCAACCCTTGCGATGCTTGCCCCGCAACAATTGGCGACAGAAGCAGGACGGCAGACAGCAAGCTTCGAGCATATGGGCGACACATCACATGTCCTCCTTTGAAACGTCTATCTTTTGTCGAATTCATTCTACCGCCTTCAACGTAACTACAGGTTAAGATGGACAATTCGGCAGCACGTACCCACCGCCAGTCAAGTAGCTGACCAGCGCGCTCAGGTCGGCCAAATCAACAATGCCGGATCTGTTGACATTGGCCTCATCCACACATTGGAGCGTGTATCCTCCACCGGTGAGATAGCTGACCAGAGCGCTGAGATCCGCTAAATCAACGATACCACTCATGTTAACGTTACCGGTCACGCCGGCACAGCACGATTGGCAAGCGTCGCCGATTCCATTGTGGTCACTATCGTCCTGGCTGGGATTGTAGACAGTCGGGCAGTTATCACACGCATCGCCAAGTCCGTCATCGTCCAGATCGCTCTGAATCGGATTGGGTATACCGGGACAATTGTCCGGTACAGGGTACATCGACATGAATGACACGGTATCGATCTCGGTCCCGTAATCGCTCGTATACGTCATCTCCAGATAGAAGGTATCAACTTGATTCTCGTACGTGGGATAGCCGGGCGGTATCTCAAACTGCAGCGGCGTGCTTTCATTGGTCACATCGGTTCTCGCCGGTAATGTCCCGAAGTTCGATATACCCTGTTTGACAGTCACTCCGCCGCTCACCTTTGCCAGCTTGATGGAGAAACTACTCAGAGGTAGAAAGTGGGTATTACGAAGCTCTACCACCAGTTCTATAGTCTCGCCGCGTTCGGCGATGCCGTCTCCGTCACCACCGGCCACATCGGAGAACGACATGTCGGGCAGCAGCTTAGGCCGACCTACTTTGACAAAATCCACGCGATCACCGTAATAGTTGGGGATCGCTATGATGTGATGGCGCGGATTGTAATCTATATTGCAGGGCGCGTTGTGTCCGGTCGAGACGACCTCCGGAGGGGATGTGAAATTTGAGTCGTACCGGTAAATCGTACCGTTTTGGTATCCCGTCGCATAAGTGTTACCGAATTGATCTCTGGCCAGACCGTTGCTGTAGTCAGTTGCGAACTTGACAAGATCTGTCACGCTCGAATCGGTGAGACTGACTGCCTGGATATACACAGGTGCCCGTGCGCCGATGACGAGTAATCGGTTGTGTTCGGCATCGAATACCACATCACGTGGCAAGTAACCCAGTCCCCCGTCGGTCGTTGCAAATTCCGATACGTCGCCATCGCTTAGACGGACCTTGAATATCCTGTCTCTGGGACCCTGGCCGTACGCAGTGGGAATATCCACGACATAGAGGTAGCCCGACGTATCCAGAGTACATCCGCCGAGATACACCGCATCGGGAATGACCCATTGGTCAATGAAACCCGCCGTGGCAAGATCGTAACTTCTTACCGTCTGCATCGTGGTCTGATAAAATGTGGTCCCGCCGATACACGCCGAGTTGATGTACGTCCCGACCGTCTGGAACAAGGTCAACGTTTCGGCCGTATCTATCTGCATTATGATCCCGTCAAGATTCAAAGAAACCAAATAGCGATTATAGAGTGAGTCCCACACTGTACATTCCGGTCTGTGAGCCGGAACCTGGGCGCCGGCAACTGAGGGAAGTGCCAATACCGCGGCAATTGCGCCAAGAATCACTGTTTTGAACATATTGACTAGTCCTGAATTTATACTATTTCCTTCATGCTTACGAACAACTCGGCAGCAGGTACCCACCACCGGTCAGGTAACTCACCAAAGCGCTCAGGTCGGCCAAGTCGATTATGCCCGATGCGTTCACGTTCGCCTCATTTGGGCAGGGAAGCTGATAGCCGCCTCCGGTTAGGTAGCTGACCAAGGCGCTCAAATCGGCCAGATCTACGATGCCGGTGTAATTGACGTTACCCCGCACGCCAAGACAACAACAGGCATCACCGATACCGTCGTGATTGCTGTCTTGTTGGCCAGGGTTCGCAACGGTGCGGCAATTGTCAAGACTACCGCACACGCCGTCGTTGTCGACGTCGTTCAGCGTATCCAATGGACATACATCACAAGCGTCACCGACGCCGTCCTGATCCTGATCTGCCTGTTCCAAATTTGAGACAGCGGGGCAATTGTCAATGTTGCCGCACACGCCGTCGCCGTCGATGTCGTTCAGAGAATCCAGCGGACAGGCATCACACGCATCACCCAACCCGTCGTGATCCTGATCAATCTGGTCAGGGTTACTTATGTTTGGGCAATTATCACGGTAGGCTGGGACGGTATCCCTATCCTGGTCTTGATAGTAGTCAAACGGCAGCAAGGCAAGCGAGTCTTGTCCAAACACTGGAATCACCAATATCCGGTCCTTCAGGTTGAAGTCAAGGTTGGCCGGTTCGCGGAATCCCGACACGACTTTCATTGGCGGATCAGTGAATAGGGAATCGTACATATACACTGCGCCGCGATCAGATGCCGAGACATAGTAGTTGCCGACATGATCGCGCGCGATGCCGTCCAAGAAACCGAACGGTGTCGTGGCAACCGTTGAAAGCGTGCCGAGATTAATGTCGTAGGCCTGAATTGGACCGCTTGAATAGCTGACAATGAGCAATCGGTTCTGCGCTGAATCAAAATACAGGTCCTGAGGCGAAGTTGCCAATTCCGGCAGACTGATCTGAGTAACAGAGCGATCAGCAAGATGCAGGCGAAACAGCTGGTTGCCTTGCATATCACTGATCCATAGATTCCCCGAAGAGTCTCCGGTAATGCCGTCCAGTACGTTGGAGGCGGGAATAGATACCAGCATGACCTGATTGCCGGTCGCCAAATCCACTCCACTTACGGAGCGACTGTTGTAGGACACATATAGAGTGTCCCGATAAATCGTGTTGCTCAAGATTGCCTTTGAGTACTGTCGGAACACCGACACTTCGCCGGTCGGCTTCAGAGCATAGACAGTCCCGAGTTGCCAGGACGACACTAAGTATTGGTTATGCAGCGAGTCAAATGTCGCGCACTCGGGGGTTCGGATGTTGCCGATGGCATATGAGAGCAGTGGCATGAAGACGACCAATGCGGTTAGTAAGTAACACTTTCTCCATGGCATGATAAACTCCTTCACTATGAGTGTTAAGATTCAGGCTATTCGATGCTTGCATTCTCATTTTGGCACAATTCACGTGTCTGACCAGAGATATGTCACGGATCATGGGGATTTCTTACAATGCAGGCTGATTGCGAAATGAATTGTGCGTGGCAAAAGAGTATCGTATGAAGTGTTGACATAACGGACTTGATTTATTAGTTCTGGTCCAGTAGATTAAGAGTAGACATAGTTTTTGCCGGCAGTTTCATGCACATCAACGAGTTACACGGTCGGGCGCGCAGCGGTGACAAATCGGCGGAGAGTGAACTGTATCGGCGCCTCCGTGTAAGTTTTCTCCTCTTCCTGCGACAGAAAGTGCGTGATCAGAAGGACGCTGAGGACATAGTTCAGGAAGCACTCCTGGCCATAGCAGACAACGAGAGCAAGATCGCATTCGACACGAGTTTCTCGGCATGGGCGTACAGAGTCTTAGAAAACATGCTGCTTCGGCATTATCGTTCTAAAGGACAGCGTCAAAGAGCCTTCGTTGCGATGTCGCAGAATGATCCGGAGTCGTCATATATGTCCAACCCGGAGTTGAAAGCTCGTCTGCTTCGTTGTATGCGAGAGCTTAGTCGCACCCGTTGCCGGCATGCGCAGATAGTAGGTCTGCATGTGCAGGGTTTCAGCGTGAAGGAGATCTGCGCCAAAATGCACGTGACCAGCAACAACCTCTATGTTATGCTGATGCGCGCCAGGAATCTCCTTGAGGAATGCCTGGACAAAGTGAGGATCGAATGACCGGTCGCTGTACCGACAGCCGCTTTGAAGCGCTGCTGTATCCTTACCAACTGGGGATGTTGAGTGCCGAAGACTCTCGACTGGTCGAGTTGCATCTGTTGGAGTGTGAGAACTGCTACAATCGAGTGCTGCAATTCGAGTCGGCTGCAGAGATGTTGCGCGACGACAAAGAAGTCCGCCAGGAGATCCTTACTCTCGCTTCCTTAGAGGCCGAGATTCCTGAGACCGAATCGTTACCGTCAGTTCAGCCTGATCAGGAGAGGAAAGCCTGGCCGGTTTGGTCGCGCGTAGCACTCGTTCTTGCCGCCGCGGTGGTTGTCCTGGCAATAATTCCCTGGCAGATGCGAGTTACGACGACCGATGAAACGGTGGCCCAGGAACCGCGACTGGCCGTTGCGTACTTCAAGGATCTGTCCAACGCGGCCGCCTCCGACAGTCTTTGTCCGATTGTGACCAACTTGATCGCAACGGATCTCTCTCAATCTCGGTTCCTGCAGGTTGTGCCGGAAAGTCGCCTCAAGTCCGCCCTGCTGCTGAGCGGGCACCAGCCGGCGTGCGGCATCGATGACTCCGTCTCCGAGGGAGTTGCCCGGTCCTTGGACGTCAAATGGCTGGTAACCGGCGTCATTCTCCAGACTCGGCCCAGGTATGAATTGGTTGTTAGCGTTGTTTCTCTGAAGGACGGCAGGCTTGTCGGATCACGCCGTATTGAGGGCCCGGAGAATGATGACGTCTTCGGCATTGTTGACCAGATTACGCTGGCCGTCAAATCGCTTCTCCCTCTACCCGACTCCGCGCGGAAGGAAACCGACAAGCGAGTAGCCGATGTAACGACGCACTCCCCAGAAGCGTATCGGTGCTACTTAGAGGGAATCGAGCTTGCCTATAAATACTACTTTGACGAGGCTATCAGGAAATTCCGGCAGGCGGTCGAGATTGATACGGCCTTTGCCATGGCTTACTACTATCTGGCCCGTTATCAAAGCAGAAGCTATTTGCCCAAAGCCGTTTACTATTCGTCGTCCACTACCGAGAAGGAGCAACTATATATCAAGAGCCTGCAGGCTGAGGCCAATGGAAGACGCGATCAGGCGGTCGACAGCTTATTGCTCCTGGTAAAGCGCTATCCAGATGAATTGGATGCGATGTTCTTGCTCGGCCAGTACTTCGGAGGGCTGGGCCTGCCTAGCAAGTCTGTGTACTATTGCCGAAAGGGACTTGAGCTTGATCCCACCTTCAAGCTCGCTCATTGTTACATGGCGTACGGCTACAGCAGAATGGGCTTTCTCGATAGCGCGCTATCGGCTGCCGACAAGTATATCGAATTCGCGTCAGACGAACCTAACCCTTATGACACCAAGGGCGACATTCTGGCAGCCTATGGCCACTTCGTCGAGGCGATCGCAGTGTATCGTCAGGCGCTGGCCATTCGCCCCGATTTCGCCCGATATGAAACACTTGGCAAGATCGGACAGATCGCTCTGTTCTCAGGGGACTACGTGCGGGCCGACAGTGCCTTTGATCTGATGGCCCGCGTCCCAAGCATGCCAGTGCAGTCGACGGGGACATACTATAAAGCGGCGGCCTTGACCCAGCAGGGCAAATTCGACTCCGCCCTACATCTGTTGGACAGCAGTATTGCCGTCGATGAGCAGATGCGGGATTACATGGGAGTCGTTAGCAAACGTGCCGCAAAAGCCTTCGTCAACTGGGAGATCGGCCGTCCTCGCGAAGCTGTTGCTGAGATGCGGCGGAGTGTCGAAACAAGGCGGGTCACGGAACCCCGGGATGTCGTCGGGCGACGGCCGTTTCTGGTACTTCTGCTCATCGAGTCCGGCGATCTTTTTGCAGCGCAGGCATCAGCAGACTCCCTCCGCCGGGACATTGAGCGAACAGGATTCGAAAGCGCCAACTTCGGGTTTGGGCTGGCGGTAACGGCTCTAGCGCTTGGTCGCACCGATTCAGCGATCACCCTCTTGCGGATCCTTGGCAACGATTTGGAGTCCGGTTTCCCCGCGCTCTTTCTATTGGGGCGTACACTACTTGCCAATGGTCAGTATGCCGAGGCAGCCGCCACTTTTGAGAGCGCCCGCACACGTTTTCAATCATGGCGCATCAGTCTCATAGCTTGGAACAGTCTGATAGAATATTACCTTGGCTGTGCCTATGAGGGGCTTGGCCAGACGCGCGAGGCAATCGCGGCGTATCAAACCTTTGTTGAACGAATGCAGCACGCTTCACCTCCTCCTACAGCGTTGGCCGATGCAACCGCTCGTCTCCAACGACTCAGGAACCGGCCATAATGTGACCGGTTGAGTGTTGCTGATGCCGGGTCGGTAAGCAAATCTGCTGGTGCCTCCCCGAGCCCAATGCGATTGCTATCCCGGGCAACTCGGTAGCACATACCCGCCACCCGTCAAATAACTGACCAACGCGCTTAGATCGCCCAAATCCACAATTCCTGTGCCGTTGACATTCGCCTCATCCGAACACGGCAGCACGTACCCCCCGCCGGTCAAGTAGCTGACCAGCCCGCTCAGATCGGCCAAGTCAACGATGCCGCTCGCATTCACGTTGCCGCGAACTCCGACACAACAGCAGGTATCAGCGGATTCATTGATATAGATTGGATTTCCACCTGAGTTTTCTATGAGTCCAAATACAACATCATAATCATCGTCATTGTCAAGCTTGCCACAGGCTAAGCCGGGCACACTTGCGCTTCCAAAAAGCGTACCCAGCGAAGTGAACACTCCCGAACCGTCGTTCCTCCAGAGTTTGTTACCGCCTCCAGAAATCTGGACCGTAATCAAGTCAAGATCGCCGTCAAGGTCAGCGTCAACCAATTCGATTTTTGGAGTCCCGGCCTCGAAATAGGGACCTGCTTCAACGAATGTCCCCGTGTTGTTCTGATTTAGCCATATCTTTGCCCCGGCGACTGAATTCCCCACCGCAAAGTCGATGTCGCCGTCACCGTCTACATCACCAGTCACAGCATTTTCGTATCCTGCGCTGTTCCCCAACGCCTGACCGCTATTCACAAAATTGCCGGAACCGTCATTCAGCCATATTTCATCCGGTTGGTTTGAAAACGTTATGAACAGATCAAGAGAGCCGTCGCCATTGACATCAGCCAGTTTCATATCACCCCCGTTGCCTCCGCCATATTCAGTATCCGTTATCGTGAAGAACCCTTCCCCGTTATTCAGCCATAGGCGATTGGGCAGCAGGTAATAAGCAATAAACGCGTCTTTATCACCATCGTTGTCGACATCTCCAAGTACAATCGTACCGGGGTAATCAGGTCCCAAACCGATGTCTTGTCCGCCTTCGGTGAACGTTCCGTTTCCATTATTGAAGTACACTTTGCTTGGACTCGCGTGGCTCAATAAGAAAATATCCGGATACGTGTCACCATTGAGGTCACTGATGGCGACGCCATGGACTTCCGACAAATTGAAACTCTGCTGGCTTGGCGAGAAGATGCCGTTTCCATCATTCAGCCAGAGTTGGGACGGGCCTATGTAGTTGGGCAGGAAGACGTCATTGTCACCATCCAGATCAACATCTGCGATTGCGACCATGAATGATCTGGTATTGCCCAGGACTTGCTCGCTCTTCGTAAACACTATTTCCAGGGGACAGGCGGCATGGGAAAACCCTGAAATGAAGGAGACCAGCGTTATGACGAAGAGCAATTTCATAGCTTTCATATTCAACCTCAGTTTATGTTGGCCTCACCGCAATTCGTTCTGGAATTGTCCGGACGGTCAAGGGCGTTGATCTGAAGGCCTTATGCTATCTGTTATGTTGCGCATCCTGTTCTGATCTAACACGAGTGACCCATGCGATTTCGATACAAGCTCCCCCTCTCCCGTCTTGGGAGAGGGTGCCCCGAAGGGGCGGGTGAGGGCCAAATGGCTTCGACCATTTTTCGATCTCGTTGCCGCACACCAAACAAGCGGCTTCGTTTTCCATTTTTTTTGCAACAATTCAGTTTACCATCCGGGTTCGCACCGCTGAATCCCCGCGCGGTTCCGCGACCGGTACCACACCCGCAGGGTGTGATTAGACGAATTCACACCTTTCAGGTGTGGTACCGAGGACGTTCCGGCATCAAAATGACGGCCACTGTGCCGCAACCGGTCAATCCCGCTGCTTCGAGCGAAGTCGAGAAGCGTTCTATTGTGCCCAAACCGGTTCGTTTTGTACATCTCCATCGAGATAACTGATTGTCATTCAACGAAAGTTGGCTTCGTTTCCGTGTTTTTCGTGTTCGCGCTCACATTCCCTTCGGCATTAGAAATCTACGCACACGATACTCCTTCCACATTAGGGCGTGAGCGCGGAATCTGATTCAATTTAATGGTAAAATTGCGGGGTAGGAATACGGGAAGAACAGAACCCCACCGCAAAGCGGATGGGCCACCCTGCCTTCGTCATTCCGGCCTCCGAGCCGGAATCCATAGAGGTCGTAGGCAGATGAGGACATCTGCCACGCACAGAAATCCCCCGGCACACGCGGCGTGTACTGCGCACATAGTGGGATTTAGCAGACGGCGCGCCGGATAAAAGTCAATGGAGACTGTGGGAGGCTGGAACCGTTCGAAATGTCTCTCTACTTTATCTGTGGCGCTTGTAGTTATATAGGAGTTCTTCTATACAAATGAAGGCGCCGGTCATGAGTATGCCAAGGACCATGAGCCAAGGCTCGTTCTTATAATCCCCTCGGGCAAAAGCCAGTCCTCCCACGAATACAAGAGCCATCGACACCATTCTACCAACGATAATCAGGGGAGGCTGGTCTAGCGACATGCCGCATACCAGTCTTTCCGTTGCGTTACGCACATCGGCGTCTGTAACCACCGAGGAACTGTGGGATCGGGACAGTTCCGCCGCCAGGTGGCCTAATGCCAGACCGAGGCTGTATTCCGCTTCGTTTTTCTGAGTAAGAGCTTCAGAGCTCCACTGTACGGATCGTTCGGGTGGTCGAGAAAACGTAAATGATTTGGCATCATTTGCGGCGACCTTCGGGCTCTTAGCCGCACCGTTTCTTAGGGCTCCCCGTTTATGGGAGACTCCGTTACCGGTTCGTGACCCGTTCATATCAAAAACACCCGGCCGGTTGTCTGCGTCCGGTTCGTGTGCTGTAGTGCTTGTCCTGCAGAGTCTTCACCACTTCAGGCAAACTCGCGAGGGCTTTGATAACGTGCTCCTCAACTACCAAGCCGTCTTGACTCGCTTCGGCACTGCTCTGGGCCGCCTTATACAAACCCTTCTGGATTTCGCGGTTGATGCGGTTGATTAGATCTATCGCCTCTTCCGAGAACCTGACTTCACGCCATGGCATAGTGTCACACTCCTTCACACACTTGCTCTTGATCAAATGATCGGTCAGTGCCTGGATAACTTTAGCGACGCTTCACCTACTCCCGATCACAATTGCAGTTGCTCTCTGTGTGCAGCCCAGCTGAAGCCAGTGTATCTTGGATTTCGATCGTCTCAACCACTCGACCCCGCTCGACCGGATGCTGCTTCCTCTCTGCACTAAGTCGGAGATCACCCCTCGCCGTCTTTGCAGAGGGAGTAATATGAATGCGTGTGCTCGATATCCAATTCCGAAGCGGCGGCGATTTGTGGTATCTGGAGAACGGACACGGCGAGCTTGAAAAGTCAAATCACTGCAATAAAGTGGTCATCAGATGGATTCTGCGCGAAAAGGGTGTGGTCTTGTCCGGTCCCGAACCGTCAACTTTGATCGATGCCATTCCGGTGGGTGTCCTGCGCCGGGCGATCTTGAAATCAATCAACGAATCGGGTCAGTCGATTCTCGCGAATCCGGCGCCGTATAACAATCGGTTTTATCAGACATTTGTCGTTTTGCACTTCTGTCGAAAGTTGCACAACCTGCACACCGGTGTGGTTGGGTCAAAGCGCGCCGGTGCGGAGTGGGCAAAGAACCATCTGGGTCAGTCGTGGGTCGATCTTATCGACCGCGCTTGGGGCGGGAGACCGAACCCGTCCGTTTCTATTCGGCAGCCGGCCGATGAGGCCGACTTCAAAAACACTCCGGAACTTGTAGAGAAAGTGAAGAGGGCGGCCGTTGAGTTCGCTGCGGCAGACAAGATGTAACAGCCACAGAAGCGTTGACCCGCTAAAGCGGTTTGAAGTACTCCGTGCGAGTTGCTTTGGCCACCGAGCCGGGCGGCAACTTGATAACTTCAATCTTGACCGGGTGGATACCCTTGATGACAATGATGTCGTTGATTCGCACGTCGTACGATGGTTTCACGCGGCGGCCGTTAACTTCCACCTGGCCGGCATCTGCGATCTCTTTAGCCATCGAGCGGCGCTTGATTATCCCCACCGTTGAAAGGAAGTCATCGATTCTCATCGGTCTTCGAGACGGTACTCCACAAACGTCTTGGCTTTGATCTCGGCCAGCCACTTGTCAACCAGTTTGCCGGTTTTGTCCTGTCGAGCCAGCTCCTTGATCTTGTCGAAATCCTCCGCAAGAGTGAACTTCTTCGCCGGCTGGTAATCGAGCAACTTTATGATATGTAAACCGAGCGGTGTCCGGACCGGTCCGCGATATTCGCCCGGCGTCTTCCATCCATTCACCGAATCGGCAAAGCCGGGCGGAATTTGGTCGAGCGCAAACCAGCCGATATCACCGCCGTTGGGGCGCGAATCGTTGTCGGTGGAAAACACCTTGACAAGTTCGGCAAAATCGGAGCCGTTGCGAGCAAGGGTAACAAGCGAATCCGCCAAATGCAGAGCCGCGGCGCTGTCGGCCGCGGACGGCGGCACCGCCAGCAGGACATGGCGCAGATGAGACCGATCAGTCTGCTTGTCCTCGCACTTTATGATGTGGTAACCGAACTGCGTCCGCACGACTCCGGAGATTTCGCCGACGTTGAGATTGAACGCCGCACGAGCGAATTCCGGAACAACCGCATCGCGAGTGACAAACCCAAGATCACCGCCATTGGCGCCCGCGCCCAGGCTGGAATATTGTTCAGAGATAGAAGCGAAATCGGCGCCGGCAATAATTCTCTTCCTTAGGTCCGAGGCCAGTTGTTTGACCGAGTCATCCACCCGGGCGGATGGAGTGATTGTAATCTGAAGATGGGCCAGTTTGACCGCTTCCGGTTGATTCGGTATCGAGTCCTGGTACTTCTGATAGAACTCCTCAGTCTCGTGTTTCGAGATCGATACCTTGTATAGTTTTTTCTGAATATACCGCTGTCTGGTGAGCTGGTTCTCAATGTCGGAGCGATATCGCTTTCTCAGGTCACGGACCGTCAGCCCCTCTCTTGCCAACGCGGCCTGAAACTCCTGGTCTGAATTAAATCGCCCGGATACGCGGGAAATCTGGTCATCCAGAGCCAACTCAACTTCCTCGGGGCGAACGGAAATTGTAGTATCCTTTTTCGCCTCGATGAGAAACAGATGGTCCGATATCATCTGCTCCAGCACTTGGTCGCGCAGAGCCGTCAACTCCTGTTCCGTTTGCGGTCTCTGGCCTGATTGGAATGCGGCCATCTGGACCTGAGCCGCCAGCTCAGAGGCAAGAATCACTTCATTGCCGACCACGGCTACGACACGGTCGATCGTCTCCCGTTCGGCCTCGACCTGTCTCGCCAAAATAACGAGCGAGACAACTATGATGAGAACAACAGTTCGCATATACCGCTACTTCTGGGCCGGCGTGGAGGAGCTGTCGGCGACGGTGTATTTGGTCTTGTCAATCGTGCTCCAGAGAGCGACGGTATCGATTTCGATCTTCGTGCTCTTGCGGCGATCAGCGATCCAGTTGGCGTAGTTCTGCTCCTGGCTCCGGTTCATAAGCTGACCGGCGATTTGCTGCTTCACGCCGAGAAAATCCTTCACGGTCTGGCCGACTCTATCGACCACGAAGAAGATTGAATACTTGCCGGCCGCAACCACCGGACCGCCCACTTCGCCCACCGGCGTCTTGAAGGCAGCATCGAATATCTCCGGGTACCAGCGACGAATGACATATCCAAGATCACCGCCGGCTTCCTTACGACCGGCCCGCTCATTGACCTCCATCGATTTCTTCTTGAACGCATCAAGCGATTTTATGGACTTGGCCAAATTCCGCGCCAGAAGCTCATCGCTCAACTGAATCTCGTATATGTGGACGCGCGCTTCATCGGTAAACTCTTCGGGATGGGCATCATAGTACGCACGAATCTCAGCTTCGGTCGGCTGACCAGCTTTCATGATAGAATCAGTTTTCAGCATGTCCGCCATGGTCAGATCCCGAAAGAGCGTGACTTTCTGCTTGTACTGATCGTCGTTTTCCACGCCTTTCTTATTGGCTTCGTAGGCCAGGATGTCGGGGAGTTTGATCTGGAAGGCGATCGTCTTGACCGAATCAAACTGGTCCAGACTGGGTCTCATCTGGACCGGCAGCTTACGTACGTTGGTCAGATAATCCATGACCGATACTTGCCCTCCTTCCCACGTGGCAACCACCAACTCTTTTTCATTGCGATCCAATTGCTGATCGTCGAAATCCCCTTTAGGCAGCCCGGCCAGCACTTCCGGCGGATACATGTCGTGCCGTTTCCGCACTAAATAGCTTAACGTCGTTGTGTCGACGGTGATCGGGTACCGATCCATTATCTCTTGTACATACTTCACCATAGTGCGGGCTTCCTGAGTCGACGTGAAACTCTTTTCCAGAGCCGCGCGACGAGTGTTAAACTCACCGCGCGATTCATTGGGCTGAATTTCGACAACCTTGATGATATGATAGCCATAGCGCGTCTTAACCGGCGGCGAGACTTCTCCAACCTTGAGCTTGAAAGCGGCATCTTCGAATTCCGGCAGCGTAGCCATTCCGCCCCAGAGCAAGTACCCTAAGTCCCCGCGGTTACGCTTGGCGTTGGGGTCTACAGAGTAATCGTAGGCCAGTTGTTCAAAGCTCGCTCCCTGGGACAGTCGGGCCACGAGTGATTGAGCGGTGTCGATATTGGCGACCAGAATATGAGACACCCGAATCCTGTTGGCCAATTTGTCGTAATAGTCCTTTACTGCCGCTTCAGACGTACTGATCTTGTCCTTGACTTCTCTTTGATAGAGTACATCCAGCAGGAACTTGTCCTTGTTGGCAAGCACGGCCGATGTAAGCGCCTCTGATTTATCCATCCCTCTCGAGTAGGCATCTATAATCAGCAGCCGCTGATTGATGAGGGTGTCGAGGTCTTTGCTCTTCTGATCAAATTCACTCTCGGCGCTCTGATAGTTACGATTTGCGGCTCCGGTTAGATCATTGAATTCCTGTACCGTGATGTCGTGGCTGCCAACCTGGGCGACTACCTTGCCGCCCGATTTGCCACAACCGTCGGCAAAAAATAAGCAGGAAAGTGCGACCATCAACAGAATCGGCAGATAGCGTAGCCTCATATTCACAAAAGCCTCCATGTGTAACGTCTTGTACTGCCTTGCCTGCCCCGAGTTCCAGCGACGGGCCGGCCCAACCAAGAAAGAATATATACCACGCAAACAGGGATAAATCAAACGGATTTGCGGCAGGCGGGAAAGAAGTTATTCGTGGTCGGATTCAAGATAGTTCCGGGTGGTCGTTTGCCGCGACAGCCGCTGCGAAAGCTTCTTGGTGAACTCCACCGCCGAATTCTCGCCATATACCTTCAGCATGTGATTCATAGCGATCACTTCCGATATTACCGTGATGTTCTTACCCGGCGAGATAGGGACATTCACGAGCGGGAATTCGACTCCCAGAACGGTCGTATGTTTCTCCTGTATCCCCAGTCGCTCGTAATCAACCGTCTCCTCCCACAACGTGAGGCGCACCTCGACTTCAACGCGCTTTTGCAGACGGATCGCCCGAATGCCGAACAACTCCTCAATATCAATGATACCGACCCCACGAATCTCCATGTGATGACCAAGCAGGTCCGAGCCGGTTCCAATTATAACGTCCGGCGCCATCCGCGTCAGCTTGACCACGTCGTCGGCCACTAACCGATGTCCTCGTTCAACCAGATCGAGAGCTATTTCAGACTTGCCGATGCCGGATTTGCCGGTGTAGAGCAAACCTACGCCATAAACATCCACCAGCGTGCCGTGTACGTTGATCGATGGCGCAAACGTGTGGTCGAGATAACCGCCTAATCGCGTAGTCAGCACCGCCGTCGTCAAGCGGCTTGAAAAGACGGCCGTGGTAGCACGGTCGGCGATCTCAATGAACTCAAGCGGGGGTGTTATTCCTTTAGCAATGACGATCACGGGAACATCATGAGCGAATATCTTTTGGGCAATCTCGGCCAAACGATCCTTGGTCAACCCGTTCATGTAGGTCATCTCGGTTTCCCCCAAGACCTGAATGCGCTTGTTGGCAAATCGCTCAAAGAAACCGGTGAGAGCCAGTCCCGGGCGATGCAGTTCGGCGTTGTTGACGACTTTCTTGAGACTGTCGGCATTCATCGTGAGAAGCGTCAGCTCCAAGTCGCGATTGCGGTCCTGATAGAGCTTTTCGACTGTCAGATTAACCATGTGGCTCACAATATAGAGTCGGTGACTCCTTTGGGGCAAGCTTGAAAATTCAGGACCCCGCCCGGTGGCGGGGTCCTGTCGCATGAGCGTGTTGGGAGGGTCGATAGGGTGAAATCTGGATTAGTGCAATTGCCTCGCGTCACGATTCAGCCGTTCAAGTTCGCGTTTCAGCTTTCGCACCTCGCTCTTGCTCAATTCCTTGTATTCTTTAGCCAGGCCGGTCGAAAGCTCTTCGCTCAATCCGCTCAAGTCTTCCCGCAGTTCCGCCAGATCCTTCTCCAGTTCCGCCTGATCAAGATACATCTCCATCGCATCGTGTGAGTGCGACCGACCTTTGATCCTCGGTATCGCTGGGATCGGGGGAACCGGGGGTACGACAATAGCTCTAGCCCACGAATCTGAATTGCCCCAACCGCTCTGCTCTTCAACCTCGACCGTAAGAGTCATCGGTTTGCGGTCACGAATAACGGATACCGCGATTTTGTCTCCTTCTTCCTTGTCGCGGATCATCTCCTGGGCATCACTAATATCGCTCACCTTTTCGCTATCGATAGCCACGATCACATCACCGGCCTTTAAGCCGGCTCCTTCCGCGGGAGAGTCTTTCTCAACTTCATTGACAAGCACTCCCTTGCCCCTATCTACTCCGAAATAGCCGCCCAGTTGGCGCGTGAGTTCGGTCAACGACACCCCGATGTACCCATAGTTCTGATTCCGGCCGAAAGACGTCCATGGTTTGCCATGGACCGTACCGGAGACGATGAGGGGTTCGTCGTAGTCCTCGCGGTCTCCCAGCGCCACCAGAATTTGCTTCTGCTTGCCGTCGCGTATAAGCGTAATTGACACCTTGTCGCCGGGGTCGTGGTCGGCGATTATGTCGCCAAGATCATGCTCCTCATTGATCTTCTCACCATCCACTTCCGTAATAACATCGTCGTCTTCAAAACCTGCTTTGTCCGCGGGCGAGTCAGCTACTACTTCTTGGATTACATCGCCTTCGTCGATGTCGAGGTTCAGCTTGCGAATGTGTGACCTGTCCAGCGACGTAGTAACGACGCCAAGCCAAGCGCCGCCCCCTCTCTTAGCAGTAACCAGATCTCTCGTGCCGGTGCGATAATCTCTCGCCACAACAAGACCGGCCAGAAGCCCGACGATAGCCAACACACTCAAAATTGTCCTGTGACTTTGTCTCATAGGTGCCTCAGCCTTTAGTGTCTCCATGATTTGTTCATCTTGGTTGTTGTACGAAGCCACAAAGCGAAATGTTCCACCCGACATGTTAAGACATGTTAAGCCGCAGCCTGACAGAAAGGTGCCAGTGCGCCGCTAAAACAATTTGACAAGAGGTCGAAATAGCATATACTTGGGCCTGCCCGAAAGGGCAGGGATTACATAGTTAAGCCTCACACTCCCCTGTAGCTCAGTTGGTAGAGCAGCTGACTGTTAATCAGCGGGTCGCTGGTTCGAGTCCAGCCGGGGGAGCTTTTTATTGTGTAACAACGGGTTACATCGACAAATGGCTGCTCCTTGCACCACACCATATACTATAGAGGACTAAGTGAGAGGATTTTACCTCAATTGTGGAAGCCTGCGAGTCCCATCGCGACGTCTGACGATTCGTGCGCCAACGTTTGCTCTTGTATCTTGCTGGTTGTTTGGAACACAGTTTTTTCCTGCCCTTAATGGCTCCGAGTGTTCCTAAGAGACAGCTGACGATTGACGAGTCTGGATCTGCCTGAACTCAAAAGTACGCTGTCATCTGCAAGCCAAAGCGGTGTGCTGTGTACGAACCGAAATCGGCCGAACTGCTTACTACGTTACTTCTCGTTACTCGATAAGAGTAATCGAATTCCGGCTGAAACACGCTACTCAACCGCCATGACATAGAGGAACTGAATCCATAGTCGTCATCGATGCGCCGATAGTGACTGACGTCAAGAGGCTTGGCAGATCGAAAGTTCTGATGCTGATAGTCAAGAGAACCGGATGCGATGATCCGGCCACGGTGGTCACACTTGATCCGAGCGCCGAATTCGGCGAGCCTGGCGTTGTAGCTGATATCCTTCACCAGTGCATTTGCCGAATCTCTGCCGGCAGCTCGGGACTGAGCCAGTCCAAACCCACCGTATATCGTCGCACGCCGCGACAATTCATAGGTAAGCCGGGCCGATTCAGTGACGGTTGAATTGTCACGCTCGTCAAACGGATACTTGTAGTTACTTGAGCCAAGATCAAGATTGACACGCCCGTCCAGTCGAGGCGTTAGGGCTGTGCCAAGCTCCAATCCGTAAGTTAACCGTCCAAAGTCTGCCGCGGCATATCGCACGCCTATGGGCCGTCCCACCATCGGACGCCAGTATAGATTGCGCAGATTGAATTTTGGCAGCCAGCCAAATGACAGTTCGGCATAGGAGTGACCAACGACTCTCCTTACGTCCGCCCCCCATTGAGTATAGCGCCGGAAGCTATTTAAGGCGAAAAAAGTCGCGTCCCCCTTGACTCGCAGCCGCCACATCCCCCTCTTGCGTCTGCCGTATTCATAAGTTAAGCGAGCACCGATAGTCGTAGCGCGGTCATTCAGACTGCTGACTCCAAATCGCCGGTTGGAGGGTGTCGAGTCGAACAACGCTCTATCATTATCCGAGTAATTAAGAATGTTGTTGTCGAAGCTCTCAGTCATAAACCCATTTACCTGGAGCCGACTGCGCGCTCCTCTTTTATCGGCTTTCGTCGACTCTTTCGCCGAGTCTTTCGGGGTCCCGGCAACAGCATACTGGTCATTACCGGCGGAACTGAAAGCCTCTTCGCAATACACCGGCTCAGTTGTGATCACAACCGCTGCAACCCAAATAGCCGCTGCGCCAACAGCTGCCATCCCGAGTTTATTGATGTTGCGCACGGGGTTTCTCCTTGTCCGAATCACGTCGATATTCATTTGCCTATATCTTCCTTTGGAATTGTAAATCGAACGGCCAGCGCGGGAGCGGAGCTTGATCCCAAGCGCACACTCACCTCATGCGTCCCGACCGGGACATCAATATGAACTGTCTTGCTCTCGCCTACACTCCACTCCTTATGATTTGTGAAGTACGTGGAAGGGGACTTAGCGGTTACCAACGCCTCACGACTCACAGCTTCTGAGTCCATAGCGATCACGGTGCTGTATTTTTGAGGCCCTTTCATCACGCCGCTGTATGCCAGGCGAGTAACGACACGGAGACTGGTGGGGCCGATTACGCGTACCGTGACGGGACGGATTGAATCAGCCAGAAAGAAGTCGATAGTCTTTTCCTTGAACTCCACCGAGGTGGCCTCCAGCATTTCAATCGGGTACACTGCGGATTTCGCTTCACGGGCAGCATCGGAGGAAAACAAATACCGAATCCCGGCGAAAGATTTGATCGGAGAGCTAAGTCCGATCCGGTACCGGTGATCCCCATCCGGGACATTCAGGGAAAACTTGAACAACTCGCACGGCCGAAACGGAGAATCCTGCCAGGTTTGCTCGGAGACAGCCGTCGTCTTATCGACCAACGTCAATTGCTTTGCCCCCTCGCTCACCTCCATCTTCCATGAACCTTCGGAACTCGCCCCGGCCGGCAAAGAAAACCGCACCACCAACCTCAGTTCGCCGGGACCACTGACTTTCACGTAGGTCGCACTATCGACATCGAGGCGATAGTAGGGACTGATATTGTCGCCAATAAGGAGCATCACCTGGGTACCGCTTTCTGGCGCGACCATAGTAGGTTTTCCCACGGCTAAACAACTAACCGCTGAGAGCAGCATCAGGAACGCGGCACCCCGGTGACGAAGTAGTAATTTCCAGATCATATTGCCTCCGGCCTCTCTTTCAGCATTCGTGGACGACGGCCTAGATAATGCTTCATGTCAAGGCGGATTACTGCAAAGATAATGAGCCCCAACAAAGCCGTAAGCACTGCGGTCCACGTAATATCATAATGCTCCGAGTAATACAGTGATCCTTGTCCGACCTCGGGAGAGTCGGCGCCGATGATTGTCGGCAAGTCGTACCGATCGGCAATCTTGGCAACATCGCTCAGGTTAATAATCGGTATATCCCGTTCCCCCATGCGATTGATAACGGCACGCACCGGGTAGTTGATTTCCCTTAGATGACGGGAACAACCGGCGGGAATGAGCTTGGAATTCAGCGCGCCGCCCAGACTGGCCAGACCACCGCCGATGTTCACATAGGCGGCATACTTCCCGCCGCCGATAAGGGAATCATATAACTTCATACGGGCATCGATAATAGACTCCAACGTCTCTCCCTCGATAAGGGGGACGCCGTTGCGAGAAATGGCAGCGCGAAGTAAGTCCCGGCCTTCGGGTGATATTCCCCGCCCGATATCCGCTCCGCCGCCGATTGAGGCGCCCACGGACTTGAAATCGAATATACCGCGCTGCTTAAGGAGCGTCTCCATATCCAACCAGGTAAAGTCCGGCCTATTAGCGCCCCAATCGGACGCCGCTACCGAAGTAATGACGACCGGAGTTACATTCATCGCCTGGCATGCGGCGTAGAAAGCCACGTCCCAGCCCGGAATCGAGCCGGTGAGACCGACCGCGATAGTGTCCCCCTTTCGCACCCCTGTCCGATAAAGCAGATCAATGAATGCCGCCGAGAAATTCGGGTTGGTGGCGAGGATTTTCGCCGCACTCACGCCGCGGTCAGATGTTACTACCGTCCGCTCCTCGCCGATCAAACCGCTGTGCCACGGATCATTGCGTTCGTCGACACGCAACCCCCGCTTGGTCACCTCCTCCTTCATGGCATCCTGCGCCCGGACAACGGCCTGGGCCGCCTTCATTTTCAAACGATACCGCGGCTGCTGAATGTTATCGGCAGTGTGTTCTGCGAATACGAACACCAGCAATGACAGCAGAGCCAGCGCTATGAGATGGGACTGCGGAACCGGTTCCTGACGGTACTTCATAACATCAATTCCCTTCCGAGTCCAACGTCGCCACCGGAGACAATCATAAGCAGCAAACGCACCAGTACGGCGGCGATGAGCATCATTGAAAGCGTGGGCACAATACCCTGTCGATCCATCCAGTTGGCAATCAACCCCGGTATTACTATCCCAATAGTATAGAAGGCGAGATTTTGATCGCCCCAATGAACATGAAAGGTCTCGCGCGAAATCCAGCCCAGCACGAAGCCGATCAGGATTGTAAAAACGATGCGGCGACGCCCATAAATGAACGTGTACCTCGACAAACCCTTGAGCACGCCAAGCGTCGCCAGCGAAACAATTATCGTACCGACAATACGCAGAGGCTGATGAATCATCAGGGCCACATAGCCGGGCACAATCATCCCGCCGGCAGCCAACCCGAGCGTCTCGCTGAAGATCAGGCTGAGGACTAAGCCCAACCCGACCGCCTGCATGACCAGATCACGAAGAACTTCGGTAAACAATCTCTGTCCCTCTGCTGAAAAAGTGATTTACGATTTCCTCGCCAAGTCCGACGATGTTGCCGATCGCGAACACGACGACTGGCTGATGTTCGGCTGCCGCCAATACCCGCTCGAACACGTCGGCCGCATCGGCCCCCCCCATATCCAGCAGCCGCTCGCGCGCCAGTCCCTTTCGCCGGGCACGATCGTAAACGGGCACCGTGCCATCACCAGTCAGCAGACAAAGATCGGCGGTCAGTTTGTTCACGATCAGGTCACCGAGCTGCTCGGCGCGTTGAATGCGATCTTTCCTGCAATTGAGAAGAACAACTGACCGGGCATTATTAGGGATCCATGGCTTGAGACGTTCCCAGACTATACAGTATGAATCCGGATCATTCATAGCCAAGGCGTTTATAAAGCGGATGTGACGTCCAAAGTTGTCGAGATCGTATATGCGGAGCGCGCCCGAATCAGGCGTCGCTTTCTGCATACCGGACAATGCGACCTCCCTCTCTACTCCAAACGACGCACACACGGCAAGCGCCAGTGACACATTTTCCGGGTGCTCAAAGTACGTGAACCCGGCCAGTTCCGACTCCGCAACCGTCGTTGCATCCGTGATTGTCACGCTGCTGTTTCTTTCGGCCGCCATCGCCTTGAGTATCTCCAGATGTTCGTGTTCTGAAGTAAAGAAGCGCCCCTCATGGCTGATGGTGCGGGCCAGGTTGCGGGCGACATCCGTCACCGTCGGACCCATTTCATCGAGGTGGTCTGCTCTGGCGTTGGTGATGACCGAATGGGTTGATCTGATCATCTGATCTTCCGCAAGAGACTGCAGTTCCGGCATCACCGCCATGCATTCAATCACAATCGCCTGCGCCTCCAGCTCGGCTGCCCGACGTACAATTCGAAGCTGTTCGATTATGTTGGCCTTGCCGATGCGCACGACAGGAACTTCGGTCCCGTCATCATAGATGAAGCGGGGCTTGGTGCCGGTAGTCTTCGCGATAGTCTGTATGCCGCCCGCTCTCATGCCGGCCGCAATCAACCGGGTAACCGATGACTTCCCACGCGTACCGTTCACGTGGACCCGAATCGGAATCCGGCTGAGATAGTGCAAGTGCCGGTAACGACGACGAATCTCCACCGTCGATAGCACCATAAGCAATCCGGTTATGACATAAACGCCGTACATCAGACCGCTTGTCTCCGTCCGGTTGTCGTTCGCTTGCCTCGCCGCACGTCCAACCTCTCGCCAATTATCACGGGCATACCGTCGCGCCAAGTTTTGTGACCGCCGCGGAGTACCTGCTGCAGTTTGGATACTGCGTCTTGACTATGCAGTACTGGGTCATCGCTGCCGGGGCACCGGGACCGCTGAGTTGTTCTATGCATCGTCCGACCCAGTAATGGGCATCACCGGCGTCCTTATTATTGGGATAGGTATTGAAGTACGCCGTATACGCGGTCTGGGCATTGGGGTAGTCGGCAGCATTATAGTATGCCGTGCCGATCTTGAAGCGGGCGTCGTCCACAAAGCTGTTGCTTGGGTACGCCGCTATGAATGCCTGGAACAGCGCTATTGAGGTCGGATAATTGCCCTGATAGAACTGGCAATTGCCCATATAGTATTTTGCGTCCGGGGCAAGCGAGACTGTCGGGTACTTGACCACTACGGAGTCGAAATCCGCTTCAGCCTGTGCGAACGTGTACGCCTCCGAGTGGTATTTCGCCAATGCCCGGTAATACCAGGCGTCATCACTGCGCGACCCGTTGGGATAACTCGTGATAGACGAAGTGAACGCCGTAATGGCATTCGCAAAATCCGATTGGTTGTAATAGCACATCCCTTTGTAGAAACTGGATCTCTCAGCTTCGTACGTATTCGGATAGGTGGTCACTATCTTGTTGAACTGAGTATAGGCATTCGTGAACTGGTCACCGTTGAGATACCGTTGGGCTGCATCATACAGCGACACCGGAATCTCAGGCGAACCGGGGTAATTGGTTTCGACCGCCAGATAGGCGGTAATGGCCGCGCTATAGTTCCTCAGAGCTTCCTGCTCAAGTCCTATGCGATGCTGCGCCAGGTCGGCGATAGGATAAGTTGCGTAGTTGGCAATCACGAACTGGGCATCGGCCAGCGCGCCGCTGTAGTCCCGCTTGGAATCCTTGTTGAAAGCCCGTTGGTAGTAGGCCTCCGGGACAAGACTGTCCGATGGATAGGTCGTTATCAGAAGCGAGAAGTTGTTGATTGCGGAATCGAACTGATTGCGCTGATTGTAGGCAACACCGATTCGGTACCGCGATGCCGCGGCATACGGTCCAGTGGGGTAACCGGTGATAAGCGCCCGGCACCGCGCGATCGAGGAATCGAACCTGTCATAGGAATAAAGTCTCAAGGCGTCGCCAAACAACTGCGCTTGGGTAGTAGGGGAGCCGGCCAAAGTTACCAGAGACACATTTACTGTCTGCCCGGCCGAGCCCAACGTGACTCCGGATAACACTTGATCGGCAAAGCCGCACTTGGAAAACGTAAGCATATAGATTCCCGCAGGGACGCCAACAATTGTGTAATTGCCGGCGGCGTTCGTGGTGCCGACAATGGCTGTGCCGCCGACGAACACGAAAATACCGCTGTGACTAACGGACCCGGCTAGATGGGCTTGCCCGTTCAACGTGCCGGTCGGGGTAAGATTTACATTCACAAAGGTCGTGTCGGCTACAGCGGTAAGGGACAGGAGGCCAACGCCCAGCACAACCGCGCATAAGTTTCTCGTCACACTGAAATTCATTATTCGCAACTCCTTCTCAACAATTCGCACTGTTCACTCTCATTCCTCGGGGTCCGCCTAGGGGCAGACAGGGAGTACGAAACCACCACCCGTCAGATAACTCACTAAAGCACTCAGGTCTGAGAGATCGACAATGCCGATCCCGTTGACATTCGAAGCGTCCACGCAACAAAGAACGTAGCCGCCCCCTGTCAGGTAGCTGACGAGCGCCGACAGATCAGACAAGTCGGTGATTCCAGTACAGTTGACATTTCCTCGTTTCCCCACACAACAGGTGTTGGGGACGCGCGTATTGGCCATAGTCGTTGGTTGATAACTCTGTTTCCCGACAAAGAACGTATAGGCTCCGTCGGCAACATTCGTGAAGAAATAGAAACCGTTTACATCAGTCTGAGTCGAATCGCCGGTCTCGAGGATTCTCACTATCACACCGGGGATGCCAAGGCTGGTTTGCCGGTCCCTGACCGTACCTGCCACCGATCGCGCCTGACCGGGCGACACAGCAGACATCCAGATTGCCAGGGAAATAACGACAATTGAAGCAAGGCTGCGGCTCTTCATGGATGAACTCCTGCTACAGATGAAATACGGTGTTGGCCTAAATCTGAGATGATGAAACGTCGTTGTGACAAACATCGGCTGTACCCCTACCAAAAGTTCGGCGAAACTGGCTGGGATCGATTACGTCCCAAACCCGGACTGTCAGTTACCAATGAGAGCCCGAATTGTCTTCACTGCCGATGTGTAACGTCTACCAGAAAGTCAAGTTCCCGGGAAGACGGTATTTCTTGCATCAAGAGGCTAAATAAATGTACTACATTGGTCCGTGCAGTCCAGTACGGAGATCAATTGTTCTTTCTTTCACAAATTCTCCGCGGAAATCGATTCCGCAATCTGCGATGTCCTCGGCATTGGGCGAACCGATGAACCAAGTCGGTATTGGGGCACCCCAAGTGCGGAGAGGAACGCACCCAGAGATACCGATAGTTCTATGCGTGCAATAAGCCGGATACCGACTCGCGGGCACAATCCAGTCGGGAGACCTGCCCAAGAGGCGTTCTGATTCGGGCGAGGTTAGTGGTCCGACCGAGGCACGACGCGCAAGCGCAGAATGTGACAGCGACACAAAGACATCGAACCTCATGGAAACCCTATGATCGATGCCGCGCGATTGTCCCCTCGATCATGTAGATCACGTCCTCGGCAATATTAGTGGCGTGGTCGGCAATCCGTTCCAGATAGCGCGAGACCGACAAGTACGCGATGAGAATATCGACCTTCTCCGGCTCAACGCGAATTGCCTCCTTCACCCGTGCGAATGCCTCACGATTTAGTGTATCAACTTCATCATCCATCCGGCAGACCTGGCGCGCCAGGGCCGCATCGAGATTGACCAGCGAGTCGAGGCTGTGCCGGACCATTTCCTGGGCCTTCTCCGCGATCCCAAAGAGATCGAACGGGGCGACGATCTGCTGACGAGTTACGAGAAACACTGTCCGTTCGGAGATATTGGCGGCAAGATCGCCGATTCGTTCCAGATCGCTATTGATCTTGAGGACGGCCACGATAAACCGCAGGTCAATTGCAACCGGCTGGTGCAAGGCGAGAGTTTTGAGGCAGTCCTCCTCAAGATCTACCTCGGCCTGATCGATGGCAGCATCGCCGTCAATCACGGCATTCGCCAGATCGGTGTCTCGATGTTGCACCGAGTTCACGGCCTTATGGACACTGCCCTCGACAGTTGCGCCCAAAGCAAGAATCTTCTTCTTGAGCTGCTCTATTTCTCTTTGTAGATGCTGAGCCATGCTTTGTACTCCATCAACCGAAGCGTCCGGTGATATAGTCTTCCGTTCGTTTCACCGACGGTTTGGTGAAAATTGTCTTGGTGATATCGAATTCGATTAGGCGTCCTTCGTAGAAGAAGGCGGTGTAATCGGATATTCTGGCCGCCTGCTGCATGTTGTGCGTTACGATCACGATGGTGTAGTTCTTTTTCAGCTCGCCAATCAGGTCTTCAATTCTTGAGGTCGATATCGGGTCAAGCGCCGACGCTGGTTCATCCATCAGGAGAACCTCCGGTCGGACCGCCAGCGCCCGGGCGATACAAAGCCGCTGCTGCTGGCCGCCGGAAAGCATATACGCGCTCACATTCAGTTTGTCCTTGACCTCTTCCCAGAGAAAGGCCCGTTTGAGCGTGTCTTCAACCGCCTCGCGGATAACATCCCTGTCGTTGATGCCGTTTACCCTGAGGCCAAATGCCACGTTATCGAAGATCGACTTTGGGAACGGATTGGACTTCTGGAACACCATGCCGACGCGGGTACGAATCGTGGAGACATCGCGCACGCTGGTATAGATATTGGTCTGGTCGAGAAAGATCTCCCCGGTCAGCCGGGTGTTGGGGATGGTGTCGTTCATCCGGTTAAGAGCGCGAAGAAACGTCGACTTACCACAGCCGGATGGCCCAATAAGAGCCGTGACGCGGTTTTCTTCAATATCCATCGAGATATCGTGCAGCGCCTGAAAACTGCCGTAGAAGAAGTCGACCTTTCGAGCCGTCATCTTCATACTCTTGCCGCCCTCTTCAATCACCGGCGTCGGTCCGACTTGTTGTTTCTCGTCGAAGTTCTTCACACCCTCAAGCATAGACTCTCCTCGACCGGATACGCGATCGAATCAGAATCGCTACGACATTCAACAAGATGGTCAATAGCAACAGCACCAGCACCGTTCCGTACAAAATCGGCCGCGTGACCTCCATGTTGGGAGACTGCGTCGCCATCACGTACACGTGATACCCCAGCACCATAAACTGGTCGTTGAGACCCGTCGGCAGGTGCGGCAGGTAGTACGCCGCGCCGGTGAACATGATCGGCGCCACCTCGCCGGCTCCTCTGCTGACTCCGAGTATGGCGCCGGTAAGGATTCCCGGCATCGCCTGCGGGATGACTATTCGAATGATGGTTTGCAGTTTGGTCGCCCCAAGGGCGTAACTGGCTTCCCGCAGTTCTCGCGGGATAACCCGGAGCGCCTCTTCGGTCGATACGATCACCACCGGCAAGGTGAGCAGTGCGAGTGTCAGCGAGGCCCAGATAATGGCCGGCTGGCCCCAAACCGGTCGCGGCGAATTATAGAAAGTAGAATCGATGCCGGAGCCGATGAATCCGACAAAGAAGCCGAGCCCGAACAGCCCGAATACAATCGACGGTACCCCGGCCAGATTGTTGATCGCAATGCGAATCAAACGAGTGAACAGTGAGTCCGGTCGCGTGTATTCATGCAGATAAACAGCCGTCAGTACTCCGACCGGAACTACCGCAATTACCATAAGAATGACCATCGCGACTGTGCCAAAAATGGCCGGGAAAATGCCACCCGATTCCATGCCGTTTTCCGGGGCATGGGTGAGGAAAGTCCAATCTATTGTCCGGAATCCGCCCAGAAAGATGTTGATCAGAATTACGGCCAGGATAAGAATTATCAGCAGCACGGCCGCCAGGGTCAGACTTCGTGGTACTAACCCTGAAGACTTGGGCTTGAAAATGAGCGGTTCGAGCGTGGTGTTGGTGTTCATCGTGTCCTCCCCTGAATCCGCTCGCGCAGACGGGTGAGAATGAAGTCACCGCCAAGATTCGTGAGAAATGTAATCGCGAACAATAGGGTACCTATGAAGAACAGCACGTTGTAGTGCGGACTTCCGAACACCACCTCCGCCATCTCGGCCGCGATTGTTGCCGAGAAAGTGCGAATAGAATCGGTCAGACTGGCGGAGACAATCGCCGCATTGCCGGAGGCCATGAGGACGATCATCGTCTCGCCGATTGCGCGCCCGAATCCGAGGACAAATCCGGCGGCGATTCCGGGCAGCGCGGCCGGCAGCACCATCGTAAACGACACCTGCCACTTATTGGCCCCGAGAGCGGTTGCCGCGTCTCGAAGTGACCGGGGTACGGCGGTCATGGCGTCTTCGGCGACCGTGAAAATCACCGGCACAACCGTTATGCCAAGAGCAATTCCCGCATTCAAAGCGTTCAGGCGATAGGTCAGACCCAGCGTATTCTGGAGCCACGAAGCCAGAACGATCAATGCGAAAAATCCCAGCACCACTGACGGTATCCCAGCAAGTAGTTCGATCACCGGCTTGATCACCTCTCGTAATCTCGGTGGCGCGAACTCCGACGAATAGATGGCCGCTCCTACTCCCAGCGGGATAGCAAACAGCATCGCGATGAGCGCCGCTTTGATCGTCCCGATGAACAGTGGTATCAGCGAATACTTGGGCACATCAGAATTCGGCTGCCAGGACCATTTGGCTTCGCGCCCCTCATAGAATTGCTGCTTGAATACCATGCGCGAGATCCCCGCCTCTTTCTGAACATCCGGGTTGGTTAAGATCGGAATCGCTTCCTTGAAGATGAACAGAAAGATCAACGCAATCGCTACCAGCGCTACCATAGCGTTGGCGGCGATGAATTTCTCTCCCAGAAACTCTCTGAATCGAAACTTCTTCTTGAAGCTATATCCGTTCATTGTCCACTCAACTCCACATGCGGAAGCGCATTGCTCTTGCATGAGGTACCATAGACTCAAGCAATGAGGGTAATCGCATGCTTAGTTCACTGAATCACGCCCGCTTGCGCTTTCTCCTTCGGCAACGGCACATAGTCCGTCGCCTGCGCGATCTTCTGTCCTTCGTCCGACAGCGCCCAATTCAAGAACTGCTTCATGTCACCCGACGGGACGCCGTTAAAGAACCAGTACAGTTCCCGGGAAATTGGGTACGCTCCCTTGATGATGTTGTCTACCGTCGGTTCGATGGCCGCACTCTTGTCGTCTTTCCGAATTGGCAATGCACGGACCCCTTTGTCCCATGCCACGCCGCCGTAGCCGATTCCGAACTTGTCATTGACGACAGCGCTTACGACGGCTGCTGTACCGGGCAGCGTCTGGGTGACGTCGGCGAAATCCTCGTTCTTCAGCACATGCTCCTTGAAGTAGCCGTAAGTACCGGAGTTGTTCTCACGGCCATAAAGCACGATCACGTGCGAAGATCCGCCCAGTTCTTTCCAGTTAGTAATGGAGCCGGTATAAATACCACGCAGTTGTTCCAGCGACAGTTCTTTGACTTGGTTGGCATCGTTGACAAACACGGCGATTCCATCCAGCGCCATAGAAACGCGATGGAGCTTCAGCTTCTTGGCTTCCGCGTCGGCATACTCCTGCGGCTTCATATCGCGCGAGGCCTGGCAGATGTCGGTTCCGCCATTCAGAAGAGCGGCGATTCCGGTGCCGCTGCCCCCGCCGGAGACCTGAACGGAAACGTCTTTGTGGGCCTTCATGTACTCCTCGGCCCAGCGCTGTCCGAGACGGACCATCGTGTCCGACCCCTTCAGCGTGATGGTGCCGGCGGTAACCGTCGCTGCAACAGCGACAGTCAGCATTATGGCAACTAGGTTCTTCATCGAAACCTCCAATATCCTCTTGTTTACCTTAGAATTTGAATTCCGTGTTAAGCATTAGGTTCTTCTCGTCGATAGAGCCCGCGGCCTGTGGACTCTTCTGACGGTACGCCAGCGAGGCCTTAACACCCTTGATTGGCGCGCACTCGACACCTGCGATCAGAAGCGAATAGCCGTCATTGTCGAGATCCGTGTTCGGATCATACTGGTCATAGCGGCCGTATAAGGTCAACGTCTTCAGAAGGGATGAGGGAGGCAGAAGGGCATTTAGATAGATATTTCCAAAGAACGACAAGGCGCTCTGCTTGAGATCATTGGTCGTCGACCCCTGCCCGAGCGTCTGGAAATTCAGATCCGCACAGAAATCCACCTTCTTCTGATAGGCCAGCTTGCCTCCGACAGACATAATCTGCCTCCTCCAATCGGACCCGCTCTCGGTAAGGGCGATGGTGCGATTCTGGACGCCGGTATAGAATTGGCCGACCAGTGCGACTTGATTAAAGTCGCCGCTGTTGTAGAACGGAGTCAGCTTGCCGAAGAAATTGTAATCCTTGTCCTTGTTCTTGTCGACGAAGTCGCTGTATTTGGTGCCGTTTAGAATCGAGAAGCCGACTTCACCGAAATTCCCCGTCGGACCGAGACTGAAAAGCGCCGATGCGCCGAGATCGGCGGTGGAAGTCCAGCCATTCAAGTCTCCCGTGTTCTTCTCGATATAGCGGCGACTCCAGATGCCGTCCATGTAGTTCAGGAACATGGTGGGCTGCAAACCCAACCGCACCCTGAGAAGCTTTGCGATCGGTTTGATCTTGAAGTCAGCGTAGGCATACTTGAGTATGATCGGGTAGCCGGAATAGGCCGAGAGACCTGGAACATTTACGGTATCTCCGTCGGAGTCGATAATCCTGTTGGGCGATGTGGAAAACCGCTCGGGGCGAATGTCGAACGTAATCCGCACGCTGGTGTAGTCCGACAGTTTTGACTCGGCCCCGAAATAGGCGCGGTCGATAGTGAATGCGTGATAATTGTCCGCACCATCGGTCATGTTCAACATCCAGTCCGCGTAAATCGTCCCCTTCAAGGACGTTTCAGCGGCAAAGGCGGCGCTGAGTCCAAGAATCACGACAATCGATACAGCGGTCACGAACGATCTCATCATGAGTTATCCTTTCTTTTGGTAGTCATGGTCGGATCGACCGAGATCATGAGGGCCGACCCGCTCACTATCCTTCTTTGCCTGCCCATACAACGGGAGGCCTGTTAGCGTTCTGTTAGGGGACGGTTAGTTGTGGATGAAAAGGCCCCGATAGACAGGGCCAGTCGGGAGGCGTTTACAGACAGTATTTGTGCGGCAGACAACCAATTAGCTGGTCTCAGCCGGGCGCTGATGCGGGATGGATATAGTGAAGACGCTCCCTATTCCCGGTGAACTATCAACACTAACAGTACCGCCGTGGACGGACGCTATGTGCTTCACGATGGAGAGGCCGAGTCCGGTCCCACCCAATTCCCGACTTCGGGCACGATCCACGCGATAGAATCGCTCAAAAAGGCGAGGAAGATGAATCCTTTCAATGCCGCAACCGTGATCGGTGACTCTAATCGCGATTTGGCCGTTGTCGATGTCGGCTGAAATTTCGACTGTCCCGCCTCGGTTACTGTACTTGATTGCGTTATCCAGTAGATTTACCATCGCTTGTTCCATGAGGGACGGATTCACATTGATCGTCTGGCCCGATGTACAACGCACCGATATCGTGACAGAAGCCGCGTCAGCTTTCTGCTGGACCAGATCAACCGCCCCTTGGATCAACCCCAGGAGATCTGCAGTCTGAAACCCGATGTCGCCTCTGGCAGACTGTTCTAACTCCGACAAGACAAGCAAATCGCTGATAATCGAATTAAGGCGGTCGGACTGCCGGGATATGATATCCAGGAACCGAGCGGTCTGGACGGGATCATCCGTGCCGCCGTCGCGAAGCGTTTCCACGAATCCTTTGATTGAGGTAATTGGCGTTCGAAGTTCGTGCGAGACATTAGCGACAAAATCGCGCCGGACGGCTTCAAGTTGGTGCAGCCGCGTGATATCATGCAGCACCACTACCGCACCCATGATCTGTCCGCGATCCCCTTGCAGAGGAGCGCCAAGAGCCTGCACGACGCGAGTGCTTACTCCCTGAAGGCTGAACTGGCTCTCCTGAGCGGCCTGAGTGCGAAGAACGGTCGACACGAACTGCTGCAATTCCGCGACGCGAACAACCTCCTGCAAATAGCGACCCGTAGCCATTTGCTTATCCACCCCCAACATGAGTGCGGCCGCGCGGTTCATGCTGATGATGCGCTCGGAGGTGTCGACAGCAATCACTCCTTCGACCATGCTGGTCAGCACGGCGTCTTTCTCATTTCGCTGGTCGGTGATCGCCCGTATCTTTTCATCGAGCTGGGCCGCCATTTCATTCATGGTCCGAGCCAACTCATCGATCTCTTCGCTGCCACCTGGTGGTAGTGGGTGGTTGAACTCACCGCGAGTGAATTTCTCTGCGGCCAACCGTATTCGGACCAGAGGTCGGGCAAGTTTTCGAGATATGAACAGACTGATGCCGGTCGCTAGCAATGCGATCAGCAGAAGCCCGCCGATTACTTTGGTGTAGATCGAACCAAACGTATGTTCAATTTCGGCAACCGGCAGAGAGGTTCGCACCACTCCGACCAGTCGGTCACCTGACAACGCCGGCACAGCCGTGTACATCATAGTCTTATGAAGCGTGTAGCTGTAGCGCGTGTCTGTGCCTATCCGTCCGTTGAGCGCCTCCTGAATCTCCGGACGGTTAGCATGATTCTCCATTGTTCTCGGATTCTCATCGGTATCGCCGATGACCACGCCCGAAGGCAGAATCACCGTGATGCGGGAGGCACTCTCGTTTCCCAGGCGCTTGCACAGGCTGTCAATTGTCGCAGCATCGGTTTCAAAGTTGTAGCCGATCAACTGCGCCCTCACTAATACCGCGCGGGCTTCGAGTTCCTGTGCCGTGTGGTCTAGATAGAATTCCCTGGTGGATTGCACCACGAACCAGCTTGCCGCGGCCAAGGCCAACAAGAGAACAGCCAGATACGAAGGAAAGAGCTGCCAGAACAAGGGGCGCTTTGCCACGATTTACTCCGGGACCGAGTTGGCTGGGTCGGCAAACCGGTAGCCGACGCCTCGAACCGTTTCTATGAGCTTACCGCTGGAGCCGAGCTTCTTGCGAAGGCCGACAATCTGCACATCGACCGATCGATCCGTGACCGGGTAATCATCCCCTTTGACGTTGTCAACAATCTGATACCGCGTGAAAACCCAGCCGGGCTTGGATGCCAACAGGCGCAGAATCTGGAATTCGGTGAGCGTGAGTTCGACCGGTGTCTGGTCAACTCGCACCTCGTGGCGCCCGATATGGATTTCCAATTCGCCGATTCTGATCACATCTTGTGAGCCCGGACCGGGAAGAGCCTGCCGTCTGCGGAGAACCGCCCTCACCCGCGCAATCAAAAGTCTGGGACTGAAGGGCTTGACGATGTAATCGTCTGCGCCCAACTCCAAGCCGATGACTATGTCCGACTCTTCTCCCTTTGCAGTCACCATAACAACTGGAACGCCAGCCGTCTTCGGGTCACTTTTCAGGCTCTTGCAAATATCCAATCCACTCATTCCGGGTAACATCAGATCCAAAAGGATGAGGTCGAACGCTGCGGACCGCGCCATTGCCAACCCATCCGGACCATCGGATGCTTCCGACACCCGATATCCCTCCCGAACCAGGTTATACCTGATTAGTTCGCGAATGTCGCGGTCGTCTTCGATTACGAGAATTGCTTCTTCAGCCATATCGTTTGGTCAATTTGAACCTGCCCGCAGGGCGTGCGGTTCCGCACTGGTTCGGTTATTAGCCGTAACTTGTTGGTGCGGACGGGGTATGTCAAGCCGGTAATTGACTGTCGGCCGGGCTCACCCCCTTCATGCGAGCAGGCTGTATGGATGGGTCGCACGGCAACCGGCGTCCGTGGCCATTCCTGCAAAGCCCGGGAAGGACTGAATCGTCTATTGATTGAGACAGCGCGTAAGCGTATTAACCGACAGAGTCGACCCTATGTTCTGTCCTCTACGCTCTAGCATTCATGCCGCATTCTGGACAACCCAGTTGCGGAACGCGTCTCGTAGACCCCACTAAGCGGCGGTTCTGAAGTACTTAATCAGTGTCTCGAAAGTTCGAGTAACGTCCAGCCGGAGGTCTCCATATTTCCTGATCGTTAATGATCTTCTGTCTCAGTCTACCTACGCACACATAGAACACGCGCTTTAGATCGGATGTCGCACGGATGTTCAACTTGCCGGTTTCCGGACAACAGCTACCAGTATAAGGTAATGAAGAACCATCCAGTCTCGTATTTCTTCAAGGGTCCCTAGACAATTATGAGCGTAGATTCTAGCGAACTCATCTTCGCCGATTTACTCGACAGCGTCCGGTGGCGAACTTCGATTCGCCAAGCCTTGTGATGCACCAACGATTTATGTCGGCACACTTTGTGCAATAGCAGTCTTAAGAAGTACTGTGTCCAGTTGTGGGAGTCCACAATCGCAAGGGCGTTGAGCGCTTTCGCGGCGCATTGCACCGCGGAATGGGCGCAGCCCAGACTCTTGTGGATATGGAAAGGAGAAAAGCTCATGAGCTACAGAGCGCCGTTCAGAGCTCGCAGACTCATCAGAACTACACTTGGAAATCAATACACGGACAGATACCGGCCGACGTGGCCACGCCTCCGCAACACTATGCCTTCACCGACAATCGGCGGCATTGACGTGTACCGACTGGCGCTCCACTTGTCGAGGTCCCGGAATCTAAGCGAACTGGAATCGTCGATAAGCGAGATTGTCCACCATGCGATGGCACTACAAGAGCGAAATCAGACAAAGGGAGCGGTGTCGTCTCCCCTGGGAATCCGGGATCGCCACGGCATCGCGACGACCAGCTTGCGGGCATCTGCCCTGCTCCGGAAGTTGGGGCCCCTCCTTGTACGAGCAGCAATGACGCGACCCGACAATTCACGCGGCCCCGAGATCACTGAAGTTCTCACCAATATCTACCATTCGTTGTCAGGTCCGCTCAGAATGACGACACCTGTTCGGCGGCCAATCGACCGCGCGCTGGGAGTCACTCGATTGGTGGCATCGTTGGCTTCGGAGGCCGCTTCCATGCCTTCCGTCGTCCCGCCGGCAGTAGCCGCTGAAGTCGCGGCCAAACGTCGAAAAGCCAAGCGCTTCGGCTCGCCGTTTCGCCGACTTGGCGCAGTTCAGGGAATTGGGCGGGTGTCAGATCAAAGCAAAGGTAATCAGGGGGGTGTCTCGACACAGTCGATGACTGGGGGCGGCTGGGATGAACCCGGGCAAGATAATTCTGCCATCGACGGTCACTGGCGGCGAACCGGTAACAACTTGATCATCCTGTTTAGCTGCAATCGAGAGAGGCAACCGACTTGAACCGAAGCATGTGATGAAATGTGTCCTGAACATGTCAACCCATATAACCAAAACCATTAGATAGGGAGCCAATCATGCACGATTTGGATCGCACACAGTTGGAGATCGGAGACAGCCTCGAGGCCGGTTTCGATACGGGAGAATCCGATCTTGAAGAGACATTCGAGTTCGACACTGAATTCGACACTGAGACGGTGCTGGATGAGGCCATGGAAATGGAACTCGCTGCTGAGTTATTGGCCGTGTCCGGCGATCATGAATTGGATCAGTTCCTGGGCAAGTTTCTGAAGTCAGCATCGAGGAATGTCGGAAGATTCCTGCGGTCACCTGCCGGCCGAGCGCTTGGTGGTATGCTAAAAGGCGTTGCCAAGCAGCTCATTCCTATGGCCGCAAAAGCAGCAGGATCCTATTTCGGCGGGCCTGCAGGCGGTGCCGTTGGCGGACAGCTTGGCTCGATGGGGGCATCAATGATCAAGGAGGCGGAGCTCGAAGGGGTTCCGTCAGACGAGCGCGAATTCGACGTTGCGAGAAAATTCATTCAGATGGGCGCTAACGCAGCGCAGCGTCTTGCTTCAATGCCGCCTAACGGCAATCCCGTAGCCACTGCGAAGCAGGCGTTGTTTGATGCAGCCCGGAAGGTCACTCCTATTCTGTCCGGAACAGCGACACCTCGCTTCGGAAGCTCCATGAGCAAAGCGAAGTCCGGACGGTGGGTCCGTGCCGGCCGTAACATTATTGTGTTGCGTACCTGAGTCAGTCGATGATCGCGAGGACTGCCAAAGCCCTGCTGGAGCACGAAGCTTATGCGCTTCGCGCCCGGCTGGACAGCGTCAAACCGTTCTCGATGCATATGCCCATGGTCATGGCTGCAGCAATCTCACCGACCGCGATGACCGCGGTTGAACAACATGTCCGGGACTACAGCCGGCGTTTGCGCCACCTCATCGACACCTATGTCCGGTGGTTACGAAGTCCGGAAGGACAGGCGGCTACTCCGGCCGCGGCTCAGCGAAAGTTCGCCTCTCTGCGACTTCTGTTTGCCGGTATGTTGTCACAATTCGACATCTTCGCGGAGGCGATCACTCAGCGGAGCGAACACGACTACGGCGTCTGGCTGTCGGGGCTCGACGTCCTGGCCGAAGAGGCACTGACTTTCCCGGGCGCTCCGTACCAGGCGCCACCGGTAATCTGCCATTTGAATCCATCTATGGGCGGTGCCATCAGGCGCATCCGTACGCCGTTGCCCGGCGGTACCGCCAATCCGGTTACAATCATCAGGGTCCCTAGGGAGAGGATGATCGGATCGGGAATTGCAGCCTCGATCGTTCACGAATGCGGTCATCAGGTGGCCGCACTCCTTGAACTGGTTGAGCCGCTCAGGACGGAGATGAGGGACCGCGCTATGGAGATCAGCGACGATCCCCATGTCGTGTCCTCCTTTCTGCGATGGCTTCCGGAATGCATTTCTGATTTTTGGAGCGTTGGTCTGCTGGGTATAGCGGCCAGCCTGGGGGTGATGACAGTTGTAAGCCTGCCCCCGGTCTTCGTCGTTCGTGTCGAGCAGAACGGAAGTCATCCAACGCCCTGGATTCGCGTCAAGCAAAGCGCCGCCATGGGCAACGAGTTGTACCCGGACCTCCAGTGGGCCAAACTCGCGGCTGTCTGGGAGCAGCTCTATCCGTTGAGTTCACCAGACGATCCACACGTCGAACGCCTTCGTCGTATGGAGCGGGCCCTGCCGGCGGTAGCGAAAATCATCGCAGATTTTCGTCCTCCCTCTCTTGCCGGGCGGTCGCTTCGCGAGATCGTGCCGTCGGCTACCCGTCGACCCATGAATTTGCGCCGACGATTCGAGTCCTGGAAATCCGACGGTAAGAGAATACTGGCGGACGACCCAACCGCGGTCTTTGCGATCACCGGTCAGGCGAAATTCGACGGGCGTCTTCCAACGCAGGAGGAATCCCGCTTTTTGAACCAATGTCTCCGTCGCTGGGCGCTACGACGGGCTTTAGATACGGGCGCGAGATGCGCGAACAGCATCACGAGCAAGAAAATAGGCAGGGCAGCATTTGCCACTTAAGAACGAAGGAGATTGAAATGAGTAGGTTTAACATAGTTGCTCCCGACGGGCCATTTTACAAGGGCAACAGGATCGTATTGAAGATAGAAACGGTTGAAGCGCCATTAACGCTTGCCAAAAACGAATCACTTGTGTTTCGGTACGTTGTTACTGGTCCCCCCTCTGTCCCTCCGAAGCAAGACCACGAGGAAGAGGCGGCAGGAGATGTTCCAACCGAAATTGCTGTATTTTTGCAGGCTGAAGGTTTGTGGCACATTCGAGTCGATGGCTGGGTCGTCACTCCGAAGGAAGGGGGCAAGGGGCGACAGTGGCTCCGCCAGATTTGGAATCCAGCGGAACTGCAGTTTCATGTACTCAAAGGACCTCAGCCCATACCGGCAGTAGTCTTATCTGGCGTCAAACCCGGTATGCCGTACACAGACCTGAAACTGACGTCGACTGGAAACGTGCCCATGGAGCTCCAGCCAACGCAGGCTCCACTTACAGACGACATGATCCTCTGGGCCGTTATTAAGCATAACAGCGAACAATTCTCAGATCTGCTCAAATTGGTCGACCGGGGATTTGTCATGGGCACTAACGGCCCGTTCCAAGGCATTGGAGCATATACGAATTTGAAGGAGACTGTCAGACGATGGATGATGATTTCCATGTCCACGACCTGGGACGCAAGTAGGATTCACGAGAAGCTCAAGAATCTCTATGGAATTCCGCCGTACGATCAGGCTCAAATCGATCAGGTCCTACTCGAACACTACCACAATCCAGATCTCGACGGGAACCTGACGGATTACCTAAACCACATCTACAATCTCCATAAACTCCCGGGTCCGGACCAACCGGAGCTCGATGGTGTGATTCGCGAGCGGTTAACTAAGCCCCCTCTCTGCGAACTCATTTTCAACTATTTCCACGAAGAAGGCATGTTGTGTCAATGCATGCAGGTTATCTCGCTGCGGTATCAGAACAAGTTGCTCGGCGGCGGCAAAGATCCGCTCGCAGCATTCAATACTAGCCCCCTACGTCCGCTCAATAATCTGATTTGGGGGTGGATATCCGATGAACCGCAGAGGCTCTCCGTCCGTCGCAGGAATTACGAGTATTCCCATTCATACGGAATTTCTTTGTACGGAAAAGCCGTGTCAGATTTCCAGCCGGCGGACAATCGCAAGGCGTTTATGGGAGCGTTCAACCGGCTCTTGAATCTTCTGACGCAGTTTTACAAGCAGAAGGACGATACGACGGTGAAGGCTGACGCTTTCCCGATCAGGAACGCACTGCGCGAAGTACACATCATCCTGTCGGAAGGCGCTCATAATCAATTCGGCGATCTTCCGTGGACTGCAAGGTTAGAGCTTTACACTGAACAGATCATTCTGAGTCGGCCGGAAATGCGCGAATTCCTCGGTGGCCGTTCGATGGTGCCGTATCCGGAACCCTGGATGGAGAATGTCGACACAATGAAGCGCCTGCAAGGTTGGACCGACGTTAGCGTCCAGCATTTCAACACACTGGCGCGAACCGGTGAGGCATTGCTGCTCGGTATACGGCACGGTGGATGGAATAAACCGGAAGTGAACGAGCACAGTGCCGACAACTGGGCGGTGGCATATCGATCAATAGTGCACGAGTACATTCATTCCTATACGGCGATCACCGGAGTGGATCTGAGCGACAGGAGGCAGGTGGATGATACAATGCCATCGGTGCATCTGCGCCGGCGGCTGGAGGCGCAAACCGGCAAAGCAGCGTAAAACACCTTGGCCAGGAAGCAGCTCGATTTCACTTCGTCGCTTTACCTGGACTTTCGCCATTCGAGCGCCGAGATCGGACCCTGGGATAGCCTCACGTTAGGAGCGCCGGCGGTCGTGCGGTCGTGGCCGCAAGCCGCCGCGCTTGGCCGCGCGCTGACTCAGCTATGCGGCGCCGAGGCCGCCGTAATCGGAAGGTCTACGCTGCATCTGTTCTGGGATCTGTTCGGCCTGTTCGATCCGCGCGACTGGTCCGTTATTGTCGACGAACACAGTTATCCTGTCGCCCGCTGGGCCGCATCAAGAATGCTCGATGCAGACGCGCGGCTACGGGAGTTCATCCACCTGGACGTCGACGACCTCGCGCAGCACTGCCGCCAATCGAAACGAAAGCGCGTTCGGCCGCTAATATTGACCGACAGCTTTTGCTGTGTCTGCGGTAATGCGCCGAGCCTCGGCGCCTACTGTGATCTTGCCCGGCAGTATGACGGACTGGTTATCATGGACGACACGCAGCGACTCGGCCTTGTGGGAACAGGGACAACTCCTACCATGCCGTTCGGCTGGGGCGGCGGCGGGAGCCTGCCGTTTCACAAACTCGTAAGGGAGCCGATCGTGGCAATCAGTTCGTTAGCTAAAGCACTTGGCTCTCCGACTGCGGTCGCCGTGGGACCGGCTGATATCATCGCACGGCTGCAGCGAGACGGCGACAGTCGCGTTCACTGCAGTCAACCCAGTGCCGCCGACATGGGGTCTGTCGCCCATGCCCTGTTGCTAAACAAGCGTTGTGGCGACCGCAAGCGGGCAATGCTCGCGAGAGGAGTCGAAGTCTTCCGGACAGAAACGGAAAGATACGGGTTACAGATCGTGACGAGCCTGCATCCGACACAGTCTGTATATCTTCGCGAAAACCAAAGTACCATAGAGTGTCATCGGAGGCTGAAAGAACGGGGCATTGCCTGCCTCGCCGGCAAGGGTCACCGGGGCGAACCTCGCCTCGTGTTCTTGCTCACGTGCCGGCATCTGCCGCAAGAAATTCGACAGACGATCCATGTCGTTGCAGACGTGACGTCCGCGTTCCGGTCTGACGCCGTGAGCATGCGACGTTTCAGCCCGGCAGGGACTGGGTCAAGGTAAGTACGTCATGGAGAGCATCCATGCACTACCATTGCAGATAATCGATGCTCACTGTCACTATGGCACGGGCGACGGTCTGACGGGACCGTGGGATACCCGCGCGGACATCAGCGAGTATCTTCACAGGGCGCGACTGGCCGGGATCGCTCGCACGGCGCTCATCCCGGCGCTGTCTACCGACTGCGCGGCCGGGAACCGCCAGATTGCATCGATTATGGCAAAGTATCCGGGCCGATTCTTTGGATATGTCGGAGTCAATCCTGCCGCGGATCGAGGGCAGGTGTTTGCGATTGTGGGTATGTATCTCGCTCGTTATGGTTTCAGTGGAATAAAGATCCACCACTACAACGGAACAGTGACGCGGGAGGTTTGCGAAACAGCAGGGAAGTACTCAATTCCGGTGCTCTGGGATGTGGGAGGCGCGATCGGAAGAGTCGAAGTCGTCGCCGGTGAATACCCAAGAGTTACGTTTATCATTCCCCATTTCGGATCATATGCTGATAACTGGCATTCGCAGAAGCAATGCATCGACATTATGTGCCGGTATAGAAATGTCTACGCCGACACGTCGGGGGTTCGTCGCTTTGATCT
>Ga0315276_10000349_pt1 | contig 39280 bp, 50 predicted proteins | sample YL17G05_0_MG_FD_204542 | JGI IMG/M metagenome (GOLD analysis project Ga0315276, IMG submission 204542) | Sediment microbial communities from Yellowstone Lake, YNP, Wyoming, USA - YL17G05_0 | ecosystem: Environmental > Aquatic > Freshwater > Lake > Sediment | place: USA: Wyoming | collected...
CGCCGTCATAGACCAGTCGACTTGACGGCAGCTTGCTCAATGGATCTGCCATTCTCCCTCTTTTGCGAACATAGCATATATGCTACTACGCGAACAAGCGCGCGGCGAAGGATTGTGACGCGAGACGAGCGGGAAAGGCGAGACGGGGGCTGGTCTGTCTCGTTGTCCGGATCGGAAGCCCCACCAGAAGAACCAGAGAAACCAGAGAGACCAGCGAACCCAACATAGTTTTTTCGCAGACTGTTAGATTTGAGGCCCCGCAGGATAGGGACGGGGAAAATATTTTTTGTGTTCTGCTGCCTACACGGAGACTGGCTGGAAGGGGGAGGAGATGTACGTGGTTGATTTTTGGTGGGCCGTGTAGGGGTCGAACCTACGGCCCGCTGATTAAGAGTCCTACCGAACGCCTAACTCAGAACACCCAGGACGATCAATCCCCATCAAACAGTGAGGATGAGGCGGACTCAATGTGAGTGTGAGTCGTGGTGGGTGGGGTACGTTTGGCACCAGGTTGGCACCAAAACTCAAGAGATGTTAAACGTGACCTCTCTCCTTAAACTGGCCCAGATGCTATGGGTGAGGGTCGGAGAGTGGGTCATGCTGAGTTGGGCTGTTCTGGTAGCGGGGTGGTAGCAATTGCATTATTTCGAGTCCTACCCGGCTCCCCAAATCGGATAAATCTGGGCACGGGACCCAAGTCATTCCTTGGACCTCAGAAAAATAGGCTGTCCAAATCTTAAGTGGGGCCAACAACTCCTTATCCCAAGTGCACAAGGGGCAAATTTCAAGTTTTGTCAATTCCCCACTGAATACGAGCCCACATTCTCTCATGAAAAAAATAGCCTATGGTCGTGTAGATGTTGCTTGCGATCATAAAACCGAGAGCTACACGCATGGCTCCGGTGAATAGGTAAATCGTTATGAAATCGAGGCACATAATTACAACACGGTATGTTATCGCCTTTACCGCTGATCTGCTAAGTCTGACGGTCCGGGTCATCATGTGCTCCTATAGCAACTATGCCGTTTCTTCTTATTTTCTGATGTACAGACTCACTTAATTGGGAACAGGTCGTTTCTTGTTTTTGACCATCCAGGCCTCATAGAACTCAGCCAACGATTGGATCTCCGGCCAGAACAGATCTGAGCCCTGGCGCTGCAGGGTTCGGAGAGTACGCGAGAAAGAGACTAGCTGAATTGGCTCAAGGATCGGCTTGCCGATGGCCTGCGGGAGGCTACCCGCTGATCCGATTTGTCTCGGTCCCCAGAACGACCCCGCGTCACCTCTACCGGAGCATCTCCACCCAGCCCCAGTTCGCGTCAAGGCGGGCGGCTGTTGGCTCCAGCGCCGTGTGAGGCGTTTTGTCGTTCATCGGGCAGGCAACCACTGCAAACGGAAGTATATGAACCGCTGCTCGGATTCCCACGGCGTCAGATGTGTCTCTCGCCGAACCTCCTGCAGGGCGAACTCTGGCCCCAACTCCGTGATGAGGGTTTGCTCATCGTATGGCATGACATCGAGGCCGCTGCATTGTGGCGGCCCATCCATTGCAAAGGTAGCCACGATAGCCGTGCCGCCCGGCTGCAAGGTGCGCCGCACTGCCGCGACGTATCCGCGCCGGTCCTCTGGGGCCATCAGAAAATGGAATACCGCCCGGTCGTGCCAGAGGCCAAAGCGATGCGGAGGTTCGAACGTGGTCACGTCAGTTTCAAACCACTCCACACCAGCGGCTCGTACACCGAGGCGAGCGCGGGTCTGGGCCAGCGCAACTCCGGACACGTCGAGCACAGCGAGCCGGGTATAGCCGGCATCGAGCAGGCAGTCAATGAGCGTGGAGGCTCCACCGCCAACATCGATCACACCAGCATCCTTGCTCAACCCGGATGCAGCGATGAGCGCCAGTGAAAGCTCAGGGCGGCGCTGATACCAGCTCACATCCTGCGACCCCTTGGTCTGATAAACATGGTTCCAGTGTTGTTGACGGTTCATGTGCGAACGGGAGGCCTCCAGAGACGATCACCGTAGAAGCCGAGGGTGCGACAAGGGGATGAAGCCCGGCTCATGGAGTGTTCCCCTCGACCGCAACACGAGGTTGCACTCTTAGAATGACACCACCTTGTCAGAGCCTCGAATCAATTCGTAAAGATCCTGCATCGTAGGGAGCGGGCAGCGCTCCGTCCCTTCTGATTTCCCCAACTTAGGGCAGGTGTCACACGCTAAGATGATGCCACCAGCATCGACAAAGGCCTGCATTTGAGTTCTGACAGGAAACCGGTCAGTATGCACGACTCGCTCACGACGCCCTTCGCTAACAAAAATGCGCTGCACGTATCGCCTTGCTTGAGTGAGAACACTCCCTGGCGAAATTCGTCCCACACTGTTTCGACGTCCGATGAATAAATGACCATGCCGATCTTCATATCATCCTCCTACGTGCTGCGCAACCTTCGGGCGGAGGGACCGCGATACTAGGCTCAAGCTTCGCAGCACCGATACTCACCCTAGTTGCAAGAACGCGTTCAGCGGGCGGCATAGAGGGCCAGAAGAGCACACGGCGAGTGGACGCTCGACAGTGATCCTCGAACCCGAAGCTGGTGAGAGAATAGGAGAGAGGAGTTTTCAATGCGTTCGAAACCTTACATGCTTGCGCTTGTCTTGCTCGCGGCCACCGTGGCGCTCGGTCACTCTGAGGAACACGAAAAATCCCATGCCGACCACATGGAGCGCCACTTCGATCCCAAGGAATCGGCCGTAAGATTTGACGACCCGGCGCGTGACATGTGGCAGTTGCCGGATCGCGTGATCGCGGCGCTGGACCTGAAGCGGGGACACATTGTGGCCGACATCGGCGCGGGTACCGGGTATTTCTCGGTACGACTGGCGAAATCGAAAGCTGCGCCCAAGGTGTATGCGGCGGACATCGAACCATCGATGGTGAGTTACCTGCGGGAACGTGCCGCCAAGGAAGGTTTGATCAACGTGACCGCCGTTCAAGCGGCTGCCGATCAGCCCAATCTGCCGGAGCCCGTCGACCTGATTCTAATCGTGGACACGTATCACCATATCGGCGACCGTGAGGCGTATTTCCGGAGGCTGGCCAAATCGATTAAGCCAGGCGGCCGGGTGGTGATTATCGACTTTAAGCCGGATTCCCCCGAGGGTCCACCGCAGGAATTCCGCTTTCCGCTGAAACAGTTCAAGTCCGAGATGGGCAAGGCGGGATACAAGCTGGCGGCGCAGCATAACTTCCTGCCGCGGCAGCAGTTCTTGATCTTCGAAGTTGCCGGCCCGTCCTCCCGGTAAGCTGGATTCTTCCCCGTGGACTCCAAAGACACTGAGGTCAAAAAAGTCTTCTCCTGGGCAGTTGGAAGGGCTCACTTGACCGCGTCGGGGGTGCACCGCAGATTGTAGGCATCAAGAAGAATCCGGACTCACCGGCTACGCCCCTTCGAGTCAAATACAGAGGTTCTCACTATTTTCTTGGCGCGAAGATCGACAACCTCCATAGCTTTGATAAAGTGGACTGGCGCAATGAGAACTTTGAGCGGTGCGAGGGTCACACGATGAAGAAGCGACTGCACGCACAACCACTGCCTGACCCGTTGCGCAGGCCGTGAAACGAGAAACTCCCTGGACTCCTTACGGAGGGCGAGGTGCTGTCGGGAACGGGTGCATCGTCACCCATTTCCTACTCAGGGTTTGCGCACAGAGATCTAACCCTTCGTTCCAGCGGACCGCCGCTGTCCGCCGCTGAACTCAAACGTTCGTGTGAGTAGAGCATGATTGAATTCAAGCCCATCGGTATCATCCATACGCCCTTCGCCACGCCGGAAGGCATGCCCATTCAACCTGCGGGTGCCGCCGGTGTTCACGGAACAGTCGAGGTATTTGAAGAGTACCAGGCAGGACTGAAGGATCTCGATGGCTTCTCGCACATCATCTTGCTCTACCATTTCCACCGCAGCCAGGGATTCAGCTTGCGGCTCGTCCCGTTCATGGACACCCAATCCCGGGGCGTCTTTGCCACTCGCGCCCCCAAGAGGCCGAACCCCATAGGCCTTTCCATAGTCGCATTGGACAGTATCGAAGACGGTGTCCTTCGTGTCCAGAACGTGGACATTCTGGACGGCACACCGTTGCTCGACATCAAGCCCTACGTGCCAGAGTTTGACAGCCACACAGACATCCGGACCGGATGGCTTGAGGAAGTCAGGAAAACCGTCGCGACTAGAAGGTCGGATGATCGATTCAAATAGAACCGCGAACGAGCCTACGTAGGCGACGCGATACCCGCGCACCTGATGGGCGACGTTGGTCCGCATCCAGACTCGGAACTCTCTGGCCCAAAGCTACCGAGCCCAGCGAAGAGCATCACATGGACTGACCCCCTAGATTGAGACACGGCGAATTGGCACACTTGGCACAAGGAGGGGTGGCAGGTAGCGAAGAAAAATGGGAGTCTATAGCTGCTCCTTCCATCTCATGGTATCACACGTGAGAGGCGTCAGATGATGGATCGCTGTACGAGAGGGATTTTGGTGGTGAGGGACAGCATGGAGGCGGCATGGGTAACGGTGGACAGGGAGGGAGTAGCGGTGGCGATCACGAGACTGGGGAGCAGGGCGGGGAACAACACCAATATTGAATGTCTGCATAGCATAGGCATGTGAGGCGTTGACACGATGGCAAGGAACAGATTGCATTTTATGAGAGCATTGGCAGGAAGCGTCGCAGTGCTCGTGATCGCGACACGTATGGCCTATGCCGATCAGACCGAGCGCGAACAGGCTGCCAGTGAAGTCGCCGAGGCATTCCTGGGAGAGCTGGGCGAGGCCGTGACGAGGGAGATGACTAAGGGTGGTCCGGCAGAGACGATCAAAGTCTATGCCGAACTTGCCCAGGACATCGCTGGCCGGTTGTCTCGGGAGCATGGCTGGCGGGTGACACGCGTGGGGACTCGTGTGCGCAATCCCTTGCTTGGGATGCCGGATGCCTGGGAGCAGAAGGTGCTGGCTGAATTTGCCGAGCGCGCTGCGAAAGGGGAAGCGTTTGCGGACATGACCCATCATGAAGTCGTATCGGAACCGGCTGGTCAGTACTTCCGGTTCATGAAGCCAATTGCAATTCAGCCGAAATGTCTGTTCTGTCACGGGCTGAGTGACCAGATTCCGGAGTCGATTCGTTCCGTGCTGAGGACGCGGTATCCCTTCGATGCGGCTACGGGCTACAAGGCAGGAGAGCTGCACGGCGCGGTCAGCATCAAGCAGCCGCTCGGGAGTGGCAATAAGTAGAACCGATGGTCTTGACGTTCGTGTTTGCTGGCCTGGCGCTGGTGGGCGTGCGTTACCTGAAGCAAGACCTTCTGACGGTATTTGCTGTCGGTCTAACATTGTGGGGTGTATTGGCCTATATTGGGGTCGTCACACTGTGATGGTTAGCGCGGATCATTCCTGAATACTCCGCGCAGGAGATCCTAAGGACTGAATCAACTGCAGAGGAGTCGCAATGAGCCGTATCACGATCGTGTCAGTTTGGACTGGGATTGGTGGGGCTATTGAGTCTGGCAGCTGTCGGTGAGGCACAGCATGACCATGGACACCCAGCCATCAAGGACGTAGGCCCCGCCGATAAACAGCAGGATGAACGCGTGGCGCTAGGCCTTAGCCAAGCGGCTGAAGCAGGTATGAAGCTGACCATGCGGGAGCACTTGGAATCGCTGCAGGCCATTGTGGCTGGCTTGGGCCGGCAGGAATTCGAACAGGCGACGAAAGTTGCGCACGAAGAACTCGGTTTTCCCAAACATCACCAGGCCATGCAACGGGAGGCTGGGGCAACGTTTCCTCCGAGGTATCACGAACTCGCGATGGCACACCATCAGGCCGCAGAAGATCTCGCTGCAGTGATTCCCAGCCAGGACATCAAACAGATTCTGCCCCAGCTCGATCGGACGATGAAGGCCTGTATCGTCTGTCATCAAGCCTTTCGGCTGTAGGAGATGGACGTGAGCGTTTAGGTTCAACTGGGATGCTGAGAACGGAGGAGAACGAGCGATGAGAATCGAGAGGATGGGGAGACGACATCGAGTCATGACGAGTGTCGGTGCAGTTCTTCTCCTGTTGCTTACAGCCTGTAGTCTGCCCGCCCTGCCAGACGCAGGCAAGATCTATGTAGATCGATGGGCCGAGATCAAGGGCAGCGACAAGGATGTGAGCGAAATTCTGGTCGCCTTCAACAGGGCGGAGGACGCACTCCATGCGCGTGATCTGGACGGCCTGATGGCCCTGTACTCAGAGCAGTATCGCTACCACGGGTTGTTGAAGAGTGATCTCAGAAAGATTTGGGAGGAGATGTTTGCGGGCTATGACAACCTGGCCAGCACCCACACGTTTTCACGCATTCATGTTGGAGGATCGGCCAAGCAGCCCACCGCAGATATTTCCTGTACCGGCAGCTTGTGGGGATTGTCGAAAGAAACAGGAAACCGGGTGTTCATCGACAGCTGGTGGTACGAAATTCACCACGTGGTCTATGAGGATGGAGCTTGGCGTATTCGAGGCCACGCAGGCGAGGATACCAAGGCGTTACCGTTCGGCACATCCCCCCATCCGTTTTTCTAATTCTTGTCCTATGCGGCCCCAAGTCGAGAGAGCGTGTTGGTCGTCTCGCGACCAGGCTAATCCGAATCTCTTCAGCTGCACTGTCCAAGAAGATAGCCCCTCCTTAATCGCAAGGAAGCATCTGACCTTCGTTAGCTTCATGGCTCAAAAGGTAAGCAGCGATTGTCGCTCAGCTAGCGGCGTCCACCGCAATCATTACCAAAGGCACTGGGCGGCTTCCGCTAAATGACGTCTGATATCCGCGTTGGCCCTCCGCATTTGTGCCGATTTCAAAGGTGATCTTCCCACCAGAGTGTCTAATTTCCTCAAATTCACCAGTCATGTCACTCTCCCAGAAACTTTTTCAACAGTATCAGTTGACCTCTTAATTGTGCATACCTGGAGTGGCCTACTGTTCCGACTCTGGCTAAATGCCGGGGGGTATACATGACGGCGCATTGCACGGGGAAGCGACGGTGAGGGCGAAGCATGAAGGACATGAGCACTTCGCATGGAGGCGCATTCTAGGAGGTGACTGATCAAACCGCAAGGCGGGGCGTGAAGAAATGGTGGTATTGATCGGCGGGCGGGGGCCTATTGAGGGAGCCCGACGCCTAGCTTTATACTTGCGCATCGAACCTACGGCCCGCTGATTAAGAGTGGCAAAAGACCAAGAATTCGAACCGCTCGATGTTGCGAAGGTTTCCCCGTTTATCATTGAAAATCATGAGCTTGCTGGCTTTCTACTGATTCCATGGCTTCTACCTGATTCGGTCGTTTGTGAAGAATTTGCGCACGAATTTAGCACATCACTTTCATGCTTAATGTCCTGTCTGACTTCCGCGAATCGGGGAAAGGTGGGAACTGGATTGAGGTTCTTTCGGTGTTCTGAACGACTGCATCCGACCCAAAGCGGAAGTACACGAACGACTGCTATCAGAAGAGGGGGTCTTACGCCGATCCGCATAAGAACCCCTTGATAACTGGTCCCACCGTCGCAACTCATTGAAACGACACCGGGCATGGCGTATTCTTCACGAACTGTTGTGGCATGTTACGCGGATAGAAAATGGCAGATCCGGTTCTTACATGGATCCGCCTAAACATTGTTATGTGGCCTCAGACCGTCACAGGCATTCGCTGAAAACTCAGAGCAAGGCTATGGAAGGTTACTTGTATCTACTTCTGCATCCTGATAAGCCGGGCGTCGTGAAGATTGGAAGGACAACGCGTTCTCCGCAGCGGCGCTTAGCGGAGCACAATGAACGCGGACTCTTGTCGGAGATTGCACAGGCATCTGGCAAGCCGTGGGAACTGATTCATTATGTCCCTGTAACAGACGCCAGCAAAGCCGAAGCCTATGTATGGGAGTATCTCTGCGTGCCAAAATTTGGAAAAATCGAATTACACGGAATGCCACTAGAATTCATAATGGAAGCCTTAAAGGCGTGTGTATACCTGGACAAAGAAAAATACGCGGCCATGCTGGATGGGGAGCTGCGAGAATACAATGTTTCAGCACTCCTGGATTCTATTCGCACAGCGCGAGAAACGGAAGCAGCACAAAGGGCTGCCGAGAAAAAACGTGCGCGTGCCTTGAAAGCCGCTGAAACTAGACGCAGGGATTTCGCTAAGAAGGACATATAACAAGTCGTTGCAGCCGACGGCCACCACCAGGCCGCGGCTGAACTCGCTCGTTAGAAGGCTAGATTGTATGCACCCGCCCAAGAGTGAAATTTGCGTGATCTGCGGCGTGCGAACCGCAGAGACCGTTGATCACGTACCACCGAAAGGCTTCTTCAAGGGCGTTACAAACGCACAGCTGCGGACCGTCCCCGCCTGTTGGGTCTGCAACAACGGCGCCTCGTCGGATGACGAAGACATGCGCTTCTACATCAGTGCCCAAATTGGAAAGCAGAATCCTGCCTCGAAAGCTCTTTGGGACGATGGAGCGTAAAAAACCATAAAGCGCAAGATCAGACTACGCAATTCATTTCTCGCCAACGCGCGGGAGGTTGAGGTCCTGGAGGAGGATGGAAGCATCAACACTCGTTTGGCGTTCCACGTTCCGATAAGCACGTACCAGCGTGTCTTCGAGCGGACTACGCGCGGCCTGTACTTCTTCCACACGGGGCACATTCTTCCTGCCAATGTTCCCGTTTCAGCTACTATGCTCGCGGGTACGCCAAACATGGACACGGACGATATCCGTCACTTCAAAATGGAGTCTGTTGGAGCTGGAGCGTGTGTATACCGATATGGGATTGTCCATGACAATGCGGATTGTAGCCTCTGGATTTATGAGTTTCACCAAGCGCACTGGGCACTGGTGACTACTGGCGGTGTTGAGTGACGCCTTCTAACCCGGCGGGCGAGCCCCTCAACTCCACGTTAGGCCATGAGACAGATCAGCCCAAAAGAGTTTACCGCTGCTTTCCTCGCCGTAGTTGAGGAGGAGCGTAGCGACATTGCAGTGCGATGGGCCGGGCCCAGAGCGGATTACACGCGCTTCATGCGTACTGTCGTCCTCACGAAAGTTGGGGAACGACTCGGCCTCAAGACCTATTGCAGCGACTACTACACGCTCGATGCCATCTTCTACGAAGACAAGGATGTCGAGCACTTTCCCGCAGATCACACTTACGCGAAGTACGTCGCGGTTGCATTAGAGCATGAGAACGTTGTTACCACTTCATGTACGGAGATGAACAAGCTTCAACTTTTCAACGCACCGTTGAAAGTCCTCATCACCTACGCGCCCGGAAGCGATATGGAAAACTCCCTTGCGAAGTACGCGAAGATCGTACGGAACGCAGACTGCTTCGGCGACATTGCGACCCTGCGGCGACAGGTAGTCCTGTTTGGCGACATGTCTCAAAATGCTCAAATATGGCGATCGTTCGTTTACGAGGGAGAAGGCTTTGTCCCACTTACTGTGGCCTAACCGCTGCGTGATCCGGAGCGCCCAAACAGCATTGCTTGTTGGTACCCGTCGCGCTTCGCGCGCCGGCTCCGGTTACGCAGGTCGTCAATGCGGCAGGGGTGAGGACCGCTTTATAGCGGTGCGATCTCGGCGCCGAACTTCTGCACTTGGCCGTCTGCTGTCGGCTGCATCCGACCCTTGCCGAAGTCGAGGACCGACCGGTATAAGATAGTCCACGCGAATGACGTGATTAATAGCACCCCGACATTCCCATCCTCAATACTTCTGAGTGAGGGCAATGGCTATGAGTACGGTCCAACCTGGAATATTAGCTTCAGTTCCTCCACTTGCCAGATATCTTGTATTTTCACATGCGCGTTTATCGGAACCTCGCGATGCCTTGAAGCGCCTCCCTGACATGACAGATGGAGAGCACACGGTCATTGGAATTGGCCAGTCGACCGTGCTGGCCGTAGGCAGAACGCTGGAGAGGCTCCGCGTTTTCCCAGCTTATTCCGGGGCAGGCGTCGATGTGCCGTCCACACCAGGCGCATTATGGTGCTGGCTGCGAGGGGATGATCGAGGAGAACTTACGCATCGGACCAGGCTCATTGCACGCACTGTCTCTCCTACCTTCCGATTGGAGAAGGTGATCGACGCCTTTCAATATGGGCCGAGCCGTGATCTGACAGGCTATGAGGACGGGACTGAAAACCCTACCGGCGAGCACGCCCACGCAGTCGCGGTGATACAAGGACAAGGCGACGGTCTCGACGGTTCCAGTTTCGTGGCGGTCCAGCAATGGGTGCACGACCTGACTCGCTTCGAGTCCATGTCAGGGTTGGAGCAGGATCACACCATTGGACGCCGAAAAAGTGACAATGAAGAAATAGACGATGCGCCGGTGTCCGCTCATGTGAAAAGAACGGCACAAGAGAGTTTTGATCCGGACGCGTTTGTCCTGAGACGGTCAATGCCCTGGGCTGATGCAACAGGGGAAGGACTGGTGTTTGTGGCATTCGGCGAGTCCTTCCAGCCATTCGAAGCCTTGCTCAGAAGAATGGTCGGAGCTGAAGACGGCATCCCGGACGCGTTATTCACATTCACCCGTCCAATTTCAGGCCACTACTTCTGGTGCCCACCGATGCACAATGGAAAGCTGGACCTGAGGGCACTTGCACTCTAGTACCATGCCTTGCCCTGCCGAGAAGTTGGACGGGAACCATGGCTCGCGATGATCTGTCGCTCGCTCAGAAATGGAGGGCGTCCTCAGCCGTGGTCAGTTCGACGACCGGTGGATCGAGCAGGAGTGCGCGTAGCAAACACACACGCATCATACCGGTTCGTTGTCGGTGAGCATCTTCAGATCCTGAATCTTCAGCGACTGCACTGCCTTCTGAATCACCTCGATCACACGTGGCCTGGTAAAACCTCGCCTCCAGGCCAGCCCAATCCTCCGCCCTGGAACGGGTTTGATCAGCGAGAGCGTGACCAACCGCTTATTGTCATGTTTCTTCGTGAGGGCACTGCAGGGCAACACGGTAATGCCCAGACCTGATGCCACCATCTGACGAATTGTTTCGAGAGAATTCCCTTGGATCCCCTCCGCATCGGATCGGCTTAGTTCCGGGCACGAATCCAATATTTGCTGACGGAAACAGTGCCCGGCGTGGAGCAGCAGCACCTTTTCTCCTTCGAGCTCCCGTGCATCGATCTGTTTCTTGCGCTCCCATCGATGCCCAACCGGCACCACCGCCTTGAACGGTTCATCGTAGAGTCCTCGCGTGAGAATGTTTGGCTCGTCAAACGGCAAGGCCACCATGATCACATCCAATTTGCCGTTCTTCAACATGGCAGTCAGATTAGCCGTCAGACTTTCTTCGATTTCGAGCGGCATGGACGGGGCACGTTTACTCAGTGCTGGAATTAAGTCAGGCAGGACGTACGGTCCGACCGTGGCGATCACGCCGAACCGCACCAGTCCCACAAGTTGATCTTTGCCTTGGGCAGCAAGAATCTTGACCTGATCCGCTTCCTCCAGCACGCGCTGAGCCTGATGCACAATCAGTTCTCCCAGCGGGGTCAACGTAATCTGATTCTGTCGTCGCTCGAAGATCGTCGTACCCAACTCCTCTTCCAACTTCTTGATGGCCAGGCTCAAGGCCGGTTGGGTCACGAAGACCCGTTCGGCGGCGCGCCCGAAATGGCGCTCTTGGGCGACGACGACGACGTACTGCAGCTCGGTGAGAGTCATTCGTGAGGGACTCGGTCAATAAGAATTACTTATCGATGAGCAATATATTACCAATTAGACTTATCGTCAAGGGCTGGCTATCCTCCTGGTGTGCGCACGGAATGATCCGGAGCGCGCTTCACTTTAAACCACAAGGAGGGCGTGATGAGTACCAAGACGATGTTCACAATGGGATTCGTGTCGATGCTGGTTGTAAGTGGGGTGGTGACGGGGCCTGACACCTTCGCCGCCGAGGCGCAGCCAATGGCGGTCATCGAGCGCATTGGGGCGGGCGGGTCAACCTATTCCTTCAGCCAGCCGACACCCGTTCAGTCAGGTGACTCTGTGGCAGGAACGGAGCGGAGGACGGTGGCGGTCATTGAGCGGATCGGAGCGGGTGGGTCGACCTATTCCTCCAGTCGGCCGATGCCCGTCCAGCCAGGCGACTCTGTGGCAGGAACGGAGCGGAGGACGGTGGCGGTCATTGAACGCATTGGGGCAGGCGGGTCGATCTATTCCTTCAGCCAACCACTGCATGCCCGGGCAGGCGACGGAACGACCGATGCCACTAGCCACACGACAAGCCGCTGATGCATCGAGCAACCGGACTGAAGAGGGCTCCATCATGTCCCTCTTCAGCCCACTTCGAGCGGCGCAACGCTCAGAATCACTTTGAGAAGGACGTTGTAGCCTGGCCGCCTCAAGAAAGGCCTGAGGCTGCAACCATGACAAGAGAGGAGGATGACATGACACGATTCAGGAAATTGATGGGAATGATGCTGGCAGGGGTGCTCATGATCGGGGTGGGCGTCACTCTGCCGTTGCCCTCGGTTTTTGCTGAGGGCGGCGCAGGCATTGGGGCTCAATTGCCGCAGATCCTGGGACTGGAAGATGCGAACACGTTTGTTCCGGCCGACAACCCTTTGACTGCGCAGAAAATCGAGTTGGGCCGGGTGCTCTTTTTCGACAAGCGGCTCTCGAAGAACAACACGATCGCCTGCGCAAGCTGCCATTTGGCGGGGAAGGGCTTTGCAGATGGGCGGCCCGTCTCGACCGGGATTAACGGCCTCAAAGGCGGCCGTAGCGCACCCGTCTCGTTTAACCGCGTCTATAGCAAGGTGCAGTTTTGGGATGGCCGTGCGGACACGCTGGAAGATCAGTCCATCGGGCCGTTCGCCAACCCGATCGAACACGGCTTTGCCAACCATGATGACATGGTGGCCAAGATGCGGAAGATTCCCGGCTACCGGAAGCTCTTTCAGAACGTCTTTGGCCGAGAGATTGTGATTGAGGATGTGGGAAAGGCGGTGGCCAGCTTTCAGCGCACCGTGTTGTCCGGTAACAGCCCCCTGGATAAGTTTGACCAGGGTGGTGACGAAACGGCATTAAATGCGTCTGCGCAACGTGGTCTTGAATTGTTCCGCGGGAAAGCCCGGTGTACACGCTGCCATTCTGGATTCAACTTCACCGATGAGAAGTTTCACAATATCGGTATTGGGTGGGATACCAATTCGGTCGATCTCGGTCGGTATCTGGTGACAAAGAATGCAGAAGACATCGGTGCCTTCAAGACCCCGACGTTGCGCGAGATTGCCCGCACGGCCCCCTACATGCACGACGGGCGCTTCAAGACGCTGGAAGAGGTGGTGAACTTCTACAACCAGGGTGGCATTAAAAATCCGCACCAGGACAACACCCTGATTCCGCTTGAATTGACCGAGCAGGAGAAGCAGGATGTTGTGGCGCTGCTCAAGTCGCTCAATGGGGAAGGCTGGCAGCAGGCGGTGGCGCCCAAGTCATTCCCGAAGTGACGCTAGCTTCTGTAGCCTCATGACAGGGTGAACTTCCAGTACTTGTGGATCATACCCGACGAAGTAGATCAACAGCCCCGTAGGTCACACCGGCACGTTCTGCGAGGGTATGTGAGAAAGTGTCTCCGAGGGATTCTCGGCATGATGCAGGAGAAAACGAATCGACCAACCAAAAGGAGAACGCGATGAGCCAAGATAAAAAATTGACCACCAATGCGGGATGCCCCGTTGCGCATAATCAACATGTCATGACCGCCGGCCCGCGTGGTCCGCAATTGCTACAGGATGTATGGTTTCTGGAAAAGCTTGCCCACTTCGACCGTGAAGTGATCCCTGAGCGCCGCATGCACGCCAAGGGCTCCGGCGCCTACGGCACCTTTACCGTGACTCACGACATCACGAAATACACCCGGGCGAAGATATTTTCGCAGATCGGCAAAAAGACCGAACTGTTCGTCCGCTTCACCACCGTCGCTGGCGAGCGTGGCGCGGCCGATGCGGAGCGCGACATTCGCGGCTTCTCGGTGAAGTTCTACACCGAGGAAGGCAACTGGGATCTGGTCGGCAACAACACGCCGGTGTTCTTTCTGCGCGACCCGCTCAAGTTCCCTGACCTCAACCACGCCGTCAAGCGCGACCCGCGCACCAATCTGCGCAGCCCGAAGAGCAACTGGGATTTCTGGACGTCCCTGCCGGAAGCCCTGCACCAGATCACCATCGTTATGAGCGACCGCGGCATCCCGGCCACCTACCGGCACATGCACGGTTTCGGCAGCCACACCTTCAGCTTCATCAACGCGAAGAACGAGCGCTACTGGGTCAAGTTCCACCTCAAGTCGCAGCAGGGCATCCGCAACCTGACCGACGCGGAAAGCGAAGCCGTAATCGGTAAGGACCGCGAGAGCCATCAGCGCGATCTTTACGAGAGCATTGAAAGGAGCGACTACCCCAAGTGGAAGCTGTTCATCCAGGTGATGCCGGAGAAAAACGCGTCGAAGGTCCTCTACAACCCCTTCGACCTAACCAAGATCTGGCCGCACAAGGATTACCCGCTGATTGAAGTCGGCGTCATGGAACTGAATCGCAACCCGGAAAACTTCTTTGCTGAGGTCGAGCAGTCCGCCTTCAACCCCGCCAATGTGGTGCCCGGCATCAGCTTCTCGCCGGACAAGATGCTGCAAGGCCGCCTGTTCGCCTACGGCGATGCCCAGCGCTACCGCCTTGGTGTGAATCACCATCTCATTCCGGTCAATGCCCCCCGCTGTCCTGCACACAGCTATCACCGCGACGGCACGATGCGTGTGGATGGCAACCACGGAAGCACGCTGGGTTACGAGCCAAATAGCTATGGCGAGTGGCAGGAACAACCCGACTTCGCCGAGCCGCCACTCATCCTGGACGGTGCTGCGGATCACTGGAACCATCGTGATGACACGGACTATTACTCGCAGCCCGGTGCGCTGTTCCGTCTGATGACTCCGGCACAGCAGAAGGTGTTGTTCGAAAACACGGCACGCTCAATCGGTGGTGCCCCTCGTGAAATCCAGATCCGCCACATCGGCAACTGTCTCAAGGCCGATCCGGCCTATGGCAAGGGTGTAGCCGATGTGTTGAAGATTCCGTTGAGAGATGTTCCTGCGTAGACATAGCAAGACAGGTAACGTTGCAGCGGACGGCGCTATCGTGCCGCTGCTAAACCGAGACGATGGCGGCGCCTAGCGTCCGCCTATGAAAGGGGAGAGATCATGAAACCGAACATCGGGATGACTGACAAGGACCGCGATGGAGTGGGGAAGGCGCTTACGGCCCTGCTCGCTGATGAGTACGTGCTCTACACGAAGACGCGGAATTATCACTGGAATGTGGTGGGACCGCATTTCAGCGATCTCCACAAGTTCTTTGAGTCTCAGTACGAGGAACTTGACGATATCGTGGACGAAGTGGCAGAACGGGCTCGCGCTGTCGGTGGGCACGCGATCGGGACGCTCCAAGAATTTACCCAACATGCGAGGGTGAAAGAGTATCCTGCCCGCTATCCGGCCAGCCCAGAGATGATTGCCGATCTCCTTGGTGATCATGAAACAATCATTCGTCAACTTCGTGAGGATGTATAGATGACGGTGGAGAAGTATCATGACGTGGGTACCAGCGATTTCCTCACCGGCATTCTCGAGCAACATGAGAAGATGGGCTGGATGTTGCGGGCGAACTCGGAAGGATCGTCGATATAGTCGTTGATTCAGAAATTCACCCAGCGCGCAATGGCAGTGCTGTCATTGTATGAAGAGAGGAGATGGAGATGAAGAAACGAAAGATGACAGTTTTAGCGTCTGTAAGTGTGTGTGCGGTGTTCGGGCTACTCATGGGAATTCCTTCCGGAGACGCACGAGGGGCAACGTCGGCTCAGGCTGCGCAGGCCGCACAAGGGGAGTACAAGCTCAAGATTCCTTTCGGTCTAGAAGAAACTGCCGTGGTCATTCCGGCCGACAATCCTTTGACGAAGGAGAAGGTCGAGTTAGGCCGAATGTTGTTCTTTGACAAGCGACTGTCGCAGGACAACACCATCGCGTGCGCCAATTGCCACCTGGCGAAATTCGCATTTACGGACGGTAAGCCGGTCTCCACAGGCATCCGAGGTGAGAAAGGCGGTCGCAGCGCACCGGCGTCCTTCAACCGGGTGTTCAGTAGCGCGCAATTTTGGGACGGCCGGGCCGCCACGTTGGAAGACCAATCGATCGGTCCGTTTACGAATCCGATCGAGCACGGCTTTGCCAACCATGATGTGATGGTTGCGAAGATGAAGAAGATCGCCGGCTATCGGAAACTCTTTATGCAAGTCTTTGGCGAGGATATCACGATTGGCAACGTGGGCAAGGCCATCGCCAGCTTCCAGCGCACCGTCCTCTCCGGCAACAGCTCGGCAGACCGGTTTGATATGGGACAGGAAGCGGGAGCCATCTCAGCAGCGGCTCAACACGGTCTCCTTCTGTTCCGGGAGAAAGCACGCTGCACGAAGTGCCATTCCGGGTTCAACTTCACCGACGAAAAGTTTCACAACCTCGGCATCGGCTGGGATGACAACAAGGTCGATCTTGGTCGCTACATGGTGACCACGAATCCGGAGGAGATCAACGCATTTAAAACCCCGACCTTGCGGGAGATCGCTCGGTCTGCGCCCTACATGCATGATGGGCGGTTCAAGACGCTCGAAGACGTGGTGAATTTCTACAACAAGGGCGGTGTCAAGAATCCTCATCAGGACAATCTCATTATTCCGCTTGAGCTGACGGAGGAGGAAAAACACGACCTGGTGGAATTTCTTCACACGCTGAATGGCGAAGGGTGGCAGCAGGCCAAGGCGCCGACGTCCTTTCCGAAGTAAGAGTACGTGCTGTCCACGTTTGTTTGCGACGAGTGGGCGGATATAAAGACGTTGTAGAAATTCTCTGAATCCTTTAGCTTCACCGTGGCTCTCATGTGCATGAGCCATGGTGAGTCTCCGTCAGATTTTCGGACTAATTGACCCCAACCACCATGAAACCTCACACGAATGCGGTTCACGTTTTCCCATAAAGGAGGTTCTATGCGTAAGCTAGTGAGTGTCGCGGGTGCGTTCAGTCTGTTCATTTTGTCAGCGGGGGCGGTCCTCGCTGACGAGAAGAAGCCAGGCCCGGCCGATGGGTTCAATATTCATATCGTCGCTCCCCATAAAATGGAGGATGGGATGGTGGCGGGCCCATTCCATCATTACTGCAAGGGTATCTCGCCTGAAGTCCTTCAGTGCTTGCTCTTTGAGTCCACGGATCCCAACGCGCTGCTCGTTGAGATCGAATATTTCATTGCCAAGCCGGTGGCGCGAGCCAACGTGCCGCTGCATCTTTGGAACAAGTTTTATCACGACCATGAAGTGGAAGTTGCTACGGGGCGGGTACAGGTATTAGATGTGCCTGAAGAAACGGCCAAAGAACTTGCCGCTGCCGCAGGGAAGACCGATGGAATCGTGTTTCACCTCTGGGCCAAGGGAGCGAAGGCTCCGACTGGAGAAGTGGGTCATCCACAGTCGGTGGGGCATAAGCCTAGGACGGAATAGTAAGTCACTGGATCTCAGGCAGGGGAGCGTCTCGCTGACGTTCTCCTGCCTGGAGGCGAGTTTCTCTCTGAGAGGAAAATGATGTCTACTGCCTGGTGTGTCCTGGGTGTGATTGTCGGTACGCTGTATGCCGTTCCGTTTTCTTGGGGATCTGATCAAGATGTACTCAGGCCGCGTGTTCCCGAGGACCAGATAGAAGCAGCCCGCGCCGTCCGCAATCCATTGCCGGTCACGCCGGAGATGATCGAGAAGGGCAATGGCCTGTTCCATGGCAAGGCCTTCTGCATGACGTGTCATGGCCGGGACGGAAAGGGCCTCGGCGGCGATATTGATCGCAGCACCTTCCAAGGCCCGCTGCCGCGCGACTTCACCGACCGGGATTGGCAGGCAACTCGGACCGACGGCGAGCTAATGTGGATTCTCAAGAACGGCAGCCCAGGAACGGCGATGGCTCCCTTTATTCCGCTCATACTGACTGAAGAAGAAGCCTGGCAGGTGCTGCGATACGTACGGTCCTTCGGTCAGCCATAAGTGGGCCTTTATGGCCCGATGCGCCTTCCCTACCAGTCTCCTCTTCTCCTTTGGCCTCTTGGTCCTGGTTTGTTTCCCCTGCAGCGTCATGGCGGAATGGTCCGCCATTGCCGGGAACAAGATTTCGTACACCGATAATGTGACCAATTTTTCCGCGGCCCGCCGCCTGAAATTCAGCGAAGATCCGAGCCAGCCGACCGGCCCCCCGACGCAGTTGTCCGATATCATCTGGGATCCCTCGCTCGAAGTGATCCGCTCTTCTTCGTCGACGCTCGGGCCCAACGAGCTCTCCATCAAGGCACAGGGGTTCATCTATACCAATAATCCGATCTTCAACTTCGGCGACTACCGCCTGCAATTCAAGCAGGGTCTCTCCTCTGACACGTCGCTCCTCCTTCGCTACCGAAACGTGCCCAACCAGTTTCTGGGCCCCAATTTTGAGCGTCGCACCGGGAACAAGCTGATCCAAGAGGAGCGCGTCTCCTCGCAGACGTGGCGCACGGAGCTTGAACACCGGGTGAACGAGTCGTGGACGCTGACGCTCATCGGGCGCTATGGCCTCCGTTCTTACAACGATGCGTTCGCAGAGCGTGACACGAAGCTCTGGACCATCGGTTCACAGGTGGGGTATGCCGTTAATTCGCGGGCATCTCTGACGCTGGCCTACCTCTATGAACGGGGATTGGCCGATGGCCGCGGAAACACCCAATTCAACGATGATGTCTCGTACCGATTGCAAGCACTCTCGGCCGGAATGGACCTCACGCTGATCGAGTCGCTCTCCCTGCATCTGGGTTATATCTACCGGCGCAAGGACTTTACCAGTGAGCTGCTCGGGGATACGCATCTCAACCGGCATGATGATATCCATCAGGGTATGGCCGAGTTTCGCTATCGCCTCACCTCTGCGACGAGCCTCTCGGCCTCCTTCCAACGGACTCAGGGGGCCTCTACAGTTGTGACGCGAGATTTCAACGACACGATCTATTCCCTCGGAGGCAGCTATCGTTTTTGAGGCCATCACCCTGTCCCCCTGCCGGTGGGTTGAGCCAGGAAGACCTTCAGCGTGACTGGCACGGACAGGGAAAAGCGCCGGGGAAGGACTGCTCCCTGCCAAACCTAAGACAGGTCGTAGGGGAGTCTCTCACAGCCAGATTTGCGGCTCAGACGGACGGGATCATCTTTCACCTCTGGCCGGATGGAGCCAAGGCGCCCAACGGTGTGGTCGGCCACCCGCAATCTGTCGGACACAAGCATCGGACAAAGTAAGCAGGCTGCGGGTAAAAAGATAGCTCGGTCTGTCTGGTCTGTTCGGTCTGTCTGGTTTGTTTGGTTGCATGAGACTAACCAGATGGACCAGAAAGACCAGACAGACAAAATGAACAAGACCGACTGGCGGGGAGAGCCTGGAGACACGTTCTCCCCGTTGTGTCTCCTCTCGCCCGAAGAAGGACTTTCGTCATGACCAATCGAGTCGGGATTACGTCGATTATTTTGTTGGTGGTTGGGACCTTCCTGATTGTCGAGGACCTGACGTGGGCGGCTGACAAGGCTGTCATGCGCCCGCGTGTGCCACGCGATCAAATCGAGGCAGCCCGTGCTGTGACCAATCCACTCCCTGCCAGCGACGAGATGATTGCGAAGGGCAAAGCGCTGTATGAAGGGAAAGCCTTTTGCAAGGTTTGTCATGGACCGGATGGGAAAGGGCTTGGGGCAGATATTGCGCCGGGGAGTCTGAAAGGCCCCTTACCGAGAAACTTCACCGACAAGAAGTGGCAAGCAACTCGAACCGATGGGGAACTGTTCTGGATTTTGAAGAATGGCAGCAAGGGAACAGCGATGGCTCCCTTTGTTCCGCTCATACTGACGGAAGAAGAAGCCTGGCAGGTGCTGCGATATGTGCGGTCCTTCGGTCAATAATAAGTGGGCCTTTATGGCCCGATGCGCATTCCCCACCAGTCTCCTCTTCTCCCTCGGCCTCGTAGTCCTGCTTTGTTTCCCGTGCAGCGTCATGGCGGGGTGGTCCGCCATTGCCGGGAGCAAAGTTTTGTACACCGATGATGTGACCAATTTTCCGCGGCCCGCCGCCTGAAATTTAGCGAAGACCCGAGCCAGCCGACCGGTCTCCCGAGTCAGCTATCCGATGTCATCTGGGATCCCTCCCTCGAAGTGATCCGCTCTTCTTCTTCGACGCTCGGGTCCAACGAGCTCTCCATCAAAGCACAGGGGTTCATTTACACCAAGAATCCGATCTTCAAGCACGGCGACTACCGCGTGCAATTCAAGCAGGGGCTCTCCCCTGAGACGTCGCTTCTCCTCCGGTACCGGAATGTGCCCAACCAGTTCCTGGGCCCCAATATCGAGCGTCACGCAGCAAGGTGCCCACATAGCGCAGCGCCCGGGCGGAGTGCCCAGAGTCATCGGCGGCGATCAACATACGCGAGATGATGGTGTTTCCACGAGGAATCGTCGTCGGGAGAGAGTGCGGCATCATACGTCACCAGACTTCTGAGGGTGAACGGTGGAATTCCGCTACCACCGGAAACACGAGTCCGGCAAAGTCCCAGTAGCGCATGCGGATCGCTTCCGAATGGGTCCTGGCTTGGAAGACGATCTCCTCGTCCTCTGTGAGCGATTGATCGACGTACACATCGAGCCCATAGAGGTTGCCGAAGGGCGGCATCGCGCCCAACTCGCAGTCGGGAAACAGGCCTGTGATCTCATCCTCGGTCGCGAGCCGCACGTGGTGGGTTGCAAGGACAGTCCTCAAGCGATGGAGATCCACATTCCAACTGGCCGGCAGCACTGTCATCACGAACCGCTCCTGCACCTTCACGATCACGACCTTGGCCATCTCCTTCTCCGGGGTATGGAGCGTCTGCGCGATGGCAAGGGCGCGAAACGCTTCCGGGTGAGGCAACACATCATAATGAACCCATTGACGATCGAGATATGTTTTGAGTGTTCGTGAGACGGACATGGTGACACCTCCTCTGGTGATCGACCTTCCGACGGAGGTCGCTGCCGAAGTGGATGAGAGAGAAAGAGGACTGCTTGGTGAGGACGAGGCTGTGGTTGGGATGTGTCTCATGATCAAGACTCCACTCTGATCATGGTGGCTCACTCGACATGTCCAGTATACGCCGTTTGCAACGTCCAGGTCATGGGGAAACAGCTAAAGTTTGAGGCTTGAGTTGTGTCCTCGTTTACCGGGTCGCAGGCAAGGTCATTATTTCTCTCTCGTGTCCGAAAACGATCTGATTTATGACCATGTCTGCGCCCTCCGTTGACCTCTTGATGTAACACCGACTTAGCTCCTCACAATCTGACAGGGTTTTGTAGACAGGCCGTTAGGCTGGCTCGCGCTTGCTCAGGCCGACACTAACATAGGATCTGGACCCGTTTATGTGGGGCAGGTCACTGCGTTTCGGCAACATCGCGGAATCGACCATACGATCAAAGGAGCAGCCGGCGACTGGGAGTCGTGGTACCTTTGACGGCAGACGGCGTATCGGGTGATTCCGATTGGCCAGGATCATGGCATCCTCGATATTGCCGCAGTTTAGGCAGCGCACAGCTTCGAATCGTTCGGTCACACCATGGGAATCTGAGATCCGCTCCGGCACCACAAACCCGTTGCATCGTGCGCAGTGCATAACCGCCTCTCCGTGAGTGTCTCGTCTACACCACTGACTGTTTCAACGGTCTTTGCTATCGATCTCTCCCAGTGACTTTAGAGCGAGACCACTGTTCGTTCACGTGGTCCTTCCGTCGGTTTGCACCATTTCTTCCTGAGCACAGATCTCGTAATCCCACAGAAGAGGAGTCAGAACCACGAGGTCTTTCTCCTGTAGGTGGTGCAGCACCTGGAACAGCATCTGCCATGTGCACTGAGGAAATGCGTGCGAGAGTACAGTGAAGGTCAGCCTGCGACGCTGCGACACAAAGCGATGGACGGCGTCCTCAATGTCTTGCGTCATGACGGAAGTCATATGACCGGCCATCCTTGTTCCCGACCCCCACAAGAAGAACTTCTCTCGGCAACTCTGCAAAACTTAGTCCGTCTTGATACGAGTCCTATGCCGCGTGCTGCGCGAGGCGTAACTGCCCAACTGCGGTAGGCATATAGGGAGATTCCTCGGCGCGTCACGCGCGACACACTTTCCTGCCAGCCCCCTTCTCTTGATATTTCGCACAGTGCGGGCTGTGCGGATTCGCGCGATTCCAACCTTGATCCCACACCGGACAAGTGGTTTTGCTTTCCCCGTCGCCGTTCTCGGACGGCATTGTCCTTGCTCTACCCCTCTTCATTCATATCAAGCACAAGTCAAATCGGCGGAGGGAAAATGAATACGGTTGCATGCCGGGGTCGGATCACTGTGGGACAGGCTCTAGCGGGAATGGTTGCGCTGGTCACCGTGCTCTTGTTCACGAAAAATCGCCTTTGGATGCCCCGCCCGGCAGGGCGGGGAGGAAAAAGGCCTGCTGCCAGAGGCAGCACCAATCTTGTAAAGTGGGGGCATGGCAATTCGGCGTGCCAGCCACTGTGTCTACGACACCAGCTATCATCTGGTGTGGGCTCCCAAGTACCGCAAGTGGGTGTTGCAAGGAGCGGTACGGGAGCGCGTACGAGAATTATTTCTGGAGATAGCGGCGCATCACGGGTTTGAGATCGAAGAGTTGGAAGTGGACAAAGACCATGTGCATGTGTTTCTGAGTTTTCCGCCGAAGTACTCGATTGGGCAGGTGGTGGGGCTGTTGAAGGCGGTCAGTGCGCGGGAGATTCGGGCGGGATTTCCCGAGGTGCGCAAGCAGTTGTGGGGTGGGGAGTTTTGGGAAGATGGATATTTTGCGCGCACGGTTGGCGATAAAGTAACCGCCGACGTGATCAAGAAGTATATCCGGTTTCATGAAGCCAAGAAGCGTCAAGCGGAGCAGTTAAAGATGTTCTAGAAAGCCCCGCCCGGAAGGGCGGGGTTCTTTACTCAACCCAGTTTCGCGGGGGGTGACGAACACCGCACGCTACGACTCCTGCTGGACAAAAATATCATCACGCAAGAGGAGTATGACCAAGCCGTCCAAGAGGAACAACGTGCGAAGATCGAAGAGGAACAACGCATGAAGCAGGAGACTGCGATCACGAAGAACGGACTACAAGTCAAACTGGGAGGCTTCGCCGAAATCGATTTCGTCGGGGACAATACGCAAAGCTTTGCGGAAATCATCGGCAATCGTCCGGTGTTGCATAGCAATACGGTAGGAGGGGCAAACAGCCAGTTTTTTACCAGCCTACAGAGCAGCCGGATTACACTTGATGTGCGAGCCCCAGAGCGGGGTGACATCAAGAGCCGCTTTTATGGAGCGATCGATTTTTTGGGGAACCAACCGGCGGTTGGCAGCCCCGGAGTGTCCAGTTTGACGTTTCAGACCAACCCGGACCCGCGCATTTTTCAGCTGTACTTCCTGGTGGAAAGCCCAGCGGTCGATGTAAAAATCGGACAGGATTGGTCGCGGTTTGGATTCATGTCTGAATATTCGAGGGGGCAATTGTCGGTCGCGGCAACTCCGGCAAATATGTTTAATCGATGGATTCAGGCCAGCCTGTCTAAGAGGCTCACTCTCACGGACACGCTGACCCTGACTCCCGTCTTCTCCGTGGAACGGCCGCCACAGGCCACTGGTACCCTGCCCTCGTTTGTTGCGGGGGTTCAGGTCGCACATTACGGCCTGCAAGCACCGTATACCGGTTCTTCGACAGGCGATATTGCGCTCAAACCGCTGAGCTTCCAAGTCAGCGGAGTCGGTCGAAGGCTCGAAGCAAACTCTGGAGGCCCGACAAATTCGTCTGGCGGGCAGCCAAATCTGAGCAGTCAGACGTACGTGACTGGCTGGGGAGTGTCCACCAGTTTATTTGTTCCTGTGCTTCCATCACGAGATGGAGAGATGGGCAATACGGCGCACGTCGTGATGGAAGGTGTCACGGGCGCTGGGATTTCTGACATGTTTAACGGATTGAGTTGGGGAGTCTGCAACCCGGTGTGCGGATATTCATCCACGAGCAGTGGCTTTGGCGGCGATGCCTTCGGTCAGACCAACATCGATAATGGTCTCGCTGCTGTGAGCAGTCAGACCGGCAAGTTCGAAGCGATTCGCACGACCTCGATGATGGTGCATGCGACGTACTATCTCCCCGATCAGGGAAAGACATGGGTCGGCGGCGGCTACGGGACGATCTACTCCTCCAACGCCAGTGAAATGACCTGTACGGTGAGTGCGTCGTTCTGCGGCGGGGCGGTGCGAACGTCGCAGAGTATCTATGTCCGCGATTCCACCTACTATGCGTATGTGTTCCACGATTTCACCCAGGAAATTCGAGCGGCTCTGATGACCAACTGGGTTCGCACCACCTATGCGGATGGGGCCAATGCCGAGAATCACCGAATACAACTGTCCTTCTTCTGGCGATTCTAGCCGATCGAGGCAATGGCAGTTGCTGATCGCAGCGTGTCAGATAGGCACGAGTTCCTCATTTTGACAATCTGCCGTCTCAACTTTAGGATACTCGGACCATTCTGGAGAGTCCATGCTGGAGTATCTGTCTCGCCTGTTCAACGATCTTCCGATCGGACGGAAGCTGCTGCTGGTTTCCTTCATCCCACTGACTGCCTTAATTCTGCTCAGCGCCGTGACGTATGAACGCGTCCAAACAGTCGCGCGAGATGAAGAGCAGCTCAACAGTTTATACCTGGTACAGAAATCTGCAGCCCAGTACATGGGGCTGATCGTCGATCTCGAAACGAGTTTTCGTGGATATGTGTTGACGCTCCAGAGCCCCTATCTTCAACCCTTTCGCACGGCGCAAGAAGGCATTTTTTCCCTGGGAGAGGAACTCACCAGGGTGATCTCTGATGATGTCCCCCACCGCTCGCATTTCTTGGAAGTTCAGTCGCTGGTGAAGCAACTCATCAATGAGAAAATAGAACTCATCGATGCGGCCAAGGAAGGGCATCGTGAGAGGGCGCTCCAGTACATCGAAGAAGGACACGGCCGGACGATCATGGTCAGGATTCGAGAGTTGATGGTAACGTTTGACCAGCTCGAACAGCAACGAGTGGTGACGAGGCTGGGTCAATTGAGTCATGACCTGACTGCCACACTCATGGTGATATTAGTCGGAGGGATTCTCACACTGGGGCTCCTGGCCTCCACGTTATATCTGATCGCCCGCTCAATCACCGTCCCGCTGGTCAACTTGGCCCAAGCGGTCGGAGCCTCGCCTACGGGGTCTCTCTCAGGCATCCCAGTGCTTGCGCGAAGGGATGAGATTGGGTATCTGACCAGGGTGATGCACCAGATGGGCGTTCAGATTCAGAGTCACTTCGATCAGGTCGAGGATTCAGAGGCGGCCCTCCGTGTCCTCAATGACAATCTATCCGCATCGGAATCTAAGTATCGAGGACTGGTGGACAATGCCCCCTTCGGCATCTTTACGACCAAGGGAATGGAGATTACGTTCAGCAACCGCTACAACCAAACCCTCGCCGGGCTTGATCCGGATCACGTCACCCATCCGGCTACGTTTCGTCAGTGGATTCATCCGGAAGATCGAGAACGTGTGTTGTCTGAGTTTGCCCATGCGGTGGCGAACACCCAACCGTGCGAGACAGTTTTTCGCTTTCTTCATGTAAATGGTACGGTGCGGAAGGTATTGAGCCGCCGAATTCCCCTCGAGCATGGGACAACCCAACCTGCGATCTATATCGGATTCAATATCGACATCACGGCTCTGGATCAGATGCAGACACGCCTCAGTCGAGCCGAGCGGCTGGCAACGCTGGGCCAGATGGCGGCTGGAATTGCCCATGAAATCAGGAATCCACTGGTGGGAATCGGTTCCAACGCGTTTCTCTTGCTGGATGAATTTGACGTGTCGGACCCGCGGCATGCCGACTTGGAAATGATTTTGAAAGAGACCAAACGACTGGATCGCATCGTCAATCAAATCATCGATTATGCTCGCCCACGGGAACTTGCTCCGGTGCTGTGCCCTTTGAGCGATCTTGTCGATGAGGTCGTCAAGTTACTCGATTCGACCCTGACCGCCAAGCACCTTGCTGTCACACGTTCCCTCCCTCCCACGATGACAGGGCTCCATGCCGATCATGACCAAATCGAGCAAGTGCTCTTGAATATCTTTCACAACGCGATCGACGCCTCCCATGATGGAACAGCCATTGACGTAACCGCCTTCGAACTCCCCCGCGGCCAGAATGCCGGCATGGTGGTCACGGTAACGGATTACGGAGTCGGGATTCCCGATGACGCATTAGCGCACGTGTTCGAGCCATTTTTTACGAGAGGGAAGCAGCAGGGAACGGGGTTGGGGCTGGCTATCTGTCGTAATATCATCGAGAGTCATGGGGGCGACATCCAGATCACCAGCGAAGTCGGGAAAGGGACGAGCATCAGAATCTGGCTCCCGCTCCGCCAGGAACTACAATTCGTCGAGGGATAACGCATGCAACTGACCATCTTCGTAACCGATGATGAACCGGCAATCCGCAACGCGATCATCAAACGCCTGACTCGAAAACAACATCGGGTTGTCGGATTTGCGTCGGGCGAGGCTCTGCTGGCTGCGCTGCCGCAAGAGATTCCGGATCTGATCCTTCTCGACCTCAAGATGCCGGGTCTCAGCGGACTGAATACCCTCAGAAAGCTCCGTCCGCTGGCCCCCCCCACCCTGGTCATCTTGCTCACGGCCTATGGCACCGTTCAAGACGCGGTCGATGCCATGAAGCTCGGGGCCTATGATTTCCTCATCAAAACCGTCGAGCTGGATGCGATGGAGCCGGTGCTCGATCGTGCGATCGATCTCTTGAGCCTACGCCGACGTCTTGCAGTGGAGACCGAGCATCATGACAGTCAATATGCGTTCTCCAGCTTGGAAGCACACAGTCCGGCCATGCAACACATGCTGTCCCAAGTCCGAGATGTGACTTCGAATCCAAAATCATCCGTGCTGCTCCTGGGCGAGACAGGAACGGGAAAAGAGTATCTTGCGCGTCTCCTGCATCACAATGGGGCGCGTGCCTCAGGTCCTTTTATCGGCGTGAACTGCACCGCCCTCCCACGAGAGCTGTTCGAGAGCGAATTATTTGGTTTTGAACGTGGGGCCTTCACCGGGGCGGTCCAGCGAAAGATCGGGTTGCTCGAAAAAGCGGAAGGCGGGAGTTTGTTCCTCGATGAAATCGGTGACTTGGATCTGACACTGCAAGCCAAGCTGTTGCGGGTGATTCAAGAGCGCACCATTCGACGTCTTGGGGGAACAGATGATATCGGGGTGGATTTTCGGCTCATCGCCGCGACCAATCGTGACCTCAAAAAATCGGTGGCCGAAGGGCGCTTTCGGGAAGATCTCTATTTCCGTTTAAACGTGGTCTCCTTCGAGCTGCCCCCGTTACGGAAACGAGTAGAGGATATTGATCCCTTATGCCGAAGGGCGGTCATTCGATACGGCAAGGAGTTCGGGAAAGACGTCGTCGATATCGAGCCGGATGCCATGACGCTGTTGCGGGAGTATGCGTATCCAGGGAACATTCGTGAGCTGCACAACATCATCGAACGGGCCATGATCTTCTGCCATGGCAAGATGCTGACAGTGGACAACCTTCCTGCCGAACTTCGAAAGAGACCGGAATCAGTGGCGGTGACCCTCGTGGAGGGAGAAGAACGCATGCTCAGGATCGAATCGAAACTAGGGAAACAATCCCTGGCCGATATCGAGCATGCGATCATTCAGGAAGTGCTTCGGTTGTCGGACTACAATAAAACGACTGCCGCCAGGTATCTCGGCCTCACCAGGTTTGCCTTGGATCGGCGCCTCAAAAAGATCATAGAAGAGTAACGGGCGATCACGCCGGATTCGGCGCCACGAACACGAGTACTGTGAGGCTCTGGCCTGTATAGTTCTTCACGCCATGCTCTTCACCGGCCGGCGCCATGGCTCATTTTCATGATGCCCTAAAGGCTGGTGTCGTCAGTTCAATTCTGTCCCTCGGGACCATCTTTCCACTCTGTTAAAGACAGCCTCAAACGATTCGTCCCGCTGCCCCTTGTGAGCCGCACCTGACCTGTTCGACTCAATCGATCGACTTCGAGGAAGATGTCCTGCCAAGCGAGTTCAGGAAGGCTGCTCACGAGGGCCTCCAACTCACAGTCAGGAGTACATTGGATCTGTGCGAGGATTCGATCTGTGATACGTTTTTGCTGAGACATCACGACACCTCCGTTTAGTTACCGGATGCCTCGGACCTGACCTTTGCTCACCCCCTGCGTCGACTTCCGACAACTCTCCTCAGAAAGACTCGGGCGGATATGCACCGCGCGGTCTGTGCGGATGCGTTCTGCGCATGTGTGCAGGTGTCGCAGTTTGTGCTCGGCGAACAATGTCAAAAGCAGTTGTAGCTGACCCTGTCATTGCTCCCCAAGATGGTCTTCTGTTCCAGAATCTTGGCTCATCAAGACTGAAAGACTGACGAGGTTTTTACTAGCGCATTGGCTGCCTAGAGATGGACTTCATGTTCAGTCATAAACCATCCTGCAATAGAGAGACGTTTATGATCTCCACTTACTGGATCAACGCGACAGACTCGATGGAACCGAGGTACGGTGAACAGGACGAGTGATCCCGGCTTGGGGGCAATACAATGGGTGATGGCGAGATCCGATCGTGCTTGTTGACCGGGTATTGAACGATAAATGATCAGTTCACCACCCCAATCGGGCTGCCATTCATCGTGGAGATAGGTCACCACTGCGAGGCGCCGTAACGGAGAGGAGCCCTCGGTCTGGGCCACTGAATCGCCAGCTTGCGCGGTATCATCGTGGGTCAACAGACAATCGCCCGCCCCATATGAATAATAGTTAAAATTCATATGTCGCCGTGCGATGTTTGGAAAGGATTCTACATAACGCCTGATGCAGAGAAGAGCCAGGCGGTCGAGCAAGACCCTCGCTTCCGCCTGCGCCATGTCAGCCTTCAGCCAATTGCCACAATCTGGAAACGTCTCACACAGGTAACGCATCTCGCGTAGTGATTTCCAAGCCGCTCGGTGCATGGCATGCTGAAAATGCTGCCTTTCCTCATCCGTCCAAAACTTTTCAATCACCAGTACGGGGGTATCACGAAATGAGAAGCGTTCGGGATCGAAGCGTTCAAACTCAACCTGCATACATCTCCTGTTAGAAAGAGCGAGACGGGGAGAAGAACGCAAGTTGTAGGCCTCTTGTAAGAGTTTCGACGCGACACATCGATTCTCAATAGACATCGTCCAATAGGCAAATAGAAGCACCTCCGCTTACAGATTTACGAGGTCCCTGCGCAGCAGACCGAGCGTTTTCGCACTGTGCGACTTGAGCGAAAGCGCTCGGCTAAAAGGATGAGAGGAATGAGTTTCGATCAAGGTCCCGCGTTGTATATGACGAAGCATTGGAGAGGGAAGCGCCGGTAGGGACGCGGGACGCTAGGCATAGGGGCTTCGCGGGGAGGCGTATGCTAGGAGGGGGACGATCAACCCACAAGGCGGGGGAACTGTGAAATGCTTGTATTGATTGGGGGGAGTGTGCCGAAGCTGCGTGACTCAGCCAGGGGCTTATGGTGTCTTTGGCTTCCACTCACGGGCCAGCCTGCTCCCCGCTGAGCCTCAGCACAAGACTGGCAATATAGGTTGCTGACACCCGTAATGCCAGTCGTCAAAGCAAGGGAAGGTAGTATCGCTGCATGCCAGAAGGAGATAGCTTTAGTATGGCAGGAATCAGGAGTAGAGGAACGACACGAAGTATATGGACACTGCGCGATCACTGCTTGTTATAGGCCACTTCCCACAGAGCTTGATCAGTATTATCTGGTTCAACTGGCACCCAGTTGCCTCCGTCTACGCATGCACCAGCCGGTTCTCCGCACATTCTTGAAGAAAGTCCACAATCCGATTCTCTGCCCAGTAGGGATCTTCTCCGTTGTGTGCCCAGTGAAAGAACCCGCAATGGCCCCCGTGGCGAGGCGCAATCACCCGAATCTTCGGGTGGCGCTGAATCAGCGGCACCGTAAACATGGAGTAGGGAATGAAGGGATCATCTTGTGCGGTGATGATGAGGGTGGGGACGGCGATGGCATCGAGCACACGGCATGCGCCTGAGCGATCATAGTAGTCGGCGCCACTGGCGTACCCCCCGTCCGGGGCTGTGTAGCAGTCGTCGAATTCGCTGAGGCTGCGAACGCGGTCAAGTCCGGTGAGATTCCACTTGCCAGGAAAGAGCACCGCTTTCCGTCGCATGCGCCGTTTGAGCTGGGTTAAGAAATGATGGTGATAGAGCCAGTTCCGAGGTGCTTCCAAGGCTTTGGCGCATTGCGTCGGATCGATAGTCGGGCAGACTGCGATCGCGCCGGCCAACACCGCGTCTGACGAACCGGCTTCTCCGGCTGCTTTCAGGACGAGATTCCCTCCCAACGAATAACCGACAAGCCAGATGCGAGCTAATCCATCCACGCGCGCCAATTCATGGACGACGGCTCGATAGTCCTGACTCAAGCCGCTGTTGTAGAGCGTTGGCGTCAGGTGTTCGGTCCCGCCACAGGTTCGCTGGTTCATCCGGATGACGTTAAATCCCGCGCGATAGGCTTTCGCGGCGATGCCGCGCATATAGTGTGACTCGCTACAGCCTTCAAGGCCGTGCACGAGGACCACGGTCTGGCATGCGGTGCGGTGTGGCTGCCAGTGGCAGAAGCCGAGTAACTGGGTGTGCGGCTCGGTGGTGAAGAGCCGCGATTCGGTCGGGACTCCGGCAAGGAGCGCTCGGCGAGGCCAACGGCCTGGGAACACGGTCATGACATGTGGATTGCGGAGCCAGGTGGCCGGTGTAAAATCTCGCCCGTCGGGTGACATAGAGGTCATCATAACGAAACGTTCCATGGCTCCGCAGTAAGAATCGCCAGGACGCGACACATTGGAGGACAGAAAAAGGTGTCAGTCCGGGCTCAAGATCCTAGTGCAATACCAGTATCCTGGTCGAACCAGCAGGCCTATCGCAAAGGGGAGATCCCCGTACAGTGGCTGTGTGCATGTCTTGGTTCGATTTAGCAAAGGTCCGATGGGCGATGGAACGGAAGGCGAAAGCGATGCCGGACAGTCAGTGCACGAAGGGCAGAGCGGAATTCGTTCACGCCACCGTATCGAACACGGCGACACGAATGAAGTGCAGTCTCTGATGAAAGGACAGGTCTACTGGAGGGGTGTATCCGTTCTCCCTGATATCTAGGCGAACGGCACGAACGAAGTTTGGTTTGGTGGGGAGAAACCCACTGGAGGTGTTTATCCGGCGGCGACAATACAGAGGGGCTGCGCCCGAATAGCCGCCGGCACGCGCAAGCGAGGTTTGGTGGGCCGTGTAGGGGTTGAACCTACGGCCCGCTGATTAAGAGTGGCAGAAGGCCAATGATTCGAACCGCTCGATGTTGCGAAGGTTTCCCCGTTTATCCGTGAAAATCATGAGCTTGCTGGCTTTCTACTGATTCCATTGGTTCCAGCTAATTCGGTCGTTTGTGGGGATTTTTAGCACAAATTTAGCACAGGGAGTTGGGGTGAATCCTCGGTTGAGACAGTTTGGTGAGCATACATGTTTAGAAGTTTTGCAGTACGCCGAAGACTCCACGCCTAATAGTGATCCTGATCGGATGATGAGTCATGGTTTTACTCTTTCACGGTCCAGCCAAAGACGATAACCGCCATACCGAGCAAGGCGATTCCAGCTCCAGTCCAGTCGAAGACGGAGAGCTTCTCGCTGTCCACGACCTTCAACCAGACGAGGGCCGTTGCCACGTATACGCCACCATAGGCAGCATAAACCCGCCCGCTGGCGGCGGGATGGAGAGTGAGGAGCCAGACAAAGGCGGCGAGGCTGAGCGCTGCCGGAACCAAGAGCCAGATTGATCCGTCCTTGCGAAGCCAGAGGTACGGGAGAAAACAGCCTACGATCTCGGCGAGGGCGGTCAGAACGAAAAGCATACCGGTTTGGAGTAGGATCATAGGTCAGCCCTACATTCTCTTATGATTGATAACGTCCTTTTCATGCATAACACCGGATCGCGCTCGCGGATGAAGAGGACGCTTAATCCTGTTCAAGCACCTGAATGATCGGGCATCCCTTCGTCGGTTGTTTCCTATCGCACTGCTGAACCAGACCGGCTAACGCTTTCCGCATTGCCGCGAGGCCCGTCAGTTTCCGGTCAATCAGCTCCATCTTGTGGGCGGCCAGGGCGCGGGTCTCCGCACAGGCGCGGGCTTCCTCCAGCCGTAGCAATTCGGCTATTTCCTCCAATGTGAACCCAAGAGCCTGCGCCCGCTTAATGAAGCGGATGCGTTTCACGATGTCCGCCGGATATCGCCGATAGCCCATGTGCGGCTTGTCCGGTTCGGCTATCAGCCTTCGTCTCTGGTAATAACGGACCGTCTCGACATTCACCGCGGCCAGCTTCGCCACCCGACCTATCGTTAATTCTAAAGCCATGAAGATTCCCCTTGACTCCGGACCGTAGTACGGAGTTTAGACTGGAGTCAATGGGTAAGCTCGGAAAATAGGTGGTGCATGGAGAGGTTGTCCAGGTCGGAGAAAGAGAACCCTTGGTCTAAACCGCAAAATGGTCGCGGCGCCTTGGGTCTCGGCGGTCTCGCAGCGGTCCTCGCCTCGATCTGCTGTCTCGGCCCGCTCGTGTTGGTGGCGATTGGCATCAGCGGCGCGTGGATCGGCACTCTGACGGTGCTCGAACCATATCGTCCGATCTTGATCGGCGCCGCACTCGTGGCGCTCTTCTTCGCCTACCGGCGAATCTTCCGACCCGCGCAAGCCTGCAAGCCGGGGGAGGTCTGTGCCGTGCCGCACGTCAAGACAGCGCAGAAGATCATCTTTGTAATCGTAGCCGCACTAACGGGGATCGCGCTTGCGTTCCCCTACATTCTGCCGCTGTTTTACTGAAAGGACCACGTCATGAAAAAGCTCATCACGGTAATCGCCCTCTCGGCCGCCTTGAGCGCGCCAGCCTGGGCCGCCACGCAAACGGTCATCCTGTCGGTGACTGGCATGACCTGCGCAGCCTGCCCGATCACGATTAAGAAAGCGCTGAACAAGGTCGAAGGCGTCGAGACAATCGAGGTCAACTTGGAGAAGAAGGAAGCCCTGGTCACCTTCGATGACGCCAAGACCACGGTCGAGGCGCTGCTGGAGGCCACCAAGAACGCGGGCTATCCCTCCACCGTTCATCCCTAACAGACGCAATGGACACGAAAACAACTAGTCACGAGGCGCCAGCATGGTTGGGCCGAACGCTCATGGCGGTCGGCGTAAGCGGGGCCGCGTTTGCCGCGCTCTGCTGTGTGGCGCCGTTTATTGTCGCCGGTCTGCTCACCGCGCTTGGCCTTGGGTTCATTCTCAACGATGCCCTATTGATCGGTCTTCTTATTGTGTTCATCGGAGTGGCCGCGCTGGGCTACTACTTCGTGCGGCGGCAGACGTGCGCGTGACCTGAAGGACATTCCCGGACAACACACCCAGGAGGGGACATGATGGCGGAGAAATTTGACCTGGTAATTCTCGGATCCGGCTCGACGGCGTTTGCTGCCGCGCTTCGCGCGGCAGCAAAAGGAAAAACGGCAGCCATGACCGAGATGCGCACGCTCGGAGGAACGTGTGTCAACCGTGGCTGCTTGCCGTCAAAGAACCTCATCGAAGCCGCGAAAATCCTCTACGATGCGAAGAATCCGCGCTACCCAGGGCTCGCTCCTACCTCGATGAGCTTCGACTTCCGCGCTCTTATTGCGCAGAAGGATGCCGTGATTGAAGACTACCGGGGGAAGAAGTATCAGAGCAGTATCTCCGATTCCAAAAGCATCCGCGTTTTTGAAGGAGCAGCCCGCTTCAGCGGCCCCAACGAGGTGACAGTGAACGGACAGGTGCTTTCAGCGCCTCGGTTCCTTGTCGCGACTGGAAGCTCGCCCATAGTGCCAGACATTCCAGGGCTTCGTGACACGTCGTATCTCACAAGCGACTTGCTCACCAGTCACGAAGACATCGAGCTCACAGAGCTTCCAGCGTCGCTCATCATCATCGGTAGCGGCTACATCGCGCTTGAGCTGGGCCAGATGTTTTCGCGCTTCGGCACCAGCGTCACGATTCTGGCACGCGGAGCGCGAATTCTTTCCGCCTACGAGCCAGAGATTGCGCAATCAGTGGCAGACGTCTTTCGTGAGGAGGGGATTGCCATCCATACGAAAACCACGGTGAGCCGGGTGCATGGCGATGAACGCCAAGTCGTCGTCACGCTCCAGGTGGACGGGCGGCAGAAGGAACTGAAAGCGGCGAAACTACTTGTTGCCACGGGGCGCACACCGAATACGGAACACCTGGGGCTTGAACTTCCAGGAGTCGAGCTGGATGAACGTGGCTTCGTGAAGGTCAATGACGAGCTGCGCACTTCTGCCGGGCACGTGTATGCCGCCGGAGACGTAATTGGTTCCTACACGGGAAGCCAGATGGCCACTCCTGTGGGTGCGCAGGACGGCGGGATTGCCGCCGAGAATGCTCTCAACGGCAAAGGGGGCCATACGGTAAACCACGCCGTGATTCCACGAGCGATTTTTACTGACCCGCAAGTGGGCGTCGTCGGACTTTCGGACGCGGAGGCCAATGCGCGCGGGTACGAGTGCGATTGTCGCACTATTCCGATGTCACTCGTTCCCAGAGCTGGGGCGGTCCGGGAGACCAGAGGGGTCCTGAAGATGGTTGTGGACCGGAACACGAAGAAGGTGCTGGGGGTGTCCATGCACGGCATGAGCGCTGCGGAGGTGATTCACGAAGCGGCTATGGGGCTTCGTTTTGGTGCGAGTATCGACGACTTCGCACACATGCTACACGTCTATCCGACAATGTCAGAGGCGCTAAAAATAGCCGCGCTGTCTTACACAAAAGACGTGTCAAAAATGAGCTGCTGTGCAGACTAGAGTAACGCCGATATGAGCTGAGAAGCCCAGGTCACCAGTTTTTCAACTGGGTATCGTAACCCTGCAAACCCAAAGTCCAAATTTCTCTCGGCTGGTGCGCCAGCTGGGACTCGAACCCAGGGCCCTCGCCTTAAAAGCTCGAAAAGACCAAAATATCAATGGCTTGATTTTGCGACGGTTTCCCCGTTTTTTCTTTGCGAACAAGAACTTGAGATGATTCTATACATTCCATTGATTATGTAGAATTCGATCCATTGTGAAGATTTTTAGCGCAAATTTAGCATATCACTTTGGGGTGAACCCCGCGACTGCTCCCATCGTTGAACCTAGAAACGGCAATTGAAGCTGATATTCAAGCGTAAGGTACGGAGGGAAAAGGTTTTTCGACTGCTCCGCAGTTCACCAAAACGGTGAATTCATCAATGACGTCAAATGGTTGACCTATATTGTGATTGCTCGTTTTCGACTACCCCAACTGCCGTTTTTAGGTTGAACATCTGGTGTTTGACTCTCAGTGGCTGTTCCCCTTGGTTGAAAAGTTACCTCTGATTGAAATCGAAGGCTGTGCCAGAGAAGCACGAAGAAAGGATCAGTGATTCTCGTGATTTGACGAGGCCTTTAGAAGGTATTTTCGCAGGCACGACGGAAAGGAGAGATTCCTGGGGCATTTGAGGTCTCACGAGAAAAGAGCGCTGTCGCAAAAGGCAACAGACAAATACTTAGCGCCCTGATGGTCCTGAGCACCCTAGGCGAAAGATTTCGCAACCCCGCTAGTAAAGGAGAGTATCCGACGGCTCTTACGAATGGTGCGCTGACCTACCCTGGCATCCTCTTTGCGTTACGTATGTCCATAGCATAGGAGGCGGCACTCTCAGGCATGTGCTCTCTACATGGACAACGCATGGATAACAGGGAGGTGTTTGCATGGAAATCAAAGTCTTACTCTGCAACTGCAAAGGGCTCTGTGACTCATTCAAAGATTCCGACATGAATAAGCTCCCGTTCGAGGTCGAATCGGACCTGGACGTCAAGTACACCGTCCTCAGTCCGCAGTTGTGCGGCCAGGGGGGAAACGCCATTTTGGAAGAGGCGATGAAGGCGGCCAAGCCGGACAGCTACCTGCTCGTTGGCGCCTGCGCTCCGAAGGCCCAGGAGAAGCTCTTCAAGAAACTCATTCGTGCGACCGGCTTCAATGAGAAGCACTTCGTCCCCGTGGATATCCGGGGCACCGACAACAACGGAATCCTGGATCGTCTGCGCGAGGCCGTAGGAGGGATCCTCAAACAAGAAGAGGCGAAGCCTGCCGCAACCTGAGATCCACGTATTGGAGACAAGCCGGAATTGCTCCGGAGCGTTGCGCAGTCATTGCATCAAATCGGATAGATCACGATGATGATTACAGTTGAAGACGTGCTTGCCGCACTCCGGGCTGTCCAAGACCCGGAGCTGGGTCGCGATCTCGTGTCCCTCAACATGGTCACCGGTGTCGAGATTCGCGAAGACACCGTGCGAGTCACCGTGAACCTGACGACTCCCGCCTGCCCTCTGGAAACCGACATTGACCAACAATGCCGGCAGGCGCTCCTGAGCTTACCCGGAGTCAATCAGGCCGAGGTGCACTTTACTTCATGGCGGCGGTGACCGCGGCCACGTTCCCAAGCCAACAGAATCTCTTGCCTGATGTGAAGCCAAAGAACACGAGAGACTACGCCCGCATCCTTGAACGTCTGACAGATGCGCTCGCCTCGGTGCCTGATTCGACGCTCATTCTTGAAGAGGCATTAGCCCACCAACCGGGTTACCGCCTGGCCACGATCGTACTTGGTCATCGTCATTCCCGATGCGCGTTGCTCACTGCCGGCACCCATGGAGATGAACCGTCCGGGGTTGAGGCGCTCTGCGCATGGCTCGAACAACACCGGTATCGACCATGGCTAGACCGGTGGCAGTTCGTGCTGCTCCCCTGTCTCAATCCCTGGGGTTATGAACAGGATGTCCGAGAGAATCCCGATAGCAAGGATTTGAACCGGGAATTCAATGCCCCTCACCCAGCGGCAGAGATCCGTTTCGTCCACTCGATACTCCAACAGCCCTTCGATCTCGTGATTGATCTTCACGACGACCGCGATAGCCACGGGTACTATCTGTACCAGAGCGTGGATGCCGGAGCGGAAGCCGTCGGCCGTCAGATTTTGGATAGAGTGGGGACGGTCACGAGTATTAACGTGAACTCAGAGATCGAGGGGAGAGCAGCCGATCGTGGCGTGATCGACGGTCCATGCAATCCGGAAAGGCTGGCCTGGTGGCCCCTGGCTGCCTATGCCCAGACCCATGGAGTGAAACGGGTGCTGACCCTCGAAGCCCCTGGCAGGCACTCGATCGAGGTGCGAGTGCAGGCGCACCTGGCGGCCATTGAGGTCGCGATCGAGTATTGCACACGACTCAACCGCGAATGAGAACGCACCAGTTGGTTCACCGATGAAGCAGTTGATGGCCCATTATGCCCAGGGCATCTGTCGCCCTTGACTCATCAAGAATTGTTGTTATGATGCAAGCATGACGATTACTATCAAACGGCGGGATATAGACGTGAGCCTTTTTCATGCCTTATCGGACGAAACGCGGTTGGAGATCATGGAGCGATTGAAAGACGGTGAGCAATGCGTGTGCGACCTGACCGAGGCACTCAAGACGGGGCAGTCGCGTCTATCCTTTCATCTGAAAGTGCTCAAGGATGCGGGACTGATCACGGATCGTCCAGAGGGCCGATGGATTTACTATTCCCTCAACGCAGAAGCCCTGGAGGAATTGGAAGAGGTGGTTCAATCATTACAGGGCTCATACCCACGAGTGGGCTCCTCATCCCGGTGTCGTTAGTTTTTTTGGCGATGAGTAATCAACATTCGTTGATCAATAGAAGGAGTGCGCGATGAACAGCCAAGAGATCAAAGAGATTGTGAAGGCCGAGTATGGGCAGGCGGCGTTGCAGGCGAAACGAGGAGGCAGTTCCTGCTGTGGCTCGGTCTCGGAACGAGCCGCCCCCATCACCTCCAATCTGTATGAGGTGAAGGAAACAGAGGCCTTACCGGCGGAGGCCGTATTGGCCTCATTAGGGTGTGGGAATCCCACGGCCTTGGCCCAACTCAATCCTGGCGAGACCGTCTTGGATCTTGGGTCAGGTGGCGGGATTGATGTCTTGCTGTCGGCCCGTCGGGTTGGACCGACCGGCATGGTATATGGACTCGATATGACGGACGAGATGCTCGCCTTGGCGCGAGAGAACCAGCGAAAATCGGGCGTGCAGAATGTGGAGTTCCTCAAAGGCGAGATCGAGGACATTCCACTGGGAAATCACTGCGTCGACGTGATCATCTCAAACTGTGTCATCAATCTCTCGTCCGACAAAGATCGCGTGCTGGCTGAGGCGTTCCGGGTCCTGAAGCCCGGCGGTCGGCTTGCCGTCTCCGATGTGGTCGTGCGTGGCGACGTCCCGGCCGAGATTCGCCACAGCATCGAACTGTGGATGGGCTGTGTGGCGGGTGCCTTAGAAGAGTCTGCCTACCGGGACAAATTAGGGAAGGCGGGGTTTCACGATATCGAGATCGTCCCCACACGCATCTATCGCATGGAGGATGCCAAAGACTTCTTAGCCGGCGCGGGACTCAATGTGGAAGCTCTTGCGCCGCAGATGGATGGTAAGTTCATGAGTGCCTTTATCCGCGCCCGCAAACCCATTCAGGCCCATGTGGGTTGAGAGAGGAGAGATCGTCTGATGGACATTGCTATACATCCTGTCCTTTGCGCGGAGCCGAGTGAAAAACGGCTCAATGTTTTTGAGCGGTTTCTCACGGTGTGGGTGGGACTCTGTATGGTGGCAGGGATTCTCTTGGGACAGTGGGCTCCGGAGACGATGCAGCTGCTCAGAGGCCTCGAATTTGGCCAAGGGAGTCACGTCAATTTCCCTATCGCCGTCCTGATCTGGCTGATGATCATCCCGATGATGATGAAGGTCGATTTTGCGGCCGTGCGTAACGTTGGGAAGCG
>Ga0315276_10000352_pt1 | contig 38954 bp, 31 predicted proteins | sample YL17G05_0_MG_FD_204542 | JGI IMG/M metagenome (GOLD analysis project Ga0315276, IMG submission 204542) | Sediment microbial communities from Yellowstone Lake, YNP, Wyoming, USA - YL17G05_0 | ecosystem: Environmental > Aquatic > Freshwater > Lake > Sediment | place: USA: Wyoming | collected...
CTCTTGATTTCCTAGTATTATGGTCGAGTATGACGGGCGGAGGGCCCCCATGAAAAAACGCTATTGGCGCTGTTTCGTCTGCAACGACATCCATTACGGCATCGCCGCGCCTGAATTGTGCCCGACGTGCAAGGTGCTCAACGCCTACGTCGAGATCTCGGCGGAAGAGGCCCGGAAGACCCTCGGCGGCGGGCCCGGCGTTTCACTGACGCCGGACGAATTCCGGGCGGCCGTCGAGCGGTTCGCGGCCGGCCAAGAATTCCAGGTCAATCCCGACCGCGAAAAGGTCGACTTGCTCCTCAAGGGCATCTTCGAGAACGAGCGCAACCACGGCCTCAAGTACTGTCCCTGCCGGCTGCGCTGCAAGGATTGGGACGAGGACTTGAGGATCGTCTGCCCCTGCAACTTCACCATCCACGAAAGCTATAAGGGCGTTCCGAACGGGGAATGCTGGTGCGGACTCTTCGTCAGGAGGACATAATGGCAAGACTGCTCATGTTCCACGGGCGGGAATGCCCTCATTGCATGAGGATGATGCCCCTCGTCGAGAAGCTCGAAGCGGAGACCGGCGTCCACTTCGACAAACACGAAATCTGGCATGATGAGGAGAACGCGGACCTCATGAGGTCCTATCGGCCCATCATCGCGGCCGAGTGCGGCGGCCAGCTCAAGGTTCCGACCTTCCTCAATCCCGACAAGGGCGAGGCCGTCTGCGGCGAGATGGACTACGAGAAGCTCAAAGATTGGGCCCTGAAGCAATCCTAGGGAACGGCGGAGAGATCATGAAGGTCGCCGTCGGATTGAGCGGCGGGGTCGATTCGCCCGTCGCCGCTCTCCTCCTGGTCCGGGCGGGACACGATGTCTCCGGCGTTCTGATGAAGATCTGGCCCGGACTGGACGCGCCGGGCGCGGTCCGAAGCGCCTGCTACGGCCCCGACGAGGCCGAGGATATCCGGGCGGCCGGGGACGTCTGCGCCCGCCTCGGCATTCCGCTCCATGTCTTCGACTGCTCGGCCAACTACGAGGACCTCGTCCTCCGCTATTTCCGGGAAGGATACCTGGCCGGGACGACGCCCAACCCCTGCGTCCGCTGCAACCAGCTGGTCAAGTTCGGCATCCTCCCCGACGCGGCCCGGGAAGCGGGCCTCGCGTTCGACCGATTCGCGACGGGGCACTACGCCCGGGTGGAGCATGACGCCGGGCGCGGGCGGTTCCTGCTGAGAAGGGCCGTCGATCCGCGCAAGGACCAATCCTATTTCCTCTACCGCCTGTCCCAGAAACAGCTCGCAACAACCCTTTTCCCGCTGGGGGAACTCACGAAAAGCCAGGTCCGGACGATCGCCCGGGAGGAACAACTCCCCGTCCATGACAAGAAGGAGAGCCAGGATTTCTACGACGGCGATCTGGCAGACATCCTCGGACGTGACGGCCTCGAGGGCGACATCGTCGACGGCGCAGGGCAGGTCCTCGGCAAGCACGGCGGCGTCTGGAACTACACCATCGGGCAGCGGAAAGGATTGGGCATCGCCCACCCCGTCCCGCTCTACGTCGTCGCCATCGACGCCAAGAACAACAAGCTCATCGTCGGCCCGGAAGAGGAAACCTACAGGCCGTCGTGCGTGGCCCGGGATTGCGCCTGGATCATGGTCGAAAGGCTCGCCGCCCCGACGGAAGTCCAAGTCAAGGTCCGCTCGGGCGGCCGTCTCGTCACGGCGGAGATATCACCGCTCGACGACGGACGGACCCGGATCGTCTTCGCCCAACCGGTCTCGTCCGTCGCGCCGGGCCAATCGGCGGTCTTTTATCAAGAGGACATCGTCCTCGGCGGCGGCATCATCGAAACGGCGGAATAGCCCGGTTTCGGGCTCAGCGGCTGTAGAAATCGATCATCCGGCCGATGGCCCTCTGGCAAACCCTGCAGAATTCGTTCTTGGGATTCCCGATCATTATGCAAAAGACCTGGGACCTGTAAAGGCCTTTCGAGGCGTAGCCCGCGCCTTCGAAAACGCCGACCTTGTCGTTCAAGGACGCGTATTCCTTGCGGACGGCATCCATTTTCGCGGCCAGGGCGGCGTCGGCCGCCTTGTATTTCTCCTCGACCCGCTTCAGTTCCTTCTCCGGGGCCGCGCTTTTTTTCGCCTTCTCGATGTCGTTCGTCCGGGCTTCCCGGCTCGCCCGCCGCTCGGCCTGGAGGGCCTCGGCCTTGTCCTTGCCGTATTCCGTCGGGACGCCGATGCCGGGCGACAGGAGGTCCTTCCACTTGACGTCGGCCGGGTCGAGGAGGGCGGTGATGTTGGCCTCGAGCGGCTCGACGCCCTTGGGATAGAAATCGTTGTAGGAGACCTCGGACTGGTAATACTCGTCGGCGAGGTAGGCGAAGGAGTGGCCGAGCTCGTGGACGAAAACCTCGGGGCTCCTGGGATTGTCGACGGTCGTCACGCAGTAATCGAGGCCGATGCTGCCGCCGCCGTAGCGCTTGCTGTCGACGAGGACGATGATCGCGTCATAAGGGACCTGGCCGGCGATCTCGTGCATCCTGTGATCGTCCTCGATGAGCATGTAACGGTCGAGGTCGAACGCGTTGAAGGAGGCGTTGAGCACGGTCTTTTTATAGATGCGCTGGCGGGGCTCGTCCATGCCTCGTTCGGGCGAGGGGCGGAAGACGGCCCGGATATTGAACCTCTCCTTGAGGCCCTTATAGGGCTCGACCGTGAAAAGGAAAGCCGCCATCCGGTCGACGTCGGCCTTGAACTTGTCCTTGTCCTCGGCCGTGTAGCCTTCGGCGACGAAGACGAAATCGACCTTGACATGGGGATCGCCGGTAACCTGGACCTCGTAGACCCAATCGCCGGAGGCGGGTTGTTCGCGGATGATGTGGTAATCGGACGGATCGATGACCTGGCTGAAAAGCGGCTGGAGAAGGTGGCGCTTGTCGCGCTTTTCGACGACGAAGAGGACCGGACGCTTGGGCAAGGGGACACGGACGGAGCGCTGAAAAACGCGCTTCGTGCCGGCGAGTGCCGGAGAGGTCGTCTTGTACTCGGCGAACATGGTATCGAAGCCGCGCTCGAAGACGAGCCGGTTCGAGGCGACGTCGTATAGCTTCAAGACGTAGCGGCCGTACTCGAAGGGCGGAAGGAGGCCGGACTTGGATTCGGGCCAAAGGCCTTCCTCGTAGACCTGATGGACGGTGACACTTTCGTCATTGGCGTCCCCCGCCTGGTAGAGATCGATCCGCAGGGTCTTGTCGAGGAAATACTCATCGAAGGGCGGCTGGACCTGGGCGGCGACCAGGGTCGGAAGCGCCAGGGCGACTAGGAAAAGGGCGAATAGGGCTTTTTTCATGCGGGCCTCCTCGATTGTTCGCGGGAATTATATGATGCCAGCCTCCCCGATACAACCGGCCCGATCGCAATCCGCATCTGGCACGTCCTCGGTACCCGGACCGAGTCCCGGTCGGGAGGACATTCGCGGCCGGCGTACGCCTCTTGAGCTCGCTCCGATTTTCCGCTATAATATTGTTTCGACTGTTCGATTTCGGTACACCCGTTGGTCCCGCACCGGCAACACCCCGAACATCCCGACAGGCGTGAATCTTTGAAAGCGAGCTTTCCATGAGCACCGACATCGCGAGAATGCGCAACATCGGCATCAGCGCCCACATCGACTCCGGCAAGACGACCTTGACGGAGCGGGTCCTCTTCTATTGCAAGAAGATCCACAAGATCCACGAGGTCAAGGGCAAGGACGGCGTCGGCGCGACCATGGACTCCATGGACCTCGAGCGCGAGCGCGGCATCACCATCACCTCGGCCACGACCAACGTCGAGTGGGCCGACCACTCCATCAACATCATCGACACGCCCGGCCACGTCGATTTCACCATCGAAGTCGAGCGTTCCCTGCGCGTCCTCGACTCGGCCATCCTCGTCCTCTGCTCGGTCGGGGGCGTCCAATCCCAGACGATCACCGTCAACCGCCAGCTCCGCCGCTACAACGTGCCGTTCATCGCCTTCGTTAACAAGCTCGACCGGGTCGGGGCTAATCCCTTCAAAGTCCGCGAACAGATCGCCGACAAGCTCGGCCACAACGCCGTCCTTATGCAGCTCCCGATCGGCCTCGAAAGCGCCTTCCGGGGCATCATCGACCTCGTCACCATGAAGGCCCTCTATTTCGACGGGCCGGAGGGCGAGGACATCCGCGTCGAGGCGATCCCGGCCGAGCTCGCCGCCGAGGCCACGGAGAAGCGCGAGGAGATGCTCGACGCCGCGTCCATGCACTCCGACGAGCTGATGGAAGCCGTGCTCGAGGGCCGCCCGACCGAGGAGCTCGTCCGGGCCGCCGTTCGCCGGGGCGTCATCGCCCGCAAGCTCGTTCCCGTCTTCGTCGGCTCGGCCTACAGGAACAAGGGCATCCAAACCCTGCTCGACGCCGTCGTCGATTACCTGCCCAATCCCTCGGAAGTCGAGAACCGGGCCATTGATCTCGACCGGGAGGGCGCCGAGCGCGTCCTCACCAACGACCCCGCGGCCAAGACGGTCGCGTTGGCTTTCAAGCTCGAGGACGGGGCCTACGGCCAGCTGACCTACATCCGCATCTACCAGGGCGGCCTGCGCAAGGGCGACGAGCTCGTCAACACCCGCTCCGGCCAGAAGATCAAGGTCGGCCGCCTCGTCCGAATGCACGCCGACACCATGGCCGAGATCCAGGAGGCCGGGTCCGGCGACATCGTCGCCCTCTTCGGCGTCGAGTGCGCCTCGGGCGACACCTTCTGCAGCCCGGGCCTCAACCTGGCCATGACGGCGATCTACGTCCCCGAGCCGGTCATCTCCCTGGCCATCGAGCCCGTGGACAAGAACGCCGCCGACCGGATGGCCAAGGCCCTCGGCCGGTTCACCAAGGAGGACCCGACCTTCCGGACCCACGTCGACCCGGAATCCAACGAGACCATCATCCAGGGCATGGGCGAGTTGCACCTCGACGTCTACGTCGAGCGCATGAAGCGCGAGTACCGGGCCGAGGTCAAGACGGGCATGCCCCAGGTCGCTTACCGCGAAGCCATCGGCCAGAAAGTCGATTTCGACTACACGCACAAGAAGCAGACGGGCGGCTCGGGCCAGTACGCCCGGATCATCGGCCGCCTCGAGCCCCTGGCGAAGGGCGCCTACGAGTTCTCGAACGAGGTCCGGGGCGGCCGCATCCCCCGGGAATTCATCCCCTCCTGCGACAAGGGCTTCAAGGCCGTCATGAAAAAGGGCCAGCTCATCGGCTTCCCGGTGACCGGCGTCCGCGTCGTCCTGACCGACGGCCAGTACCACCCCGTGGACTCGTCCGACATCGCCTTCCAGACCGCCGCCCAGGGCGCTTTCCGGCAGGTCTATGCCTCGGCCAAGCCCCAGATCCTCGAGCCCATCATGAAGGTCTCGGTCGAAGGGCCGACCGAGTTCGCCGGCAACGTCTTTGCCACGATCAGCCAGCGGCGGGGGACGATCGTCAGCTCGGTCGAGGACGGCACGTTCTCGCGGGTGGACGCCGAGGTCCCGCTGAGCGAGATGTTCGGCTACTCGATGGTCCTGCGCTCCCTGACCCAGGGCAAGGCCGAGTTCACCATGGAATTCCTGAAATACGGCCGCGTGCCGGCCTACGTCGCCGAGCTCCTGACGGAACAGCACCTCGAAAAAAAGAAGAAAGAGTCCCAGAAATAACGGAGGAGACACTCATGACGCTCACGGTCAAGGAAGAACTCATCAAACGCAGCCCCCTGAGGATCCTGGAGAAGTCGATCTCCGGCGGGCTGGGAAAGGGCAACATCGGCGTCCTGGCCAGCCGGAAGGGGGTCGGGAAGACGGCCTGCCTCGTCCATATCGCCACCGACAAGCTTCTCCAGAACAAACCGATCATCCACGTCTCCTACGCCAGCCGCGTCGACTACATCATCACCTGGTACGAGGACATCTTCAAGGAGATCGCCAAGAAGCCGAAGATGAAGTCCGCCCTGGACACGTTCGACGAACTCATCCGCAACCGGGTCATCATGAACTTCAAGCAGGACGGGGCCAAGACGGAGCAGGTCCTGCGCAGCCTCGAGGCCATGATCGTCCACGCCAATTTCCGGGCCGAGACGGTCATCGTCGACGGCCTGGATTTCGCCCAGGCGGGGCCGGAAGACCTCCGGAAATTCAAGGACTTCGCCGGGCGTCTCGGCCTCGAGGTCTGGTTCAGCGCCTCGCTCAAAAAGGACGATCCCCTTTTCGACGACCGCGGCATCCCGTTCGAGCTCGCGGATTTCCTGAGCGTCGTCGACGTTCTCATCTCCCTCCAGCACCACGGCGATCACATCCATTTCAGCCTGGTCAAGGACCACGACCGGCTGGCCCCCAAGGACCTCCGGCTCAAGCTCGACCCGACGACGCTCCTCATCGCTAAGGACATCCGCGCCCGGACCCGGTAGACGCGACGGGCCGCTTCGTCCGCTTTGACTCGTTCCGGCATGTGTGCTATATCTGCCTTCACGACTTACGATCGCGCGGTTGCCGGCCATGACACCAGATGAAGAAGCCCGAGTTTCCTTTGCGGAAAAGACGCGTCTGGCCGTCATCGACCTCGACGGCACGCTTCTCAAGGGGATGAACGCGGAGCGTATCTTCTACCTGCATCTTCTCGTCCACGGCCGGATCGGTGTCATGCGTATGGCCGCGTTCCTGCTGACGCTCATCAGGGACATCTTGCGCCTGGGTTTCCGCCGGGCGATCGCCACGAACGCCCGGATCCTCCGCGGCGAGACGCCCGAGGCGGTCCGGCATTGGGCCGGCGAATTCGGCCGCGTCTTCCTCGGGAAGGCGGTCCCCGACGACCTCCGGGGAAAGATCCTCAGTCTCAAACAGGAGGGCTGCCGCATCGTCCTCCTGTCCGGCTCCCTCCAGCTCCTCGTCAACCAGCTCAAGGAGCGGCTCGAAGCGGAGATCCTGATCGGAACCGAGCTCGAGGTGAACGACGGCGCGCTGACGGGCCGGAAAACGGGCATTTTCCCCTACGGCCGCATGAAGGTCGATGCCCTGTTCCAGAGGATCGACCCGGGCGGTATCGATTGGCCCGGCTCCTGGGCCCTGGCCGACCGGAAATCGGACTTGCCCGTCCTCGAGCTCGTCGGTCACCCGGTCGCCGTCCACTCGGACCGCAAGCTGCGCAAGCTGGCCCGGCAACGGGGCTGGGAGATCATCGGCTGAAAGATCAGAAAAGGCAGGCCAGGCCGGCGAACAGCCGCGTTTCCTGGCCGCCCGCCTCAACGTCCCTCATCTTGCCCCAGCGGGGAATGCCCTCAAGGGCGAAGTAAGCGCGGCTCGTTCCTATCTTCGAGCTTTGAATTTTCCTTAAGAGGGAATAAAATAGGCCATTCAATTTGCCGAGTCAAGCCATGTTCAAGTTGTCACAGCTAGGTCCGGAAGGAGGCCCGCCGACGTCGCGCCGGGCCCGCGTCCGGATCCTCGCCGTGAGACTCCTCGGTTACGCCGGGTTCGCCCTCTTCGTCTTCCTCATCGTCAAGACCGGCCCGAAGGAGATCCTGAAAGCCCTCGGCCGTCTGAGCCTCCCCAAAATCGCCGTCCTCATGGGCCTCCGCTTCCTCTACTGGCTCGTCCGGGCACTGAACTGGCGGGCTCTCCTCGTGGCTTCGGGAGAACGCGTCCCCTTCCGGGAGATCCTGGGCGCCCGGATCGCCGGCTACGCCGTGAGCTACCTGACGCCGGCCGGGAACATCGGCGGGGAGACGGTCCGGATCTTCGTCCTCGACAGCGTCGGACGCAACAAGGCCCTGGCCACGGTCGTCGTGGACAAGACCATCGAATTCCTGGCCGGCCTCGCCTCGATCGCGCTCGCCGTCGTCTTCCTCATCACCGAGTTCGCCCTTCCCCGGCGCCAGAAGATCGGGCTGTTCGCCGCAATCGCCGCCCTCCTCCTCGTCCTCATCTTCCTCGTCCTCAAGCAGAGGCAGGGCCTGTTCACCTGGGCCCTGGACACGCTGCGGAAGATCAAGATCCGCATCCCCTTTTTCGAGAACCGCCGGGACAAGATCCTCGAGACCGACGCCCACATCGCCGACTTCTACGGAGGGAACCGGCGGCTGTTCCTGGCCTTGTTCGCGTCCTATTTCGCCCAGTCCTGGCTCTGGGCCACGGAGATCTACCTGACCTTCCTCTTCCTCGGCGGGAACACCACGACGTTCTTCAAGTGCTTCTTGATCGTCACCCTGGGATCGTTCTACTCGTTCCTGCCCGTGCCGGGCTCCATGGGCGTCTACGAGCTGACCTATGTCTCCCTCTTCGCCCTCCTCCGGATCGACATGCACGCCGGCATGGCCGTCATCCTCATCCGGCGGGTGGTGGGGCTCGCCTGGGCAGGCATCGGCCTCGTCCCCCTGGTGAAGAAAAGATCGGCGCGGCGGGTCAGTGCGCCGGAGCCGCCGCCTGGCCCCTGCCCTTCTTGAGGAACCTGATCAGCTTGATGACCGTGCCGAAAGAGGCCATCAGGAAGACGCCGAGCAGGAACCCGTCCGGGCGGTGGAGCAGGGAGAAGACGAAGATGACGAAGACCGCGAGGCTTTTCGCCTCGGCGCCTTCCCCGCTTCTTTCGGAACGGGTGAAGATGAGATTGATGTAATAAAGCGTGACCTGGAGGAAATAGAGGGCAATGGTCAGGAGCCCGAAGACGAGGATCCGGGCGTCCCCCGTGAACCGGGAGTAGCCGAAGGACGCCCCCAGAAGGACGACGAAATCCGCGATCCGGTCCAGGAAAATGTCCAGGTAGGCGCCGTATCGGCTGGTCATGTTCTTGGCCCGGGCCAGCATGCCGTCGGCGCAGTCGAAGATCATCGATATCATGGCCAGGACGCCCCCGAGGGTGAAGAAGACGGGCTTTCCGAGGAAAAAGGCGACCGCCGCGACCAGGCTGAATAGGAACGAGCATACCGTCAGCTGGTTGGGCGTCACCGAGGTCTTGAAGACGGCCCTGACGATGAGGGACGCCGGCGGGCGGATGAAAAAGCGGTCGATGGGCAGGTATTTTTGGAGGAAAGGATAGGACGAAACGGTCTTGAGCGCTTTTTGATATTCGAACGGAGTGTCGGAGTTATTCATTTCGGCCTCGAACTTTCGGCCAGTTATATCCCACTCCCCTTCCTTCCGTCAATAGGGGCCTCGGGGATCATCCTCGTTCGCTGCAGTGATTCTTGACGTCGGGCAGCACGCAGGTCTTGGCGCCAAAACAACTCGCTTGGCGTGCGCTACGCCAAGCTCAAACACGTTTTGGCGGTTTCCCCTGAAACTGCCCTCGCCCGTCATGCTGCCCGACTAAATCACCGCTTATGCTCTCTCGGACGACCCCTTCGGCCCGAGAAAACAAATGAAAACGTTGTGGTATAATCATATTTATTATCCTGGAGGTGACGGCATGAGGAAAAAAGCCTGGCTCCCGGTCCTGTTCCTGGCGGTATTCACCCTGTCCCTATCGGCGGCCTTCAAGAAGGAGGACGTCAAGGTCCATACGCTCGACAACGGTCTCAAGGTCCTGCTCGTCGAGGACCACAACATCCCCAGCGTCGCTCTCTACACCTTCTTCCGCGTCGGGTCGCGCAACGAGCGGCCCGGACTGACGGGCGTCTCCCACTTCATCGAGCACATGATGTTCAACGGGACGCCGAAGGTCGGCCCGGGCGAATTCGACCGGCGGATGGAGTTCCGGGGCGGGCGCAACAACGCCTTCACCTCGGACGATATGACGGGCTACACGGACTGGTTCCCGCCCGCCGCCCTCGAGGCCATGATCGAAATGGAGGCCGACCGGATCCAGGGGCTGGCCCTCGTCCCCGAGGTCTTCGAGTCCGAGCGCGGCGTCATCGCCTCCGAGCGCCGGCTCGGCGTCGAGAACGACAACGACGCCATCCTCAACGAGAACGTCCGGGCCACGGCCATCATGGCCCATCCCTACCACTGGGATGTCATCGGCTGGATGAGCGACATTTTGAGCTGGCGCCGCGACGAGGTCATGGCCTACTACCGGACCTATTACGCCCCGGGGAACGCCATCCTCATCGTCGTCGGCGACATCGACCCGGCCAAGACCCTCGGGCTCATCCAGAAATACTACGGGCCGGTCAAGGCGTCGCCCGCCCCGCCCCCCGTCAGCACGGTCGAGCCGCCCCAGATGGGGACGAAGACCGTCATCATCCGCAAGGAGGCCCAGGCGCCGTCGTTCCTGGCCGTCTGGCACGCCCCGAGCGCCAAGGACGCCGATTATCTGCCGCTCGCGATCCTGGCCAAGCCCCTCCTCGAGGGTGAGAGCAGCCGTCTCTACCGGCGCCTCGTCCGCGAGGAAGAGCTGGCCATCGACGTCGGCGGCGGCATCCAGGAGACGGTCGACCCGCTCCTCTTCTCCATCAACGTCAAGCCCCGTCCGGGCGCCGACCTCGACAGGATCGACCGGGTCATCGAGGAGGAACTGGCCAAGGTCAAAACCGAAGGGATCACGCCGCAGGAATATGCCAAGGCCATGAACATCATCCGGAACGACTTCTACATGAGCCTGCAGACGATCTCCGGCAAGGCCGGCCAGCTCGGTTCGACCGAGCTCCTCTACGGCGACTTCGCCAAGCTCTTCACGGTCATGGACGACTACGCCGCGGTCAAGATCGACAGGATCAAAGGGGCCGCCGGAAAATATTTCACGGACAACAACAAGACCATCGGAAAGCTCATCCCCGAAGGAGGTGCGAAATGAAACGCCTCAGCGGCACGGCGCTCGTCCTCGCCCTCTTCGTCCTCGGCGCGTCGGCCCTCCCTCCCGGGGCGGCCCGGCAGCTGCCGGCGCCGGAGAAATTCGTCCTCAAGAACGGCCTCACCGTCTACCACCTCAGGAATTCCGACCTGCCGATCGTGAGCATCCGGATGGTCGTCCGGGGAGCCGGATCGGCCTTCGAGCCCGCGGCGTACGAAGGCGCTGCCGGCCTCGCCGCGTCCCTGATGATGAAGGGGACTTCGAAGATGGACGCCGACGCCATCGCCGAGGCCCTCGACTTCATGGGGGCGAGCTTCGGCATCACCGCGTCGGAAGAATACGCCCAGGTCTACGGGGACAGCCTGGCCGAGCATTTTCCCCGCCTCATGGAGATCGCCGCCGGCTGCCTGACCGACCCGGCCTTCTCCGCCGACGAGTTCGAGAAGGAACGGTCCCTGACGATCGACGGCCTCAAGTCCGCCAAGGACAATCCCGGGTCGGCCGTCCGTTATTACTTCCAGAAGGCCTATTTCGGCGGCCACCCGATGGGCTATCTCGCCTCGGGCACCGAGACGTCCCTCAAGACGATGACGGCCCAGGCGGTGAAGGAATTCTACAAGAAACACTTTCGGCCCGACCGGACCGTCGCGGCCGTGGTCGGAGACATCGATAAGGCCAAGCTCATCCCGCTCCTCGAAGGGACGATCGGCCGGACGGCCAACCCGGCCGGAACGGCTCCCTCGGACGCGATCCCGGCCCTCCCCCGGCCGAAGGGCCGCAAGCTCCTTCTTGTCGACAAGCCCGACGCGACGCAGGCCTACTTCGTGCTCGGGGCGCCGGGCTACGCCATGGGCGACAAGGTCACCGCCGCGGCCTCGGCCATGAACACGCTTTTCGGCGGGCGCTTCACCTCCTGGCTCAATACCGAACTCCGGATCAAGAGGGGCCTGACCTACGGGGCCGAGAGCAATGCCCGCACTTGGGCGGCGGGCGGGTTGTTCACCGTCAGCTCCTACACCAAGAACGACAAGCTCGGCGAGATGCTGGACATCGTCTTCGACCTGCTCGGGAAGGGCGCGGAGGAGGGCTTCTCCGCGGAAGAGATCGAAAGCAGCCGCAATTACATCCTCGGCCAGTTCCCGCCGACGCTCGAGATGAACTCCAGCAAGGCCGGCGCCTACGTCAGGCTGGCCTTCTACAAGCTGGGCTTCGACCAGTACGACAAGTACCTGGACGAGGTCGGCCGGCTCACTCCGGCCGCGGTCAAGGCCGCGGCTGCGGCGCTCCTGCCCCAGACGGATTTCGTGCTCGTCGTCGTCGGCAAGGCGGCGGATATCCGACCCCTGCTCGCGAAATACGGGACCTGGCAGGAGAAAAAGATCACCGACCCCGATTTCTAGGCCGCCGAGGCGGACGGGGCGGCGGAGAGAGGAAACCATGACCGCTCGAAAGATCGTCACGGCGGCCCTGCTCGTCGGGGCCCTGGCCGGAACGTCCGGGTCCTTCGCGGCCCAGGAGCAGGAGAAGGTCGCTCTCCGGTTCGCGCCCGCGGAAGGCACCCGGCTGACCTACACGCTGACAAGCGTCATCAACGTGGACGGCAAGAGCTTGCTCGGCAAGGACCTGGCTCTCAACGCCGATTCCCGCGGGGAGATACGGCTGTTCACCAAGCCGTCGACCCACGAGACCGTCCGGGCCGACCTGACCAGCCCCGGCATCGAGGTCAACATCCGGCTCTCCGACCGCGTCCTCGCCCAGAAGCTCGGCACCACGGATGGCGAGGCCCTCGAGGTCGTCTTCAACCGGACGGGCAAGGTCGAGTCCATTCGCAATCCCGAAGCCCTCGGATCGGGAAATCCGTTCAACATCTCCATTCCCCAGATCCTGCGCGATTATTTTCCGGCCTTCCCGGCCCAACCGGTCGGGCGCGGCGATACATGGACGGAAAACCGGCGACTGACCATCCCTTTCCAAGGACTTGACCTCCAGGTCGACCTGGTCATCGACTACATTCTCGACGACGTCATCCCCGCGGACGACGGACGCCTGGCCCTGATATCCGCCGTCTACCGGGTCGTCGTCTCGGGGACCAAGGACCTCGGGGAGACCCGGGGAGTATTCGAAGGCCAGGGAGCGGGCGCGGGCAGCCTCCAGTTCCACGTCGACAAGGGTTGGTTCTCCGAATACCGCCTCGATTTCAAGACGGACGCCGCCTTCGTCATGAAGAAAGGGGCGGACCGGCTCGTCGAATTCCCCTTCTCGTTCTCCGCATTCGCCGAGATCGCCCTGATCAACGTCCAACCGCCAGATCCGATCATTCGCTAGGCGGATGAGGCCGCTTAGCGAATGATCGGATCTGGCGACGGAGGCCGCCACCTAACGAATGGCCGGCGCAGGGGACGTGGCCCCTCGATGATTTATTTGCCCGTTCCTTGAAATCCCGAAAATTTGGGAGTATTATTTCAACCTGCATCAGGAGAGGCCCGACCCTAACCAGCCGGGCCCGGCAACCTGGGACGGACACCCGAGGTGCTCACTCGCCGGCAGCGAGGATGTGGTCGCGAAAGCGCACGCGGCAACCAAGTGTCCAAGGGCGAAAGACGCCCCTCGCCGTCCCCTTCCCAGACCCTGAGCAGAACGATCGTGTTCCCGTGTCCGGGAAAGGAGGCTTCGATGGCCAAAGATTTCGTGTTCACCTCGGAGTCGGTCTCCGAGGGCCATCCCGACAAGATGGCCGACCTCATCTCCGACGCGTTCCTCGACGCGATCCTCGCGAAAGACCCCCTCGGGAAGGTGGCCTGCGAAACGCTGGTCACCAAGAACGTGGCCGTCATCGCCGGGGAGTTTCGGACCAAAGCGAAGATCGACCCCGTGTCCATCGTCCGTGAAACCGCCCGGGAGATCGGCTATGACGACCCCCTGATCGGTTTCGATGCGAATACGTGCGAGGTCCACACCTATCTCGGCCAGCAGTCGGCCGACATCGCCCGGGGGGTCGACCAGGCCAACGGCGAGGTCGGGGCCGGCGACCAGGGCCTCATGTTCGGGTACGCGACGAACGAAACACCCGAGCTCATGCCCCTGCCCATCCGTCTCGCCCACAGGCTCGTCCAGAAACAGGCCGAGGTCCGCAAGAGCGGCCTCCTCCCCTGGCTCAGGCCCGACGCCAAGTCCCAGGTCTCGATCCGTTACAAGGACAAGCGGCCCGTGGCCGTCGAGAAGGTCGTTCTCTCGACCCAGCACTCGCGCGACGTCGAGAACAAGGAGCTCCGCGAGGGCGTCATCGCCGAGATCATCGAAAAGGTCATCCCGGCCGAGCTGCGGTCGAAGACGATCGAATACCTCGTCAATCCGACCGGCCGCTTCGAGATTGGCGGCCCCGTCGGCGATACCGGCCTGACAGGCCGCAAGATCATCGTCGACACGTACGGCGGCAGCTGCCCCCACGGCGGCGGGGCTTTCTCGGGGAAAGACCCGACCAAGGTCGACCGGTCGGCGGCCTACACGGCCCGCTACATCGCCAAGAACATCGTCGCCTCCGGCCTGGCCGACCACTGCACCGTCCAGCTGGCCTACGTCATCGGCGTCGTCGAGCCGTTCTCGCTCATGGTCAACATCCACAGCGGCGGGAAGGTCAGCGAAGAGGCCATCGAAAAAGCCGTCCGCTCGATCTTCCAGCTCACGCCGGCGGGGATGATCAAGATGCTCGACCTGCGCCGTCCCATTTACAAGCAGACGGCCGCCTACGGGCACTTCGGCCGGGAACTCCCCGATTTCACCTGGGAGAAGACCGACAAGGTCGCGGAACTCAAGGCCTACTTCGGATATACCAGCCTCGAGGCCGGGCGGCCGTGCACCGCCGTTTGAACGGCGGGAGGGCCGGAGGTCAGGGCTTTTCGACCTTGAACCAGGCGTCGTACGCTGTGAAGTAGAGCCCGGATTCCTTGACCTTTTCGCCCGTGATCTTTTCCCAGAACCGGCTGTAGAGCTGGACCTGCGGCCGGTAGAGCTCCACCAAGGCCTGGAGAGCTTTCTTCCCGTCCTCATCCCCGGCCGTCGCGAGAACCTCGGGAAGCCGGTCGGTCTTGTAATCGGCGATGACCCATCCGTCCTTTTCCTTGAAGAGGAGGTCGATGGCCCCGGACAGGAAAACCGGCGCCCCGGGAAGGAGGACCACCGGCCTGCCCCCCGCGAGAGGGACGAGGCCGGCCCGCAAGACCAGGTCCCCGTATTCGACCTCCTCCGGCCCGATCCTGACGGAGAACGGCACTTCCAAGAAGCGACGTTCGGACCGCATGGCCCTCTGCCAGAATCTTGACCGGACGATGGCCCCGACGAGGCCGGCGAGTTCCCGGCTCTTCGCCGGATCCCGCTCCGAGGCGACCAGGGCGTTCCTGGCCATCCGCAAGAGCCGGTCGTCATCGACAACAGGGTCGGTCTTGCCGGGCCCGACCGCCGGCCACATATCGCCCAGGGCCTTCAGCATGACGTGGACCTCGGAACCCCAAAGCCCAAGCCCGCCCTTGGCCCACTCGGGGGGCTCCCGGTCTCGCCTGGCGAGCGAAGTCACCGTTTCGTGGAGCGCGCCCGCCATCGAGGCCTCGGCCATCTTCCTTTGCAGGGCCGCCCTCGCCTTCATCGCTTCGTCCGGCCTGACGATATCCGCCTTCCGGCCCCGCGGGGCCACGCGCCGGACCGCCCCTCCCCCGGCCGGAGGATATTCGGGGAGCTCCGGGACCCCTCCGAAGCCCTTCTCCAGCGGCCCCCAGGCCTTTCTCTCGCCCAGGTCGCCCGCATAGGCGCTGACGACAAGCAGGTCCCGGGCCCGGGTCGCCGCCACGTACATCAGCCTGTTCTCTTCGGCCTCCTCGTACTTTTTCTCCTCGGCCGCATGATCTTCCCAGCCGTCTGGCTGGGAGATCGTTTTCGTCTGGTAGCCGACCGGTTTGGTGAAACGGAAATGTCCTCGCGGCTTACCGTGCGTCCCTGCCCGCCGGACGTGCTTGTCCGGTTCGAAATCATGGACGCCCGCCGGATTGGCCAGCCACACCGCTGGCGCCTCGAGTCCCTTGGCCTTGTGGAGGTTCATCAGGCGAACGGCGTTGCGGCGGCCGGGCGTGAGGCTCATTTCCTCGACCGGCTGGGCGCCGACCCACTCGCCCATGAACTCGACGGCGGCGGCGAAGGAGGTCATGTCCTCGCACTCGCGGCCGCGTAGGACCTCGACCAGTTTGAGGACGTTGCCGGCCCGGCTGCTGCCCATCTCCGCCGTCACCAGGTGGTTGAGAAGCCCCGACCTCTGCAGGATCATCTCCAGGGCCGCCGAGGGAGGGACCTTGACCGCGAGCTCGCGCCAGCCGCGGAGGACGCCGAACGCCCGCCGCACCTGTTCCGAGCCGCGCCGGCCGCCGACCGCATCGACGTAGCAGAATCCCCCTCCGGCCGCCCGGTGCTCGAGGAGTTCTTGGTCGCTCAGCCCGAAGAAGAGCCCACGCAGGACGGCCACCGCGGCGACCGGGTCGTCGGGATCGTCGAGGGCCTGAAGGAGGTTCATGACCTCCCCGATCTCCCCGTTGTCGGCGAAAGCGTCGCTGCCGGCGATCTCGAAGGGGATGCCCAACTCCTCGAGCCGCCGGGCATACCTGTTCATGCGGTCCTTGTAGCGGAAGAGGATCAGAAAATCGCCCGGCTCGGCCGGCCTCGATCCTCCGCCCCCGTCTTCGAACATGAGGTTCCCGGCCAGAGACCAGGCGATGAACTCGGCGACCCGGCGCGAATCGAATTCGGCGATGGGCTCTTTGGCGTGCCGGGGCACGACCGGGACGGTGACTTTGAAGACGCCCGAAAGCGTTTGACGACCGGGAGGGCGCATCGCATCGAGGGCCATGTAGCCGGCCTGGTAGGCGTCCGCCAGCCGCGGGAAAAGTCCCTCCCGGTCGGGATCGAAGAGAGGGTTGACCCAGCCGGCGATCGATCCGAGGGAGCGAAAGTTGGCCCTGAGCTCGAGCGTCTCGCCGCCGCCCTCCACGATCCGCTTCTTGACCAGATTGTAGATGTCGATGTCGGCCCGCCGGAACCTGAAGATCGACTGCTTGGGATCGCCGACGAGGAAGAGGGACCCCGCCTCGGGCTCGAGCCTGGTCCAATCGCGCTCGGCATCGTTCCTCCTGCCGGTGAGGAAGAACAGGATCTCGGCCTGGATGGGATCGGTGTCCTGGAACTCGTCGACAAGGATGGGGTAGAACCGCTTCCGGAAATAGCTCCGGACCTCGGGATTTTCGCGAAGGAGCTCCGCGGCGAGCATGAGTTGGTCCTGGAAATTGAGCCGGGCCTCGGCGCGGCGCCTCGCGGCGTAGAACTCGACGGCCGGCCTCAGGAATGCCAGGGCCTTGGTGTGCCTGAATTCGCGCCACTCGCGAAGCGCGGGGACGACGTGCTTCTCCCGGAAGCCCTCCGCCGCTCCCAACATTCCCTCCGCGTCCTCCTTGGCCGCCCAGCGGTTCTTGGTGACGCCCAGCTTTTTGTCGAAGAGCTCGATCGTTTCCATCAGCCTGCGGTCGTCGGCGAAGCCGATGTTGCGCCTGCGGCGGAAGCAACGGACGAGGACGGACTGGAGCCCGTCGCGGCCCTTCTCCGGCCGCTCCTCCGGGACGAGCGCGTGCGCCAGGTCGAGAAGCTTCTCCAGGGCCCGCCGCGCCGGGCCAAGGTCGGGCGCTTCGGCCCGCCCGGGGACCGGTTCGACCTCGGGGAAACCGGCTAGCGCTTTAAAGGCCGACTCGAGATCGGCCGGTTCGAGCCCGGCCTCGTCGATACCGCGCAGGGCTGATTCGTTCTCGAGCCTGGCCTTGGCCTGGTATTCGTCCCAGCACGCTTCGAGGAGGACTCGGTCCTCGTGCTCTTCGAGCTCGCGGAACTCGGGATCGATGCCCGCTTCGATGGGACGCTCCCGGAGAAGCCGGGCGCAGAAGGAGTGGATCGTACCGATGAAAGACCTCTCGAGGCCGGTCAGTGCGGCGTCGAGCCGGGCACGGACCGCCGTGTCCTTCTCGGCGAGCCGAGCCTGTTCCAGCGCGACCTGGAACCGTCCGCGGAGCTCGGCCGCAGCCTTGCGCGTGAACGTGACAGCGGTCAGCGTGTCGATCCCAGCCCGGCCCGAGGCGAGCACGGTGACCATCCGGTCGACCAGGCTCTTGGTCTTGCCCGAGCCGGCCCCGGCCTCGACCAGGAACGTCGTGTCGAGGTCGTTCCTGATCCTGTCGCGGGCAGCCTGGTCGGGCGGGACCCTTTTTTTCACGTTCATCACGTGTACTCGTCGAGCTTGTCGTAGGCCTCGAAGATCTCCGGGCTCCCCTCCCTCTTCCGTCCGGACCCCTTGGGCGCGTCGGGACCGCAAACGGGAGCGTAATCGCAGAACTTGCACTTCGCCGCGGGTCCAGCGATGAAATAGCCCTGATGGATCAATGCCAGGAGGTCGTTGAGGAGCGACGTTAGCCGGCCCCTGTCAAAATCCTTGATGATCCTATCCAATCCCTCGCCTCGGCGGGACGGGAAGAGATATCCGCTCCGGGTGACCCGCGCCCTTCCTCTCCCCGGCTTTCCCGAGAGCATTTGCTCCAGGGCGACGGCATAAAGGGCGTGCTGGATCATCCGGCCTCGGCCGAATTCGACCAGTTCCTCGTAATCAGAGGGGTTTCCCGTCTTATAATCCAGGATGCGGTAGGTATCCTCGCTCATCCTGTCGACCCTGTCGATGAAGCCTCTCAATAAAAAGGAGCGATCGCCGCCGAGATCGATCCTCTGCCTGACGATCTCCAGCTCGAACTCTATCGGCTCGCCTTTCTCCTCGAGATTCTCCTCAACGGTCATGAAGATGGACAAAGAATCACGGATGTTCTGCTGCTCACTTTCGTAGATGGCCTCGGAAGGAGGCGGGATCTCCTCCTTCATCCGGGCCAGGGCCCGGCCGGAGACTTCGTCCATCAATCCGGCATGCCGGTCCGCGGCGACCTCCTCCCCCTTCTCCCCGATCCTGGTCATGAATTCGCAGAGGATCTCGTGGATGAGACTGCCCCTCTGGAGGGGATCGAGCCAGCGCGACCGGTCGAATTCGACCTCTTCGGGCGCCTCGACCTTGAGCACGTACCGGAGGAAATAGGCGAACGGGCATCTGGCCAGGAGCTCGAGGCGGGAGGCGGACATGACGGCCTTCCCCCCGGCCACCGGATCGACCTCACCACGGACGGGCCCGACATCGATGATCCCCTCGTATGCGGTGAGTTTTTCGCCAGCCCGAGCGGTTGCGGCGGACAGCCCCTCGGCGAGGTCCGCGAAGTTGGCGACGACCGAGCCCGGGCCATCGGGCGCCGGATCGTTCCCGGCCAACCGCTCGAGCCACCAGTCGATCTCGTCGAAGGACCTGCCTGCCCCTCCAGGGAGGAACCCGGCCGAAGCGGGGAGCTCCCGGTCGAGAGCCGCGTAATCGAGGTCGGGCTCCTTCCGTATGAGCCGGAAGGCCTGAAGGACGACCGAAGATGGGAAGGATTCCCGTCCCTCGACAACGTCGAACGACGGGTAGCTGAAAACGACACGGCCGCGGACGGACGCGAGCGCCGCGGCCAGGCCGAACAGGTTGGCGCGGAGAGCGTCGGCAGCCGTCGGCAGATCGTCCGAGAGCGCGGCCCGCTCCTCGTCGAGGAGCACGGGATCCTGAAGGCCGCGGCCGGGGAAGGTCGCCTCGTCGAGCCCGACGACGAAGGTCATCGGACGTCCGGAATGCCCTCCCGTCGAAAAGCCGGCGACGTGGAGGTGTCCGGGCAAGGGGGGCGAAGCGCCGACCCGAAGCGACGCGCCCGCCGACCGGATGAGATCCAGGGCTTCTTTGAGAGGGAGCGCCGGGAAGCGGCTCTCCTGGCGGACCACGGTCAGACGATCGAGCAGGACATCCCGGGCCTTCCGGTCGATCTCGGTATCGGCCCCGAGGGGATCCCGGATGAACCCGGAGAGGGCACCGCATAGGGCCTCGACATCGTAGGCCCCCGGCGCGGCCTCGTCGGGAAAGGCGGCCAGAACTCGGCCGACGGCGGCGGCGAGGGCATCGATCTCGGCGATCGCCGTCGACAGGGCCGCCCGGCGAGCTTCGTCGACCTCACCCTCCTCTTCGCCGGAACCGCTTTCCTTCAATCCCAGGTCGGCTTTTCTGGCATCACGAAGTGCTTCGAGCCTTCCGCGATAGCGTTCCCTTCCCCAGCCGATCATCGCGCTCCGGAGATGGCGGCAGGCCGTCCGGGCGGCGAGCGGGATCCCTGACGGTCCGGCCGGCAGGACGAGGTCGCCGTTCTCGAGCAGGCGGCAGAAGTGGACGCTGGAGAAGTCGTTTTCCAACCAATCCAGGAGACCGAAAAGGAGCCGTCCGGGAGAAGTGAATGAAACGGGGACGCCCTCCCCGAAGGTCACCGGCAGGCGCGTCCGGGCAGAAAGGAGATGGAAGATGGTCGCATGGGCCGCCCCCGGCGGCGCCAGGACCTCCGCTTGGTCGAACGGGACCTTCTCGAAGTAGAGCCGGCGCAGGACCTCGCGGCATTCGTTGGCGGGCCCGAGCGCTCTGAAGATCTCGATGCGGCCGGCCTTTCCCGCGTCGGGCGCTTCGCGGGGGGCGAAAAGCCAGGATAGCCGTTCCGCCTCCGGAGCCTCTCCAAGCGCGGACGCCGGCCAGCATTGGCGAGGCCGCTCCAATCCGAAGACCGGATCACCGGGGACGAGGACCAGGCGGTTCCCGGCCGCCGCCCGGACGAGGTCGCGCTCGAGCCGGCTCAGGCGGGCATCCGTTGGGCAGAGAGTCCAAGCCGGCGCGAACGAGGTCCGCTCGGCCTCCCGCACGGCGGCCGCGAGGAAGGCGGCCGAATCGAGGAGTCCGTCCTCTTCGAGGGCAAGCTCGTAGCGGCCGACGAGAAGCGCGAGCTCCCTTCCTTTCCGCTCGACGAGGAAGCGCTCCGGACGGACGTCGGCGCTCTTCAGTCCGGCCAGCCTCAGGTCCCGGATGGCTCGGTAGAGCGCGTTGGCCAGGCCAAGGGAGACACCGGCCCGGCCGAAATATTCGAGCTCTCCGGCGGCGTGGAGCTCCCTGAAAAGCCGATCCGTAAGGGCGAGCTCCGCCAACGAGGTCATCGGCCTTCCTGCACCCGCTTCCGCCCCCCTTTCCAGGATTTCTCCGGCCAGCGTCCAGGCGGTGACGAAGCGCAAGTTGATCCATGATCCGGCCTCGCGGGCCAGGGCTTCGCCGATCTGGCGCCCCACGATGAAGGAGGGAACGATGAAGATCTTCTCGTCGAGCGGATGCTCGCGGCAGAAGCCGGCCAGGAATCGGATCATCGCGTTGGGCGTGCCGGGCTTCTTCACTTGGCCCCGGGGACGCGGTAGAGATGGATCTTGTGTTCCCGTCCTTTTTCGTCGGTCACGACCTCGCTGCTGACAAGCCGGCCGTCCCAGCCGGGGATCTCGTAGTTGTGGGAGACGATGCGAGCGCCGGCGGCGAGGTCGCGGTCGAAGAGAGGCCTGAGCGTCTCGAGGGATTCCGGCAGGAGATAGACGGCCACGACGGTGGCCTCGGTCAGGCGGGCCTTGGTGGCGTCCATGTGGAGGAAGCGGACGAGCTTCTCGACGCCCTCCCGCTTGGCTCCGGCCCGGCACTCCTCGATGAGGGCGGCGTCGATCTCGATGCCCACGCCCCGGGCCAGGTATTTCTTCGCCGCCGTGATGACCATCCGGCCGTCGCCGCAGCCGATGTCGTAGACGACGTCGGCCCGGCCGACGGCCGCGACCTCGAGCATCCGCTCGACCACCTCCTGCGGCGTCGGGACGAACGGGGCGAGATCGGCCGCGTCCGCCCGGCCGTGCGAGCCGGGGTAGACCCTGATGACGTCGTTCTCGTCGTAGCGGAGGGAGTAGGGCCTGCCAGGATGGACGAGGTAAACGAACGTCCTCTTGCCGTTGTCGAACGAGATCTCGACCGGCAGGTCGGTCGCGATCCGGTCCACGGCGCCGACGCGGAGCGTCCGGGTGCGCGGCACGCCGTTCCCGGGTCGGGGTTTGAGGGTGTAGACGATGTCCTTCTTGGTGACGTTCCTGAGGGTCGCCTCCGCTCCGAAGGCCGTGATCGAGGCGGGCCGGCGGCCGACCTCAACCCTGTCCTCCGCTTCCCGCCCTGGCCGGCCGACGAAGAACGCCAGGACGGCCAGGACCAGAAAGGCGATGGCCAGCCCGGCCTGGATGGCCCGCTTCATGACGTCCCCGCGGCCCGGGCGTTTTTCCTCATCGGTCCAAAGGTAGAACAGCCCGGGGTCGAAGTCAACCCGCGATGGAGCGCGGCCGGGCCCGGCGGCGCTTTCCGGCTAGAAAACGACCAGGATCGCGATCATCAGGGCCGCGAGGAGCAGCAGGGTGACCCGGACGAGCGTTCTCATTTCCTGTCCTCCTGTCCTCGACGGAGGCGGCCGGCCTTGCGGACCGCCTCTTTGAGGACATATTCCATCTGGGCGTTGATGCTCCGCAGCTCGTCGGCCGCCCACTTTTCCAGGGCATCGTAGAGCGCGGCGTCGAGCCTCAGAAGGAACTTTTTCTTTTCACTCACGGCTCACTTTCCGTCAGGTGTGAAGTGTTCCCGTGTTGACGATGGGATGCATTTCCGATTCGGAGACCAGGGCCACGAGGAGGTTGTTGACCATGGCCGCTTTCCTCTCCTCGTCGAGATGGACGACGCCCTGGGCCTCGAGGCTCTTGAGGGCCATCTCGACCATGCCGACGGCGCCGTCGACGATCTGGCGGCGGGCGGCGATGATGGCTTCGGCCTGCTGGCGGCGGAGCATGGCCTGGGCGATCTCCGGGGCATAGGCCAGGTGGGTAAGACGGGCTTCGACGACGCGGAGGCCGGCCACTTCGAGGCGGTTCTGGACCTGATCCTTGAGCTTCCCGGCGATCTCGTCGGGATTGGCCCGGAGAGATTCTGTATCTTTGTCGTGGGCATCGTAGGGGTAATGGGTGGCCAGTTGGCGGATGGCCGTCTCGCTCTGGATGGCCACGAAATTCTGGTAGCTATCGACGTTGAACAGGGCCTTGGCCGAATCGACGACGTGCCAGACGACGACGGCGGCGATCTCGATGGGATTGCCCAGGGCGTCGTTGACCTTGAGCGTCTCGCTGTTGAAGTTGAAGATGCGCAGGGTGACCCTCTTCTTGACGGCGAAGGGGTTGGTCCAGTGGAAGCCGGCTGTCAGGGCGCTGCCGACATATTTTCCGAGGAAGGTGAAGACTTTGGATTCGTTGGGGTGGATGAGGAAGAATCCGCCGAAGGTCATGAAGGCGAGGATCAACCCCAGAACGGAGAGGATCATGCCGGCCGGTACGCCCGCCCGCGTGGCGTGGCGGATGATGTACTGGCCGCAGAGGACGACGACGCCGAGGTCGACGAGGACCATGACCCAGCCGTTCGCGCTGAAAACGTTCTTTTCCTGGATGTCTTTCATGTCAGCCTCCTGTAATAGCAATATAATATTAATATGATATCATGTTGTCAAGTGATTTTTTGGCCATAAAAAACCCCCGCCGCCTGAGGCGTGCGGGGGTTGGGGGAATTCCGATAAATCGCGGCCTAGGCGAAGAAATCGCCGGGGACGGCCCTCAGGCGAGAGATATCCTTGACCCTGTCGGCAATGTCGAAGCCCTTGGCGCAAACGGCCGAGCAGGACGCGCAGGAACCGCAGGGGTTTTCGGCGATTTCGAGGGAACCGATGAGCTCATGGGCGGCCTGGAGGTTCCTGTAGCCGTAGGCGTACATGTAGCTTCTCATCATATCCGGGATGGGCAGGCTTTTCGGGCATCCGGAAACGCACTGGCCGCACTGCTGGCAGTAGAGGCCGGCGACCTGCTCGCCGAACCGGAGGTCCTTCAGATCCTGCGGTGTGAGCTTCAGGTCGGTCATGACCGTCAGGTCCTCCTTGAGCTGGTCGAAGGTGGTGAAGCCCGGGATGGCCGTCGTGACGTTCGGGTCGTTGAGGACCCACTTGAGGGCGGCCCGCATGTTGATGGGCTGCTGCTTCTCCTTGTCCCAGTAGGCGCCGGCCTGGGTCTTCATGGCCACGACGCCGATCCCGGCCGCGGTCGCCTCGGCGACGGCTTTGCGCAGCTCATCGCGGTAGTCTTGACGGAAGTTGTAGGCCGTCAGGACGACGTCGTAGGCCTTGGCTTCGATCGTGGCCCGGATGACAGCCGGCTCGTTGGAGTGGGTCGTAATGCCGATGAACCGGGCCTTGCCCGACGCCTTGGCTTTCCGCAGGGCTTCGATCAGGGCCGGGTTCTGCACGTCTTCCTTGGTCGTATTGTTGTGGAGATAGAGGATCTCGACATGGGCGAGCCCGAGACGCTCGAGGCTGAGGTCGAACTTATCCAAAAAGGCCTTCTGCAAGGCCTCGCCTTCCAACCCCTGCATGGACCGGTCCCGGCCGGGACCGGGGACCTTGGTCGCGATCATGTAGGAGTCGCGGGGCTTGCCCTTGACGACCTGGCCGATCATCTGCTCGTTCCGGCCGCGCTGGTAGCCGTGGGCCGTGTCGAGCATGAAGATGCCGGAATCGAGGGCGGCCTGGACGACGGCCGGGTTGTCGGCGTTCATGACGCCCATGCTGACGACGGGGATCTTGAGGCCCGTCTTGCCGAGGGTCCTGACGATCGGCTTCGTTGGGGCCTGCGCCTCGCCGGCGCCGGCCTTGCGGGAGTCCGCAGAGGCCAGGGCGGCGGCCTTGACCGCGCCCGGCACGGCCCCGACCGCGGCCAATCCGGTCAGGCCCCTTTTGAGGAACGCCCTTCTCTTGAGTTCGCTCGTTTTTCCGGTCATCGATTCCTCCTTCCGAGATATGGTTTCCTTGTCCGGCCCCCCCTCCATGAGAACTCCGGGGGGCGCCGAATCAACGGAATGCCGATAGGTTGGATATCCATTGTATAGATAGGAGGGAGAAAGTCAACCGGGGCGCCGGCCGGAAAATGGACGAATTGACTTTTCCGGACCGGGGATTATACTTCTTGTCGATGACGAGGAAAATGCGTTTCCTGCTGACCCTGGCTTTCTTCTCTTTTCTCGTGACGGGCCTTCCCTCCGCCGCACAGATACCCGAGCCCGCCGCCTCTTCGTCCCTGAGAACGTTCTTCACGGTCCGCTCCGCCCAGCCGGACGACACGCCGCCTCCGGAGATCCGCAAGGAATTCGAAAAGGACGACGGCAGCCCATTGAGGTCCGTGGCCATCGACCTCGACGGCGACGGGAAAGAAGAGAAATTCGTCCTCTGCGGTATCCCCTCGGCCGCCGGCGGTCCCCAGTGGCTCGTCTACGACCCGGCGACGGGCGCGGCCCGGGGGATCGTCATCGGCACCATCGTCTTCGTTGGCCGGGAATCCGACAACGGCTATCCTAAGCTCGAGACCTATTGGAAGCAGGGCGGCGCCATGTCGGTCGTTTTCCGCTACAAATACGCCCGGGGCCGATATGGCCGCGTCGGCACGCAGGCCATGACGCTCTGGGAGACGAGCGAATATTTCCGGGCCAAACCCGCCCTCGACCTCGACAAAGAGCTTGTCGAGATCAAGTAGCGCCGCGATGGCCGGGCCGAACCGCCTCCTCCTCTCCGCGCTGATCCTCGCCCTCATCGGGTGCGGCTCATGCCGGGCACCCGGCGATGACCGGGAAGTTGATCGCGGCCCGTTGAGGATCGCCGTCATCCCCATGGGCACGACCCACGAATTCTGGAAGTCGGTCCATGCCGGCGCGCTGACCGCGGCCCGCGAGCTCGGCGTCGAGATCGTCTGGAAGGGCCCGCTCAAGGAGGACGACCGCAACGAACAGATCCAGGTCGTCGAGACGCTCGCCGGCGCCGGCTCCGACGCCCTCGTCCTCTCCCCCCTGGACGACCGGGCCCTCCTCCGCCCCGTGGCCGACGCCCGCCGGGCCGGGATCCCGACGGTCGTCTTCAACTCGGCCCTCCAAGGCGACGAGCACGTCGCCTTCATCTCGACCGATAATTTTCAGGGAGGCGTCATGGCCGCCCGGGCCATGGGCCGGCTGACCGGGGGCCGGGGGCGGCTCATCCTCATGCGGCTCAAGGTGGGTGTCGAGGGCACGACGAGGCGGGAGGAGGGGTTCCTCTCCACCCTCCGGGCGGAGTTCCCGGCGATCGTTGTCCTCTCCGACAACCAGTACGCGGGGACGTCCACGGAAATGGCCTACCAGACTATGGAGAACCTCCTCTCCCGGTTCTCCGGGGTCGACGCGGTCTTCACCCCGAACGAATCGACGACGTTCGGCGCTCTCCGGGCCCTGCAGGACCACGGCCTGGCCGGAAAGGTCATCCACGTCGGCTTCGACGCCTCGGCCAAGCTCATCGAAGCGCTGGAAAAAAGGGAGGTCCGCGGGCTCGTCCTCCAAGACCCGTTCGCCATGGGCTACTTGAGCCTGAAAACGGCCGTCGCCTATCTGCGCGGCGAGCCTTACGAAAAAATGGCGGCTACGGCGCTCGTCCTGGCCACGCCGGAAAACATGAATGAGCCGGCGGTCCGGCGGCTGCTCCGGCCCGACCTCTCCATTCTCAAGGACTGAAGTCGCGGCCGGCCGGATCGTCTCGCAAGATAGACGGGAGGAATTGATGATGAAACGACATCCCGGAATGGCAGCGCTTATCGCTTTCCTGATTCTTTCGGCGGCGCTATTCGCGGCGGCCGTTACGGGAGGAACAGCGGAGGCCCCCATGAAAGCCCAGAATCAAGCGGCCACCTCAAGTCCGGCCACCGGTCCGGGACGTCTCCACATCATATCTTCGAGCCATCAGGACATCGCCTGGATGGATTCTCCCGAGAAATGCATCGTTTTCCGCGACACGAACTGCATCACCCCGGCCCTGGCCATGATGGCCAAGGACCCGGCCTATTCGTTCACCATGGAGAACATGCTCAACCTCATGGAATACGTCGAGCGCCACCCGGACCGCGCCGGGGAGATCGCACGCCTGACCCGGGAGGGGCGGATGGAATGGGGCGCCACGTTCAACCAGCCCTACGAATCGCTCTATTCCGGCGAACAACTTATCCGCCAGGCCTATTTCGGCCGTCTTTGGATCAAACGGAATTTCCCCGGCGCCGACGCCCGGGTCTATTTCAATCCCGACGTCCCCGGCCGGGCCGCCCAGATGCCCCAGATCCTGGCCAAGTCCGGCATTCCCTATATGGTCATGAGCCGCTACCATGAAGGCCTCTACCGCTGGGCGAGCCCCGACGGGACCTCCGTCCTCGCCTACTCGCCCGGCCACTACGGGAACGCCGCCGCTTACCTCAACACCCCGCCCGCCGAAGGGGCCAACGCGATCCTCGGAAAGCTCATGAAAGGATCGGGCTATTACACAGCCCGCGGACTGCCGCCCGAATATCCCCTGCTCAACTCGGTCGATTTCTCCCAGCCGACCGATTTCGGCGGCCTCATCCGCCACTGGAACGGGGAAGGCGCGTCCCCGGCGCCCGCGAGGCCGGTCATGATGTATTCGACGGCCCGCCGCTTCTTCGAGGCGATCGACGTCAAGACGGCCAAGCTCGAGACGATCACGGGCGAGAGACCCGGGCTCTGGCTCTATATCCATGGACCGACCCACCATTGGGCCATCACCGCGGCGCGCGAAGCCGCCCGGCTCCTGCCCGCGGCCGAGGCCTTCGGCACGGTCCGGGCATTGCTAGAGGGCTCCTTCGATACCTATCCGGCCAAGCGTCTCGCTGCTGCGTGGGAGGCCGCCATCTATCCCGACCACGGCTGGGGCGGCAAGGAAGGTCAGATCACAGACAGGCTCTTCCGCAAAAAATATGAGTTCGCCCGGGACGAAGGCCGTGAGGTTCTCACCGACGCCCTGACCGCGATCGCGACGCGGGTCAAGACCCGGCCGGAAAAAGGCTCGCCCCTCATCGTCTTCAACTCGCTCTCCTGGCCGAGGACGGACCCGGCGACGGCGCTCGTCGCGCCGCGGACCGCCGTATTCCGCCTCGTCGACGCGGCGGGCGCGGATATCCCCTATCAGCTCCTCCCGCCGGAGGGCCCGGCCGCATCGGGCGCCGCTCTCATCGAATTCATCGCCCGGGACGTCCCCGCCTTCGGCTACAAGACCTTCTACCTCGTCGACGGCGCCGGACCGTCTCTTGAAAAATCCGTGCCGCCGGTGGGCGAAGAGGTCCTGGAAAACGACTTCTACCGGATCGAGCTGGCCCCGGGCGGCGTCAAGCGCCTCTTCGATAAGGAGCTCGGGCGCGACGTCCTCGACACGGGAAAATTCCTGGGATTCGAAGTTTTCACCATGCGATCCGTGGGCAGCGGCGCCGGAGAGTTCGGCCGTGTCCAGCAGCCGACGATGGAGGGATTTGACAAGCTCAGTCTCCATCGGCCCCTTTGGCGGCGCGTCGGCGGGGAATCGGGCCCGCTCAAGACCGTATTCCTCCTCGAACAGCCGCTCCGCAACTGCACGGTCAGCCAGAGGCTCATCGTCTACAACAGCATCAAAAGGATCGATTGCGAGGTTTCGCTTCTCGGCTGGGATGGGGAACCCTACCGGGAATTCCGTCTCGCGCTTCCGGTCGCGGCGCCGGACGGCCGGGTCGCCTACGAGATTCCCCTCGGTGTCCTCGAGGTCGGCTCGGGCGAGGCCAAAGGCACCGGAGGGCCGGCCTACGGGAACCTCGTCTACGACGAGGAGATGTCCGACATCCGGCCACGTGAGGTCCAGAACTTTCTCTACGCCGGTGACGACCGGTTGGGCGTCACTCTTTCGACGAGCGTCGCCGTCAACGACTACAAGGACCCGACGGACACGCCCGTCCCCTACCCCGTGCTCCAGCCCATCCTTCTCGCTTCGCGGCGGAGCTGCCATGGCGAAGGGAACTGGTACCTCCAGGAGGGCGACCACCACTACCGTTTCTCGCTGACCAGCCACGCCGCGGGCTGGAGGAATGGCTGGCGGGCCGGCATCGCGGCCGGGAGCCCGCTCATCGCCGTCTTGGCCGTCACCACGCCATCGGGGAGAGACCTGCCTGAATCGAAGAGTTTTCTGCCCTTCACCGCTTCGAACCTCGTCCTCTCGACGATGAAGAAGGCCGAGGACGGCGACACCGTCATCCTCCGGATCTACGACATCGAGGGGCGGGACACGGAAACGGCGGTCGATCTGTTCTATCCGATAAAAAGAGCGGAGCGGACGAACCTCATCGAGGAAGAAGGCGTCGCGCTCATGCCCCGGAAAGGACGGCTCATCCTTCCTGTCGGCCACCACGCCGTCGAGACCCTCAAGCTTTTCCCGGACTGGACAAGAAAGTAAGGGGCCGGAGACGGAGCGGCTCAGTCCTCATAGACGCGGGTGAGCTCGAATACGACGGGGTTGGCCGCGTCGGGACAGGGATGAGTCAGGACGTCGGGGTCCTTGGCCCAGGGGAAGCTGGCGTTGAACATCATGGCGAAGACCTTGGGCAGCATGCTGTACATGGCGTGGATGCAGATGTGCCCGTCGACCCCGCTGTCGGTGAACCGGACGACGTCACCCACTTTGTGACTGAGTTCGCATGTCCCCTTGACGCTGGTCACCTTGACCCTGACCTCTTTCACTTTCTTGGCCATGTTTCGCTCCTTGTCCGGTCCCGGTTTTTTTCTCGGTCATTCCCCTGTCGGCGACGCGATTATACAGTAATCCCCTGCCGCGCGCACACTCCGGAACCAGAAGATCAGGGGCAACGAAAAAAACTAGCGGCGGGGGTGAGAAAGAAGGCCGCCGTCCGCCGTCTTATTCATCGAAGACAACGACGGGAGGTCCGGATGAAAAGCAAACTCACGCAAGAGGAATTCGTCAAGCTGGCCATCGCCAGGCTCCGCCTCGAGAATTACAAGGGGATCCATTCGGTCTACAGCGGGTTCAACGAGGCCTTCAAGGCCTACTATGACGGAGGCAATCCCGTCGACGCCACCGGCGAGCTGGCCCGTCTGGGGAAGATCGTCCTCAGGCCGGTCAAGGGAGGCGTCATGCTCTACATCCCCGGCGAAGGGCCGGAGATGAACCGCGGCGACATGGCCCTCAAGAAGATGGGCTTGCTGGAAAAGCCCGCCCCGCACGAAAACTGACCGGACTTGTCTTTCAGGCGGAAGGTGCGGCCGTCGGCGCGGGCTGTCCGGGCTGCTCCTCCATGTACTGGATGTAGAGGTCGGTCAGGTCGTCGTGGGCCAGCTCCTTGGCCGTCTTCATCATGACCAGGCGGCCCTTGCGCATGAACCCGATCCGGTCGGCTATGAGCTTGGCCCGGAAGATGTCGTGGGTCGACATGAAGACCGACTTCCCCGTGTCGCGCATCTGGACGAGGATCTCCAGGAACTCCCGGCCCGACTGGGGATCGAGGCCCGATGTCGGCTCATCAAGGAGGACATTGGCCGCGTCCTTGACCACGGCGATGGCGATGCCGAGCTTCTGGCGCATGCCCTTGGAAAAATTCTTGATCCGCCGGTCGAAGGCCTCCTTCTGGAGGCCGACCCGCTCCAGGACCGCGGCGTAGTCCTTCTTCGTGAGATTCCGCTTGCCGGCCAGCTTGCTGAAGTAGTCGAGGTTCTGGATGGCCGAGAAGTTGCCGTAAAGCATGACGTTCTCGGAGACGAAAGAGACGTGGCGCTTGGCCTTGAGCGGGTCCTTGGCCACGTCGATCCCCTCGATGAGGGCCGTCCCCGAAGTCGCCGGGATGAAGTTCAGGAACAGGTTGATGGTCGTCGTCTTGCCGGCCCCGTTGGCCCCGAACATGCAGAAGATCTCGCCCGGCTCGACCTTGAAGGTCAGGTCGTCCAGGGCCAGCTCACCGTCCTCATAACGCTTGGTCAGGCTGATCGTTTCGAGCATGGGGTCTCTCCTTAACGGACGTCGTAGCGCAGGAACGAGACGTAGGCGCCGACGAAAAAGACGATGATCATGACCGCGAGCAGGGCGAAGTCGGGGATGGTCCGGGCGAAGGACCGGCTCAGCCACTGCGGCTCGTAAACGTGCTGGGGCATATCGTCGATCTTGATCTGGGTCGTCTCGCCCGTCTGGAAGTTGATGCTCTGGCCGAGCTTGGAGTTGACCCACTTGGTATAGATCGGCTTGTAGGCCCGGACAGATGCCAGGAAACGATCAAAGTCGTCGATCCCCGTCCGGGCCAGGGTCATCGAACCGAAGGTCAGGGCCGAGGCCGGCGAGATCCGGGACAGGTTGACGGCCAGGGTCTGCTGGGCCCGCTTCATCTGCTGGTAGTCGCGTTCGAGCGCGGCATTGTTCTCGTCGATCTTCGAGGTCAGCTCCTGCTGATAGTCCTGGATGAACTGCTGGAATCTTGCCTGGTAGCCCTTGGGGTCCTTTTGGGCGTCAGCGGCGTTCTTCTTGATCCAGTCGAGGACGCCCTTCTGCGCTCCGCTCTGGATCTGCTGGAGGAAGGCGTCCTTCTTGGCTGTGATCTCATGGACCGAGGGGATGGGCTGGATCTGCCCGGCGGCAATGACCGCGACCTTGGGGATGACCATGACGAAAACGACCCAGACGAAGAGGAGCACCAGGAAGCTCGTCGACGACCGCGTCGTCCGGGCCGAGACGAAGAGGCCCAGGCTGAAGAAGACGGACAGGTAGAGGAAGAACATGAGGAAGATGAGGAGCAGCCGGGCCCAATCCTGGCCGCTGAGCGAGATGTCGGGCGTGATGACCAGGATGATGAGGCCCAGGACGAGCGGGATGAGGAGGGGCAGAAGGAGGCTGATATAGCCGCCGATGGCCTTGCCCAGGATGAGCCGGTCGCGCGGCACGTCGTTCGACAGGGCCAGCTTGAGCGTCCCCTTCTCCTTCTCGCCGACGATGGCGTCGTAGGTGAAGAGAATGGCGAAGAGGCTGAGGACGATCTTGACGATGAACATGAGGTCGAGGGAGCCGAAGACGGCGAAGACCGGGTTGCTGCTGTACTTGGAGTCGATGAGGTTCGGGTCGGCGGCGATGTTGACCGGGGCGACGCGGCCAACGGCCTCTTCGATGCCGGTGACCACCGTTCCCAGGACCTGCGGCGGCTTGCTGACCTTGACGCCGATGCCGGCGAGCGATTGATAGTTCGGCTGGCTCTCCAGGTTCTTCTTGTTGAGGGCCAGCGCCGCCGTGTACTCCTTCTTCTCGGCCCGATAGTTGGTCACCCCGGTGTAGATCGAGAGCAGGATGAGAATGGTGCAGAGAAGGAACGTGAAAACGAATTTCGGGCTGGTGATATTGTCCAGGATCTCTTTTTTGATGATGTCTCGAAGCATGCCGGCCTCCCTGGGATGTCTCGCCGTCCACGGATAGGACCGGGGGCGGCTTTCTCCGGTATTATACGGCAAATCGGCCCGGCGGTTTAGCGATAATAATTGAGGGCGCCGCCCGCGGCTTGACCCGTACCGAGCGTTTTATTTATCATGCGGCCATGAGCGGAAAACGGCCCTCCCTGGTCAAGTCCCCCTGGCTTTTCCCCTGCCTGATCCTTTCCGGGATCGTGCTTGCGGCCGCCGCGAGCTGCCGCAAGACCCCCCAGGCGCCGGCCCCTGAAAAGCCCCTGGGCCTCTTCGACGCCCACGGCGATATCGGCGATGTCGCCAGGCCGGGGACGGTCTCCGAAGACGTCGCGAACGGGGCCATCCTCGTCGAGGGCGCCGGGGCCAACATGTGGTTCGCGGCCGACGAGGGGCATTTCCTGTGGAAGCGCCTGAAAGGCGACTTCATCGTCAGCGCCAGGGCCGAGTTTCTCGGGCAAGGCGTCGAGGCCCACAGGAAGATCGGCTGGATGGCCCGGTCGACCATGGACCCCGGCTCCGCCCACGTCAGCGCGGTCGTCCACGGCGATGGCCTGACCTCTCTCCAGTATCGAAAGAAGGCCGGGGCGGACACGGACGAAGTCCAGCTCCCCATTTCCGGCGCCGAACAGGTCCAGCTCGAACGCCGGGGCGACACCTACGTCATGTCGGCGGCACGGTTCGGCCGGCCCTATGTGAGCGAGCGGGTTAGCGGTCTCCCCCTTGGCGACGAACTCCTCGTCGGCCTCTTCGTCTGTTCCCACAACACCGGGGTGACGGAGAGGGCTCGGTTCACGAACGTCCGCCTGACCATCCCGGCCCAAGAGGGTTTTGTCCCTTATCAGGACTACATCGGCGGGGCGATCGAGATCCTGGAAGTCGAGACCGGCCAGAGGACCGTGGTCTTCCGCTCGCCCCGGCCGATCCAGGCGCCGAACTGGGCGAAGGACGGCCTCTTCCTGATCTATAACGTCGACGGGCTTCTCAACCGGTTTGAGTTGGCCACCGGCAAAACGAGCCGCCTCGAGACGGGTTTCGCCACGGCCAACAACAACGACCATGTCCTCTCGTTCGACGGGAAAAAGCTCGGCATCAGCCACCACAGCGCCGAGGACAAAGACGAATCGATCGTTTACGTTCTCCCGGCCAAGGGAGGGAAGCCGAAGCGGGTCACGCCCAAGGCGCCGTCCTATCTCCACGGCTGGTCGCCCGATGGCCGATTCCTGGTCTATACGGGCGGGCGGGACGATAACTTCGACATTTTCAAGATCCCCGTTGAAGGCGGCGCCGAGGTCCGTCTGACCGACGCACCGGGCCTCGATGACGGCCCCGAATACACGCCGGACGGCCGCTTCATCTATTTCAATTCCGCACGGACGGGCGACATGCGCATCTGGCGGATGGCGCCCGACGGGAGCGGCCAAGAGCCGGTGACCTCCGGCGAATTCCATGACTGGTTCCCGCACGTCTCGCCGGACGGCAAGAAGATCGTCTTTCTATCTTTCCAAAAGGACGTCGCGGCGGACGACCACCCATTCTACAAGCAGGTCTACATTCGGATGATATCCGCGGCGGGCGGCCCGGACGGGCCCAAGGTCATCGCCTACGTCTACGGCGGTCAGGGCACGATCAACGTCCCTTCGTGGTCTCCCGACAGCAAAAGGATCGCCTTCGTCAGCAACTCCCCCTAGCGCTCGGCGCCCTGAAACCAAACCGGGGACATGTATTTCGGGTACAGCCCTCTCGGGCAGTCCCGAGCCGCGAGGGGCGTGTCCCCACCCGGCCTACCCGACCCGGCCTAGCGCTCCGGATCGAGATAGAGCCCTAAGGTCTTCGGCCGGAAGATCGTTGAACCGTTTCGGGACTTCAGGATCCGCACACGGACCCATTCCGCGGTGACTGTCGGGAACCGGAGAAGCTTCTTCCAGCCGATGGTCGTGCCCGAGGCGATCTCCCTCCAGCCCGTCTGCCCGAGAAGGTTGTGGTCGGACACCGGACCGGTGCCGTCCCAAACATCGAAAGCGAACGCTTCGACATGCTGCCCCTGGCGGATGTCTTCCATGAGCATGGCGACATTGAAGGATATCGCCTCGCCGAGGGCGCATGAGAAGACATCGACTCCGCGCTTCATATACCCGGTCGCGCGTCCACACCTGTCGATGCCGTCGACAGCCGTCAGGTCAAAAACCATCTCCGTCTTCGCGCCTTCGGCGAGATTAACAGCGAAGGTCGCCCGGAGCCTGTCGCCCAGCTCCCTGAGCCGCTGGACATCGTTCTCATGAATGCGGCCGCGCTTGTCGGGTGGGATGTTGAGGAGAAGTTGGGCGTTGCCGCCGACCGAGGTGTAGTAGATATCGAGGAGCTGGTCGAGGGTCTTGACCTTGTCGTCCTCGGCCGAATGATAAAACCAGCCGGGACGAATGGAAACGTCGACCTGGCCCGGGTACCAGATTAGGCGCCCGCCCTGTTTGGCCACGGCGGCGATCCTGTCTATGGAACCGAGGTCCTTGGCCTGGGCATCGAGATGGGCGATGCCGCCCGGATCTTTCTCGTCGGGCAGGTCGTCAAAGCCGACAACAGGGATGGCGCTCCATTCGCTTTCCCGCGTGACCCCGGCCTCGTTGCCGATCCAGCGGGCGTCCGGTCCCATGATCGAGATGACAACGCCGGGCTGGAGCTCGCGGATGAGCTTGAAGTATCCGTCCCAGTCGTAGACTTGGCGCTTGCCGTTCGGGCCCTCGCCGCAGGCGCCGTCGAACCAGACCTCGGAGATCTCGCCGTAATTCGTCAGCAGCTCGCGGAGCTGGTTCTTGAAATGTTCATTGTAGCGGAGTGAATCGCCGTAGGTCGGCTCGTGGCGGTCCCAGGGCGAGAGATAGACGCCGAATTTCAGGCCGCCCTTACGGCAGGCCGCGGCGACTTCGCCTACGACATCGCCCTTCCCGTCTTTCCATGGCGAATTCTTGACCGAGTGCTCCGTAAAGCGGCTCGGCCAGAGGCAGAACCCGTCGTGGTGCTTGGCCGTGACGATGAGGCCCCTGGTCCCCGCGGCTTTGACGGCCTCGATCCACTGGCCGGCATCGAAGTCCGTCGGATTGAAGAGCTTCGGGTCCTCCGTCCCTTCCCCCCATTCGCGGTCGGTGAACGTGTTCATGCCGAAGTGGACGAAGGCCTGGAATTCGAGCGCTTGCCAGGCGAGCTGCCGCTCGGAAGGCACGACCCCGGCCGCCTTCTCTCGGAGCTCGTCTCTTGTGTCGGACGGTGAGATAGGGACGCTTCCGGGCACTCCCAGTTTGCTTCGGCAGCCGACGGCTATAAAGAAGATGACGGCGGCGATGATCGGAACAACGTCTTTCATCTTGCGCGCGTGTCTCATGGCCTCCCCCCTGCCTCGTATGCCAATTCCGGGAGATCCAGCCCCAATTATACAGAAAATGCGGCTTCCCGTCCCGGGAAGCGCGAGACGTCCCTAATCCATATCTTTGCGCGGAACGCTGAAGACCCCGTCGGTGATCTCGTGAAGCTTGCCGTCCTCATCGAAGAGCTTGCCGCTGAACGTGCCCTGGATGAGCGAACCCGGAGGCCCGAACTTGTCGATCTTCAGCCGGATGACCATTTTCGTTTCATCCCCGCTGTCCAGGCTGGCCAAGTACTCTTTGATCTCCTTGGCCTTCTTGTCCTCGGTGGGCACGATCTCGTACCAGCTGAAATGGGTAGGCATTTCGTCCGAAGTGCTGGTCCGATGCTCTCCGGCAAGCGCGTCCTCGCTCTTGGCCAGCTGGATCGTCATCCCCACGGTGATCTCCCGTTTTTCGCCCTCCGGGCCCGTGGGGTCGGCGACCATCTCGACGCGTTCGCCGACGAGTGAGATGTAGCCGTCGGCCTTGTAGTACTCCAGCCGGCCGTCCTTGAAAGCGAAGGCCTTCCCGTCGATCTTGTAGCTGATCGTGCCGCCCGTCTGGGCAGAAGGCAGAACGGAGCTAAGCATGATCGCCAGCAGGGCGCAAAAGACGAATCGTCGGACAGGCATGGCGTCCTCCTTCCCGGCTTGATGACGTGAGCGCGGCCGGAAACCGCGCCGGATCCCAGCATAGGACATCAACGCGGCCAATTCAAGCGCCGGCCGTTGACAACTCCCGGGGCGTGAATTATGCTCCCTTCACAAAAGACAGCCGGCCGGCGTCCCGGAGGAAAGGAGCGCGCGATGGACCCCGTCATCACCCTGAACGCCGTCGATTACGCCATCATCGGCGGCTACATCCTGGTCATGATCCTCGTCGGATACTCGCTCAAGAAATACATGAAGACCAGCGAGGATTTCTTCCTCTCGGGCCGGTCGCTCCCCGGCTGGATCACGGGGCTGGCCTTCCTCTCGGCCAACCTGGGCGCCCTCGAGGTCATCGGCATGGTGGCCAACTCGGCCAAGTACGGCATCGCCACGATCCACTTCTACTGGGTCGGGGCCATCCCGGCCATGGTCTTCCTGGGCATCTTCATGATGCCCTTCTACTACGGCAGCCGGGTCCGGACCGTGCCCGAGTACCTCAAGCTGCGCTACAACGAGGCGACGCGCGGCCTCAACGCCATCTCCTTCGCCATCATGACCATCCTCATGAGCGGCATCAGCCTCTACGCCATGGCCCTCCTCTTCAAGCTCATGCTCGGCTGGTCGCTCACCGGAAGCATCCTCTTCGCCGCGGCCGTCGTCCTGCTCTACGTCTTCTGGGGCGGCTTGTCGTCCTCGATCTACAACGAGGTCATCCAGTTCTTCCTCATCTGGCTGGGCCTCCTGCCCATCGTCTTCCTCGGCCTCAAGGAAGTGGGCGGGTTCGCCGGGTTCGTGGCCAAGCTCAAGGAGCCCCTCCTCCACTCGGTGAAATACCTGGGCACGAGCGCCAACCCGCTCGGCGTCGACTGGTTCGGCGTGGTCATGGGCCTCGGCTTCGTCCTGTCCTTCGGCTACTGGACGACCGACTTCCTCGTCGTCCAGCGGGCCCTGGCCTCGAAGAACATCAACGCCGCCCGGATGACGCCCATCATCGCCGCGTTCCCCAAGATGCTCGTCCCGATCATCGTCGTCATCCCCGGCCTCGTCGCCCTGCTCGTCCTGCCGGAGTTCAGCCAGACCGCCCTGCCCGCGGCCGATTACAACTCCGCCCTGATCCTCCTGATGAAGCACTACCTGCCGAACGGCCTGCTGGGGCTGGCCATAACGGCGCTTCTCGCGAGCTTCATGTCCGGCATGGCCGGCAACGTCACCGCCTTCAACACGATCTGGACCTACGACATCTACGGGACCTATATCAGGAAGGGGAAGCCCGACTCCCACTACCTGAGGATGGGCAAGTACGCCACGGTCTTCGGGGTGGCCATAAGCGTCGGCACGGCCTACATCGTCCAATCCTTTCCGAACCTGATGGATTACATGCAGCTCGTCTTCTCCTTCTTCAACGCGCCGCTTTTCGCCACCTTCCTCCTGGGGATGTTCTGGCGCGGGGCGACGGGTTGGGGCGGGTTCTTCGGCCTGCTCTTCGGCATCCTGACGGCGGCCGTCCATTACCTGTTGTACCGGCTCGGCGTCCTTCATTACGCGAGCGACATGGCCGCCAATTTCTACCAGGCCTGGTGGGCCTGGCTCGCCGACTTCGTCGTCACGATCGGTGTCAGTCTCTTCACCGCGAAGCGGGATCCGAAGGAGCTCGTCGGCCTCGTCTTCGGCCTGACGCCGAAGCCCAAGGCCGCGGCCCGCTGGCTGGCGCGGCCGGCGGTCTGGGGGGTCCTGGCCATCGTCATCGCCATCGTCCTCAACGTCATCTTCTGGTAGTCGAGCCGCGGCCCGCCAAGGAGTGAACCATGAACGACAAGATCGAGACCAAGGACCAAGCGACGGGGATGGGCCAGGGGCACGTCCTCGACCTCAAGCTCCCGATCGGCTGGCTTCTCAGCGCCTACGGGCTCCTGCTCGGGATCTACGGCCTGGCGACAAAAAAGGAGATGTACGCCATCTCCCTCGGGTTCAACCTCAACCTGGCCTGGGGGATCCTGATGCTGGCGATCGGCGGCTCCTTCCTCCTCACCGCCTTTCTGAAAAAGGACAAGGCCGGAAGCTAGTCGCGGGTCTCGCGCGTGCGGATGTAGATCGCGGCGCCGCCGCCCTCCTCGCCCCGCGAGTTGATCTCGAAGACCGCCTGCTGGCTCTTGATGAGCTGGGACAGCTGCTTGAAGCCGTAGGTCCGGGGGTCGAAGCCCGGATCGAGCTGGCGCAAGTAGAAACCGATCTCGCCGAGATTGGCCCAGCCGTCCTCCCGGACGGCCATGTCGAAGGCGCCCTTGAGCAGAGGGACGGGGTCGAACTTGCGGCCCCTGTCCTCGCCGTCGCCGTGCTCTTCGCGCGGCTGCTTGCCTTCGACCTTCCTCGCCCCGCCCCGGTCGCGCCGCCGCGTCTCCCGCTCCCGGGGGACGAGGTTTTCCGTGTAGATGAAGACGTTGCAGCCGTTGACGAAGGCCTTGGGCGTCGAGCGCTTGCCGATACCCATGACGAAGAAGCCCATCTCCCGGACCCGTGTCGCCAGCCGGGTGTAGTCGCTGTCGCTCGAGACGATGCAGAAGCCGTCGACGAGGTGGCCGTGGAGGATGTCCATGGCGTCGATGATCATGGCGCTGTCGGTGGCGTTCTTGCCGATCGTGTAGCGGAACTGCTGGATGGGCTGGATAGCGCTGTCGTGGAGGGCGTTCTTCCAGCCGGACATATTGACGGTCGTCCAATCGCCATAGATCCGGCGGATGGTCACGAGCCCGTATTTCCCCGCCT
>Ga0315276_10000353_pt1 | contig 38912 bp, 34 predicted proteins | sample YL17G05_0_MG_FD_204542 | JGI IMG/M metagenome (GOLD analysis project Ga0315276, IMG submission 204542) | Sediment microbial communities from Yellowstone Lake, YNP, Wyoming, USA - YL17G05_0 | ecosystem: Environmental > Aquatic > Freshwater > Lake > Sediment | place: USA: Wyoming | collected...
CCTGATTTCACGCAATACGCAGATGGTCGTTTCCGGCTTATACTACTGGACCGTTGAAGATACTCAGGGGAAAGTCCAGATCGGCAAGCTGGTGATTCTGATGTAGGGCTGTTCCTCGATGGGTGCGCTGAGCCCATCCATGCCGACCCGTATTTCATTCCCCCCGTCAGCTTTGTCCATAGAAAACGTTTCTGGTTGATTGTCAAGACCTGATTGGTTTACTTCCTCATATCTGCGAACGCGATTCAAGAAAGTACGTAATGGCAAGTCCGGTACAAACCAGGCATCGAAACAGACCGTCTTCGAGTGCGCGCGTCTTCTTGTCACAACTTGAGAGTCTTCGCCTTCGTTTTGACCGGGAAGCAGTAACGACAAAGCTCAAACTCATTGGTTATCTCCGTTCCCGAGGGATGAAGACTTGTTCCGATTTGTTGACCTATCATGAACTCCTCTGTTTCCTCAGAGCATATCCCGATAGCCGGCGTCTCCTGAATATCGTCGAACAAGAACTCCGCGGGTTTGGCCGCCGGGTTCACTTCCTGCTTCATGAAGACAAATCTGCTGCTGCGCTTACCGACACCGGAATTGTCAATACAGCAGTGGAACATCCGTTCAGTCTTGAGCTCACGCGTCTCCTGTTGAAACAGTCTCCAAAGACCCTTGAAATCGATTGGGTGAACAGCGATGAAGAGGAAACCGGGAAGCTCATGGAGATTCTGCCGCTCCTGGTTGCCTGGCAGGAAAATGACATAATTGACAATGATGATGACCTGACCGCCCGCGCGTTCCTCCGGCGGGCGCGCCCGAAGACTGCCCGCAGCGATCTGGAGACGCTGGTTAAGATGCTAACGACGTCAAATCTGCCGCCTGAAATCCAGCGTCACCTGTTCGAGTCCGCCGAGATTCAGTCCCGATGGAACCTTCGAGATTCCCCTGCCAGTCGTACGCTGGCGCGAGCAACCGGCGGCCGGCTTTTCTTCCAGACCGAACCACTGAGACCGCGATCACGAGACCTCCGAACCGAGATTCTCTCCGCACCGACGCGCTTGCAACACCTCACGATCCGCGATGGCGAGACCGCCGTGCGACTGGTAAACGAGGTCCTGGCGGTCAGATCGCGCGAGTTGTTCTGTATCACGTTTGCAGATCCGGCAGAAGTATATATGGTGGAGCCGGGGCGGGGAGTGAAAATCTATTTGTTCGGAAGCAGACCGGAGGTGCGCCTGCCGTTGGAGGCGAATTTCGGCGCCCTGCTGGTGCGCAACGGAATGCCGATCGGCTACGGTGTCGCGGCTTGTCTCTTCGAGAGGGTCGAGATCGCGATCAACGTTTTCCCCACTTTTCGCGCCGGAGAATCCCCGTTTATCATCGAACAATTCTTCAAGACCTTCTATCATCATTTCGGCTCTCGCGTTTTTGTCGTGCGAAGCCGCCAGATGGGGGATGGCGACGATGAACCGATTCAGGCGGGATCATTCTGGTTCTATTACAAGCTCGGCTTCCGAGCGGTGCGGCCGGCGATTCGAGCACTGGCCGAGCAGGAGTACCGGCGAATTGTCCGAAACCCCGAACATCGCTCAACGGTTGCCATGTTGAGGCGATTGTCCAAGAGCGATGTGTTCCTTCACATTGACCCACAGCAAATGAAGAAGCTTGACGAACTTTCTGTCGCGAGGCTCGGATACGCGGTAACAAATGCGATTGTGGCCCGATTCGAAGGCAACCGAGTGGCGGCGGCGGGGCAATCAGTCAGATCGCAGGCGAAGATACTGAAGTTGACCGACTACCCGTCTTGGACAGAGGATGAGATGAACGCCTTTCTTAGATTGGGGCCGCTGCTAACTGCGATACCTGAAATTCGCAATTGGAACCGATCGGAGAAGGAGGCGCTCGGACAGCTAATTCGCGCCAAAGGGAAACCGTTGGAGCGTCAGTTCGTACTACAGAGTATCAAGCACACCGAATTCAGGAAAGCGCTGGAACGGTCGGCGAAGAGAACGAAAGGATCGGCCACGTAGGTCAAGCGCGCTCCCGCGCTTGACACGACCACCGGCGAAGGAAACTTGATTAGATTGAAAGAGATCAATAATAGGTGCAATCAGGCGTCTCTGCCTGACAGCTGCTGATTCGAGGAGATACAATGGAACATGGTGTGAAGTACCGCGACATGTGGGCACAGGTAGGTCTGGTGATAATTACGATCGGTTTCTATACGATCTACTGGTTCTATCAGACGGCAACCGAGTTGAAGCATCTCAATAAGGATCCCAATGCCAATCCGGCGCTTTGGACAGTTCTGCTTTTCATTCCGTTTGGGGCGTTCTATTCGTGGTACAAGTACACCGGCCTCTATGAACTTGAAAGCCGAGATCATCTGAACCGCTGGATTTTGTTCTTGTTGTGGATTGTCTTCAGCCCGGCGGTCTGGTTTATCGTGCAGACCGAACTGAACCGGCGCGCCACTTGGAATTTCCCTACCCCAAGGCCATAGGCCGTCAATTGCGCAGCCGCGCTTACCTGAATGTCAAGGAATGCACTCCTTTTGGCCTGGGCCGACGAGTTCGGAGCGGATTGAACCATGGTGGTAAGGGGTCAAGGAACCCTTGTAACGTGCGGCCCTGTAGCAACTTACCGGCTCGTAGGCCATGCCGGAGGTCCAAAAACGGCGAAAAAACCTGTTGACAGACATAGAGATATCCGGTATGATAGTTGACAGTAGACTGGTAACTGATGACTTTGCACTATCAATATCTGGAATCCGACCTGCACAATTGATAATTAATCCCGGAAACTGAACTCTGAATACACTATCGTCACAGGGCGAACTATTGATTATGGATCGCCGTAACAATCACTTTTCAAGAGAGGTTCACGCATGAACATCTACGTGGGGAACCTGTCGCGCGACGCCAGCGAGGCTGATCTGCGCCAGGCTTTCGAAGCATTTGGCTCGGTTACATCCGTAGCCATCATCAAAGACCGTATTACCGGCGATCCGAGAGGTTTTGGTTTCGTTGAGATGCCCTCGAAGGACGAGGCACTCACTGCCATCAGCAGCCTGAACGGTCAGGATCTCAAGGGACGTACCCTGAACGTCAACGAGGCTCGGCCGAAAGCCGAACGCCCGGGTGGCGGCGGTGGTGGCGGCGGCTATCGTGGCGGCGGCGGCGGCGGCGGTGGACGCTCCGGCGGCGGCGGCGGACGTCGCGGCGGCTGGTAAGCCGAAACCCGTCAGACTTGACATTTTGTAGGTCGGGAGCCTTCCGCTCCCGACTTTTTTTGATCGAAGAGCGTCGGCTCTCCGTATTTCACTTGCGACGTCTTTGTCACAACGCGGTTTTCTCGAAACCATTCCGTCTGAAAGCCGTTATACAAAGTGAAACGATTTGTTTCAGCGGATTGGAGTTTATGCCCTCCCCGAGGGGCGAGGACGTGCGCTAGAGCAGAATCTGTCGACTTGACGATGGAGAGGGATGCGCGTACACTCCAAGCAGGTTTAGCAGCGGGCAGTCGCCCAGATCAGTTCAGTTTCTGATCAGAGCTTTCCTAACTCGTTTTGACGACCGTCTCGGAACTTGGCGCTCTCTCGCGGGTAAGAGCTTGAGGAGCGGATTTCCGGACCGATAATGATTCTATGTTCGACGTGTCGATACAGATCGTGGGGATACTATTCGCCGTGCTTATGGTGCTGGTGGTACTGCAACTGCTTGGCCAGTCGAAGGGGGAGAGGCGGGAGAGGAAGCACCAGAAGCGCCAGTAGTCGGCGTGGTGCCTGCCGGTCGCATTCCCAGCACCAACGCGAGCAAGCGGACGGCAGAATATGCGGTGAACAAGAACCAAATAAAGGTCGCCAGGATAGATGCTCCTGCGACATGATCCCCATTTACCAAGCCAAAGACAAAGAGACCTCCCCCAAATACCACAGATAGGACTAACCCGGCACGAAGATGCTGTCTCATTGTATATCCGAACATTGTCCAATCGGTGCAATCTAACAGCAACTTGAGATTGTCATCTTGATAGAATAGGGCAAGCATGGTACCGAGTATGCCTACTGCGGCAACAAACATTGTCATGAACGCCACTTGTGGGGCACCCAGCCATCTGAATTCCTGCTCTGTGTCTTCTCTGTCTTTCTCCATAGCACGTGCTTGCACGGATTCGAGCGTCACAAGGCTATCGACCTTCTTCAGAATTCTTGTTTGGTTTACACTTGACGCGCTGTCCTCACAGTGAACGGCAGGAGGTATAGCTGCAAAGACATCTGCCACTGTGAGCAGAAGCACAGAATAGATGATCTGCGAGACCCTCACGCAGCAACCTCTTTCACCATGGCGTCAAGAAACTGAAGCGTGGGGTAGATTTGGCCAGCGTTTTGTGCCGTAAGCAAGACAGTTTTGGCAGGGTCCGCTCTCCACGCCTCAAAGTTCCCTTTCTTCACTGAGTGAGTGACCGTGTCGCGTCTATAGAACTTCCCGCCGAGCGGATGTCCCTTGGGATGCCTATACTCTTCACAAACGTCCCGCCTAAACAGACTGCTGCCTATCGAGTGATGCGGTTCGTCGCTCGGCATCAGACGACAGTAAAGCGCAACCTTTTTCCCCTTAGTCGAGGGGTTCGCTACTGCAGCAAGAACCGGATTCCACCGTAGCCATTCATTTTCCGACGGAAGGCGGCCACTTTTCTTCAATTCCAGATATCTGGAGTAGTAGTCAGACCAGATCATTAGATCAGGTCCAAATATGATTTCAAGCTCCTGCACCTTAGATTCGTAGAACTTCGCCATAAACTCGCGATAGAAGCCCGGCTCGAGCTCACCGGCCCACAGGAAAATCTTCTTGTTCTTGGAATCAAGCACCTTTATTCGGTCATGAGGGTTTATGTAGCTATCCTGATGATGTGCCAACTGCTCAACGATCTGGATCACCGGCAGAAACAGCATGCCGAGACCAACTATGGCGGCTCCTGATTGAATGGCTGATTCAAGATCCACTTTTCTCTCCCTATTCCTTACACGGTCGTTATGGGGATAGAGTATACTCACTCCACGTTCGACTGTCAAGTTTCAATCAGAGATTCTGCCAACTATTTTTTGCCCCGCTTCACGCCCCCAAATACGCCTGCTTCACCTGATCGTTTTCAAGCAGCCTCGATGCTATATCAGTCAGCACAATCTTGCCGGTCTCCAAGACATATGCCCGGTGGGCTATCTGAAGCGATTTGCGCGCGTTCTGCTCCACCAACAAACAGGTGATGCCCCGCTGGTTGATCTCCCGGATCGCCTGAAACACCTTCTCCACCACCACCGGCGCGAGTCCCATCGAGGGTTCATCGAACATTAGCAACTCCGGCTCTGCCATCAGCCCCCGTGCGATAGCCAGCATCTGTTGTTCCCCGCCGGATAACGTACCAGCCGGTTGAGTACGGCGCTCAGCGAGTATCGGAAAAAGTAACTGCATGGATTCGATACGCGTGCGGATTTTCGCCTTGTCCTTCTCCGCATATGCCCCCATCTCAAGATTCTCCGTGACCGTAAGCTTGTTGAACAGCTTGCGCCCTTCGGGGACTTGCACGATTCGCCGTCGAGCGATCTTGTAGGCGGGCAGATGCGTGATCGGGTCCCCTTTGAATCGTATCTCCCCCTTATGCGGCTTGAGCACGCCGGAAACCGTGTTGATAAGCGAAGTCTTCCCTGCGCCATTGGCGCCGATTATTGCTACGATTTCGCCGGGATTCAAGTACAGCGAGACCCCTTTGAGCGCCTCGATCTTCTCGTACGAGAGGAATATGTTGTCGATTTCAAGCAACATGTTGTTCATCTCTTGGTATCACTCGCTCGATAACTGCCTCGCCGCACCAACCTCGTCATTGCGAGGAGCGCAGCGACGAAGCAATCTCAGTTCACCTACCCTGCGCCTAAGTACGCCTCGATCACTTTCGGGTCCTTCTGTACCTCGGCCGGTTTCCCTTCAGCGATCTTCTCGCCGTAATCGAGCACCACTACCCGATCCGACAACGTCATTACCACATGCATCCGGTGCTCAATAATAATTACGGCGACATTCCGTGACCGTATCTTCTGTATCAGTGCGATAAGCTCATCACACTCTTTCGGATTCATTCCGGCAGTCGGTTCATCGAGCAAGAGCAATGTCGGTTCAGTTGACAGGGCGCGCGCAATTTCCAAACGCCGCTGCAATCCGTACGGAAGGTTCTTCGCCAATTCGTTTCCAAATTGCAGCAGTCCGACAAACTCCAGCCCTTCCTTTGCCCGTTCGGCCGTCTCTCGTTCTTCCCGCGCGAATGACCGCGTGTGCAACAGCGCGGAGCCGAGTCCGGCACGGGTGCGGCTGTGTCGCGCCACCATCACGTTCTCCATGGCGGTCATGTTGGCAAACAAGCGAAGGTTCTGAAACGTGCGCGCAATTCCCAACTTGACTATTACATGCGACTGCTGACCTGAAATACTCTGACCTTGGAAATTGATTGTCCCGCTATTCGGGCCATACACACCAGTGATAACGTTGAAGAAGGTCGATTTCCCGGCGCCGTTCGGACCGATCAGGCCGAGCACCTCGTGATTGTCAATCGCCAGCGAGACATTGTGCAGCGCCTTGAGCCCGCCGAAATGCTTAGAGATGCCGTCGCACTGGAGAATCATTGTACGGTCTCCTGCCCCGTTTCCTTCAGTTCGCGGGAGCGGCGCCGCGATGGAATTATTCCTTGCGGACGGAAGATGATCACCAGAATCATGGCCGCGCCAAATAGCAACATGCGGTAGTCAACAAACTTCGACCCCAGTGAAGCTCGCAGAACTTCCGGTATTCCGACCAGAATCAGCACGCCCAGCAACACGCCGCTTATATTCCCCATCCCGCCGACTACCAGCATCGACACGAGAAGCACGGACTCCCAGAAGGTAAACGCCTCCGGCGTAATGAAGCCGATCCAATGTACATAGATTGCCCCCGCCAGCGCCCCAAACGCACCGCTAGTCACAAACGCGATCATCTTCACGCGAGCGACATTGATACCGGTCAGCTCCGCCGCCAGTTCATCCTCGCGAATCGCAACCAGAGCTCGCCCCAGCCGCGAATGTTCCATCCGGTAGCTGACAAACACGCCCAGCAGAACAAAGGCAAGAATGAGATAGTAGAAATGGATATCCTCGGTGAACTGGAAGGAGAAGAGATTGACCGCCCCGATCTTCTCTCCCACTCTCGGCAGCCCTTTGGGACCGTTGGACAATTCATCGTAGTTATTCAGTACGAGTCGGGTGATCTCACCGAACGCCAGCGTCACGATAGCGAGATAGTCGCCGCGAAGTCTCAGCACCGGCGCTCCGACCAGATACCGCGCCAGCCCGCCGACTACAATCGTCACCGGCAGAATCAGCCAGAACGACAGGCCGGCAATGCTCAAGAGCGCGCCGGTATATGCGCCGATGGCGTAGAAAGCCATAAAGCCGAGATCCAATAGGCCGGTGTAGCCGATTGTGACGTTCAAACCAAGCGCCAGAATACAATAGACGCCAACAAGGGCGATTACATGGACAACATAGAAATTGCCGGAGAGATGAAGCACCAGAGGAATCACAATTGCCAACAGGAGCAAAGCGCCGTAGATCCAGAGGCGGAATGACCGTGTCATATCTTCTCCGCTACCTCTTCGCCGAAAAGGCCGGTTGGTTTGAATAGCAGAACGAATATGAGTACGACGAAAGCGATCACATCTTTGTACTCGGATGAAATATACCCGGCCGCCAGCGCCTCAAGCACGCCGAGTATGAACCCGCCGATCATTGCTCCTTTGATATTCCCAATTCCTCCCAGCACCGCTGCCGTGAACGCCTTTATCCCGGGAAGAAACCCCATATTGTACTTGATACTGCCGTAATACAATCCGTTCAGCACTCCCGCCACGCCGCCAAGCCCGCCGCCGATAAAAAACGTCACCGCAATAATCGTATTAGTGTTGATCCCCATCAACTGCGACACAATATGATTCTGCGCCACTGCCCGCATGGCCTTGCCAAGCTTGGTGCGCGTGATGAACAATTGAAGGATCACCATCAAAGAGACAGCCAGTACGAATATGAAGATCTGTAAGGTGTTCAGGCGGATGCCGCCGAATTCCATCTGCTCCAGTTGCATCGTCTGGGGATACGGTTGTGACTCCGCGCCTACCGTCAGCATGATAATGTTTTGGAGAAAGATCGAAACCCCAATCGCACTAATAAGTGGCGCGAGGCGTGGGGCATGTCGAAGCGGACGGTACGCGGTTCGCTCCATGAATGCCGCCAGAGCGCCGGTGACGACCATTGCCAGCACAAAGACAATCAATAGATACAAAGGTGTTATCTGGGGAAACAGAAATGGAAGTGCAGAGAGAACCCAGAAACCGACATATGCCCCCACCATGAAAATCTCGGAATGGGCAAAATTGATCATCAGCAGGATGCCGTAGACCATCGTATACCCCAGGGCGAACAGCGCATAGATGCTCCCCAGGGTGAGGCCGTTGATCAACTGCTGAATGAACATAGGCGATGGTGTTCAGCTACTTATGTTCGTAGTATGCGAATCGGCCGTCCTTTATGTGATAGATGCTGATCTGCTTGTTGCGAGTGTCCCCTCGCTCGTCGAACGTCGTGCGACCAAGAATGCCGTCATACGTAGTACCGGCGATGGCTGCGATCAGGCTATCTCGGTTCTGGTTCACCTTGGCATAAGCGTCAAGGAGCAGCGTGGCAGCATCGTAGGTGTACGGATCATACGGCTGCATATCCTGCCCCGGATACTTGGCGGCATATCGCGCCAAGAAATCGGCCGCCTGCGGCAGTTTGCTCGGCGGCAGTCCGACCATGGTGGCAAAGTCCCCTTCCGATGCCGGACCGGCAATGCGCGCGAACTCATTGGAGAACATCCCGTCCCCGCCCATCAGCGGTACCGCCAGTCCGAGTTCCTTCATCTGCTTGGTAATCAGACCCGCTTCGGCATACAGACCGCCGAAGAAGAGCACCTGCGGGTTTTCCGTCTTGATGCGCGTCAACAGCGCCTTGAAATCCTTCTCTCCTTGGTCGATGCCGTTGAAGCTCGTCACGATACCGCCACGGGCGACAATCTGCTTCTGGAACTCTTCGGCCAGCCCTTGGCCATACGGTGTCTTGTCATGGACCACTACAACCTGGTTGTACTTCAGAGTGTCCAGGACATAGTTCCCCGCCCATGACCCCTGAACATCGTCGGTGCCGCACACCCGGAACACATTCTTGTATCCCTGCATCGTCAGTTTGGGATTGGTCGACGCCGGCGTGATCATTGGAACATTCCGCTTTTCGTAGATCCGGCTCGCCGGAATTGAACAACCGCTGTTGAGATGCCCGATCACGCCGATTATCGCCCGGTCGGAAATGATCTGATTGGCAATCGTGACCGCTTCCTTCGGGTCGCCGCGGTCATCGAAAATGGCCGCCTCGATCTTGGCGGCGCCAAGCTTATGGGCCGCATTGGCGTCTTCGATCGCCATCTCAAACCCGCGCTTCATCCCTTGACCGTGCGCCGCGATATCGCCGGTAAGCGGACAGACCAACGCCACTTTGACGACCTGTTCACCGGTCCCGCCGCATCCCGCCAGCGCCAACAAGAGGCCGACCGATACAATGATCCCTGCCAGTTTCATCAGCTATTCTCCTCAACGGATACTATTGTCACAATTGCAAGTTACAGAGGTCAAAAATGCCGCATAAGTGCATGGGTGTCAATGAAGAAATGGGAGGCGGGACGGCCTCAGAGACGAAAGTCGGAGCCGGTTTGCGCCACCATCTGCTCTCGCATTTTCACTCCGGCCAGGTTGATATGATCCCATTCCTCGGTGAACGGCTTTCCATCAAAATGGAATTCAATTCCGTCAATCCATTTCCCCCGGTACTCGCGCTGAAGAAATGTCTGAACCAATCCGTATTGAGTCTGGCTTCCGCCAGTACTTCCCTGAAACCGAACATACCACCCCCCAACACCGCGCGCGTCCCTGACCTCCTGTAGATTCACCCTCGCAATCCTGCGTCCGGACCGAATGTCAACAGACAGAACTTCAATCGGGAGACGTCCAAATACGCACGTCGAAAGACGATCAGCAAGCAATCGCAGCTTTCCTTCAACGTCAAGCGTATCCGGAATCGGAAAGCAGAACAAGACCTGCTCTTTCATCGACTCCGCATCCAGGCCATAGACAGGATAACAGGTCTTCCCGCTCATGGTCGATTGGCCGTCAAAGCTTTTTGTCGAACCCTCGTCACGAATAGCATATCCCACCCAGAAACCGATTACGACAGCCACCAATAGCGTCACAATCCAAATCACTGACCTTTGCATGATAGCATCCTCCGTTTGAGCCGTGCGGTTCCTATGAACCTAATCGTGCGACCCCGACGTGGCAAGCAGAATCCAGCCTCAACGGTCACGGACAATGCCGTCTTTTTACTGAATCAGATTTCAACCCCAAAATAGTAAATCAAGCAGTAATACACACCCACCCCGATAAACACCACCCCCGTGATCCACCGCAACCACTTCTCCACCTGTGCCACTCGCGTGAACAGCTTCCCCACTGTTTGCGCGCTGATCGCGATCACTATGCCGAAGACAATCACCGGCAGACCGGTTCCGATTCCATACAGTGTCGGCAACAGCAGATACGATTCATGTTTCACGGCCAACGGAATCAAGCTGCCGAAAAACAGCGCCGCCGAGATTGGACAAAACGATAGCGCAAACAGCGCTCCAAGCAAACTCGCCCCCCACAGGCCGGAGTTCGACACTCGCTTTTGCATTCGATCGCTCGGCGCAAACCCGGGGAGATTAACCGGCAGCCACTCCAGCAGAATTACCCCGACAATTATCAGCAGCGGCCCAAGAACATAGTTCATGTATTTCTGGAGGAAATTGGAGACGCCGGGAATCGTGAGCAGTCCGGTCGTGACAATTGCTCCAACCGCCACGTAAGTCAGCAGCCGACCCACCACGTAGAAAAGCCCGGTCCAGATAGCATGGCGGGCATTGTCCACCCGTTTGCCGATATACGACACCGCCGCGATATTGGTCGCCAGCGGGCACGGGCTGATCGAGGTCAGTATCCCCAACCAGAGTGCCGTGAGAAGCGCCGAATCAGACTGCACAGTGGCTCACTTGGTCTTGTCCATGTACAAATCGAGTTCGCCCTTGATATAGGCGGCGAATTCCTTCTGGTCTCCGAGAAATTCCCAAACCTTTTCCAGGTTTTTCCAGCGCGTTTCCTTGCCGTCGTGAAGGTCTGACAGGATTACCGATTTGGTGTACAGCTTGTAGTCGGTCAGGTAATGTTCATTCTGGGACGAATCAGTGTTAACCACCCGCCATTCAAGCGCACCGGACGTAAGATCTCCAGCGTACGCGCTGTCAATCGCCTCTTTCGTGAACGCCTCGATCTTTCGACACGAAGGGCACCGCTTGTTGCCGTGAAAATAGTACGCGATCACTTTGTGGACGGTCGTATTGACGGTGCCGGCCGAATCGGGCTTCGCCTGCACAGCCGTAGTGTCCGGCAGCACGACCTTCGCTGGCTCCGGCTTATCCGCAGCCGCCAATGCGCCGGCCAACAGAACCGACATAAGAATCAGTGACATCGCTTTCAGTTTCACCTTGACCTCCAAATGCCAATTTCGCTGAGATTACCTAACTTCCCAATAGAACATTCATTACAGGATGACTACTTTCGCAGTAGTTTCTTCAACTCCTCCACTGTCGGCACCTTGCCGCTGAATTTCACCGCGCCATCCACCACCAGCGCCGGGGTGGCCATCACGCCGCATTTGAGAATGGCAGACATATCTTCCACCTTCTCAACATCCGCGTCGAGATTGGCTTCAATTACCGCCTGCATCACCCGGTTGTGGAGTTCCTTGCATCGCGAGCATCCGGGGCCGAGTACTTGTATCTGCATCTGCCAATACACCTCATCGCTACAATATTGCGTTAAATAAATATCCTACGCCAATAATCGCAACTGCGACAATCCCGAAAAACGTCAACAGAAGTCTTGTTTTGAGCACGTTCTTGAGTATGATCGCCTCTGGAAGCGACAGGGCCGTCACCGCCATCATGAAAGCCAGCATTGTCCCCATTGCCATCCCCTTCTCGAGCAGCGCCTGCACGACCGGAATGATACCGGCGGCATTGCTGTACAACGGCACTCCAATCAGCACCGCCACCGGCACACCAAGCGGATTGTCCGGCCCGGCGTATTTAAGCAGAAACCCTTCCGGCGCATAGCCGTGTATGAACGCCCCCACACCGATCCCAATCAGAACATATGGCCATATCTTTTTCAACAAGTCCCAGGTATACCCTCGCGCATAACTTGCCCGCTCGCGCCAAGTCGGCGTCTGCTCGGTGCCCACCCCGACTTTCATGGTGTACACATAGTCCTGCACATACCGTTCCATGCCCAAACGTCCGATCACAATACCGGAGACTATCGCCACCGCAACCCCTGTGCCGACATAGATGAGCGCAATCTTCCAACCGAATAAACCCCATAGCAGAATCAACGCTATCTCGTTCACCATCGGCGATGACACCAGGAAGGAAAACGTAACCCCCAGCGGAATGCCCGCTTCTACAAACCCGATAAACAACGGCACCGCCGAACAGGAGCAGAACGGCGTAACTATGCCAAGCAGCGCCGCCAGCAGATTGCCGACATATTCCCGGCGGTGCGAAAGCCAGTGCCGCGTCCGCTCCGGCGAAAAGAACGAGCGAATTATCGCCACGACAAAAATGATCGTGGTCAGCAGCAGGAAGATTTTGATCGTGTCATAAGTGAAGAAATCAAGCGCCCCACCCAAATGGCTCCCCGGCGCCAATCCGAGCAGCGTGAACACGAGGTAATCAGCCAGTGTTCTCAGCATCGGCTATTTCTCTCTGCTCAAAATGAGCTGCTCGTCCGCCGTTCGCTTGATAACCTGCTCAACGCATCCGAAGAAGTTCATCACGCAGGGCATCTTGAGCGTGTACCAGACCTGCAGTCCCCGTTTCTCATCTGAAACGATTCCCGCCGCCTTGAGAATCGAAAGATGCTTCGATACCGTCGAGGTGTCGGCTCCCACCATTTCCGTCAGTTCGCAAACGCACCGGCTCCTGCGGGAGAGTTCGTCCACAAGGAACAGCCGTGTCGGGTGGGCCATTGCCTTGATAATACTCGCCCTGGCTTCATATCGCATCTTGGTTTTGGCGTCCATCAAGCTGGTCCTTTCTGTACTATTTGGCAATATCGCCAAATAGCCAAATATGTCAACCCCTTCCCTGCCCCATCTGCAATTTCCGAAACCGATTGCCCTCCCCGGTGTTCTGGTGTATGTTGTAAAAAAGACCCAACGGGTCCCATAAGCTGAATTGTTTCAAAAGGATAACCGATGGAAGAACTATACCGACAGTTGCTGATAGGGATCGGCGAAGATATCAACCGCGAGGGACTCCGCGACACCCCCCGACGCGCCGCCAAAGCCCTTGAATACATGACCCAGGGCTATCGTCAGAACCTCGATGAAATCGTCAACAACGCGCTGTTTGAATCCGACGTGAAAGAGATGATTCTGGTCAAGGATATCGAATTGTATTCGATGTGCGAACATCATCTTCTGCCATTTATCGGCAAGTGCCACGTGGCGTATTTGCCCAACAAGAAAGTGCTTGGGCTCTCCAAAGTTGCGCGCATTGTCGATGTCTTCGCCCGTCGCCTCCAATTACAGGAGCGACTCACCAAACAGATCGCCGATAGTGTCCAGCAGTACACCAATGCTCACGGCGTAGCGGTCGTGATCGAAGCTCAGCACCTTTGCATGATGATGAGGGGCGTGGAGAAACAAAACTCGGTGATGAAAACCTCGTGCATATTGGGGGACTTCTGCGATGTCTCCTCGACCCGCGCCGAGTTTTTCAGCCTGATTCAATAGCCACAAACTCTCGTGCCGTTACAAGGGCCGTTCCATGTATCTGACCGTCAGCAAGCGATTCGAGTTCTCCGCCTCGGTGCGACCGTATCGCGCGAGTTGGTCAGACCGCGAAAACCTGTCGTTCTTTGGACCCGGATCGACTGCGGCATACGGCTACGGCAACAACTACACGGCGTATTTCGTCTTTCACGGTCCGGTCGACCAACGAACCGGAATGCTGGTCGATCTGGCGGTCATCAAGCCGCGCATACTCGACCTTCTGGCGCGACGCTACGACCACAAGTTCATCAATGCCGATACTCCGCCTTTCGATCGGATTCCACCGACACCGGAGAATCTCGCTACGCATTTGCTAGGTGACGCATCGACGCTTTTCGATGATCTCACCGCTCACGTGGTGGCGTGCCATCTTGAAGTTACGCCTGAGACCGGCGCAACGGCGTATGCCGATGGCCGGATTGAGCGGGAATATTGGGTCGAATTCTCGGCCGCCCGACGGACCTCTTCGCCGCACCTGAGCGACTCAGAAAACGCCAAACTGTTTGGCGTCGCCTCTTCACCAATGGGACACGGCCACAACTATCGGTTAGGAGTGACACTCACTGGTAAAGTCGCGCCTGACACCGGTCAGATCATCTCAAAGAACCAGAGCCACGCCGCCCTTGAGGCGCACCGTCTCATGCTTGACTACAAAAACCTGAATGCGGAAGTCCCGCAACTAGCCGGTTCGCCGATCACCACCGAGTGTCTGGCGCGATTCGCATGGCAGCGGTTGAGTGCCGATCTTCCGGTCTCGCGCGTTCGGCTCAATGAGACTCGGCAATTCTTCGCTGAATACAACGCCAATGGAAAACTGTCGCTCGGTTACGAGTTTCCTTTCCACGCCGCACATCGCCTGCATTGCCAAGACCTTACCGATATCGAAAACCGCGCTATCTATGGAAAATGCAATAATCCAGCCGGCCACGGTCACCGGTACCGAGTGGAAGCGACAATTGGCGGCTCGCTTGATGAACGCAGCGGTACGCTGTTCAGCCTGATGGATATGCAACACGGATTGTCGCGGGCGCTTGAACCCTGGCAATACAAGCATCTTGATCTGGAGACATCGGATTTCGCGGACAAACCGAGCACGGGAGAAAATATCTGCCACGCTCTCTGGCCGCGTCTGAACACCTTGCTTCAGAACCGATTGGTGAGGCTCCGTCTCTGGGAAACACCGAATAACCGATTCACCTTGCGAAAACACCATCAGGAAGGGACATGACAGAACGAATCCTGATTACCGGCGCCAGTCGCGGCATCGGTCGAGCGATTGCCGTCAGATTGGCCCAGAACAATCGCCAACTCTTGCTGCACGGTCGAGACCGGCGAGCGTTGGAAGAAACAGCCGCTCTCGTGCGGCAAAAGGGCGCCCAGGCTGAGATTCTCGTCTGTGATCTCGCCAAACCGGAGCAAGTGCAGGCAATGGCTCAGAAGATTGGAACAGGGCCGCTTCACGTGCTGATAAACAACGCCGGTATAGCAGTGGTCAAACCGCTGGCCGAGCATTCGCTCGAGGATTGGCAGCGAACTCTTGCGGTGAATGTCACGGCGCCATTTCTGCTGGTCAAATTGCTCCTCCCGTCAGTGCCGAGAGGCGGCAGCATCGTGAATATTCTCTCGATTGCCGCCAGGGTGGGTTTTCCGGATTGGAGCAGCTACTGTATGAGCAAGGCGGCGCTCGACGGTTTCGCGAAAGCTGTGCGCGAAGAAGTTCGGCCAAAAGGAATTCGGGTAATCAACATCTATCCGGCCTCTACCAGCACGGATATCTGGAATACCATACCCGGCGAGTGGCCCCGCGAGCGCATGCTGCGCCCGGAGTCAATTGCCGATGCGGTGGCGATGGCGCTGGCACAGCCTAATGACGTATTGGTTGAGGATATTTCACTCGGCCCGATGGGCGGGACGCTGTGAGTTGGCCCGACCTTTCTGCCTTAGTCCTTCGGTCTGTATCCGAACTTCTCGACTGTTCCCTCATATCGGGTCATTGCTATTGAGAATTCTCTATCGATCTCACGCTTGCTACTCGATTCGCGAACTGTCAAGCTCACTAGAATGCTGTCCACACTGTTGGGAATGGTCAAATCACGAAAGGTCGTCTTGACCCTCGGTTCCGGTACGTAATCACCCTCCATCACAGCCATTGACCGCTTGCCGAGCACATATTGCTCCCCCAACGGCCGGAATGAGACGACTAATGAATCGACGCGGAGCGTGTCGATCAGCACTCCTTTCGCGCGCTGCTGGACACTGAACGAATAGAAAGTGTTGGCCATCAGATCCTTGTTGTTGCTGTCCCAGACTGCTACCACCCTAATGAACATGTCGCTATTCGCAAGCGACCCGAATTTGCCGTCGAGCAGTTCCTTCGAAAACGACCCTATTCTGTCGGTACGTGCGCTTTCCACTCTAAAAAGCTTGCAATAGTATTTCTGATAGCACCCGCTTACCGCGAGGATGGCAACGCAGAGTACCAACACTGATAGTGACCTTCTCATAAGCAGACCTCCCTGTGTCATGCCCTGAGAATAGGAGGTGAGATTATCCGAGTCAAGCTGAATAGTCTTCAGTCACGCGAAGTCACCGCCCGTTTGAGACGGCTGTGGGTGGCGTCAAGCTTCACCCATTTGCTGACCGGCGATTCGAGCGGACCACTTTCGGTCGGCTCAGCGACCGCCTCAGGACCGCGATGGAGCGTGATAGCCTTCTTGTTTCGCTCAAACTCCTGTCGCGCCTTGCTCAACGCCAATCCGTAGCGGCTGGCGATTTGCATTCGCTCCAGATTCTTGTCGAGCGAGCGGGACATCTCATATGGGTCACCGAGGGGCATCTTGCGTGTCCGGCGGTACGAGTCTTTTTGCACGCGTGAGAACAAGTAGTCGATTTCATCGGTGGTGCGGCTGCCGGCAAATGCCATGACAATGACAATCAGGTCGACCGCGATAGCAAACATCAGAGAGAAGAACGTGAGCCGATCCATCTCCTGCAGGTCGCCGATCACCAGCATCAGCGCCTCCTGCGAGTTCATCGGCTTTTCGATATACGCTGCCGTGCTCGGCGGCTCAGGTAGAGTCGTCGGCGCTTGCCCGGTGATCTGGCGAATTTCACCAACCGGAAGGCGCATCGCAACCTGATTTACCAACTCGTGCTGTTCTTCAACAGGCGTAGCTCCCGACAGCGCCATCACCGCAGAATCTGTGAACCTCAAGTAATCATCGACGGCAGTCATGCTTTGGCCGAGTTGCTGCTGCCAGGTGTTGAGGTAATTGACGATTATGCCTTCCCCCGCACCCTGATGATAATCGTATCCCTGTTTCTGCTGCCACGAATCGACCGTCCGGCGGGCGCCGTCGATTACCGACTGCACAAAGGCATCCTGCGACCCCTCGTCTACCACCGTCGCCCAACCGTTCCTCTTCTCCATTTCGATCAATTGGTTTAGGCGCTCCACCTGATAGGTCCCTTTGAATTGAGTTTCCTTGGCGATAGCGCTGTACTGGCGGACAATCGGTCTGGCCAGTTCGGCGTATTCTCCCCGCACTTTATGACCGCGAGTATTCGCTTTCAAGCTGAAGTTGAAATTGGCATAAGAGAAGAAGACGGAAAACGACGCCGCCACGATAAAGACGGTCACATAGGTCAACCGATTACTCTTAACCTTCATGAGATTCCAGGCCAGACCAAGCAGCGCGATCTGAAGGCCCAACGCTCCGAGCAACGCCAATGGCCAACTCAGGAGAATCAGCATCCCTGAAAACGTGGTGAAGAAGGACAGAACCGAAACCAGAAACGTGCCGAAATAAATCATCGCCGTAGTTGTCTGGGTAACTTTGGGAAACGTCATCGTGTCCGCCTTGTTGACTGCGTTATTATTGATTCGGCGGTACCACCCTGATTCCGCCAATATCAATTCTATCGGCAGGTTCTTGGGTCGCATTTGTTCTTCAGGAATTGAGTCCTTCAAGCTGACAAAAATCTGTTGAGAAACCGAACAGGCGGATTTGTCCTCTCCCGTGGTCGCCGCAAAGAGCAAAAGAAAAGAGGCAGGTAATCGAACCTGCCTCTCATTAGTCAGTACGTAGGGGCGACTAGAACGAAACCTGGAAATTCATCAGGAATTCGTTATTGCTGACATGGGTCGTCTGCTCGCCGTTAATCTGGTAGTTCAACTGTATTTCCGTGAATCGCTTGTCAACCAGCAGATTGGTGCCAAGAGTGATCCTACTGACACGATTGTTGGACACGACCAGATTTGGATCGTACTGTTCATATCGCGCTCCAAGCTGAAATTCGGGAAGCAACTTTGACTTCGTCTTGAACGAATGAAGTCCGTAGACGTACCAACCGGATTTCTGGACGCCTGACACGCGAGTATGAGTATACTCGGCTTCGACCGTCTCGTTCTTCCAGTTCCACAGAGCTGCCGTACCCCAGGTTCCGATATTGCCCGGATTCACCGCGTTGTTCGTCTTGCCGACATAGCCGTTTGACGACAGTGTCAACTGGTTGGCCAGCTTCAATTCCACGCGCGATGCCATGTTCTTGGTAGTATTTGAGTCCGATGTGTTGATCCCTGACCCGTTGTAGAAACCGCAGGCCAGGTTCAAGCCGACATTTTTCGACAGCGACTGATCATAATGCAATGAGGCGCCCAAATCCCGATCGGTATTGAGCGGCATAGCCAGTGCATAGTTGACAAACGGCAGCGCCAGCGAGGACTTTGCCAGTTCGTTGCCTGACGGAGGACGGTACTGCCCGACCTTGAGCGCAAGCGCCTTGACGGGCTGGACGGTCAGGAACCCATCGACCAGCTTCGGCGACTTCGCGAAATCGGCGACGATTTCAACTTTGGAGTATTGATTGATCGTACCATTGACGCCGATTCGAGCCCGCTTGGACTCAAACGACGATACGCCCGGGCCGCCGGCCTTGTTATAGTACTGCTGGTGCACGAATCCCATAAGATTGATCGTGCCGCGCTTAACGGTCGGGACGTTCTGCTGCGGCGTATTGGCGGACTTGGATTTCTCCAGCGCGGTGTTTAGATCCTTGACCAGTCCAGCCAACTTCATTGTGCTGCCGTTGTCGGTGGAGGCGATGGTCACATTGTCATCCAACGATGCCAGCTTCTGCGAATTCTGGTCGTTAGCATTGCGGAGGTTCTTGTTCTCGGCCTTGAGCGCCTCAATGTCACTGAGAACGGAGGCAAGCACCGGATCATTCGCCGAGACGGCCCTATTACCGGCCTTCAATTCGGCAATTTGCACCTTCAACTGATCGATTTCTTTCTTAATAGATGCCAGCGTCGGCCGGTCAGAGGTCGGCTGACCTGAAGCCTTTGGCAGCGTGGCGCTCTCCTGATTCAATGACTTGACGCCGGCCTCAAGCTGATTTACCGCCAATGAAAGCGGATCATTCTGTTCTGGCTGGGCCGTGCCGGCAGCCGTCTGTGATGCGGGCGTCGGTACAGATGCGGGCGCGGTTGCGCCGGCAGCCGTAGCGGGCTGCGCCGATTCCTGAACGGCCGAGGCGGTTTCAAATACAGCTAAAGGTGCTTCGAGCAAACTGGCCTGATTCGGATGCGCCCCAAGCCAACCGACCGTGTAGTCGTTCAAATCATAAACGCCGCCGATCACTTTGAGCTTGCCGGCTTCAACGGCTCGCCGAACAACTTCGGATCGTGTCAGAACGTCGGCCATCGCCTGCCAGACGTTTTCTTTGGTAGCGGCCGGAACCAGCTGTTTTCCCTCAACTTTGGGTTGCTTTTTCTGTGCGCATTCGACTGCCGGCATAATCCGGTCGATTAGCGATGGAAGCGCCCCCTCAAGCGCAGCGCCGGTGGCGGCTGCCGTCACCGCACCGCACTTGCTGTGCCCAAGCACTAACAGTACGGGGGTACCAAGGTGCTCGACACTGTACTCGATGCTTGCGAGTTCATCCGGGCCGCAAACATTGCCGGCCACGCGAATCCCAAAAAGATCGCCGAACCCGGCGTCAAACACCAACTCGATCGGTACGCGGGAATCCGAGCAGCTCAACACTGCCGCAAACGGATGCTGCGCTGCCTTGATCTCCTCCAGCCGCTCGGCGTCCTGGTGCGGGTAACTCATGTTTCCGGCAACAAATCTTTGGTTGCCTTCCTTCAGCATTTGGATTGCCTGGCTGGTGGTCACTTGCGGGCCTTCGCTCGGTGTTGATGCTACAACCGAGAAGCTGCACAGCAGCCCGATCAGCAGGGTAATTACTTTGGATCTCATTCTTGTCCCTCCTTGTTTATCGTTCGTATGGTCTGTTGATTTCCACTCTGGTTTTCCAGCCTTGTGCAAGCGAATGTCCCTGCTTCCTCCCCACCTAACTGTCCGGCTTTGTCGGCCAGAATCGTGTTTGGACTCAAAAGACCGCGTGCCGGTACTCGGTTCTATCAAGGCCGTTTACCCTACCTTATCGGCTTGGCGGCTGATGAGCTTAACCGGCTCGCTTGAAAACGCACGCAAGGGATGGACGGGGGTTGAAATAGTCGACTATCGAATGGCTTTGTCTGGCGCTAAATGAGGGTTAGGCACTTGGAATATAATAAGAAACCGGGCAGGAAACGTGTATTCCTGCCCGCCAAGGTTAGAGAATCTTCAGTTCGCTCTGCCACTACTCGTACAGGTCCTTTAGCGTGAGCGGGACGGAAAGCGACTTCCCGTCGCGGATCATGTCCAGTTGGTAGGTAGTACTGATCGGCCCTTTCAGCAATTCACGGAAACGCACTAAACCGCCGATTGCGCCGATACTCTTCCCGTCGATGGCAGCAACTTGATCCCCTTGCTGAATTCCCGCGATTGCCGCCGGCGTACCCGGGGCCGCCACGAGAACCGTCACGCGGTTGCTGTCGTCATACATGACCTGTAGGCCACTGTGATCGGTCGGGAATACTGTGTCGAAATCAACTCCCTTTTCTACGATCACCTTCTCTCGCGAGTAGTCGAGATACAGGGCAAAATGGCGGAATAGATCGTTTCCGGCATTGCCGGTTATCCCCTCTTTGGAGAATGCTCCCTTCCCTTTCGCCGATGGAATCCCCACCTGCAGATTGGGAACCGTGAGTCCGGCAAAATCAACCGTTTTGAATCTAGCCATTGTGGTGAGCTGACCGCCCCCGGCGCCGAAACTCATTCTCGTTACACCAGGGCGAGCCAACAGTCCGCGGGCTTCGGCATAGGGATAAAGGAAATCCAGTCCGGTGGCGCCGAGATCCACGTCCCACGTGCCGCGATACTGGCTATCGACCGCGATTTCCACTTGAAACATGTTGTTCTTCGTAATCGGAGCATCCAGTGTCACGCCCTTTCCCCCGTATTGGAAGCTCTCCGGTTCATAGAACGTCAGCTTTTCGTGAGCATAGTCGATCTTTGTAACAAGGCGCGAGAGAAAATCGAACCCAAGAATGCCGCCTATTTCGAACCCCATCGCCTTGCGAAACAGTTCGTTGATGCCAATGGCCGCGACCTTCTGAGAATCGAAAGCCAGTCCGTTAAGCTCGAACGGGGGCAGGGTCGCAAATGACACACCAACCGTGTTGGTCGTCCCTTGGCCTAACATGTCCCCTTTCAATTCAAGTCCCAGTTCTCGGGCAAACTCCATCTCGACCACCGTCCACTCGGCGCCGGAATCGAGAATCCAGATTTTAGTCTTGCCGTTGATCGTAAGCGGTAGATAAATGTGCAACTCTATGAACTTGAACGGCACCTCAACGACGCTCTTCCCGGCGGGAAACCGGTAATCTCGCTTCTGCTGCAATGGTGGTTCGAAGAATGATGGATCGATCGGAGTGTTGATTTCGAGCGATACCAACTTGATTGTCGTGCGTTGTCCGGTTGGAAGCTCCAGTTGATGCATTTCAAACGGGACCTGCACGCCGCTCACCTCTCTGAAATCGCTATTCACCGTGTGCGTTTCCCCGTCGGGCTTGATCACCATGGCTTTGATCGGTCGGTAGCTGGTCGTATCATAGAAATCATAGAAGACAAACGAGTTGATTGTGTTGGTGGTTTTGATTACGTAACAGGTCGACCCGTTAGCGGTGTCAACGCGATCAAAGGTCACTGTGAATACTTTGGAGCCGCGCTTCATATGCTCGCGCGCCGCCATGAGGACGCCGAGTTGACGCTCCTTAAGTGTGGCTGTGTCCCGCGCCATCTGCAGCTTTCCGTTCTGGTCTAGCCGCCAGGATGACTGGCCGTTGTCTCCGCTTACCTGCTTAATGACTTTCAAGTCAACTTCCTGGCGCGACTTGTCCGGCATCTGACTCCAGGTCTCAATTGTCCCTTCCAGACCGGCCCCCACAATCACCAGCGTTCCTTTCGAATGACTACTACGAACCGCGTCAATGGCCGACCAGCCGCCCATGGCGGCGATGTGCTTGTCGAGAATCGCGTATGGGTCACTTTGACTGCCTGACACGGCAGCGCCAATAGCGAACATCCCGAGCATAATCATTACTCTCCTATACATATCAATTACCTCCGATAGGTTTTCCGACCGCCCGGAAGAGCGGGTCAAGGCTACTGCACTATACGTCGAATCAGATCAATTTGTTCTGAATCCAAGTTCGAAAATGTTCTCATATCGCTACTCTGGCAGGCCGTCACAAACAACAATCAATTACATCCCGATATCCCAACTCAGCGCGAACTTGTTGGTCGGATAGTGCGATAGCTGCCACGTGAATCCGACACGAACGTTGAACGGCGCCAGGAACGGTGTTAGATTTCCCAGGCTGAATCCAAGTTCGCTATAGGCATGATGTGCCGTGGCGAGTTTCTCATCGCCCGGCTGATATGGATGTCCGGTGAAGTCGCTCCAGAACACGCCGCCGTGAATTCCCACCGTGAACGGTATCTTCTTAACTAGCGGCAAGCCGCTCTTGCCGAACAACCGCCTTCCGAAATTCTGTTGTGCGGTGATTGACAGAACACGACTACCGGTAAAATTGACAGTATCAAGTGTCTGGAACCCCTTGCTGTTGAACAAGGCCCAGGGATTCAGACTGATAGTGCCGTACCGTTGCGGCGGCAATGCCCGATCCGAGCCGCTCCACACAAGATGCAGCGAAAACAGTCCCAGGCCAAGCAACCTCTGCCGCGTGAAAAGCGACACATAGTAACGCCGAAAATCGAAATCATTCCTGATGAATGTCGGCGAGGCATACTCTGCTCCCGCCTCGATGTGCGTATACGTTATGCCACCCATCGTGTCGATATGAGACTTGGATTTATAAAGAGGGCGTGAATCGAAATTGACCTCCGTCCCAAGGGAACGGAGTTTCCCATCAACAATACCCGGATTCCATTTCGCCCGTCCGCTCTCAGTATCGAAAACGGAGTAATCGGTTGCGACCGACAGTGAATGCTGACTTACGTCTGCATACGTCACGCCAAAGCGCGTCCGTGTGCCGACCTTGGTCGAGTAACCGAGAGAAAAACCCTTCTCTCCATAATAATCCAACGGATCCTCTTTGGAGAAGAGCGCCGGGACGGTGGAATTTACATTTTTCGACAACACAACCGCAGGTCGATGTCCGACCTCATCGTGCCATTCAAGACTTGCTTCCATGCGCGCGCGGCCCGGAATGTGATAGGTCGCCCCATAAGCATGCTGCCAGAACTTGCCATCAAACGCATAACCGGACTTCAGTCGCATGTCGGCATTAGGCACCACGCCGCGCAGGCGCCCACCGAGTCCCGCGTATGCCCCCTCAACCCGATTGAAATGGAAGAAATCCGGCTGTAATGACGCGGCCAGTGCCGTGCCGATAACGATCTGGGGAAGTTGCTTGTACAACGGCTTCGGCGCGTGCTTAACCGAGTCGATCCGTCTGTACCCTGCCAGTTCCTGAGATGTCAAAGGTATCGCTTGTCGGGTGTGCCAGATCGAGGAATCGACTTTGTCCGCGGTCGGATCCACTTCCAGCGCAAATTCATCGAATAACGTTCGTGTCTCCTGCCGAGCGAAACTGTAGCTGTGGAGCGAGGCGATGTGTTTCATGCTCAACTCCTCGGGCACGCCGGGAATCTTTACGTTGAACTTGACGTCCAGTGAAAACTGTATCTCCACCGGCATCCAGATGCCGTCGGTGAAGCGGGCACAACGCTGGCTGTAATGCGGATTTCGGACAAATGACTGCGGCATTCCCTTGTTGATACCGACATCGACCGCCACGACATCATAGCTCGAGTCAGCTATCTGAATCGTTCCTTCAAAGAGCATATCCACATCGTTTTTCGCTTCGATCTCAAGCACAAAGACCCGCTGGCTGTCCACTTCAATCGTATCCAGCAGGAAATAACGGTAGTACTTCAGGGCATCTTCCGCCGTGGGCGAGACAATGCCGGGACCGATACGGTTCTCATTGAAATTGAGTATCTGGCCGACCGCCACCAGATTCTCTTCCGCCTTCAAATTGGCCGACTGTTTACGTGCCGTGATGATCTCTTTGTACTTGTCGGGCGCCTCCCAGAAGCAAGAGACCTGCGTTTCCGTTATCAAGAAAAGGTTGGTGCTATCAGGCTTCTTCGAATCGCGAACCAGCATCTTGGTGTAGGCGTCACAACTGTACTGTCTGAGTTTGGCCAGGATTTCCTTCTTGCGCCGGATTGCCTCGACGATTATCTGCTCTCCCGGTTCATACTGCCGTCCGTACACCCGCATACCCGGGATCTCAATTATGCTCGGGCGAAGAAACAGGTCGTGCGAACTTCCGGCGGATGAGAGGTTTACCTGCAGCCGTTCCGAGTAATATGCGACGTGGCTGAATTTCAGTTCCGTCGACAGGCTATCGACCATGATTCTGTACTGACCGAGTTCATTGGTGAGCGCTGTACGAGTTGATCCGACTACTTGCACCGTCACGAATGGAATTGGCTTCTGCGTGCTGCTGTCATTGACTGTCCCGTAGATAGCGTATTTTGCCGTATTGCCGGTAGGCGGGACGACCTGCTGGCTCACCGCACTGCCGGTCAGCATCACCGCTACAACTATAACAACCGCTTTCGATAACCTTGATTTCACCTGCCCGGACATCAAACCTCTCCTTAAAGATGATATAGCATGAAGTACACAACAACGCCGCTTACTGAAACGAAAATCCAGACCGGCCTGAGAATCCGCGTGATTCGCGTGTGCCGGTCAAATCATTGTGCGGGCGCCGCGTCATCGGCATGAGGCGCTCGGGCCGCCTCGCGAGCAATGATCGCCATCGCCGAATCTATCGGAATCTGATAGATTCCTTTTGCCGGATCGACAACTCGGTACTCGCTCAAAACATCATCCTCCCGCGCGCGAAGCTCTTGCAGCGTCAGCGCTCCCGGCTTCGGCGCCAACTGTGAAACCGGCTCTTCTGTCGCCCGTATGATGTAGCTCCGAACCAAGAATATACCCGCTATTGTCGCAACAATACAGATGACGGCAATTAGCGCCCGCTTGCGGATGTTGCCATCCCGCTTCTCGTATCCGTCCGACCCGTGGGGTGTTTCCTGCTGCGCCATAATAGCCTTAAAACAGATTTACGTGAGTAATCGACCCCTCCAGCTTGGGATCGTTGACCGGCACCAACGCCTGTTTCGAACAATTCGTCCAAATGGCCCAGACGACTATTCCGCCGATACCAAGAAACGTAACCGGTTCCAGCCAGTTGAAGCTGGCGCCGTGCTCCGAGAAAGTCGGGTAGACCAGCCAATACATTTCGACATAGTGCATGAGCACCATCCAGGCCGCCACAACCCCAAGCACCGTGAAACTCCGCTTGGCGCTTCTGGTCATAAGCACGATGAACGGTACGACGAAGTGACCAAACAGGATAATCATGCTGATCGCTTTCCAACTGCCGACCCAACGATCGGCATACCAGATCGTTTCTTCCGGAATATTCCCGTACCAGATCAGGAAATACTGCGAAAAGTTGGTGTAGGTCCAGAAGATCGTAAAGGCAAAAATCAGTTTGCCGAGATCGTGATAATGCTCGACTGTGATAGTTTCGCGTAGAATACCGCCGCGCCGAAATACCAACGCCAGCAACGTTAAGAATGATATGAATGTCACCAATCCAGCCGCGAAATAATTGACGCCGAAAATAGTCGAATACCAATGCGGATCAAGAGACATCAGCCAGTCGAAGGCCGCCGCAGTGACCGTCAGGGCATACACAATCATTCCGCCGGCGCTTACCCGTTTGATCTTGTCGACATCCGCTTGATTATATCCCGCATCCTGACGGATCGATGCCCGATACAGATATCTCGCCAACAGCGACCAAACGGCAAAGTACACCGCCGTCCTAATGACAAAGAACGGGATATTGAGATACCCGGCCTTCTTCTGCAGCAATTCGTCCGCCGCAACTGCATCTGAATGACTCCAGTGATATAGATGGCCAAATCCGAAGAGCACTGGAATGAACAGGATTGCCAGATACGGAAGAGTCATCATCACGTTTTCCGACAGCCGCCGCACTACCACGCTCCATCTGGCGCTTACCAGATGATGCAGCATGACAAAAAACAGTGCTCCGAGCGCTATCGCCACCCAACAAGTGATCGCCGCCAGATAGGCATGAAAGAACCGGTCCGCATCCAGCGCCCAACCCGCCGCAGACAACGCCATTCCGACGATTCCAACCATAAGCGCGCGCATCCCAAGCGAACCCGGATCAACCAGCCGATATATCTTGGCATCGAATCGCATAACTACTTGATCCCGCCTCTCACGTCGGCTGGAACATCTTGAATCGTCGCGTGCTCGCTGCGTTGAAGCGCCCTGACGTAGGCTACGATCGCCCAGCGATCCTCCACCGGAATCTGATATTTGTACGGCGGCATATTCCGGATACCATTGGTAATAACATTGAAAAAGTGGCCATCGGCCGCCTGCAAGAGTCGGTCCTCGTGGTACGATGGCGGCGGCGGATTCAGTCCGCGCTGCACAACCATCCCCTTGCCGTCCCCAAGTCGGCTGTGGCACGGCGCGCAGTAGATATTGTACCGCTGCTGTCCGCGCTTAAGCTCCGCGAGTGTCGTCGGCACCGGCGACAGTCTCACCGGCGTAGTGTCGTGAACCATCCCGGTGTAGTAGACACTGTCTTCATGCAGGAAACCCCGCGCCACTGTCCCGGCCGGTGGTGTCCGCATGGTGGCACCGTCGGCAAAGAACGTGCTCTGGGACTGTGGATCATACCGCTGCTGGTTATCCATATTCGGATTCGGGTGCACCGGCGTGTCCTGCGACGGCTGCCCCTGATAGCAGCTAGCAAGAGCCAGCAAACTCAACGAGACAAACAGCAGCTTCATGCCCCCTTAATAACCTCCACCTGCTTGCCGCCGATCGACTCGAGAAACGCCCGGCTCTTCGCAGCGTCAAACGCGGCATCAGACGCCTCTATCGACACAAAGAAGCCGTCGTCATTAACCCGCGTACTGAACTGCTCGGAATAGAATAGACCGTCGAACCACCGTGGCAGCCGATTGGTTATCAGCATACTGAACACGGCTCCGAGCGCCGCACAAAGAACGGTCAGACCAAAAGTCACCGGCACGTACGCCTGATAGCTGAAATACGGCTTGCCGGAAATAGTCACCGGGTAGGCAATCGTGCTTGTCCACCACTGTAGCGCAAGTCCGCCGATACCCCCAAGCGTGCCGCAGACGCCCGCGATATACCCCACTTTGGAACCCTTCATCCCCATTGCCGCATCCATACCGTGTATGGGGAACGGCGAGTGGCAATCAAACCGCTTGTAACCGGCGTCGCGGACCTTCGCCGCGGCCCGCAACAACTCCGCGGGGCCATCGAACCTCGCGATAACACCATAAGTCTTTTCTCTCTCGGCGCTCATCGGCGACCTCCGGCGGAGTGATAGTGCGGGTCCGCCTGCGGCAGCACCGCCTTGACCTCCGACATCGCGATCATCGGAAGAAACTTCACGAACAGCAGAAAGAACGTAAAGAACAGGCCGAATGACCCCACAAACAGCGAGTAGTCCCAAATTGTCGGCGTGTACGAATCCCAACTACTCGGCAGAAAATCCCGCGTGAGCGTGATCACAATGACGAACCGCTCAAACCACATCCCGACATTCACCAGCAGTGACGCCACAAACAGCACTTTGATGTTGCTCCGGTACTTCTTGAACCAGAATATCTGCGGCACCAGCACGTTGCAGCTTATCATGATCCAGTACGCCCACCAGTACGGCCCAAATGCCCTGTTGATGAACGCAAACGCTTCATAGGGGTTGCCGCTATACCAGGCGATGAAGAACTCGCAGCCGTACGCATACCCCACCATCATTCCCGTCACCAGCATGATCTTGGTGATCTTGTCCAGATGGAACATGGTGATGAAATCTTCCAGACCGTAAATCTTGCGCACGATTATGCCCAGTGTCAACACCATAGCGAACCCCGAAAAGATTGCGCCGGCGACGAAATACGGCGGGAAAATAGTCGTGTGCCATCCCGGAATAATGCTGACGGCAAAGTCCGTGCTCACCACGCTATGAACCGAGAGTACCAGCGGTGTCGAAACACCGGCCAGAATCAGATATGCCTTTTCGTAATTGCTCCACTGCCGGTTGCCGCCGCGCCAGCCGAGCGAGAAGAAGCCGAATGCCAGTTTGCGCCACTTGGTTTTCGCGCGGTCGCGGAGTGATCCGAGATCGGGAATCAATCCAACATACCAGAACATCAGCGAGCAAGTGAAATAGATGCTCACCGCGAACACGTCCCACAAAAGCGGGCTGCGGAAATTAGGCCACATCGACATTTGATTCGGCAACGGGAATACCCAGTACAACAGCCACATCCGGCCAACATGCACCGACGGGAAAATCAGCGCGCAGATCACCGCAAAAATCGTCATCGCCTCGGCGAACCGGTTGATCGATGTGCGCCAGCGCTGGCGAAACAGGAATAGAATTGCTGATATGAGCGTCCCGGCATGGCCGATACCGACCCAGAACACGAAATTGACAATCGCCAGCCCCCAACCCACGGGAATGTTGACCCCCCAAATGCCGATTCCCTCGAACGCTAACCAGCCGATTGATCCAAGCAACATCAGCACGATTGAACCGGTGAATCCGATTAGCAACAGCCAGTTGAGCGTTGGTTTCCGCTCGGCGATTGCACTGACCTTCTCGGTGACGGAAGCAAACGTCTGATTGCCCGCAATCAACGGCTGCTCCTGCACGGCTGTTCCGCTATGTTCAGTCTGGCTGCTCATGCGACTGCGTTTACCCCAACTCCGTCGTTCCGAGTTCCGGATTCGGGTTTCTCAATTTTCCCAGATAGCTGGTGCGGGTTCGCGTATTGAACTCCTCCAGCACCCGGTAATTCCGATCGTTCTTCTTTATCACAACCACTTTCGCGTTCGGATCATTGATATTGCCGAATGTAATCGCTTTGGCCGGACAGACCTGCTGGCAGGCGGTCACGATCTCGCCGTCCTTCACCGGCCGCCCTTCTTTCTTCGCATTGAACTTCCCGGCATTAATCCGCTGAATGCAATACGTGCATTTTTCCATCACACCGCGCGAACGCACCGTGACATCCGGGTTCTGCTGCATCTGAACGGTTTCCGGAAGCTCCTTCGTGTAGTTGAAGAAATTGAATCGGCGGACTTTATACGGGCAGTTGTTCGAGCAGTATCGTGTTCCGATACACCGGTTGTACACCATGACATTCAGACCTTCCCGGTCATGTACCGTCGCCGCCACCGGGCACACCTGCTCGCACGGCGCATTCTCGCAGTGCTGACAGGCCATTGGCTGATATGCAACTTCGGGATTCTCTACGTCACCGGAGAAATACCGGTCCAGTCTTATCCAGTGCATTTCCCGCCCGCGCGAAACCTGCTCCTTGCCTACTATCGGAATATTGTTTTCACTCTGGCACGCTATGGTGCAAGCATTACAGCCGGTGCAGGCGGTCAAGTCTATCGTCATCCCCCACTGGTACCCCTCATCGTACTTATGCTCATCCCAGAGCGCGGTCAGCGGTGGGTGATCGATCATCTCCGGGTGCAGCTTTCCGTCCCTCTGATATTGTTGGAGCGGAGCCTCGCGAAGTATCGGCCGACCTTCCATGCTGCCGTGATCCTGAACATTAGCCAGCATGTAACAATCCCCTAATCGTGTCAGCTTCACACCCAGTCCGAAATAGAGCGAATCCGAACTTCGCAGCAGGTAAGCATTAGCCCCGACACTTGTGCCCACTCGCCCCGCCTCGGTCCGCCCATAACCCAACTGCAACGAGACCGAGTGATCTGCCTGTCCCGGTTGAATCCAGACCGGAATATCTAATGTTCGTCCTTTATATTCGAGGTGCGCCATCTCGCCGTTGGCAAGACCGAACGCATCGGCGATCTTCTTGCTAATGCAGGCGACATTGTCCCACGCGATCTTGGTGATCGGGTCCGGCAACTCCTGCAACCAGCCGTTGTTGGCATATCGGCCATCGAATAGGTGGGAGGGGGCAAACGTGATCTCAAGATTAGTTGCATCAGCGAGTTGAGACGGCATCGGATTCTGCCGCAGGTACGCCGCCACCGCCGACCCATCTATTTTCGGACTAACCGTCGGCAGAGCGCTCTCCCTGACTAGACCGTCATGCAGCGAACGCCGCCAATTTGATTCAAACGTGATGGGCGACCACACTGTGCTCCATGTCTCTCGCGTCAGTTCATATCCCGTCTTCTGATCACCTGTGACGACGTGGGCAAGAACTTCTATCGGACTTCTCCCGCCGAAAAGCGGCTCGATGAGCGGCTGCACCAAACTCGCCGTACCGTCGGCGGATCGAAAGTCCCCCCAGCTCTCCAGGAAATAGGCTTCAGGTAAATGCCATTCACACACCACCGAGGTTTCATCGACATGGCTACTCATATGAACAGCGTGCTTGACCTTGCCGAGAGCCTCGTCGAATCCCCAATCGACCGGTGCGTCATAGACCGGGTTACCACCCAGTAAGATCAGCGTGTCGATCTCGCCGCCACTCATCCGGTCGACCAATCGTCGGGACTCATCTTGATTGGGCATACCGGCATCGACCGGCTCCACAAACGTGACCGTGCGACCGATATTCCCCAGCGCGGAATTGATCAGCGTAACTAACGCATGAACTTGCGCCGATTGCTTTCGCCCGGCTACAACGAGGCTTTTCCCTCGCGCTCGCATCAGGTCATGCGCTACCGCCGACAACCACTTGGCATTGAACGCAGAAGCCTCCGACTGAATCTCGGCCGAGAGACCAGTGATGTTCAACCCATTCCTCTGCAACTCTGCGGCCAGCGCCAGCGCAAAGGTCCCGATTTGAGACGATGGCATCCGGACCCTGTGATCCGCTGCCGCACCCGTCACCGACATCGCGCTCTCGACTACATATAGCCGGTTCATCGTCACGTTTCGCTCGGTCATTCTCCGACCATCAGCGAACCCGCGCGTCGCTCGAATACTCTCGGTTTCGGTGTAGAGGAAATCCGATTCTAACGACACGATCACTTCAGCCTGTCCGAAATCATACACCGGCTGAAGTTCCTTGCCCGTTGCCGCCTTCGTCCCTTGATATATCGCGTAATCACTGATAGGCTCGAACGTCGCCCATGTCGCCTGTGGAAACGTCTCTCTGAACCTCTCAGCCAACCGCTTCATGGTCGGTGAATTGAACGGCCGCGCCAACACTGCCAGCCCGGCTCCCTTGGACGCCGTAAACGCCGCCAGACGCTCTTTCCAGAAGGCGGCGAAGCTATCCCACGTCGAATCAGATCCGCGCTTTAGCACCTGCCGCGAACGGTCAGGGTCATACAGATTCAGAATCTCTGCCTGTTGATGGATTGTCGATGATCCCAGACTCGACGGATGTGCGGGATTCCCTTCGATCTTGGTCGGTCTCCCCTCATTGCTCTTTACCAGCACGCCGTAAGCGGTCAGACCGGCCGGGATGGCGGTTGCATAATAATGTGGGACCCCTGGCGTCACTTCCTCCGGTTGGGTGACATACGGCACAATTTTCTCAACCGGTCGGCGGCAGCCGGATAATCCCGCCAGCGCCACCGATGCCCCCATCAAGGTCAGGAAACTCCGCCGCGACCAGGCATTGTCGAACTCCGATGCCCCTGCTGGGAACTCCCGGTGCAGCCACTCCTTGAATTGTTGAGTCTCGGCCAACTGATCCAGACTCCGCCAGTACTGCTTGCCGGTGGTGCGCTTCATGTCACTCATCGGTGGCACCCCGAGCAATCGACCGGCGGCCTTATCTTCTTGGCCGCAATCACGCTGTCGGCGAATCGCGCCTGATCGGCCGGCGGCGTCCAATTCATGTTTGTGATTTCGGAGACCGGACGAAGCGCCGGGCCGGGATTGCGATGGCAGTCCAGACACCATGACATCGACAGCGGCTGCTTCTGCATCACCACTTCCATCTCCGCAACATTGCCGTGGCAACTGAAACAGCCCACGCCCGCGCGCAGATGCGCCGCGTGAGTGAAGAAGGCATAATCCGGAATCTTGTGCACTCGGACCCACTGCATCGGTATTTTCGTCGCATAACTCTCGCGAATCGGCGCCAGCTTCTCACTCTCCGGAAGCACCATCTTGTGGCAATTCATACAGGTCTGGGTCGGTGGGACGTTCGCCTTGGCCGAGACTTCGACCGCGCTGTGGCAATACCGGCAATCCATGCCAAGATCGCCAGCATGAAGCTTATGGCTGTACGGCACCGGTTGCGTCGGCCGATAGCCGACATCAGTGAACTTCGGGGAAAAATAGTAATTAATTCCGCTAATGACGATAACCGCCCCTGCCACAACCGCCACGGCCATGAGCGCCGGGAGGTTGTTCATCCACTTGGGAAATATCTGCGCCATCGGTTCTTTTCGTGCTTTTCCGTCGGTTGCGAATCATGCCGGTATATTCCGGAAGCTCATCGCCCGGTCCGTTCGTGGCCCGCATGACGGCGGCCAATTAAGGAGAATTCAGAAGTCGTGTCAACCCGCATTTCGAGCATCGAAGAAATAATGGATGTCTTAACTCCATGTAAGTAGCGGGGGCATCGCTGGATGCTGCTCGGACCCTAAATCCATGCATCAGTCATATTTTGTCGAACACCGTTTGCTTCACTTTCCCGGAAAGAGCCATTCCACCAGCTCCTTACCAGCAGTCCACAGCCTGTTTATATCCTGTCGATAACTTGTCAACCGACCGTAATCCCTTACAAAACAGCAAGTTAACTTGCCGCGATCCTTAACGCAGACTAAGCCGTCCCACTATTCAGATTCTGCGCGAAGATATCCTCCTGATTAGCATAGTTTTAGGAATTTTACAATAGTCGGTCCTATCCTGGGGCCGTCAAAAGCCAAATCCTGCCGGACTACCTTCATTTTCGCAGTCCCTTACGTATCAATCACCTACGGCAAATCGCAACAAAACCACAATTTTTTGTGGTCGGCGATTTTTTGACCCCAATATATTGGGTCCGCTGAGCCGAGACACGGGATGGCTCCCACCTCACGTCTCCGGCACAGCGTTTTGCTCTTAAACATTGAGAATATGGTTTCGTGGTGGTAGTCCCTCGGCGGATCGGCGCGAATACGGACATTCCCGCCCAATTTTTCCGCCTCGAAAGGACCACAGGAGGTGACCTTGGAGATAAAACGACATTTCACGCGCGAAGATGAGTCCCCGTACACCCGCATTCCGTTTGCCAAGCGAAGTTCCGAGATTAGGAATCCCGATGGCTCCATCGTCTTCCGCTTGGATAATGTGGAGGTCCCCGAATTCTGGTCTCAGGTCGCTATCGATATTCTCGCCCAGAAGTACTTCCGCAAAGCCGGCGTGCCGCTTTATGACGAACAAGGCAAGCCGATTCTTAATGACAATGGGGAGCAGAAAACCGGCTGTGAGACCGACTCCCGGCAGGTGTTTCATCGCATGGCCGGTTGCTGGCGCGCCTGGGGCGAGAAGCACGGCTATTTCCACTCGGCCCGCGACGGCAAAGCGTTCTATGACGAACTCTGCTACATGCTCGCTTCGCAGATAGCCGCCCCCAATTCGCCGCAGTGGTTTAACACCGGACTTCACTACGCCTATAACATCTCCGGCCACCCTCAGGGGCACTACTATGTCGACGCCGTCACGCACACGCTGACCGAAACGAAAAACGCTTACGAACATCCCCAGCCACACGCCTGCTTTATCCAGTCGGTGGCGGATGATCTGGTCAACGACGGCGGCATTATGGATCTCTGGGTGCGCGAGGCGAGACTATTCAAGTACGGCTCCGGCACCGGCTCCAACTTCTCCAACATTCGCGGCGTCGGCGAAACGCTGTCCGGCGGCGGCAACTCGTCCGGTTTGATGTCCTTTCTGAAAATCGGTGACCGCGCTGCCGGCGCCATCAAGTCCGGCGGGACCACTCGCCGCGCCGCTAAGATGGTTTCGCTCGATCTCGACCACCCCGACATTATCGATTTCATCGACTGGAAAGTGATCGAAGAACAGAAAGTCGCCGCGCTGGTGGCCGGTTCCAAGATCATCAAACAGCAGCTCAATGATATCTTCACCGCCGCGCGTGTCTCCGGCCACAACGGTGACTCGGTCTATGAAACCGATCCGGAGAAGAACCCGAAACTCAAGGATGCTATCCGGACCGCCAAGCGTCTGGCTGTCCCGCCCGGATACATCAAGAAAGTGCTTGATCTTGCCGCCCAGGGTGTGGGCGAAATCGACTTCGCCGAATACGATACCAACTGGGAGAGCGAAGCGTATATCACAGTCTCCGGCCAGAACTCCAACAACTCGGTCCGGATTCCCAACTCGTTCTTCGACAAACTCAAAGACGGCAAAGACTGGGAGTTGATTCGCCGCATCGACGGCAAGGTCGCCGATACCATCCCGGCCAACCAGCTCTGGGAGAAGATCTGCTACTCCGCATGGGCCTGCGCCGACCCCGGCGTGCAGTTCGATTCGACCATCAATGAATGGCACACCTGCCCCGAGGATGGACGGATCAACGCCTCGAATCCGTGCTCTGAGTACATGTTTATCGACGATACCGCCTGCAACCTGGCGTCGATCAATCTCGCCAAGTTCGTTGATGACGACGGCCATTTCGATATCGACGGCTACCTGCACGCGATTCGCATCTGGACTATCGTGCTGGAAATCTCCGTCCTGATGGCCGCGTATCCATCCAAAGTTATCGCGCAGAAGAGCTACGAATTCCGCACTCTCGGCCTCGGCTACGCCAATCTCGGTACTGTCCTGATGCGGATGGGAATTCCGTATGACTCTGCTCCGGGTTATGCCTGGTGCGGCGCGATCAGCGCGCTTCTGACCGGTCAGGCGTATGTCACCTCGGCGGAGATGGCCAAAGAGCAGGGGGCATTCCCCGGGTTCTATCGCAACCGCGACCACATGCTCCGCGTCATTCGCAATCATCGCCGGGCATCGTACAACGCCGACAAAGCCGAATACGAAGCCTTGACTATCAAGCCGATCGGCATCAATCCAAACTACCTGCCGGAACAGATCGTCAAGTCGGCGCGTGAAGTCTGGGATCACGCGCTTGAACTCGGCGAAGTGTACGGCTACCGCAACGCACAGGTCACTGTCATCGCCCCCACCGGCACGATCGGCCTTCTGATGGACTGCGACACCACCGGTATCGAGCCGGATTTCGCGCTGGTCAAATTCAAAAAGCTCGCCGGCGGCGGCTATTTCAAGATTATCAATAACTCGGTCCCGACCGCCCTGCGCCGCCTCGGCTATTCCGAACAGCAGACTGACGAGATTATCACCTATGCCACCGGCCACAAGACGCTCCGCCAGGCGCCGTATATCAACCACGAATCGCTGAAAGCCAAAGGGTTCGGCGACGAAGAACTCAAGCGGCTCGAGAAAGCGCTCGACTCCGTATTCGATATCACCTTCGCCTTCAACAAACACACGCTCGGTGAAGAGTTCGTTCGTGACACACTTGGCTTCGGCGCCGACCATACCGATCAATGGGATTTCAACCTGCTCCGCGAAATCGGCTTCACCAAAGAGCAGATCGAAGCCGCCAACGAGCACTGCTGCGGCACGATGACGCTCGAAGGGGCGCCGGACTTGCAGGAGAAACATTTGCCGATTTTCGACTGCGCCAACCGTTGTGGCCGGACCGGCAAGCGGTTCATCCCGTACGAAGCGCATATCCGGATGATGGCCGCTGCCCAGCCGTTTGTTACCGGCGCGATCTCCAAGACCATCAACATGCCCGCCGAAGCAACTATTGCCGATGTCAAGCGTGCCTATCGCCTCGCCTGGGAGACCATGAACAAATCGGTTGCACTGTACCGCGACGGCTCCAAACTGAGCCAGCCGCTCAATGCCGTGCTGCTCGATGGTGATTGTGAAGAAATGAGTCACGGTCTGACCGTCGCGCAGACCGCCGAGAAAATGGCCGAGAAAGTGGTCTACCGCTATATCGCCAAGCGGCGGAAACTGCCGAACCGTCGCGGCGGCTACACGCAGAAAGCTGTGGTCGGCGAACACAAACTGTACCTTCGCACCGGCGAATATTCCGATGGCTCCCTCGGCGAGATTTTCCTCGACATGCATCGCGAAGGGGCCGCCTTCCGGTCGTTGATGAACTGTTTCGCCATCTCCATTTCGCTCGGACTTCAGCACGGCGTACCGCTGGAGGAGTTTGTCGAAGCGTTCCTGTTCTCCCGCTTCGAGCCGAACGGACTCGTTCAGGGCAACAAATCGATCAAACGGGCCACCTCGATTATCGATTACATCTTCCGAGAGCTGGCCATCACCTATCTCGACCGTCACGAACTGGCGCACGTCTCCGAAGAGGATTTGCGCAGCGACACGATCGGCACTCCCGGCGAGGAGACGATTGAGTTCGAGGCGGAGGAACCGGCGCCCGCCTATATCCCGGCGGAAGCGGCGGCCGCAGCACGGAAAGCAGATGATATACATACCACCCATCTGTCGTTCGATCATGCGGACGGCGGAAACGGTCATGGAAAGACCGATGGAGGTAACGGACATGGTACATCGCTGGAGTCGTCGGCTGCAGTGGCAGCAGGTAAAAAGCAAGAGACGGTGCTTGCATATGTCGCCGCAAGGAGCGCAGGCGAACCCCAATCCGGAGCCACAGCCAGTGGCATTGGACCAGAGGGGGAGCACCGTCTCCATTATCAAATTCGTTCCGCGCGGATGAAGGGGTACGAGGGGGACATGTGCCGGGAGTGCGGGTCGTTCACGATGGTCCGCAACGGGACATGCCTCAAGTGCGACACCTGCGGCGCCACCAGCGGCTGCAGTTGACGTTTAGTTCCTCATTCCAGCGAAAGCTGGAATCCAGGTTGGGTTCGTAGGTCGAAACCCCTTAGGGTTTCGACAACGAGCGAAGAAGAACCCACCATAAATGGTGGGGCACCCGGCCGCTTCGCTGGTTCGAGCGAAGTCGAGAACCGGCCAACAGTGGCCCAAATCGGTTCCGGGGCGTCCGAATATGGGTTCGGACCGGTCGCAAACTGGTTCGATGTGTGCACTTGTTTCGAGCTAAGTCGTTGCGGCACTGCGTAGGTTGGGTTCGTTTCGCGCGTTTTTATATTTGCTCACGTTTGGGGGCCCTTGTCTGGTGGGTGGATTGATTGGGAAATGGATTCTTTATCATAAATATACAGATCACTCCTTCTACCTAAGCGGCGGAGTGAGGGAATAGATGCAAATTAGTTGCGAAATTGCAGTTGGATAGAAAAGGCAAACCCACCATGAATGGTGGGGCACGCGGCCAAGGTAGACGAAGGCTACTCTGCTTGGATTGATAAGCGGACAATTAGGTGAAACGTGGAAGTTAGTTGCTAAGTGAGGACGCAATGGCGTATACAAATAAGACTTATGTTGCCTTCGACGCTGACAATGACATTCACTATTATAGGCTAATGCAGGCATGGAAGAAGAACGATAATACAACGTTTAACTTCTATGATGCCCACGACTTGAACAATTTGATGCCGTGGTCCTCGGAGGACACGATAAAAGCGAAACTGTCTGAAAGGCTTCAAAGTACTAAGGTGTTTGTCTTACTAGTTGGAAATAACACCAAGTACCTATATAAGTTCGTTCGATGGGAAATCGAGCAAGCCATTAAGAAGCAAATTCCAATAGTTGTTGTGAATCTCAATGGCATGAAAAGCAGAGACTCTTCCTTGTGTCCACCGGTTGTAAAGGACGAACTTGCTGTACACGTCAGTTTCAATCAGAAGATCGTTGAGCATGCGATAAACAACTGGCCAAGTTCCCATGACAATTACCGAACAATGGGTAAGACCGGGCCATTCCATTATAAGGAGTCCGTTTATCAAGGTATGGGATTATGATGCGCAGGTGGATTCTCAAGTGGAAATTTATCCTCGGCGACTTTGTCACTGGTGTCGGGCTGTTCTGGTTGATAGTAGAAATAGCCAGCTATTCTACCGATGGCAAATCCGATGCGATAACCAAGAGCATTGTATTCTTTCTAATAGCGGCCTTGGCAATAGCATTGTTAGCAGTATTGCGCAATAGACCTAAGACTGCTTTCACATATCAGCTAAGAGATAAAGATAACATTTTGGAGGTGAGAGTTGGTGATGCCTTCAAGAACGACGGAGCACTTGTTATTCCCGTCAACACCAACTTTGACGTCTGTATGGGTGGAAACGTAATTAAGGCAAGAAGCTTGTTAAGCAAGCTAATAGCTGAGTACTGTAGTGCTCCCTTTTTAGCCAGCGTTTTCTAAGAGAGCCCTCGTGGTCAGGTTATAGGTTTCTTCCATCCGGTTCGGCGTCCGGTAGCCCAGCGCCG
>Ga0315276_10000355_pt1 | contig 38860 bp, 40 predicted proteins | sample YL17G05_0_MG_FD_204542 | JGI IMG/M metagenome (GOLD analysis project Ga0315276, IMG submission 204542) | Sediment microbial communities from Yellowstone Lake, YNP, Wyoming, USA - YL17G05_0 | ecosystem: Environmental > Aquatic > Freshwater > Lake > Sediment | place: USA: Wyoming | collected...
GGGGGGGGGGCTAGTGGTGGCGCTAAAGCAGAGGTGGGAGAACGCGGGCCAGCTGGGGCCTTTGTTCTCTGTCGGCGTCTGGGGCCTATTTGGGCTTGGCCTGGGATGTTAAAGCCAAACGCTCGGCTGCGACCCGATCCTCCGGTAGGCCGGTGAGAGTTGCTAGAAATGCGTTGGTTAACGTCCGTGTTTCATCCTTGGCCAGGAGCTGGTGCAGGAGAGCAAGTGTTGCTTCGGCCTTACCTTTGGCCTCACCTTCGGCTTTCCCTTTGGCCTCACCCTCTGCCCGCCCCTGATCCGTCGCCGCCGCAATCGACCACGCATAGTCGATCGCAGACTTCTCACGCATCCGTGCCAGCTCCCGCGCCTCGCCCTCGGATGAAATGTCACCGAGTAGCTCGCGTGCCGCTTCAAGATCTGGATTGGTCAAACAAGCTTTCTGGACCATGGCATCCTCCGGGGCATCTAGTAAGGCCAACCAAGAGCCGGCAGGCTCGTCGTCTGGCGCCATCAGCCCTTTGCGCCATTGTTTGACCGCTTTTGGGATCTCGACAAAGTGGACAACCAGCTCGTCTTGCAGTTCGCGAAAAACCACTGGGCCGGCGTCGCGTTGGGCCATGCCAAAACATACATGAAACGCCTCGGGGCGTGTAGGAAATAGGTCTTTTGCCATGAAAAACAGAACAATAGCTGGGCGTAATTGGTGGTAATAATCGCCGCTTTCGATGCTTTGGCTGTACATGCGCGCACCGTAAAATAAGGCGCGCTTACCCAGGCCGAGGTGCGGCGCCATCTGCATCTCGACATCGATCTGGGTGCCGTCTTCAAGCTTGCCGCGAATATCGAGGATGGTCCCCTTGTCCGAGATGAGCAGCTTGGGAATCTCTGGGTTGATGACCTCGACGCTACAAATGGGTGACTTTGGCTTGAGCACCGCATTAAGCAGGGCGATCAAAGGGCGCCGGCCGCGCGGACTGGCAAACATCATCTTGAACACGGCGTCGTTCTTTGGGTCAAGTAGCGGCCATTTTCGTGGTGGCTTCTGCTCTGGACCTTCGGGAATGGACATGTGGGACTCCATGATTGGTGATCGCTGCGACGACCGGAGCGCTCTCATAGCGTGCGGTTGTGCGGCGAAGGAGGCCACTGTTTACAGGGTGAGCAAGGCTAGAGTCGCGCGACATGGGGCGGGCGGGGGCGGACATGGCGGTGCTTGAAATTGGAGATGCCAAAGCGTGTGGTCGATGCCAGCGCCGCCCAGCGCTATGTCGATGCTAGGCGCCATGATTGCAGTCCTAAGCGGACTCAACGTTGCTTGCCTCGCATCTGTTCCACCTTAGCTACCGACAGGCCGCTGAGCTTCGCTTTTTCTTGATCGGGTAGATAGGCTGTTAGTGGATTGGAGAGTAACCTTTGCAATAGAGCTGAACTGGGGGCTAGCTCGCCTTCGGCCTTTCCCTCGATTTTCCCCTGGGCTTTTCCTTCGGCTCTGCCACGGCAAAGGGTCTCTTCGAGATCGCTTTTAGGAGCGAAGGCAGGAGTCTCAGCGGAATCTGCTCCGCTTTGGACCAAGCGGGAATCAAAACTAAACGCGGCGGACATTGGAAGCCGGCGACGGTGATGAAGATTTTGAAAATGACAAGTTCCTAAAAAGATGATATAATATTCAATCGTTACCGCTGGTTAGAGCAAACAGTCGTTTTATATCCAGGTGTTACGTGGGCGTGAAGAAGATGGACCAGGTCAACGAGCAAATTGAGGGGGCTGGCGTTGCTAAGGCGACAAGGCCGGATCTCGATATTGCCGGGTACCTAGCCGCCACAGGCACTCTCCTCTTGCCACGTGATTTCTTTCAACCTCCTAACGCCATCACGGAACAGTTTCCGACGATCTTTTGCAAAGGTAATTTTGAATTACTCCGTCGTCCGTGTGTTTCTGTCGTCGGCACCAGAGCGCCATCCGCCGAGGGTGCCGCAAGAGCCAAACGTGTCACGTCCGTACTGGTGGATCTAGGTTTCGTCGTTGTCTCTGGATTGGCCAAAGGGATCGACACCGTCGCGCACAAGACTGCTATCGAACGCGGTGGGTTGACTGCGGCAGTTCTGGGAACACCTATCCACAAGATCTATCCGGCAGAAAATAAGGCGCTCGCGGCTGAGATTGCAAGTAAATGCATCCTGCTATCGCCCGCTCTGCCGCACGAGGAAAAGGGACAATACCTCTTTCCGCGACGCAATCGCCTCATGGCTTTGCTTTCAATGGCGACGATCATCATCGAAGCCGGAGAAACATCCGGTGTGGTTCATCAAGCCGCCGAATGTTTGAAGCAAGGTCGCAAACTCCTACTTCTCAAATCCCTGGTGGACAACAGCGCCCTCACTTGGCCGGCGAAGTTCATCAAGAGCGGTGCTCACGTCGTTGAGTCGCCAGACGATCTCAAAGGTCTTCTTGCGCAATGTTGAAAATCGACAACTTCCCGCACGCTCAATGCGATCCCTCAACGAAACTTGGATTTCTGGCGTACTACTATCCGTCGACAGCTGTTCGCGATCGCGTGCTTAGCGAAGAAGACTGGAGATATGGCAGTTATTCGCCAGAGATCTTGAACTATAAGGAAGGTAGAGACGAAGACATCAAACGCTTTGTCGATCCATTCCTTAAGCTCATCCGCCACGCGATTGCTGAGTTTAAAGCGAGTACAGCGCTTTTGGTCCCGGTACCGAGCTCGATGGCAGCAAGCGACCCTCAGTTTTCTACGGTTCCTAGGAAGAAAGGCGTCCAAGGCAGCCGGAATCGAGACAATCGCAACAGTGTGTTTTGTAGCATGCTTGCAAGCGCCGACGGCACTTTGAAAGTTGCTGACTACTTGGTGCGGACCACGACCAAGCCCGAGAAGGCCACTTGGACTTCCGATCAGCATGCCAAGTCCATGGACCTTCGTGCCATAAGTGCATTGCCTGCAGGAAGAGTCGCCCTGATCGCCATCGATGACGTCAAAACGGATGGTGGAACACTACAAGGCGCTCGGCTGCTGCTTGAAAAGGCATATCCCCAGGCGATCGTTATCGCTCTCGCGATTGGCTGCACCAGAGCACCGCAGCAGTTCGTGCCGCTAGCGACTACGTGACTCATCGTGTTTACCTTTCGCGTTACAAACAAGGTTTCAGCAAAGTTGAAGGTCACGCTCGACCTGGCTCCGCCGACAAGTACGACATTATTTGGTGATTGGTACGTCAAACTCTTAATCATCCGACGCCAACACATTCTTCTTATTGTCAGCGAGCGGACACTGCTGCCCGTACTTGTTTTCTTGATACACCCCGCGAGATGCAACGTGGTTGTCGACAACTCAGGTAGCCGAACACCAGCATAACTCGCTATGTCGAGGCTAGGTGCGGTCGGTGGCTGTCGTGGCAGGCCTGGGGTTAGTTTAATAGTATTAAATTGCTACATTTGCGCTAAAGTTTGTCCCGAAATTGCCGATGAGCCTCACAACGGAGATTGACTTGAAATCAAGTATTGATATAGAGTCAAGACTCGAAAAAGGCCAGGCCAGAAAACTGATTTCTGAGATCCTGACCAAGCATCCGGGAGCGGTTGGCTATACCAAGCATTGTTTGGAAGAAATGACGAACGACAAAATGATCATTGGAGACTTGCTAAATGTGCTTCGCGCAGGTCTCATCTCCGATCCGCCCGAGTTTGAGAAGGAACAATGGCGTTATCGGGTGCAGACCAAGAAGATAACAGTGGTTGTTTCGTTTGCCGCCCCAAACAAGATACGTTGCGTGACGACCTGGAGAATGAAATGAAATGTGCAAACTGTGCTCACGTCATGACAAAATCGCTCACGAGGCATCACTATAAGGAATGTGGATTGAACAACGTCTACCTGGACGGCGTTGTCATGTGGAAGTGTCGTGCTTGCGACGAAAGCGAGCTAGAAATTCAGGACAACGAGGTCTTGCATCAGGTTATTGCTAAAGCCATTGCTGAAAAGAAATCGCGCCTCAAACCTGAAGAGATACGCTTCCTGCGAGTGCATCTCGGTTTCTCGGGGGTTGATTTTGCCAAGACGATATCGGTCAAGCCCGAAACAGTATCACGGTGGGAAAACGATCCGGAACACGAAATGAGTCTTTCGAATGAGAAATTTTTGCGCATGTTGGTCCTAGCAAAAATGAAGCCATTCACAGATTACGAAACGCTTCAGAACGTGACTAAGAAGAGCCCGAAAAGTACTGCGCGCATGAATTTTGCGACGACAAAAACGGGCTGGGAAAGCAGAGCGGCTTAATGGTGTCTCGTTCTTTATGAATGGCCCGGTCACCGAGCACGCAAAGGGGCTTCGGGGTCAGTCACGAATGGCGCTTCCTTAAGAAGGTCATTATTTCTTAGACTTCTTGTGCAGCATGGTCTTGGCGACTTCCCGCGAATGCACCAACAGTTTATAGCCTCTGGGCCGCCTCTTGATGGCCCTGGGCTCGTATCGATCAGGTCTCTGGCCGACGAGAGAACCGCTGCTAAGCATGTTAATGAGTCGTCCTGACCGCCTGCTGCCCCGTTGCAGGCTGTCAGCAGCCGTCAGGTTTGGCGACGAAGTCTTCTCTGAAACCAACTCAGTACCCGCAGATGTCATGACGGATCAGTGGGTTAGCGCCAGTGACTGACCCCTTGACGGTCCACTATTTATGGACCATAAATAGTGGACCAATTCTTTCTCAACCGGTTTGAGTCGCGAGGTCAGCATGTCCTCATTTTTTACCTACGACCGCCTCCTAGAGGCGCCCGACATATGCAATTTCACTGCAGAAGCAAAGCGCCTTGTCGATCATGTCAAGGCCGGCAGAGCCGTGCGGCTCTATGGCCGACGGAATTTTGGGAAAACCTCCATCATAAAGAATATCGTCGCACGGCAGTGGGAGCAGGAAGCGCCAGAGCGACGGGTCGTTTTTTTTGTTGATCTGTTCGCGGTACAAAGCCTCGCTGACCTATCCCTTGAGTTTACCAAAGCCTTTAATATGGCCCTCTCGACGAAGCGCAAGACCTGGGAGAAGGGTCTCGATTGGCTAAAGGTTCTCAGTCGCGTCAGGCCGACCTGGACTCCGCCCGTCGATGCCAGTGACTTCGGTTCATTCAGTATTAAAACCGAAGCAGGAGCCAGCCTCGTCGATTTCCAAACCGTGCTGGCCAATATCGCCGCACTGCAGCAAGCCGGGTCCTTCGAGTTCTTAATTGTCCTCGACGAGTTTCAGGAGATCGGCCTGATCCCACAGGCGGCGGCAAAGCTGCGTACTAGCCTGGAAGCTCTGGGCCGAGGGGTGCCTATTGTGGTCCTTGGCTCGGCGCAGCATTTACTTGAGAAGCTCTTTGAAACGCCGCGCGCACCCTTTTATCATTGGGGCACTAGCGTCGAGTTTGGCTACATCCCCTACGATGAATACCACGAGTATATTGCCGCAAGGTGGAGACGAGCGGGTAAAAGTACGACGGCTCAGGCGACCCGCGCTTTGCAGGATAGCGTTGATCGGATTCCCGAGAGTATCAATCGGTTTGCCGATTTTATTGCCAGCCAGCCGGGTGACTTTGAGGTTTTGGAATCTTCCTTAGCCGTGCATTTGCGGTCCTATTTGGACCAGTCATTGTCTATTTATGCCCATCGCTTTGCGGGCTACAGCGTGAGCCAACGGCGGGTCATGAGGGCGTTGGCCCGGGAGCATCGGGCCGTTAAGGTGCTTGGTGCCGAGTTCGTGGCTGCAGTCGGCAAGGTGTCGAAAACTGGCATTGATCGTATTTTGAAACAGTTTCTCGATGACGGGGTCGTCTACCGAGACTTTCTCGGCAAAGAGCAAAGTCCGGCTTACCTTCTCGCCGACCCGCTGTTTCGCCACTACTTGGTTCGCTACCAATTGCTGGACTGACATCTCAGGTGTGCAGCCTAAACTGGTGCTGCAGGTGGTGGACACGGATCTAGTGCCCGTCGGGTCAATCACCGGCTCTGTTTGCTGAGGTTGAAGGCTCCCCGTCATCAAAGAGTTGGATTTTACCATGCGATGTCGAAAGGTTGTCCCGGTCGCTGACCAAAGCGGCTTTAGGCAGGTTTCGAGATAGGCATCGTTTTCCGCCATCGTGGAAGTCCACTTTCCCCTCAATTGATCGGCTGTTTGCTGCGGGTTCTGATTTCAAACGTCGGCGTAGCTAGGGTTGCGTCGCCGAGTTTGAATTCGAACCTGAGCTTGCACGGATCTGTGTCGGTGGAAGACAGGTGAAAATCTCTAGCGTCAGCAGAGCGGAACCAGTAAATAGTGACCGTTCTCTGCTCACTAACAACCTGTCGCTGGGGAAGCCAATCATGACCACCGCTGTAGGGATAGACCTTGGAACCACGAATTCGGCGATTGCCGTCAAGCGGCTGACAGCGACTTTACTGCGCAACCGTGAGGGGCAAGAGCTCACCCCGTCGTGTGTGACGGCATTGCCTGATGGGACCTTTGCCGTCGGTCGGGCGGCCCGCGACCTGTTGAAGCAATATCCACAAGACACTGTGGTGTCGGCCAAGCGCTTTATGGGCCGCCGCCTCAGCGATCCGGACGTACAAAAGGCCATCAAGGGCCATCGCTACGGTTATCAACTGCAAGCCGACGTGGCCGATGCAGATAAGTTGCTGATTCCCCTGCGCGGTCAGGGTTATACGCCCGAGGCCATCGCGGCGCTGGTGCTGCGCAAGGTGGTGGCCGATGGAGCTGTCGACCTGGGTGCGGCCATCAGTCAGGTGGTTGTGACGGTTCCGGCTTACTTCTCCGATCGCCAAAAACATGCCACTCGTGCGGCCTGCGACCAGGCCGGGCTAACGTTGCTGCGACTATTGCCCGAACCGACCGCCGCCGCCATTGCGTTCGGCTTGGAAGACATGGCTCCCACCGACGCCAAGACCGTGATGGTCTTCGACCTTGGCGGCGGGACCTTCGATATTTCGATTCTGAGCATCGCTGGTGGTCAGTTCATGGAAATCACCAAGGGTGGTGATATGTGGCTGGGTGGTGACGACATCGATCAAATGATTGTCGATCACGTTTATAGCGAGACGGCGAAGACGCTCGGTGGTGCTGCAGTCGCTGAGTTGGTCGCGGCCCTGAGCGCGTCTGATCGGGCCCGTTTTGTTGCCGAGTTGAAGGAGAGCTGCGAACGAGCCAAGATCGAGCTGAGCCAGGCAGATAGCGCGGTCATCGAGCATTTTGGCACCCTTCGCAACGCCAAAGGCAATCTGATCGACGTCGACGTCACCTTGAGCCGCCACCAGCTCGACGCCATCCTGGCGCCCTTGGTCTCGCGGCTGACGACGATTACCGAGGGCATTTTGCAGGAGATCGCCTTTGAGCCTGATCTGATTGACCAGGTCCTCATGGTCGGTGGCTCCTCGATGATTCCTGTCATTCAGGAGGCTCTGCGGGCGAAATTTGGCGCCGCGAAAGTTCACGTCCACCCGCGGCCGATGTTCGCCATTGCCGAAGGTGCGGCGATCATGGCACATCGCCTGGCAGGCGTCTCGGCAACGGACGGCGCCATGTCAATCATGCATAGCACGGCCCATGATTACTATCTGCAGCTCGCCAACGGGCAGCGTCACCGCTTGATCGCGCGCAATACTCCGCTGCCCTGTCGGCACACGGAGCAGGTGGCCTTCAAGGCGGCGGATCAGCAGCTGGCCCGCCTACGGATTCTCAACGAGATCGACGGCGTGCTCGAGCCGGTGGGCGAGGTATGGGTGCACCGACATGGCGGTGACCCGTTGCAGTTGGTGCAGGACGCCGCCGCCGTGAAAGAACTGAGCGTCACCCTCGAGGTTGATGAAGACAATATACTTGGCTTGAGGAGTCAGATCGCCCCCAGCAGCACCAATGACGCAGCTCCGGAAGCAGTCGTAACGCGGGGGGGAGCCTCTGCTCGGCTCTATGCGGAGTTGGAGGACTGTCTGGCTCGCATTGCGGCGTCGGCTAGTGATCGTTTGGTGGCACTGGATTTTGTCAGACTCTCACGGGTGATTAGCGACGGCATCTTGGCCTCCACGGCAAACGATCGTGGTGCAAAGCTTAGTGAGGATGCGCTGCGAGCGCAGATCGACACGCTGCGCGCTCTGGCGCAGGTGGATAGCACGGCTTACCTCGACTACAACCGCCTGGGGTCTTTGCTTCGTCTTGCATCTGCGGCGTTGAAACCAGAAGAAAGCGAGGCAGCGGTGATTCTGGCTGCCGAATTGCGGGCCCAGCTCATGCAGTTAAGCGATGCTGAGGCTATAGACAGGAGCAGCGCCCGGGTTGACGACCTATTTGATGATCTACCGGACAGTATCAACTGGGACCAGATCTTGAACCTTGTTCGCGAGGAGCATCGCTGGCCTGGCGAGGGGCGCCGACTGCGCGAGGGTTTGCGAAAATTAGGCGAAGCCCGTCGCAGCAACGATGAGCTGGCGATTGAAGCTGCAGCCAGTGAGTTGAACGCCGTCGCGAGCCATTTCACCTCAGATTGGCCCCAAAGCCATTCTGGTTGGTTTGAGCGCGACGTCGTGCTCGCCGGCTCCGCGCGATGAAGTGTCCAGTCTGCGCTTTAGGCGGCGTAGCCGCCCACGCTGAGCAGTGTCCCCAATGCTCGGCCGACCTAGTCATCCATCGTCTGCTTGAGGAGGCCAGTCGTCCCGTGACTGCAACAACATCTCGACCACAGGTCACCATCTCGGCTTTGGACCAGGCGCCCAGCCAACTGTCGCAGGCGCCTTCATACCACACCTGGCCCGGCTGGCTGCCGTGGTTGATCGGCGGCCAGCTCGCGCTGTCGCTTCTACTGGTGGGCGCCGTCACGTCGCAGGTTGTTTTGATACGCGAGTTGCAGCAGGCGCTCCGTGTGCAGATGGTTGCGGCACACGACACTAGGGTGAGCCTGGACGAGCGCGCAACCGATATTTCGAAAGCCTTGGCGGGAGCATTGCAGGACACGCTGCACCTTTATGATCGTGAGCGCGAGGAACGAGTGGCCTTGACCCGCAGGCTGGCAACTCCGCCGGCGCCGGTGGCGTCGGCGCCGCAGGCCACGACTAGCGCCGCACCAGTAGATTCGCCATCGCCGCCAAGTACGGCGCATCATTAAGGGTCGGGCGTCGAGGTGATCTATCACCCAGCAGGCCCATTTGGAGACTGAGGATATGGCTAAGGCGCAGGCGTCAACATCGAGTCAAGCCGCTCTGCGGCGCCGTCAGCATTTGGCGGCCCTGCTTAACGACAGACACTTTCGGCGAGCTTTGACGGAACTCCAAGGCCGGCCGAAGGACGAGTGGTCGCGCGATGAACGCTACGCGGCTGGCTACGCTTTGCTGCAGAGTGGTGACCCCGCCGGGGCGCTGCTCGGCTGGGCTCCCCTTTTGACCAAGATGGGACCAGAATTCGATGCCACCTGCCGCGTCCTAGCCCAGCAAGTGTTTAGCGATAGTGCAGCGCTTCGGGCGAACTGGGATGAGCGGACGTGCGAGGAGCTGTTGCCTTTTTACGCCACGGCCCGCACCCTTCTGCCGGATCATCCACTCACGCAGGAGCTGCGCGGACGCGTCGAGTCGCAGCTCTGGGCGTCTGGGGACGAAGTGTCGCTGATCATTCTACTGAAGTTGTTGGAATCAAGCCGAGAGCCGCTCGACCATGCCACCTATGTGAACCTACCGCGGCTGCGCTGGCGCTTGCGTCCCCCACGCAGCCTGGCCGACGCTCGGTCGCTGCTCCCTGCTTACCTCACTGCGGCCGCCTCCTACGTGCTGACACGCGGCGACGTATGCTCCTTGGGTGATGGTCTTACCAGTCTTATGTCCATCCTCCTGCAAGAGCTTGGCAAGTCGCTCTCCTGCACCAAAGAGGTCCTTGCGGGTCTAGCGACTTGGGTGTCCTACGAAGTGGCGGCCATCGTCGCGGTTGGCGACGACGCAAAAGCGGCCGTTCCCGATGGCGTGATCTTCGCCCCAAGTCACTTCGAGCAGCTGGAGGCAAAGCGCACCGCGGTTTTTCGCACCCACCTCAGTACCTTACCCGCGGCGCTTCGCGCGCCATATGAAAGCGCTGGGCCCGGAGCGGAGTTGCTGCGTGTGCTTACCGGCCAGGAATCGGCCAAGGCGGAGCGAAGTTACCTGCAGCGCGGCGCCGATGATCCAACGTTGGCGCCGGGCCTCAGGCTGGCTTTGTTTGAGCACTGCCTGCGGCGAGGCAACCCCATTGCGGAGCCGATCATCAGTCGTTTGCTCGCTGAACTACCGCTGATCAAGACTGGACTTCTTAATTGCCTGTCCGCCGCCGTTCGCGATGTCATAAATTTCGACTCGCCTGAGCGCTCCGCAGTGATCGCGGTGATCTCCGGCACGATCGCGCGCGGCACCACAGATGCCGACCTGCGTGCCGCTGCCAGTCGATTTTTACTGCACGTATTGTGGCGACTTAATCTACCAAGCCAAAGTGAATGGCTGGCACTCACAGCATTGACGCTCGATTTGACGCCGTCACCCGAGACGCGCGCCGAGCTCCAGGCCTTGCTTGACCGTACCCGAGCAGCGGAAGAGTTCCTTGATGACATGCTGTCGAATAAGGGCATGCGCCGTATCAACAAAATAATCAAAGGAAAAGATCTCGCCCAACTCAAATCGCTGTTGGCTTTGGCCGTCGACGCGGGACGATTGACTTTACCGTGGGCGAAAGCTTGGTGTCTGACAGGCGACACCCTGGCCGACGTCGACGCCGACGAATACGAAGCACCGGTTGATCAGTATCTGGAGCTCCTGGAGCGGCTATTGACGCACTCCTCGCTGCTGCGATCGGCGCCGCATTTGGCGCATCAGACCAACCCTATCGCGGCGATGCGTTGCGCCTGCGTCGATTGCTTGATGGATGTCCTTAGCACGGAACTATCGATCTGGCTTGGCTCCATGGGCATCAGTGTGGCTCGCATGCCACGGCCAGCGTCGCCATTGCTGCCCGAAGCGTCAAATCCAGTAGCTGTCGGACCTCATTTGGACCTCGATCCGTTTGCCATCCTCGGCGTATCTTTGCGCGCCACCAAGGCAGAGATCCTGGCTGCAACCATGCAACAGATGCGGCAAAGCCCAGCCCGCATGGCCGAGCTGCGCAGCGCGCAGGCGATGCTGTTTGATGCCAAGACCAGGGTCCACCTGGAATTTATTCGCTGCTTCGCCGATCCCGCTGCCAGTCCACGGGTGGCGGGTGCGGGTACGCGGACCGGCGCATCGAGCCAGCCCTCCGCTCAAGAATGGAAGCCGTCGCAAGTGCCGCTGCTCGATGGCTGGAGGCGCTGCAGTGCAACCAGGTCTTAGCGATGTACCATTCGATCGGCCTCAAGAGGCCGCAACTGCTGCCCCAGTCTGGGCGCCTATCAGTCAACGCGTCGTCGCCATCCAACGTTCCCTGCTGAGCCTCGACACTGCTCGTAGGGAAGAAGGGCATCGCCACCAACGCGACCTAGAGGAGCTGCTGCTGGCCGTCGTTGAAATTCTCGATCTTATCGATCGCATGAAAACTCAGGACGACGCTCCCTACATCGATAAAATCGGCCGACGCATCGAATTATTGCTGAAGCGGCGTGGATTGATTGAGATCAACGAGTCACAAGTCGTGCCGGAACTGGTCAAGGTCGTTGACAGTCGGCCCGAAGCGGATGTTAGGTCGGGCGCCGTGCTGGAGGTTTGTCGCCGGGGTTACCGCCTCGGTGACCGTGTCTTGCGCCCGCAAGAGGTGATTGCGGCCCGCTAGGAGGTTGGTGGCCGCGAGTCGGTGTCCGTGTTGGCAGAACAACCTTTGTCTTAAATCGGAATGGACCAGATTCACCAAGCCAGCCACATTTTTGCGAGCGGTCGAATCAGAGTTGAGCCACTGATTAAATTCTACATGGGAACCAGTCGACCCGCCTGCAAGATCGCGGTAAAATTGCCATGCATTATGCCCGCGATGCTTTGGAGCCGCCGTGTACCACCGTAACATATTGCGAATACTTGATAAATCGAAGAAGTCATGCCTCTTGCTTGGGCCGCGTCAGGCCGGCAAATCGACCCTCATGGAGTCGTTAAAACCAGACCTGACCTTCAATCTTATGCACGACCCAACGTTTGTACGCTTTAGCCGTAATCCTGGTGAGCTGGAGGAGCGTCTTGGGCCGATACGCACTGGTCAGGTCCTCATCGATGAAATCCAGCGTTTGCCATCGCTCCTAAACACACTACAGGTACTCATCGACGGACCATATCGAGGGGTGCGTTTCTTGCTGACTGGATCGAGCGCTCGCAAGCTGCGACGCGGTTCTGCCAATCTCCTTCCTGGACGCATCCATACCTACAATCTTGGACCACTCGTATCATCTGAGGTCGAAGGAGGCTTAGACACCAAGCGTGCCCTGGCCTTTGGCACCTTACCTGGCATCTACTCTGAGGCCGACGACCATGAGGCCGCAAAGACCCTACGCTCCTACGCTTCGACCTATTTGCGCGAAGAAATTCAAGCAGAGGCACTGACAAAAAATATCGAAGGTTTTTCCCGCTTCCTTTTCCTTGCTGCAGTAACCTCGGGACAATTCCTGGATCTAAACAAGCTGTCGTCTGAGGCAGCGGTACCGCGACAGACTGCGACTAGGTTTTTTGAAATCCTCGAAGATACTCTAATCGTCTCTCGCGTCGCCGCATTCGCCAAAAGTGAACGGCGGCGCCTGGTGCAGCACCCAAGGTACTTTTTCTTCGATACGGGCGTGCTGGGTGGGCTGCTCGAGTCCTTCACAGTATCACCCGACCGCATCGGGCTACACTTTGAGAACCTCCTCTTCAACCAAATCCAAAACACCGCCTGGTCCTACGACACCCCGATCAGAATTTCGAGCTACCGTACGGGTGCCGGTGCAGAAGTCGATTTCATCGTCGAGATGAGAGATCAGGTCTGGGCCATCGAGGCGAAAGCCTCGACCAATGTTGGCGTCGATGACCTGACTGGGCTGAAGAGCTTTGAAACGTTCTACGGTAAGAAATGCCGCCCGGTCGTCGCTTACCTGGGGCAATCTCGTCGCTTTTTGCAGCAGGTGGAGGTCTGGCCGTGGCAAGAGCTCCTTGCAGAAATGTTTGGCAAAGCTTGAGGCCTGCCTGGGCGTGTGTGTCGGCGCCGACATTTATGAAGCGCCCACTCCATTGCACGAAGCCAAGGTGTTAGCTGTTAAGTCCTTGTTTATATTTGAGGAACCGTAGGAAGTCGAAGGCGACGAGGCGGTACGCGGCGTGAATAGTGGAGAATTCGGAGAATTCGGGGTCAGTCACCGGCGCTAACGTGCTCTCGACCATTCGCAATATGTTGCCAGAATAGCGGCAGCTCCAAAACATCGCGGGCAGAATGCACTGCAATTTTACCGCTGTCTTGCGGGCGGATCGACGGGTTGCTGGCTGGCGATCGACAAGGTGATCAGTAAAAAGATCAGACGAAGCAACTGCTGGGCACTATAAAACTGTTTAATATCAAACATTTACGTGATATATACAGAGTTTAACCTAATTTATCAGATTTCGTGTATATTCTGTTAAATTATGTAAAGGTCTTTATATATGGACCAGCTTCAAAATCCATTCACTCCTGGTGCTGGGTCGCGTCCGTATGAACTGGCCGGCCGGAGTGAGCTTATCGAATAGGCCGAGCTTTTGATGGGGCGCACCTTGTTGGGGCGTTTTGAAAAAAGCCTGATCAAGCGAGACGAGATTTTCTGGGCGCTGGCTCAACAAGATGTGTTGGTTGAGGGGGCGACCGCCGCCGCCTACGAGCAGCCTAAGCCGTTTGGTATGATGGACCGGGACACAGAACCTTGCATCAGTCGAAGGGACCTCGGCAAAGCTAAGAAGCTAGAACGCAGGTGACCGGTCAAAGTGGTTCAAGTCGGCCGCGAACATGCCGACGTTAGCAGCGGGTCATAACGCCTTAATATCGATTTTAACTCAGCATCCTCAAACCAGCCCCAGCCCCAGGCCTTTTAACGAAATAGGTTCCTTAGCGATGACGCGGTCCACTACGCCTAGCAGTTCGTCGTCAGAGAAGGTAGCATCGGAGCTTAGTAACACGGGTAGCCCGGGACGGCTCTTCTTCAGAAAGCGACCGACATCTAGCCCGTCCCCGGCCGATCCATCAAGGTGCATGTCGGTGATCGCCGCAACAAGGCGGTCGGCAAAACTAGGGTCTGCCTCAAGCCGGTCGCTTAGATCCTCAAGCCCAGTAAAGACGTGGACGATCGCATCCGCCTTGAGAACATCCTCCCAAGCGTCAAGAATGAATGGGTTATCATCGACCACTAGGATCTCAGGCTTAGGCAATGTGTCGGCCGCCACCGCGCCTTGGCGTGGCACGATCGATTCAATTGCCGGCTCGACAAAGGGCACTGACGCCGATTGGACCGCCTGTAGAACCAGCCTGAGTAACTGAGCCCTTGCCATTGGCTTTGGCAAAAAAGCGTCAGCGCCGGCTTCGATGGCCCGCTTATGGTCGGCGGCAACGATGCGGTTGGAGTGTACACAGATCATGCCCGCGTGGCCACCGGCTCTAAATTTGCGAACTAAAGCAAATCCGTCCAAGGAATCATTGCCCATATCGACATCAGTAATGATCAAATCAAAACCCTCGGCTCCGACGGCAATGAAGGCAGCCTCTGAACCATCCGCCTGTGCCAAGAGGATCGCTGCTTCTAGTTCAGTGGTGCGCGACAGGTACGCCGCGAGCCCGCCCCGGTAAACCGCTTCATCGTCGATGACGAGAACTCTGAGGGCACGTCCCAGTTTATCGCACGCTTGGATAATGTCGGCCTCAAGCGTCAGCTCGCCCTTGTCGACGCTACCCTCCCCCGTTTCGGCGGCCGCGGCCATGGCAGCAATCGCCCTGGTGATATCGGAGCTGTGGTTTGGCAGGCTGGCGGTCGTCTTAGTCCTGGCTCCCTGAGCAGTGGGCAACGTAAAGAAGAACTCGACCTTGCCATCCGGATGCTCAAGAGTCTTGCTCGATTCGGCCCATATCCGACCGCCATGCGCCGTCACAACCTTTTGGGCGATCGCCAGTCCTAGGCCGGTGCCACCCTTTTTGCCGCTGGTGAAGAAAGCGTCGAATAGCTTGGGAAGGCTATCGGCCGGAATGACCGAGCCAGCGTTACCGAGGCAGAATTCGACCAACCCATCGCGCTCACGAGTCTTGAACCAGAGGCCGCCCTTATAGCCCATGGCCTGGATGGCATTGCCGACTATGTTGGAGAAGACGCGGCCGACTTTCTGGACGTGGACATTTACCATGTGCGTGTGGCGCAGATCATACTCAATCGAGATATTGGACTTAGGGTAGACGCGGAACATTTCGCCCAAGGTGGCCTCTATCAGCGACTCGGGGCTAGCCGGCTCCTGAATCAGCTGAGTCGAGTTCGAGCCCACCTCCATGACATCCGCGATCAGGCCATCGACGCTGCTCACAGCCTTATCGATCTCGGGTACCAGGCCAGAGAGGATCTTTTTAACAGCCGCAGGATCGGTAGCCTTTCCAAGCATCCCGAGGCCCATGCGGAGGATCGAAAACGGCTTGCGCACATCGTGGGCCAGCATTTGGGTCATACGGGCGACGGCTGATGAGCGGCGCTCGCTAAGTTCCAGCTCGTGGATACGTCTGAGGTGCCGGTATCCGAATAGGAAAATCGGTAAGCTAGCGGCCACGATCAGCAGCCATATAGCGATCGTAGGTGGAACCTTCTCAAATTGGTCATATGTAAAAACGATGAGATCGGTCGTCCCACTCTCGGGATGAGCCTCGTCGAAATGGATAGAGACTGTCTTTTCTGCGTTGTTGAGGCCTAACATACGAGAGCGCTGCGGGCCCGGAGGCAGCGCAAACCGGACTTGTCCGTCGGGCTTCTCTAGTCGGATGCCATCAAAATTCCCGCTCAGACTGTAGGATGCTTGAAGCATAGCGTCCCGATAGTCGTTTGCGATGATAGCACTGCGCATGTTAAGGCCAACCTGGCCGGCAATCCGCTCTTTTTCGATCCGTGTGTAGATTATCGATAGTGCAATAGCGATGACAAGAACGACGGCATTGGCCGCAACGATCCAACGAACGAGGGATTTTAGTACTGTATCAAAGCTAAGATTAAGGCGTGTCATCTGTGGTGTTATCCGAATGGGTGAGGATCGAGGCGAAGGTCGTTCAAGCAAACTGGCCGGCCGCAAAACTCAGCCAGCCGTATGAGATTCACGTGGGCAGGGGCTACAGGTCCAAAAAATGCGTTTTGAACCCGCGGTGAGGTAGCCCTGGCAATAATTAACGGGGCATCGGCCACAGGCTCAGGAAGTTCTATGATCGTAAAGTCAGCAACCATATCCGGTTCGATATATATTTGGTCCTGGAGGGAGTCCAGGTTAGGGGCTAGCAAGTCGACTGCGTCCAAAGACAAGCCGAAGCGCTCATGTTCAAGTGCCCCCTTGGCAGCAATGCGTTCGAATGCTGCCCTAGACAGCGCCTCACCACCAGAATAATTGCCAGAAATCCAGGCTACAGAAGTGCGAAGGCATTCAACTACAGCGTGACGAATAGCTTGGTCGGGATCGGCTTCGCAACCCAGGCCGATTACTGTGCCAAAGGGGGGAACGGCGCCTGTGCCTGAAGCAACGCATAGGTAAGCCGAGAGTCTGTTAAAGGATTTCATCTTGGCGATTTGGAGTTGAACGCCCTTTGTCTCCGCTTGTTCGACGATATGAGCGATCGCTCTATCACCTAATGAAAGACCACAGCTCTTTTCGTCCAATTTTTGCAAAAACGGAGTTTTGGTGAGCCAGTGGCAAAAAAAAGCATCCCTCTCGACAAGTTCTTTGAGTGCAGAACTTTTTGCAGATTCCACATCTACATGGGCTGCAAAGCCACTGCTGAGGGTGCTGGCAGGGATTGCCGTTCTCTCCATCGCCTCAGCAACCGCCTTGGTAAAAGCTTCGTCGTCGGTCAATGCCGAGCCGCGCCCATTGAAGGTTTGACCACCAACCTTAATTTCAACAAAAAAGTCCCATAAACCCGGGATCCAAGCGTCTGCCCATGTAAGGCGATCGACCTTCAGATCCAGGCGGTCTGCATTTTCGATAGCCCAGTCGGCTATGGACGGCGCAGGTGCCACAAAGCCCCCGAATTGAAGAGCTTAGGTCCTTGATACGTCCATGGAGAGCGAGTCAGCGTATAGTACGGTTCCGCGGCGATTGGGATCAACCACGGCTCAGCAAGAGCCCGGTAGTGGAGTTCCCGCAAGAGCTTCATCCGCTGCTCCTTGTCCTCGACTTCAGCGTAGTGTAGCAGCCATTTTTTCCCCTCTTCTGTTGCTCCTGGGAAAAAATCCTGCATGTTAATTGAGTAGGCCAAAAGCCCTAGATCCTCGGTCCAGCCACTATCAGTGTGAGCGATGACTATATGAGGTTCAGCCACCCCGGTCTTGCCGTTGGCATAGTCTTCCGCGGACCTATCGACGTGGGCCTTTGGCATTTGAAACTGCAGTGCGTGCTCGATCTTAAGCATCGAAGTTGAAAGAGCTACTGAGATCCCCTCGCCATCTTTATCCTCTGCTACCGATGCAAATTTTTGACGCAACTGCGACAGCTCATCGGGTTGCAACCCACCATCACCGAAAGTTGCGAAGAATTCCTCCGTCGGCTTACTGCCATCAAACTGCTGCTGCTGAACGTCAGCTATAACGCGCCGCAACGCTTTGCCGACAGCTATACGTCGCTCGGGAAGCAATTCGCGCATTCCTCGAGGCGTAAAGACGGCCATAAGGCGACCAATCTCGACTGTCGGCGTTAGGATACTCTTTCCATCACGTTTGGCGGTAACAGGGTAGAGTTCAGCGCGATCTGTCGTGAAGTTTTGCAAAACGTCGATCTCACCATCGAGGTACATCTCGAAGGGAAGTCTTAGCGTCGGATCCTTTGGCCTGCGATTACGATCTGCCGGTATATAAGTAATTTTCTGCGGCATTTTATCAGAGTAGCGCCAGTGACTGGTGTTGGCGCTGAGATGCATTTGCCCGCTGGCATCGAGATCGAGGTGATATGGCCCAGTTGAGTTGCGGAAAGACTGAATCTCCAAGGTCTTCGGATCAACTTGGCTGCGGAGTAGGATGGCGAAATCCATTGCCGTCAGCATTTTTAATAGAAATGCCTTACCTTTGATAGGACGAAGCTTAAGCGTATTGCCATCGGCAACAATACCGGGACAGTTATCGTCCACATTTGTAATTGCATGATCTCCGCAAAGAAAATCTGCAATAAAGCCGTGCGTATTCCGAGCCATAACTATAACGCGTTTGAGCGAAAACGCCGCATCATCTGCAGTAATTCGCAAACCATCCACCGTTCGGTAGTTGTCCTGGATGTGCATATGTAATTCGTCGCCAACCCATTCCCATGACTTAGCCACTCCGGCGCGGAGCTGCCCATCAGGAGACCACTCGACAAGGGGCTGGGTCAGGTTTTCTAGATAACCCCAGGTCTGGTTGAAGACAATTCTCGCAGGATCGATGTCCGAGACTTTCAATTCGGGAAGGACAAGCACCTTCAATGGCTCTGATGATGTGGCGTCTTTACGTGTAACAGCCATATATGCTCCTGCAGTTATTAAAGCCGCACACAAACCAGCACCGACCAGAGCTTTTCGCTTCATTAGTTAGTTCCGCCACCACCGCCGCGGCACGATCCACCGTCAATCATGGAAGTTTTCGTAAATGAGGTCTTGATGCGCCCGATCTTCTCAAGCTTGCTGATAACACTCGATCCGGTCTGGGCCGACGGAGCTGGGTTAACATCTCCGCAGGCTGTAAGGGCAGGGACGGACAGTAAGCTGGCGAGGTAAAGGCCCGCTTTTACGTACTTTTGCATTTGTGCTCCCATGTGACGGCTCTAACCGTCAGTTAGTAGACTGATAGTGAGCATTTATCATCATGCAGCATAAAAAGTCAAACATGAAATGATTATTCTAATAGAATACCATAGAATAGACAAATTGGCGCGGTAGACCAAATCTCAGCCACGGTGATGAGATACGGACCGGCCTGCGGCCAGGATTTGAGCCAGGGCTAACGGGGAATCAGCAGTTTAGGTCGCGGCGATGGTACCTCCACCTTCCACATCGCAAGGCTCGTGCCAGATTTCGACCCACCCCCCGTAGCAGCTGTCGCCAGATCCCGAGCCCTGGTCGAAAGGTACGCAATGCTTTTCGGTAATAATCCAACCCACAGGTTCGATCTCCAGACAGATACGTGCCCTATGGCGCAGGCGTGGCCGGATCGCCAACTATAGTGGTCCCGCGACATGATGTGGTCGAGGTCGGACATGGTGGCACTATTTTCGGGAGTTTTTTGGCCGACGTCGCTTTTTGCGGCAGGTGGAGGTCTGGCCGTGGCAAGAGCTCCTTACAGAAATGTTTGGCAAAGCCTGAGGCCTGCCTGGGCGTGTGTGTCGGCGCCGACATTTATGAATCGCTCGGTTACCTCGATGAACGGGCGCAAGGCATCCAGGATGTAGTTAGGCCGCTGGGTGGCGGAGAACGTCGGCTTTGCGACGATACCGGATCCTAGGCTTATGGGCTGCTTTATTCCAAGAACCTGGATTAGTAATTTCTTGGATCATCCTCTCCATCAACAAGATCGATTCTGGGCGTTTTAAAGTCATTGTGCCGCGCAATATCTTGCTAATCGTACCCTTACTTAAACCAATGGATGCGGCCAAGTTTGTCGCGTTCAATCCTAGTAGGAGACGAGCCCCGCTCACCTCGTCGGCCGTGAGCACCTTCTCGCCTTTTGCTATAGCAACGTAGTTAAGCTTGACGAAGGACTCGGCAGCAGCTCTCATCAATTTTTCGATCGACGCACTCGTGAGTAAATGCTCATGCTTGTTCTGATCAAAGTTATCGCGACAGACGTTGGCGACTAGAGCCCGGACTTGGACATCATTTGTCACGCCAGTGCCGAGCTTGGTTTCCATTTCATAGTTTTTTGCTAAAAAAGTTAGGAATATTTCCATCGTCTAAACCTCTCGGAACGCATGGCAAACGACGATATAATGGCCAGATGATTTATCCTTCATAAACAAAACACTGAATTCGCAAGGCCTCCGTCTGTCATCTTTTGCTATCACCAGGAATGATTTTGGGATCGCTGTTTTGGATGTATTCCTATGCAGTGATAGCGTATTTCTGATGATGTCGACGATCTCTGCAGCGTCGAACATACGTCCCGGGTGATCTTTGTACGCGTGTGGTTTCACCTCAATGCTGCAGGTATTGCGAATTTGCGCGTAAAGCACTCGAGCTTCTGTAAGGGTTAGGTCCAGCGCTGCCAAATCGATCTCCTTGGACCCTATCAATAAGTTTCGGTTGTTTCCATTCGAAACTTTAGGCACCTTTTCACGATTGTATCCGTATGATGTTAAAGGTATTTCTATCTGTTCTGGCGTCGGCTTGTTCGTTTACGATTTGATGCTGGGGCTCCCGACGCCGTGGTTTGTAAAGGGGGGCATCGAGCGGCCCTCATAGCAACCACTGTTTATACGGTCAGTCATGCTCGAGTCCCGCGACATGATGTGGTCGAGGTCGGACATGGTGGCGCTGCTTTCGGGAGTTTTTTGGCCGACGAGTGAGATCATCGCCCTGGTAGCCAATACGACCAAATTGACATATCATCCAATTTGGTCGCGACCAAATTGGTGTGAACAGCCATTTCGCCTTTATTCGGATATATCTACATGATTTCAGATAGATATCTAGAATCGCAAATAGCGGCCGACCTCACTAAAAAAATGGTCTTCATCGGCGGGCCTAGACAAGTCGGCAAGACCTCCTTGGCTCTGCGGCTGATGGAAGCACACAAGGCTTCGCTATATCTCAACTATGACAACATCATGCATCGCAAAGTCATCCGTGAGCAAAGGTGGAGCCAGGCGGACGGCCTGTTGGTCTTCGATGAGCTGCATAAAATGCCAAAATGGAAGACTTGGATTAAAGGCATCTACGACGTCGAAAAGGCGAACCATCAGATCCTCGTCACAGGCTCGGCTCGGCTCGACATCTACCGCAAGGGTGTCGATTCTTTGCTTGGGCGTTACCACTACTGGCGACTCCATCCATTCTCGATCGATGAGTATCCGGCCTCGATGAGCTTCAACGACGTCGTCAACCGACTGCTCACAGTGGGCGGGTTTCCCGAGCCATTCCTGACTATGGATCAGCGCGACGCCGATCGCTGGCGGCGGGACCGTTTTGAGCGTGTATTGACGGATGACCTGCGGGGTTTGGAGATGATCCGTGACATCAGCTCGTTGCAAGTCCTCTGCGATATCCTGCGCGAACGCGTCCATTCCACCCTCGCACCAGCAAATATCGCCAAAGACCTCGAGGTGAGTCCAAAAACCGTCTCGCGTTGGATCGAAGCTTTGGAAAAGCTGTATGTCTGCTTTGCGATCTATCCGTATGCGGCTAAGGGCCTGACGCGCAGCTTGACCAAGCCACCAAAGGTTTTCTTTTACGACAACGCGGATGTCACCGGCGACCGCGGTGCGCGTTTTGAAAACCTCGTGGCAACGACTCTGCTGAAGCGCCTGCACTGGCTAGAAGACTATGCTGGACGGCGCTGCAACCTGCATTTCTTGCGCGATAAGGACGGACGGGAGTGCGATTTTCTGACGATCATCGACAAAAAGCCTGATCTTTGTATCGAGGCAAAGGTTAGCGATGCAACGATATCGCCCGGACTGCGCTACTACGCCGAGAGGATCAAACCGCGACGTGCCGTGCAGCTTGTGCTGGAATTGGAGCGTCCTTATTCCAAGGATGGTATTGACGTCATGGACCTAAAGACCTTCGTCCAATCGGAAAAGGCCTTTGCCCTATGACAGCGATGAGTCGCGTCATCCTATGTCGGTCGCAGTGCCATTGCGCGGTGGCCGGATCCATCGGTCATAGCCGTGGTGGTCCCAACCCTGAGCCTGCAAACATAAAGCCACGCTCGCCACAATACATGCGAGGATTGGTCTATCACACGCATCGTTACTCTTGCTTTTCTCTGCGTTGAAGCTCTTTGGCGACCGTGGTCCTGATGAAACTTTGGTAATCGAGGCCATCTAGCTCAGCGTATTTCCGGACAAGCTCAAGAAGAGGGACTGGCCATTTCATATGGATCGGCTTCACCTGGACTTGGCGCGGCGGTCGCCCCATCTTTTTGCCGATGGATTTTTTTACCTGGTCGATGAACTCAAGCTTTTCAGGGTCCGTGATCGGCTTCCACCGGCCGGGATCAACCGATCGACGCATGGATTCTGTGCGCTCCATGTCCGCGATGTCCTCCTCAGGGCTCGCATTTAAGGACTTTCGCTCCTCGTCCTTAGTCATGCGCTTTTTCATAAAGATCCATCCTGTGCTTAAATCGCTGATTTTAGAGACTCAATCATGGCTCGCTGGTCGCGTGGTACTGAGTCGCAGCACCGAAATCCTAATACTCCAATAAAAACGCAGTTTTCACTTTGAGAACCTTGAGTGCCCAGTAAGGCGTGACGTAAACCTCAATGATCCTTTCACCATCAAGAGTTCGCCCTATGAGCAGCCAGGTCTCCGGTGGCACATGTTTAGGGTCGTCGGTCTCTACGGGGGCATCACTGGTGTACACGGCGACTTCCACGTCTAATCTACTGATTCCCCTGTCATTGATCTTCTGAAGGACCGCTTCGCTGATGCGTAGTTCGAAGTCTTCAAACACACGAGACCCCATTCCTTATCGGACACCCAGGTTGAAAACTTTAACCTAAAGTGACATTTATGTACATTTTAGATATCAAATAATACATGCGGCCGAAGTTCCAGGCATGGCGGCATCCGGTTCCAGTAGCAACTACTGTTTACAGAGTCAGCAATACCGGAGTCCCGCGACATGGCGAGGGCGAGCTCGGATATGCGCATACAAAACACCAACATGGCTCGTAAAATGCCGCTGCCAATCGGCAAGCAAGTCAGCCCATGGCGTAGCCGTCGCCAAAGCCGCTGCCGATCGTGACTGTGATTGCCCAGATGCCGTCGGGCAGCTTGTTTAAGTCACTGCGAATCCGGTGATGCTGTCCGTCGATTTCTAGTTCGCGATAGCTAGCGCCTTCCCGGATTTTGAAGGAGGCAAGGGTGTCATCATCTGCCTGGATTGCATTGCAGCATAGTTCTTCACCCGCTTCGTGGTTTTTCCAGCCGTATTTCAACCGGGCCGCGTCGATCTCAGCCAGGTAGACATAAGCATCTGTGGCAGCCAGGGTCGATGTGTGGACGCGACCATTCCATCTGGAGGGGATGGTGCAAAGGCGTGCCAAAGAGTTAAACGACGAAGCCTTGTCGCTGTAGGTTAGCAGCTGAATGAAGAATCTCTGGCCGAGATTGGCGTGCGTAGTTAGCACTGCTAGAACGAGGTCCTGATTGTCAACGTGCCTTGCATCATCGAAGGAGCGAGAGATCACTTCGATCAGCAGATCGTCCCCAGTCTCGTAGACTTTTGCTTCAGCGCCTTTGATATAAGTCTCAAGAGTCCTTTTGATCATATCGCTCATGGTACTCATTTCCATCTCCTGAGTTTGCCAACGAGGACGGTCCCGAGGCGCCTTTGCAGAAGCTCGTAAGTGTTCTTGTGTTGACGGTCGCCGGGTTGCGGATTCCGGTAGCGGCGGTGGACCCAGCTGCCATCAGCAGGTAGTGCTTCGATAAACTTCCTGAAGTCGCTGTCGGATCCAAAGTCGCTGACTACAGTGGCTAGATGCTTAGCTAAATACCTGAGGTCATGTCCGAATGATTTGACAATACTCGCCTCCGCGAAGTGGAAGCGTTCGTAGAACTCTTTGTGTTCCAGTTTCGATGGGAGTTTGTTGCGCCAGGTGGCGAATCGCACGGCGCAGTAGACGTCTTTAACTAAACATTCCACAGCAATCAGAAGTTCCAGCCAGGCTTCTTGATAGAACTCGGCCGTGGCGATCTTTACGGAGAGAGACAGATGACGCTTGTACGAGGCGAACAAATCAACCTCGTCCTCGTTGTAGAAGTCCGCCAAATTCTGTTTGTCGGCTCTATCCAGTTGCTCAGTCGTCAGTGTCATGCCTCGCATTCCTACTCAGAGGCCGTTCCTCTCGTTCATCTCTGGAGCGAGAGGAACAGGGTAAATGTAGCTAAAATCTAGGTAGATGTGAATGAACTCTATTCTTGATAGGTCCCGGTAAACGACGACGTGGCGACATTTCTTGCCATAGGATAGAGCTCAACGGAAGTGGACATGAGGCTCTCCATGATTGGTTTTCGCTGCGGCGACAGAGGCGCTCTCATAGCGTGCTGGTGCGGCGAATCAGACCACTATTTACAAGGTGAGCAGGCCAGAGTCCTGCGACATGAGGCGGGCGGGGGCGGACATGGCGGCGCTTTACTCCAAAGGTGCCAAGGTGCCAAGGTGCGTGGTCGATTCCAGCGCGCTCCAGTGCCACCCGATGCTGGGCGCCATGCTGTAAGGTGGTGCAGGCGAAGGGATTGCAGAACGATAAAAAATAAAACGCGCCGCGAACTAGCCTGTAGATGGCCCGTGATGCAGGAAAAAGGCAATTATATCAGTATAATGACGATTTTTCGATGCCGTTGTATACTATCTTTCGATACCGCTTCTGCATTCCTTTGAGACCAACCCATGCCCTACATTAAACGCCAGATAGAGCAACAAATATTGGATGTTGCACGAAACTTCCCGGCGGTCGTGGTGACCGGTGCCAGGTCGTTGTATCACCAATCTTATTAGTTGTATCAACCAACAATAGTGCTGTATCATACAACAGGACCTTCCTTGTGAGTCGGCGATGCTTAGATTCCAACCAACTGATATTATAATAAAATTCGACGACTATCTCGCTGTGCAGTCGCTTCAATTTGAAGCAATCGTAGTTGGTGGCGCCGCCTTGGCGCTTCTCGGCATGGTCACTAGGACAACCAGGGACGTGGACCTTCTCACCAGTCCCATCCCGCCAATTATTCTGCGCCACGCAAATGAGTTCGCTCGCATTCATGGCCTTGCGAACAACTGGCTGAACGATGCTCCTCACTCGCTTAAGAATGATCTGCCCGCTGGTTGGGATGTGAGAATCCAGAAAGTATACGATGGCCATTGTCTAACTCTATGGACCCTCGGAAGGCAGGATCTCATTATTTCCAAGCTTTATGCCGCATGTGATCGCAACGCTGACGATTCGGACGACCTATTGGCGATGAAGCCGAGCGCAAGGGAAATTGACGCCGCAAGAGATTGGATTGTTTATTTGGACGGCAATCCCGACTGGCCGAAACACGTTGTGGCTGTGGTCGAGCGATTGAAGATGGGATTGTTATGACACGGAGTATAAACATATTCGACAAGTTAGCCTCCATAGGCTGTCAGTTTGCAGATGTGCAACTCGTGAGCGTAGACATCGAAGAAACCCTGGCCGAAGCAGTTGAAACGCTGCCCTTTTCGCGGGATAGAGGACGGACATTGAAGGTCCTCTGCTCGTGGATTATCGAAAACGGCAATCAGGTGATTCTAGAAAAATTAGCCAAGGTCCTGTCGAAAAATGCAGCGAATGGATCGGATGTCTCCTATGCAGCACTGCTTGGAGCCTTTGCGGTAAACCAGAAGTTTCATAAGTGGGGCATTTTGAAAAAATTCAAGCCCGAACATATGGTGGCGATTGGAGACAGCAGAGAGAGCGTGTCACTTGAGGAGTGGGCCGGCGCAGTTAACTTTTCTGTTGGCAAGGGTACGATCCAGACGGCTGCCAAATATACCCTTAGCCGCGCTCAGATCGCAAAGCTGCACAAGCAGTACCGCAATCGCTTGATATATGGCGCGCAGTATCGGGCTGATATTGTAACGGCGACGCAGCTTGGTATCACGACGGTCAAAGAGGTCGTCAAACTGATCGGTGTGAGTCGCGAGCCCGCGAGTCGTATTCTGGCAGAGCTTCGGGACGCAGGAGTTGTCATAGTCAGCCAGCCTAGCCATTCGGGATATCTCGAGGCTGAGGGCCATTTGCGTTAACTCTGCGGGGTCTGCGAGGCTGGTCCACTATTTATGGACCGCTATTTATGGACCAATTCCTTCTAAACTGCTTTGTGTTGCCAGGCCACCATGGCCGCATTTCTTATCCAAGGCCGCCTCCTGGAGGCGCCTGATATATGCAATTTCACTGCAGAAGCAAGCAGGTTTTGGCTTTCAGTATCTTCCGCAATATCTTGCTCTTTACAGCTGCTAAACTGCCACTTATGGTCTCTCGTGCCGAACCTGCGTTCAACGGCGACAGCAATCGTCTAACCGACTCATGAGGAGCGAAGCCATGGGACAATATCTGTATATCGGCTTTATCAAGAGTATCCATCTACCGAAATCGAGCAATTATCTGTGCTCCGAGGTCAAGTTGCGCGAGGAGATGGGTCGAAGATTTAACATGTCATTGTTTAACGAGACTGTGGCTGGTGACGAGATCAATTGGCACATAAAACCAGAGCTTTTTTCCGATATAAATCGGGTTGCGGAATTCCTTGAACGGCAGTGGGTCAATTTCTTTCGCGGGAATGGCACCTCAGTGCGACCTCTTGATCCTGAAATTAGTGTAATGACGGACGCGGTAAAGGCCTGCCGATCATACAATGACCTGGTTGAGCTGGCCGTCAGACCGTATCCGTCGTATTTGTTTCAAGAAGCAACCGAGACTATCAAGTTTGGTGACAACTACTCCCCTTTGGCGGCTAAGATTACGTGCCAAACGTTCATCGGCACCGGTAAGGTCTATATGGAAGAGTGGTCCAATTTGTTCGGTTATCTTGAGCAGGCGCTGAAAGCGGCCTATGTGGATTACGATTGCGCCAAAGCAATTCGCATGTTTCTTCTCTAGTCGGTGTTCACTTCACCTTGGTCTTGCGCGCCTTGGTCTTGCCACGCTTTACCACCGGCTTGGCTTTGACCACCTTTTTCTTAACCTTTGCGGCGGGCGCCTTCACAGGCTTTTTCACCGCCGCCCGCCCGGACACTCGCTTGCTTAGCGCTGGCATGGGCTCGCCTGCATCGATTTCAATGCCGAACATCGACCCAAGATCCGTGGTCGCCAGCATTTTTCCTTTCGTAGTCTTCGTCTTGTCGATGGCCGCGGGCATCGATGCCTTAGCAATCATCTCCATGTGGTCGACTTGACGCAGGACAAACAGCAGCTCGGGCTCGCTATCTAGACGATTACCAACACCGTATAGAGTCGCGGCGACGTGCTTGCACATGGTGGCCCAGTCGGGACAGGAACACTTCAGCGAGATCTGCTTACGGGCGGGGAATAAACCCCTGTCCGGCGAGGTGACGGTCTCCATCACGGCTCTGGAGAGCTTGCCTTGGAGAAGTTCAACCAGTGAGTCGATCTGCCCGGCGCAATGTTTGATCACCTCTTGCCAGCGGGCCTTATCCACAGGTTTGATCTCGATCTCGACGGTATATAGCGAAGAGCCGCTGACCAGTGCCTTAATTTTGCCGGGAGCAATGTTGAGATCGACGACCGAGCCATTGCGAACGTAGGTGCGGCCACGGGGCAAGCGATTCTCGTAGTCCATATAGGACTCAAGGTTGTCGCACCAGGCCTTACCCCAAAAGCTGGTCGCGATGGTACGACCAACGATGACAACGGGGGTGACCTTCTTGCCCTTCTTGGTCATGGCGGCGATTTTTTTGCTGGCCTCGTGCCGACGCTCGGCAACCGACACGTAAGGCGCCCAGCCACCAAATCCCTGATCCCTACGCTTACTTTTTCCCCAAGCCAATCGGCACCTCCCACTTGTCTTAAGTCGCCTCGACGGCACTGTTGATGTCGAGGGACACCAACTTGATGAGGTCCTCGTTGCTTAGCTCCGTAAGCACGGCCTCGCCGCCTCCCTCGAGAAGCTCTGTCGCCATCGCCTTCTTTCCCTCGATCATCGCATCGACCTTCTCCTCGATGGTGCCGCGACAGATGAATTTATGTACCAACACGTTACGCTTTTGGCCAATCCTAAACGCTCGATCTGTTGCCTGATTTTCGACGGCTGGATTCCACCAACGGTCAAAGTGGACGACATGTGAGGCCGCAGTCAAATTGAGGCCAGTGCCGCCGGCTTTGAGTGACAGGACAAAAAATGGTGGACCATCATCGGCCTGGAACGAGTCGACGAGAGATTTTCTTTTTTTAATCGGTGTGTCGCCGTGTAGGATCAAACCATCCCGGCCAAAAATACTCGCCAAGTGCGCTGACAGTGGAGCGGTCATCTCGCGAAACTGGGTAAAAATGAGCACCTTTTCTTGGCGCAAGGCGATCTCCTCGCAGATCTCGCCTAGTCGCCTAAACTTGCCGCTCGCCTCTGGGTCGAACATGCCGTCGCCAAGCCAGTGCGATGGGTGGTTGCAAATCTGCTTAAATCGCATCAGATATGACAGGATCACGCCGCGGCGCTGGATCCCGTCGACGACTGCGATCTTCTTGGTTAGCTCAATGACGGCCTTTTCGTAGAGACTCGCCTGTACTTTGGTGAGTGGGCAAAAGGCGCGCATTTCGGTCTTCTCGGGCAGGTCGGCGATGATGCTGCGGTCGGTTTTTAGGCGCCGGAGGATATACGGGCGGACCAAAGCGCGCAGGGCCGGGTACGGGTTGTCCTGCTCCTTTACGAATTGGGAGAAGACCTTGGTGCTACCGAGGAGTCCTGGGCAGACGAAATCAAAGAGCGACCACAGGTCAGATAGACGATTTTCAATTGGCGTGCCGGTGAGAGCGATCCGGTGGCCAGCTTTTAGTCCTTTGGCGGCGGCAGTCTGCTTGGCGCCTGGATTTTTGATGGCCTGCGCCTCGTCGAGCACAGCGAGATCCCATTCGATACCGGAGATCCAGTTAAACCTGCTGAGGAGACCATAAGTCGTGATGGTCAGGTCGGCGCGCTCGATGCGGCGGCTTATTTCGGCTTTGCCTTCACTGGCCGACAAAGATGACGGATGCAAGACGAAGCACACTAGAGACGGCGCAAATCTCCCGGCTTCGGCGAGCCAGTTACCGATGAGCGACGCCGGTACGACTAAAAGCGAGTGACGCCGCTTCCTTTGCGACTTCAGCAACAGTAGCAACGCCAGGATCTGAATCGTCTTACCAAGCCCCATGTCGTCGGCAAGACAAGCGCCAAGCTTTAGTCGGTGCAGCAGCCACAGCCACTGCACACCGGCCTTTTGATAGGGTCTGAGTGTTGCCTTGAGCGATGTTTTGAGCGTGACTAAGGGGTCAGCGCTCTCGCCGTGTTCATGCACATCCGGACGGCGCAGCCCCTCGAGCGTCTGTGCCAACCACTCGCCGGCCACGACGCCAGACCAGTCGGCCTCCTCGGCTGTCTCAGGGCCAACCCGGCGCACGCCGCCAAGGCCGGAGGCTCCGGCGAGGAGTCGCATGGCATCGGCGAAGCTAACCCCGTCCTTGGCTACGCTTGCCTGCACACTGCGCCAGTGGTCTAGAACATCGTTTAGCTTGGTCTTGTCGATTTCGACCCAGCGGCCTCTGATGGAGACTAGGCCCGAGGTGCTTTGTTGAATCTTGCGCCACTCGGCCGCAGTCAGTACTTCGCCTTCGAGAGTCAAAGCGACGTTGAAGTCCATTAGGGCATCGAGTCCAAGTCCCGACGGTCCCTTGTTGCCGACCGTCACGCGCACTTCGGGGCGCGGCGGGCGTTTCGCCTGCCACCAGTCTGGTACCCGCACAACAATGCCGGCATCTTCGTAGATCGGGACGTCCTTAAGAAAACGGTAGGCGTCACTGGGTGTCCAGGCCAGCGGGTGAAAAATCTCACCCGCATCGACCATGCTTTTGAGGTTTGAGCTATGCTCCGCGGCCTTCTGCACGGGCTTAAGCAAGGTCAACAGCGCATTTTTATTGCCGGCCCCCGACAACTCCTGGATGGCCCTGCCTAGAGGTAAATGCTGGGCCTTAGCTTTTGCCGACAAGCGATTGGTGTAGGTGGCGAGAAAGGCGAAAGGCTGGGCAGCGTTCTGCTTATTTTCGGCCAAGTGAAAGCAGACGCGACCGACAAGGTTCCACGCTGGATTCAGAGAGTGCAGAAAATCTTCGGCGCTGCCCTTATGATTTGACATGCCTTCCTGCACTACGCTTAGAAGATCATTCCAGAGATGCTCCAAGATTTCAGCGGAAAGATATTCGCCGCCGCGCATCGGCGGTGCGGCGTTGGTCAAGGCCAATAGATCAACGGATGGTGGAGGCAGCTCCAGAGTCTTGCGCTTATCCTCAAGATCTGGAATGGCGCACAGCCGTGCCAAAAAAGTACGGCCTAGGTCCCGCCAAAAGGCTAGCGCTGTGGGAAGATCTGTCGCTAGATCAACACTAGCCAAGTGTAAAAGTCCTGCTGCAGGTCCGACGTGAAACGCCGCGAGGATCTGGCTGGCGACGCTGCGAGCGACCTTGAGTGAAGTCGGCTGATCGTCGTCCTGCGCAATCTCAACTTGGATGCGGCCTTGCGGCGTCAGGGTGACCGATAGTCCAACCAGGTCTCGCTTTCCCTGTGCATTTTGCAATATTCGGTCTCCAATCTTTGTTGCCGGCATGGGCTTCACGTATACTGCTGCAACCATGCCGATCTGCGCCGGGAGATATGACCGAAAGTTGTGGATGAGCTGAAGAGAAAGGCGGCGTAAACTCAGCTTGTTACGACCAAGTAGCAAGCACTCGAACCCGAGCCAAAGAGCTTTACGCCATGAAAGAAGCTACCAGCAACGTCATTAGCCTGCCAAGGCAAACACCGGATCCGTTGACCCAGATACTCCGCCAAGGCGCCCAGCGCATGCTGAGCCAGGCCATTGAAGCCGAGGTAGCTGACTATCTAGCTCGCTACGCCGCTGAGGTGGACGACCAAGGCCGTCGCCTGGTTTACTCGCCATATGGGGTTGGTGGCGCCCGCCATGATATGCTACTATAGCAGTAGATTTGGCACTAATTTGTTTGAATCTACCGTTTACGCATGATTTTTTTATTTAGAATGCTGCAAAAATATCGAAATAGACGATTTTTTGTGCCAAAAAGACATAATATCACTCTTTTATGTAAGATGCTGAAATGAAAGAAGATAGCGCCCTTCAGGCGGTGCTAGGCATCGGCGATGAGCTCCGTCTCCTGGCTAATCGTCTGGATGAGTTGGGGCGTAACCGCGAGCAAAAGGCCTTTAGGCCCGTAGCAGAGATCAGCGATGCTATTCACCACAGTCGTAAGGATCAGGGCCTGACCTTGCGGGGCCTGGCAGCTTTAGCGGAGATCAGTGTGGCGACACTGCAGAAGATTGAGAACGGCGATCTATCGATCTCAGTTAAAATTCTGAACCGCACCGCCAATGCCCTGGGTCTGTCGCTATGGATCGGATGATCCGTGCAATGGTGCTCTATGGAGAGCAAGAGGCCGGAGTGTTGTGGCGGGACCAAGCAGGCTTTGGCTTTCAGTATCTGCCGCAATATTTGGCTGGGCGCGACGCGGTACCTGTTGCGTATACCCTCCCGCTGAGGCAGGACGCCTTTCTTGCTAAGTCACTGTTTCCCTTTTTTCAAGGTCTGGTCGCGGAAGGGTGGTTGCAAACACAGCAAAGCACCAGTCAGAAAATCGATGAGCTCGACTATTTTACCCTCCTTATCCGCAACGGCGTCGATCTGATCGGCGCCGTCAGCGTCATAGAATTGAAGTGAGTCCAATGGTTTGTTTAACCTGTCTGAAGGAGCTTTCGACGACCGCGGGACAGGAGCATCATGACTCCTGTCTGCGTCGACTATTTGACACAACTGCGGTGCGGTCACGCCTGGCTTTCACCCGGGCAGAGGTCTTTCAGGATTTTCGCGCTATCCACACCCGGAGGATGTCGATCTCAGGTGTGCAGCCTAAACTGATGCTGCATGTGGAGGACAAGGAGCTACGGCCGGTGGCCACGGGTGGGCGATATATCCTCAAGCCCAGTCCTGAGAGCTTTCCTGGTGCGGCGGAGAACGAGCATGTGTCGATGCTACTAGGGGCTCTGGCTGGCGTGGACACTCCAGCGTGCAGCTTGGTTCGCTTTGCTGATGGGGAATTAGCTTATCTAGTGCGACGGTTTGACCGCGCGCCCAACGGCGACAAAATCCATCAGGAAGACTTGACCCAAATCCTGGCCATTTCTCGCACCACCGACGGAGAATTTAAATACGGCCGCTCCTACGAGGAAGTCGGCGAGACGATCTACACGGCTACCGACGGCAAGCTCGGCGTGGTCCTGCGCTTTTTCGAACGGGTCGTCTTCAACTACTTAATCAAAAATGGGGACTATCACTTAAAGAATATTAGTCTGCGCCGTGGTCCTGGTACCAAAGGTTTATCTTATACCGACTTAACTCCAAACTATGACAGCCTCAATACGTCGCTTTATAGTCCTAAGGAGCGCGTCACCGCGCTCGATATGTACAAAGACGGCGAATATAGCTCGAGCTACCAAATACTCGGGTTTCACTGCCAAGTCGACTTTGTCGAACTAGGCCGGCGCATGGGTCTTCCGACTAAGGCGGCCGTGCAGGCGATCAGTAAGGTGGTCAGAAAAAAAGATCAGATGAAACAGCTATTACGTGCGAGTTATATGGCGCCGGTTAGGCAGGCGCAATTCATTGCTGACGTTGATGAGCGGGCTATGGCTCTTACGTACGTCTGATTTTGCTACCTCCTGTTATGGCCTTAGACGAAAGACTGAAAGCACTCATGGCCTCGATCACCTGCGTGTTGTGCGAAGAGGCTGGTGTGGACGCGCCCCGATGGGCGCGGCGTGAGCACTATCTGGAACGTCCCTGGTTTGTCGCCGGTATTGAGGCGTTGAAAGCCACGGCAATTCTTGAATCCGCGCCGGCATTTCGCCGTAACAACATTTTTGTGCAGGATAATTTTCTGAGGAGAGCCTAACCCTAACTACAACAGCGCACTCCACGCCGCTAAATACAGCGGTAGATGCAGTAGGCGCTCAGCGGAATCGTAGTGCAAGGGCCGGGCTGATATCTTGATCGACAGCGGCGGGTCATACTGCTTTCTGAACTGCACGAGACTCTTGGCCTGAGTCCGATGACCGGCCTTCACCTCTACCGGGATGACGCGGCCTAGGAGTGGTCGTGCGAACTCCACCTCTGCGCTGCGCTCACTCCAGGCGTAGAGCGGCCACTGCCGCTGTGCGTGTGCAGCCCGCATCTCCTGGGCGACGAAATTCTCGGCGAAGTAGCCTTTTGCTAAACCGTAGTCTTGCGACATGATGGCCTGCGCATCAAGGTGCTGCGCGCATCCGAGTAGACCGACATCGTTCATAAATAATTTGAAGGAATTACTTTTGCAATAGTGCTCAAGAGGGAGTTGGGCCGAGTTAGCGATCTTCACTTGTAAGGCCAAACCGGCGTTTATGAGCCAATGCAGGGGGCGTTCCCAGGTGGCAAATCCCCTCTTGCCGGGCATCACGTCGCCAAACTTGAACCGCTGCACAGAATCATCGTGTCCGGCTGCCAACTGCGAGGGAATGCTGCGGTACATCGCTTGGATATGAATGGCGTTAAGCTTGCCTGCGTGCTTGGCAAAGTCATTTTCATAGGTCTGAAGCAGGTCCTGTTGAGTGGCCCGTACTTGGGCTAAGGCCGCAAATAAATCCGTTCGCAGTTGTTGATAGATGCTTACCGATTCGGGCATGCCGCCAACGACATAGTAGATCTTTAGCAACTGCCAAAGGTGATCATGAACGATGTCTGGCACTTTTGCCGTTAACGCTGGTTGCGGCAGCCATTTGTGCGTTTCACGATCATCAACGGCCATAATAAATTCTAAAAAACTTAGTGGGTACATATGTAAAAATGTGACCTTGCCGACCGGAAACGATTCTTCGCTCAGGATGACACCCAGCAGTGATCCGGCAGCGCAGACGGCGAATTGAGGTAAATCCTCGCAGAAGTATTTGAGCCCGGTTAGAGCTTTTGGCGCAGCCTGGATCTCGTCTAGGATGAGCAAGTCGTGGTTTATATCGATCGATGATTTGAGCCAAAAGCCCAAATCGCGAACAATTCTGTGAACGTCGAGGTCTTGCGCGAAGATGGTTGCGACTTGGGGAGTTTTTTCAAAGTTGACGTAGTGGACTCTGGGAAATGCCGCCTGTCCCCACATTTTGAGTGCATAGGTCTTGCCGACTTGGCGAGCGCCTTTGATGACCAGTGGCTTGCGGTTGGGGCTGGACCGCCATGACTCGAGGTCTTCTTGGATTTTTCGGTACATCGACGGGATCCTCGGGTACTCGCTGAAAGGGCAGGCAGGCATACTGGCGGTGGATGCCAGCAGGCTCTTGATCTCCGAGGATAGCAAAAAGTCCCCCGACTTAGTATCAAATGTCAGAAAAAGTCGTGGCAGTTTTTCCGATTTTTTGGCCGCACTGGCGCCGATTTGGCTTTAATCTTGAGTGTTTATAGATAAAAACCAGAGATGCTGGCCCGCCTAATGTGCATAGGCAAGGTTTGCCGCCTGGCGCCGCTCAAAAAATCCCAGAACCCATGGCACCTAAGCAGGCTGCAGTCCCAGCCTCTCCTGCTGGTACTTCCCGTCTTGGACGCGTTGACACCAGCCCCCGCGCTGCTCCAGATACCAAAGCACCGTCTTGCGTAGCCCCGAAGCAAACGTCTCCTTCGGCACCCAACCCAAGTCTCGCTTGATCTTACTAGCATCGATGGCGTAGCGAAAATCATGGCCAGGACGGTCTTTGACATAGGTAATCAGACGGGCCGTTGGCGGTACTCCGCGCTCCGACCTTAGCTCATCGACCAAGCTGCAAATAGTCTGGACCACTTCGAGGTTGCTGCGCTCGCTGTTACCGCCGATATTGTAGGTCTCGCCGACCTTGCCGCGCTTGAGCACCTGCCATAAAGCCTCGGCGTGGTCGCCGACGTAGAGCCAGTCGCGGATGTTGTCGCCCTTGCCGTAGACCGGCAGGGGCTTGCCGGCGAGGGCGTTCAAGATCATCAGCGGAATCAGCTTTTCGGGGAATTGATACGGGCCGTAGTTGTTGGAGCAGTTGGTCGTGACGATCGGTAGGCCGTAGGTGTGATGCCAGGCGCGGACTAAATGATCGGACGAGGCCTTGCTCGCGGAGTACGGAGAATTGGGCGAATAAGCGGTGTCTTCGGTAAACAGGCCTTCAGCACCTAGGGTGCCGTAGACTTCGTCGGTCGAGATGTGGTGGAAGCGAAAAGCCTCGCGCTTTGGTGTTGATAACTGGTGCCAATAAGCGCGCGCGGCCTCCAGGAGGACATAGGTGCCGACGATGTTGGTCTCAATAAAGGCCGCTGGACCATCGATGGAACGGTCGACATGCGACTCAGCCGCTAGATGCATGATGGCATCAGGCTGGTATTTGGCGAATAGGGTCTGCATGGCGGACTGGTCGCAAATGTCCGCGCGTTCAAAAGAATAACGAGGTTGGCCAGCTAACCCAGGCAGCGACTCGAGATTGCCGGCGTAGGTAAGCTTGTCGATGTTGACTAGGTGGACACTGCTATCAGACGCCAAATGTCTGATAACCGCTGAGCCGATAAATCCCGCGCCGCCGGTGACAAATAAAAGCATGGAGCACCTCAACTTTGAGGCCAACTGTAGTTGGATTCTGCGCCAAGCTCAAGGCTGTCCCTTCCGATTGGTCGAGGTCTGAAATTCGAAGCTAGTGACAGCATGCTAGAGGATAGGTAGTGGCTTTCCAGGCGTTCCGGTCAACGGCAGTTATTCCCTAAGTAGTGAACATACAGTTAGGGGATAGATATTGGTTCGCACTAACATTCTAATAATAAACAACTTTTTAAGTCGTTGGTGGAAGTGCAATCGCTTTTGAGATACCTTGAGATAAGGGGATAAGGGGGCGTTGTGACCGATCCGGTCGATACAATATTGGAACCTCTTCGTGGTCTCTCGATTCGACGGGACCAGGCGGGTCATCTATTGCTCGAAGATATTTACTTCGAGCGGTGGTCTTTTACTGGACAGAGATCTTTAGAAGAAAAAGTGCGCCAGCTTTCGACCGATAGGATCAGGGGATTTATTTTCGACAAGTTGCCCGCGAGAACGCGAGCCTGGTTAGAGAAAAATCGCATAAGCTATATCACCGAATCTGGCTACGCCGCCATCCACCTAAAGAATAAAGTTATTTCGTTACAGCCCGATTCGCGGACGATGTCGCCTCCTTTGTCGGAATATATTGCTACTTCTTTGACGAGCGAGGCGAGGCCAAGTCGCTTCATCAATCCAACGGCTTTCAACATCTTTGATGCGTTGATTCGGATTCCATCCTATGAACTAGCCAACCTCAGCGGCCTCTCATTTGCCAAATCATTTGGGCTGTCCCAGTCCGCTCTAAGTAAGATCATGAGTTCGGTTGCAGCTCGCGACCTTTGCGCATTGCGGAAGGTCATTGGTCGCCTGGGTTCAAGCTGGTGGTTGGAGGCTATGTTAGCGCCAAGAACCGGTCGCGGCATGACCCCGTTTTACCATCTTGCTCAAGAATACCGAATGCACGGCCAAGATTTCGACCGAAAAGGCGTTGAGGAATGGGCTCGGCATGTACAAAGTCGCTATTCTGAAAGCGTGTTGCCTGGACCGATTGAAGTAGCCAAAGCGGTGGGCGCAATCTACGACAAGATGACCACCTTGTGGGTTGATCCGAAGGCGATAGCAGCTTTGAAGAGGGAGTTTAAGCTCGTGCCGATCCGTGCTGGCGAGGAGCCATTGTGCGCCATAGCCGTGCCAAAGGGCGATTTCAACAAGGAAGCGATCAGGTCGATGGCACCTGATGGCGGCGCTTTCCCATTACAGGCAAATTTGCTGCCACTGAATATTTTTAGGGTGGTGTGGGATCTTGGCTTTGGCGACTCTCGAGGGAGAGACGCGCGTGCAGCGGTTATGAAGCTGGTGTTCAATGAAGTTTGAAACGACGAAACTAGTTGCATGGAGTCAACTCGTCGAGCATTCGCTGCCTGGGCTATTAAACATCATTGGTACAGCCCAGGGTCGCTGCCTCGTTTTGGGGGCGACAGTTTTGCAGATATATCACGACCAGGGATGGATACCTCGGGCGCGCGCAACCGGGGACCTGGATTTGAGTGTTGGAATCGTATCAGATGCCAGCGAGTACCTAGTGCTCAGGGAAAAGTTGATTGCATCCGGCTATACGGTATCTGATTCAGAGCGGTATTTTCGGTTATTCAGTCCCGTCAAGATGGGACTCACCATGGCCTATATTGACCTACTCGCTCATCCAGAAGGCAAGGCGGTATCGGGAAAGGAGGCTCGAACCACGATTGGTGTCGGTGACCGCTGGTCCTTTGACGAGATCCTGTTTGCATTGGAGCAGTCCTATGCGCTTCCCAAGAACATATTCGTCCCTCATCCTATTGGTTTCCTGGCAATGAAAGCCGCGTCTTATATCGACGATCCGACGCGGACCAAGGACCTGGTAGATATCGTGGATGTCGTGTTTGGGCTAGTTGGGGGCGCTCTTCATTTTGACCTTGGCGACGCCTGGATGGCGATGGCGGGGGCGCGCCCGTCCGTAGCCGTTAAAGTAAAATCAATGATCGGTGGCATCGCGCACGGAGCTATAAATTGGGATTTTAGCCGAGCGGAGCAGGAATTTGTTCAGCGAGGGTATGATTTCGATCGTCTTGAAGACGAAGCATCGAGAATTTTCACCGATTTTGATGATCAGCTACAATTGACTTCGAGTGCTAAGGCGTAGTTATTTGGCACGAAGTCCATATGACTCATGAGTAGACTGGATTGAGGTCAAATTCATTGATATTGCGGCACGAGCGGTCGGACACGGAGCATCAATAGGATCAGCCTGTTATCCGCGCAAAAAGCCTCGCACATGCTCGATCGCCGAACGCCCCATCGCCAGCACCGCTTCTTCGGTATTGCCGCCAATATGCGGCGTAAAATACAGTCGGTCACACCCACTCCACCGCCGCATGTCGGCAGGTTCCTCAGGGAACACATCAGCGGCAAAGCCGCCAAGCCGGCCGCAGGCGACTGCCTGACAAGTCGCCTCGACATCCACCACCTGGCCACGCGAGGTGTTGATGATGAGGGCGCGGTCTTTGACCTTGGCGATCGCCTCGGCGTCAAACATGTGCCGCGTCAGCTCTGTTGCCGGGACGTGAAAACTGATGAGGTCGCAGCGGCGCAGGAGTTCATCATAGGTCACGGCTTCGATGCCCAGCGCAGTAGCTTCGGCGCTTTTATCGGCGATGTCGGTATAGAGGATGCGCGGGGCAAGGCTTCGCAAGACGGTCACGAGGTCGCTGCCGACATGACCAAGGCCGACGATACCGACGGTGAGGTTGCTGAGTTGGATGCCGCCGTTTTTCACCCAAAGGCCTTGGCGCATCTCGCTAACGGCGGCGTTGACGCGGTGAAAATGTCCGAGGGCAAAAGCCAAGACGAGTTCGCTCACCGAGCGCCGGTTGACGCCGCCAGTCCAGCCGAGGCCGATGGCGCTTCGGGCTAGTAAGGGCAGGTCTATATTGTCGAGGCCGACGCCGTACTTCGCGACAAAGCGTAGCTTGGGGCAGCTTGCGAGCAGGGCCTGATCGATGAGCTCGGTGCCGACGATGGCGATGCTGGCATCGGCTAAGAACGTAGCGAGCTCCGCCTGGCGCAGGACGCGGCCGCTGGTGTTCAGCTTAAGTTCGAGTCCCA
>Ga0315276_10000356_pt1 | contig 38828 bp, 19 predicted proteins | sample YL17G05_0_MG_FD_204542 | JGI IMG/M metagenome (GOLD analysis project Ga0315276, IMG submission 204542) | Sediment microbial communities from Yellowstone Lake, YNP, Wyoming, USA - YL17G05_0 | ecosystem: Environmental > Aquatic > Freshwater > Lake > Sediment | place: USA: Wyoming | collected...
ATAATCTGCCTCGTGAGGGAGGCCGAAGCAGCCATTACAGGGGCGCTGGCAGCAGCAGCCGACGGCATGCGCATCGCCGAGGAACGCCTGCGCCACGGCGCCGGCAACCTCTCGCGAGGCCTGGAAGCCACGCCCGCTACCAAGCTTGCCACCGACGTGCTCGCCGAGGCCGAATCGCGCGCCAGGCAGAGCGACGCGCTGCGCGACATCGTCGAGCTGTCCGAGGCTGCTACGGCGCTGAAGGCCAATGCCGGGGTGTTCCGCACCGCCAGTGGCTTAAGCCAGGAAGTGGTCAACCTCGGCCGCCGCCTGGACGTCAAAGCCTAGCCGCCGCGCCGGCCGGCCGGCGAACACAGCGCCGCCGCGCCAAGTCAATACTAATAGGGGTGCGGATAAGCACGCCGGCTGTGTTGTGGGGTAGTATTAAGGCGATGGACTTCTATAACCTGTTCAGTTTCAGCGCCAAGAAGGCGATCTATCGCGCCAGCGAGATCTGCGGCCAGTTCAACAACCAGTATCTGGAGCCGGAGCACATCTTCTATTCGATCCTCAACCTGCGCTCCTGCTCCGCCGTGGAAGTGCTGCACAAGCTCGGCGTGAACCTGCCCAAGCTGACCTACAGCCTGGAGGCCTACCTCTACGAGCACGTGGGCAGCTACAAGGGTCAGGCCAGCTTCTCGGCGCGCACGCTGGCGCTGCTCGACCTGAGCTTCAAGGAAGTCAAGCGCCTGCACCACCGCGAGATCGGCACGACGCACCTGCTGGTCGCCCTGGCCCAGGACCGCGCGCCGTTCCTGCGCCAGCTGTTCGAGGAGCACGGGCTGGACAGCAAGAAGCTGCGCGACACCTTCATGACGCACCTCAAGGGCTACAGCCACGGCACGGAGAAGCAGGGCCGCGAGAGCAGCGGCAGCACGGTGGCCAAGTACTCGCGCAACCTGACCGAGCTGGCGCGCGAGGACAAGCTGGATCCGGTGATCGGCCGCGAGCGCGAGATCAGCCGGCTGATCCACATCCTCAGCAAGCGCACCAAGAACAACCCGATCCTCGTCGGCGAGCCCGGCGTGGGCAAGACGGCGATCGTCGAGGGCCTTTCCCAGCGCATCGTGCACGGCCAGGTGCCGCCCAGCCTCGCCGAGTGCGACGTGCTGGCCATCGACCTGGCGGGCCTGGTCGCTGGCACCAAGTTCCGCGGCGAGTTCGAGGAGCGGCTGAAGGCGCTGATCAAGGACATCCAGGACAGCCAGGGCCGCATCATCATCTTCATCGACGAACTGCACACGATCATGGGCGCGGGCAGCGCCGAGGGCAGCCTCGACGCGGGCAACATCCTCAAGCCCAGCCTGGCGCGCGGCGAGCTGCGCTGCATCGGCGCCACGACGTTCAAGGAGTTCCGCAAGTACTTCGAGAAGGACGGCGCGCTGTCACGCCGCTTCCAGCCGATCTTCGTCGAGGAGCCGGCGTACGACGAGACGATGGACATCCTGCGCGGCCTGCGCGGGGAGTACGAGTCGCACCACAACGTGAAAATCAGCGACGCCGCGCTGGAGCAGGCGATCCGCCTTAGCGAGCGCTTCATCCCCGATCGCAAGCTGCCCGACAAGGCGATCGACGTCATCGACGAGGCCGCAGCCTGGGTGCACCTGGAGCGCGAGACGCGCCTGCGCAGTGCGGGCGGCGAAGAGGACACCGATGCCGATGAGGAGTTCAGCGATCTGCCGCGCCTTGCCGGCCAGGCCACGCTGGAAGACTTCCAGGAGAACCTGAACCGCGAGCCCAGCCAGACCGACGACGGCACGGACGAGGAGGCGGTAGTCAACGAGGAGCACGTCGCCAAGGTCGTCGAGCTGTGGACCGGCATTCCTAGCCAGAACATCACCATCGACGACCAGCGCCGCCTGCTCTCGCTGGAGAGCGCGATCCGCGGCCAGATCGTCGGCCAGGACGAGGCTATCGCCATCATCGTCCGGGCGCTGAAGCGCAACTACAGCGGCGTGCGCAAGGGCACGCGGCCGATCGGCAGCTTCGTCTTCCTCGGCCCCACCGGCGTCGGCAAGACCGAGCTGGCCAAGGTGATCGCGCACCACGTCTTCGCCCACGAGGATAGCTTCATCAAGATCGACCTCTCCGAGTACGCCGAGAAGCACAGCACCAGCCGGCTGATCGGCAGCCCGCCGGGCTACGTGGGCTACGATGAGGGCGGGCAGCTGACCGAAGCCGTCAAGCGCCACCCCTACAGCCTGGTGCTGTTCGACGAGATGGAGAAGGCGCACCCCGACGTCTTCCACACGCTGCTGCAGCTGCTGGACGAGGGCGTGCTGACCGACGGCCAGGGCCGCAAGGTGTACTTCCACAACACGATCGTGATCTTCACCACCAACCTCGCCGGGCGCTTCTTCGACGAGGGCGAGGTGATCGGCTTCAAGCGCGACGTCGACACGTCCGAGGAAGCCATCGCGCACAAGTTCGAAGGTTACCGCCACCGCGCCGAGGAGCACTTAAAGAAGTTCTTCCGCCCGGAGTTCATCAACCGCCTGGACGACGTGATCTATTTCAATCCGCTCAGCCGCCGCGACGCGCTGGACATCACGCGCCTCGAGCTGGGCTACGTGGCGGCGAACCTGGTGCAGCAGCACCGCGAGATCAGCTTCGACGAGAAAGTGGTCGAGCTGGTGGTCGAGCAGGGCTTCAGCCCGACGTATGGCGCGCGCAACATCAAGCGCACGATCCAGCGCCTGGTGGAGGATCCGCTCAGCGAGATGTTGCTCAAGGGCGATCTGCCCGAGACACCGGTGATGCTGACGGTGGGCGAGGATGGACAGCTGGCGGTGGACTGGGTAGCCAGCCGGCTCGATCCCGCGGGATTCAAGCCGCAGGAGGAGCCGGCGCAGAAGTAGGCCGCCGAGTGGCGGCCGCAAGGAGGCCGAAATGTTTGGCATAACTGCGGATCTGTGGCTCTTTGCAGTCATCGTGCTGCTGATGATGCTGGCGGTCGGCCTGTTCATCGAAATCCAACTCTACATGGAAGACCCGCTGCGCCGGCAGCGCAACGAGGAGTGGTTTGCGCAGTTCCAGGCCTACGTCGCCAGCCGCTACCGCGAAGACGGCATGGCTTGGCGCGTCAGCGTCATCGAGCGCGGCTTCGCCAAGCCCTACCACGGCGCCATGGGCCCGCCAGGATAAGCTGCCAGGCTGGGCCAGCACAGGCAACTTGCCGCTACGGCGCCATGTAGGCAAAGCGCAGTTCCAAGCTGTCGGCGTCGAAATAGGCGACGGCAATGGTGCTAGCGACTTCGGCAATGGAAACAGACCTGTTGCCGCCGTTGGTGCCTAACGTACTGAACTGCCAGTCGTCCATTTGGGCAGGCTGCGCCACTGTGGCCCAGACCACCAGAACAGAGCTGCTGTTGTCGTCCATGTAGGCGACGGCCGGGCGGCCGGACGCTGCGCAGGCAGCCACATTGGTGACTGCCTCATCCTGGCCCAGGGTCATTTCCGTCCAGTCCGCCAGCACTGGATGCTCGGCGGCGGACTGAAAGCCGTGCAGCTCGTAACCGATCGAAACCGTGGCGGCGCAGAAGGGCAGCCAGTCGGCAGCTGGCCTGACTTTAACAAGGGCAGTTGCGCCGGGCATGTTTTCCACTAGCGTCGGGTAGAGCTCGCTGAACTCCCAGTCCGCCGGCCCCTCCGGCGAGCCGGTGGTGGAATAGGCGTAATAGACTGTATTGCCGCCGGCCGGAAGCTGCAGGTAGCACAGCCCCAGCTCGAGGCCCAGGTCGAGCAGCGCCGGCCGGTGCGCGTCGTTAGCAATCAGGCTTAAGTTCCAGTCGGAGTCGGCGGGAGTGGCCGTATCGCTGGCGGCGAGTTGCAGCTCTCCCGGAATGCTGTCGTATGCAAGGCGCGGCATCATCGCCAGCTCGCACAAACTGATCTGCGGCAGCAGCGCGTCGTATGCATCCACTACGCAGGTTGACCAATCATCGATGCCGACCGGCGCGGCATTACGAGCGTAGGTGTACAACAGCTCATCGGTTGTGCTGTCGCCGTAGGCCAGCGCGGGCTTGCCGCTGATGAACTGCGCGTCTAGCGCTACCGAGAATACGTCCGTAAAGGAGGTGTCCACCAGCACGTCTGCCCAGTCCGCGGACTGCGTCGGCAGCTCAACATTGGAGCGCGCCAGTCGCACCTGACGGCTGCCCAGATCGATGTAGGCGATGTGTGGCAGTCCGCCGGGCCCGTCGGCGAACAGCCTGAGATAGGACAAGGTTCTGCCATTCGCCACAACCGGGTGGACAACCCAGCCCGGCTGGTCGAGCACAATCGAAACGTCAATCACACGCACTGTACTGGCGTCGTATGTGGCGAGGACGAGATAGACGAAGCCGCCAGGCGAGGCGTTATCTGCATCTGCCAGCAGCGAATACTCAGCATCGGCCTGCTGGAACACCCACGTGCCGCGCACGTAATCACTGATTCCGGCATAGGCCGTGCCATCAGCCAAGTCCAGGCTGGCTTCCACGCCGAGCACCGGATAGCCGTTGGTAGGCAGCTCGTATAACGCCCATTCCAGCGCTCCCGGTCCGGCAGGCAGCACGAGCTGCGTACCGTCCACTAAAGCCCCCGCACTCTGATCGGCGGCATCCGCGCCGGGGATGGTCGTAGCGTGCGCCGCGGCCGCGCTGTGGGGGGATTGCCCGACCGGCAACAGCGGCAGCAGCCGGTACGCATCGAGGGGGAAAGACGTCTGCCCATGCATGCGGCCGGACGCCGCTGCGCAGCCCGCGAGCAGCACAGCCAGAAGCAGTATCGAAAGCGTACGCCACACCGCCTTCTCCTCGCACTGTTAGGATTATGTCTCAATCATAACCGCGAGAACCGGCAAAGTCTATGTTGTGCTTGATAACACGTGCTGCATTGAGTCGGGCTGGTTGCATCGCTTGAGTCTCCGCCAGCCTTTGCGATTGCCGCAGTAGCGTTCCGTGCTAGCCGAGTGCATACAGCGGCGGCTCGGCGGCCGCGGCATGCAGCAGTTCACCAATCGGCTGGACCATTGCCGGCGCCTTCATACTGCGCCCGTGCCGGGTGCTATTCCATGCGCGTCGCCAAGCGCAGTTCCTGCCCATCGTAGGCCATCCAGGGGCGGCCCTGCCGGTCGAGCCCGAAGCCGAACAGCGTGCCGCCGTAGCCTGGGATCTCCACGATTTCGGTATGCCATTCCGTGCCGTCGGAATAGAGAAAGTACGTGACGCCATCCAGGCCAAAGTCCCAGCCGTTTGGCAGTCCCACCGCCAGCATCACGCCGCCCTCTGCATCCAGCGCCAACCTGGCGTTGCCGTAGATGTCGGGGAAATCGACGGTGCGCCATGCCGTGCCATCGTTGAACGTACAGCACAGGTGGTGAGTACCGTCGGGCCCAGTGCGCGGCGCTTGAAAGACGATATGCGGCCGCTGCAGCTCATCGACGAGGATGTCGTAAACCTGGCCATTGTATGTCTGGCCGGGTACGACCTCAGCGGCCCAGGCCGCCCCGTCCCAGTGGACGTAGGCGCAGGGATCGTCGAACCAGCCAATACCGCAGGCAATGTGCGGCCAGCCCTCGCCGTCCACGGCCAGCGCCATGCCGCCTGTGGGCTCATTGGGGAGCGGTACGTCGCTGAAGACGAAGCCGCTGGCGCTGGTGCCATAGCGCAGGCTCGTGCCGGAGCTGTCGCTATCGCCGATGTAAGCGATATGGACTGTTCCCGCAGCGTCGAGCGCGAGATCCAGCCGTTCTGCCCAGGGGTAGAAGTCGCCGTCCGGCAGCACTGCGCTTTGCCATCCGCCAGCCTCGCGCCAGGCGTAGCGCAGTGCGTATTCCTCTATTGGCAGTGTGTCGAGAAGCAGTATCACCGGCTGGCCCTGACGCAGGGCGAGGACGGGCTGGCTGTCGTAGCCGACCTGGCACACCAGCTCTTCGGCCCATGGTCCTGATGTGTTGCTGACGTACAGCAGATCGTACGGTGCCATGCCGTCGTCCGTCGCGCTGCGCAACAGCGCAAGATGGGTCACACCGGCTGCGTCCAGCACTGCGGCACCACAGCCCCATTCAGTATCCAGCGGCTGCGGCGTGATGCTCCAGGGCGAAACCGGCAGCGTCAGCTCCGCCTGGCCCAGCGCGCCGTCATTGTCGAGCAGGCTCACCGTGATCGTGTAGGTGCCGGATTCAGCGTAGGTGTGCAAGACGTCGTAGTCGTTCCACTCGTCGATCACCCCATCGCTCTCGAAGTCCCAGCCCACGCCCGTCACGCTGCCGTCATAGTCGTAGGTAGTCAGCATCAGATGCAGGCTGCGCGGCGCGCCCGCGGGCTCTGCGGTGATGTAACCCGCAGGCTCCATGTTCGCGCCCAGGCGCAGCCAGTCCAGCCGCGCAGGGCCGCCGCTGCTCAGCAGCACGGCGATGTAAGCATAGCCCACAAGATCTGATGTCGGAAACTCGAAGTAGCAGGCAATCTGCGGCAGCGCGAGATTGGCGCCATCAGCGGCGAAGTACCAGTCCCAGCGGTCGGTGTCGCGATTGGCCAGCGCCAGCCAGCAGCCAGCGCTAGGCGCTTCTCCCACCGCCCAACTCAGTTCGATCTCCGGCGCTGTCGCCGTCGGGTAGACGACATAGGCACCATAGATGCAGTAAGCGGCGTCGCCCAGGCTCCCACCGCCGCCAGGCGCGAACAGCGCCGAGTCGGCATCAACCGTAACCAGGCTGCAAGGCAGACTGCTGTTGAAGCTCCTGCCGTAGACCAGTTCGATGCCGATTTCGCTGGTTAGCCGGGGCAATGCTGACGGCGCGGGCAGGGCTGGCGCCGCCGGCTGCCCGTGCTGCGCCGCGTTCTCTCCCTGCTCGAGCGCAGGCGCGGGCAGTGAACCAGCGGCAACTGGCGCATGCTGCGCAGCAGCGCACCCAGCTAGCACCCATGCGGCCACAAACGCTACCAGGATGGCTGGACCTGCGCGTAGCGATCTAAACTGGCCCAAGAGATGGTGATGTCCCATCGGATCCCTCCACATACTCTGTGGCCAGCAAGCTCCCCCTAAGAGCTACCTTAAGTCTAACACACAGCGCATACGCTAGTTGCTGCCGATCAGCAGCGTGCTGCCGCAGGCAACCACCGGCCGGCCGTCCGGCATGATCGCCGGGCTTGTGAATGGCTCACGTTAGCAGGCGCTATCACCTAAGCAGAGCAGCCTTGATGTCAGCGCAGACTAAGAGTAGCCAACGTACTGCAGGCGCGTTGTGAAATCGCCTTCCGCAGTCTCGAAGTCCGTCAGGAATGAGAGGCCGCAAGTCCCGCCAATATCGAGCGGACCTTGCGCACTATCGCTTCCAGCTTGGAGAAGCGTAGCTGGCATCAGCAGGTCAACGGGCTTGCCCCAGCGGCGCCCCTCAGCATCGTTGGCGGCAACGAACATCAGGTCGCCAGAGATACGGTCACCATACACCAGAGCTGGACGGCCGCCGACGCTGCCGCCGAGTTGTCGCCCGTTGGCGCGCGCATCGACGACTACGGGAGCTCCCCACTGCGAGCCGTCGGCGTTCAAAGCCCGCCTGAATCTCAGTTCATCCGCGCCAGTCTCCAGGTACGCCACAGCCGGGTTCCCAGCCGCCTCGAATAGGATGGTATTCTCGCCGGGCTTCTCGTGCTCATCGACCAGTACCGCACTGGACCAGGACAGCATACTAGTGTCTGCCGCACGGTAGAACAGCACGTCTTTCTGGTTCACAAACCTCAGCGCGCTTGGCATTCCATCAATCAAGTCGAACTGCTGCCAGGGCTGGACTGTATCGAGAACTGGGGAGGGGAGCAAATCCCAGCTCGATGCATCATCGTTAGAGGCCTGCCACAGATAAACGTAACTTGTGTCAATTCCAGCAGGCTTCCCTGACGAGAGAACGGTTGGCTTTCCATTGAGCGCCATAAGTGAGGTGAGCATCGCGAAGGGCATCCCTACTACACTGCCGTCTCCAAAAGTCTGGTATTCGCTTATCGATACCTCAGAGCTCCAAGCTGCAACGTCTGCCGTCGTGGCGTGCCTGTAACACATAGACCATACGTAGTTATCGCCATTCTTTTGTACATATCGCGAATAGGCGACGGCAGGCCGACCCAGATCATCGGTGAATGCGATGTCATTTGAATTACTGACCGACCTATATGCCACACGCTCGGACTGGGTGAATTGCTGCGCCGTTGGATCGATCGCCCGCGAGAAGCAGATGGCCATGCTGAGCCCCGTAAGCGGATCTGGCTGTGCCTCGTACTTGCAGTAGAACATAGCGGGCGCCCCATGCAAGTTGAGCAGGTAGATCGGCCCATCCAGCGAGGTGTTACCGAATGGACTTTCATCCACGATGGTTGTGTGCCACGTCGCTTGCTGTATGATCGTGACAGACGCAACGGCGCTTTCCGTCAAGCCGCCGCCGTCGGTAACGCGCACGCCGACGCTGAACGTGCCGGGGTCGTAGTAGTAATAGTCCTGCTTCGCGGGATCGATACCGGTGCCGCCGGACTCGCTGGCCGCGGCAGTGGCGTCGTACTCATACACACTGTCGCCGTCGAAGTCCCACTCGTAGCGCACCACCGGCCCTTCCAGATCATGGCTGGCGCTGGCGTCCCAGACGATGTGCGCCATTGTTGCTGTGTTGCCGAAAGGCGTCAGCGCTGCTGTAGGCGGCATGTTAGGCGGAACAACGACTTCCACGGCGTTGCTCGCCGCGCCGTCCAGCGCCCCGTCGTAGGGCCGCACCCAGTAGTACTGCAGCGTCGCCGTGGGCACGACCTGCAGGCTGAGCTGGCGGCGCGCTGTGGCTTGCGTGCTGGTGTCCAGTGCGACAGCCGCAAGCCACGAGGTGCCGGGTCCGTTGGGTTCGTCAGGATCGCCGGGATGTGCGTCAGCGCGCGCGCTGGAGTACACGCGGTAGCCCGCGACGCGCGCGCCGAAGTTCAACCCCAGCGGCGTGATATCACCGATGTTGATTTCGCCGTCGCCGTTTCCGTCGATCACGCTGTCCAGGCTGGAAGGCGGGAAGGGCTGGCCTGGGCCGCCGTCGCTGACCTCGCCGAGGTGCTGGGCAAGAGGCGTAAGATCGGCGACATTCACCTCCCCATTCTGATCGTAGTCGCCCTGGCAGGCGTAGCCCCAGCTCAGCATCGCGTTGGCCGGGTAGTAGAACAGCTGCGCCGCCGAGCCCTCGCCCGCCGGCGGGGCTGATGCGGTGCGCGATGCGAGCACTCGCACCAGTTCAGCTTTAAGCTGAGCCCAGGTCGCTGCGTCCACACCACTCGGCGCGGGTGCGGCGGCGATCTGCGCCAGCGTGTCAGATGTGGTGGGCGCAGCGGGAGTTGTGCTCGTCGCACCCCCTCCGCAGCCTGCAATGATCGTCGTGCAGAGTAGCAGCGCAACCAGTGCGCCGATGCTGAGTAATGGTCTCATCACGTACCTCCGATGAACCAGCCGTCGCAAGTCCCCGTGTTGGCAGCCGCACCAACGCTTAGTCCCCGCCTGCGTGAAAGTTATAACACAATGCAGGTGGCGCTGCGCGCCAGCGAGAATGAATCCCGTTTGCTACAATGCGCCTCTATTCTTTAGGCAGGAGCTGGGGCATGGACTTCCGCTTAAGCGATGAGCAGCAGATGGTGCGCGAGATGGTGCGCGAGTTCGCCGACGAGTTTTTAGCGCCGCGCGCGCACATGATCGACATGGAGCGGCCGGTCCCGCGCGAGCAGATCAATAAACTCTGCGAGCTGGGAATGATCGCGCCGATCATTCCCGAGGAGTATGGCGGCGCGGGGATGGACTACCTGTCCTACGCCATAATCAGCGAGGAAGTCGGCCGCGTCGACGCCTCGATCGCCACGACCATTGGCGCGCACTGCTCGCTGTGCTGCGGGCCGATCCTCAACTTCGGCACCGAGGAGCAGAAGCAGCAGTGGCTGCCCAAGCTGGCTAGCGGCGAGGTCATCGGCTGCTTCGGGCTGACCGAGCCGATGGCGGGCTCCGACGCCGCCGGCGTGCGCACCGTCGCCGAGCCGGACGGGCACGGCAACTACATCGTCAACGGCAACAAGCAGTGGATCACCAACGGCAGCTTCGCCAACGTCTGCGTGCTGCTGGCCTCTACCAACTTCAAGCAGGGGCTGATGGGCATCACGGCGTTCATCGTGCCCACGGACACGCCGGGCTTCCACGTGGAGAGCATCGAGGACACGATGGGCATCCGCGGCAGCCAGCAGGCGGTGCTGGTGTTCAAGGACATGAAGATCCCCGAGGAGTGGATCCTCGGCGGCAAGCGCGGTTTGGGGCGCGGCTTCATGTACGCGATGAAGACGCTGGACGCCGGGCGCATCGGCGTGGCGGCGATGGTCGTCGGCATGGCGCAGGGCGCGCTGGAGAAGGCGCTGTCGTTCATTAAGACGCGCAAGCAGTTCGGCAAGGCGATCGCCGACTTCCAGGGCATGCAGTGGTACATCGCCGAGATGGCCGCCGACATCTACGCCATGCGCACGATGGTCTACCGCGTGGCGGTGGAGAAGGACGAGCACAAGGACATCGCCACCCAGGCGGCGATGATCAAGCTGTTCTGCACCGAGACGGCCCAGCGCGTGATCGACCGCGCGCTGCAGTGCCACGGCGGCTATGGCTACTGCAAGGAGTACGACATCGAGCGCTACTACCGCGACATCCGCATCACGCGCATCTACGAGGGCACCAACGAGATCCAGAAGAACATCATCGCCCGCGACGTGCTGAAGAAAGACCCCCGCACGTGGATGTAATGCAGCGCGGCATGCCAGCGCCGCCAGTAATATGCGGGCTGCCAGTCCGCGTTGCCGCCTACTCCGTCGTGCGGTTGAGCACGGTGAGCAGCTCGGGCTCGCGGGCCGCCAGCTTCGCGGCGGCCAGCGGCAGGCCGAAGTAGTAGGCGCTGGTAACGCAGCTGGCCGCCAGCAGTGCGCCGAGCGCCAGCCCGCCCCAGCCGCCGAGGATCGCCCCGCCGGCCAGCGCCGCGCTGAGCGGCAGCACCGCCAGGTTGCTGAGCTGGAACACCAGCATGTACAGCAGCGTGTAGCCGCAGCCGGGCTGGGCCATCACCGCGCGCATGCGCCGCCCGCGCCGCTGGTAGGTGAAGGGGAAGTAGATGCTGACGAAGTGGCCGATCACATCGACCACCGCCGTGTTCGCCGCCACCATCAGTACGGCTGCCACGCCCAGCAGCGGCGGCACGCGCAGCATCAGCCCGAGGCCGGCGATGATGACGACGTTGATCGCCGCGAAGTGGCTGAGCAGGAACACGCTCTTGGCGGCGAGCAGCTTGACGCGGCTGACCGGCGTGAGCAGCGTGGCGGTGACCAGCGGGCCCTCATAGCCGAACTTGTTGAACAGCATCGCGCTCTCGGCGAAGCTGAGGAACATGGCGATGCCCAGCAGCGCGTAGCCGCTGTAGTCGCCGAGATTGATGAAGTTGGCGTCGACTTCCTGGCTGATGCGCAGGCGCATGATCAGCAGCACGGCGACCATCATCACCGAGCCCAGCAGCGTCTGGATGAACAGCGCCTTGAGCAGCGGGTCGCGCGCCAGGTAGACGCGCTCGCGGCCGAGCAGCGCCGCCATCAGCGGTCCCAGCAGCCGCGTGGGCGCGCGCCAGGACTTGGCCGGGGCGACCGCCTTGGGCGCCGGCGCCAGCCCGCCGCTCTCCAGCTCGCCGGCGTAGAACTGCCGTGCCGCCACGCCCGCCAGCCAGATCGCCACCACCGCCTGCGCGGCCAGCAGCGCCAGGTAGCCCGCCGTCGCGCTTAAGAACCCGCCGCTGGCCGCCGACACCGCTTGCATCGCCAGTCCCGGTGGCAGCCAGTCGATCAGCGGCGACAGCAGCAGCCGCACGTGGGCCAGCCGCTGGGCGATCTCCGGCGAGATGTGCGGGCCGGCCATGCCCTGCATGTACAGGTTCACGCCCTGGATCAGCACGAACAGCAGCAAGCCGATGAAGATGCTGGCGTCGGCGAAGCGGCGGCTGGTCAGCAGGCGGTTGAGCCACAGGTACAGCGCCTGGCACAGCCCCACGAGGAACGTCAGCAGCAGCAAACCGCTGAGTAGCAGCACCGCCAGGTCGCCCGCGCGCAGCGTGAAGCAGGCCAGCGCGGCCAGCAGCGCCGGGCTGGTGAACAGCATGATCGGCGAGAGCACGCCGTCGAGCAGCACGGCGAAGGTGAAGGTCGAGCCGGAAAGCGGCAGCAGGCGCAGGCCGTTGAGGTCCAGGTTGCGCTGCAGGTCGAGCTGCGTGAACGGCGACATCAGCCACAGCAGCGCTAAAAGCCAGTTGGCGATCAGCAGCGCGCTGTCCCGCGTCCCCTGGCCCTCGGTGTGCAGGTAGACAAACAGCAGCGCGCCGCCGACCACCGAAGCGCCGACGATCGTCAGCAGCGAGGCGCCGACGCCGATGGCGTTGCCCCAGTTACGGCGATAATGGCGCACCAACAGCACCCATTTCAGCCGGCCAATCACGCGCAACGTGCGCCATGTGCTCACGCCCCAATCATCCCATATGCGCGACACGGCAAGCGCCCGCGTGTGGGATAATTCAGCTTCGCCCGGGGCGGGCGTAAACATTGTGCGCGGCCGCGCGTCTGGAATGATGCGTGGTTGCATGGAAGGCGGAACGGTTTTGACGAGGGGTTATCCGCGGCGGTTGTGCGCGTGGCTGCTCACGCTGAGCGCGGCCGCGCTGCTGGCGCTGGCCCCTCCCGCAGCTTATGCGCAGAACACCGCCGAGTCCAAGCCCCCCGCCGAGAAGCCAGCCGACAAGCCTGCCGAGAAGAAAGCTGATCAAAAGGACGAGCAGGCCGACAAGAAGACTGACCAGGACAAGCCCGCCGAGGGTGGCGAGAAAGCAGACGCCGACAAGCCGGCGGAGGGCGCGGGCAACGCCGCGGATCAGCCGGCCAGGGTCGGTCCCGAGCCGCCGGCCAAGCAGCCCAGCGGCGTCAACGGCGCCGAGTCGCCTGCGCCCAGCGGCCAAGAGATGGTCGGCCCGTTGCCGCCCGCCAATCCGCCGGTCGGCCCGGCCCCACCGCCCGAGCCTGGCAAGGCCGCCGAGCAGGGCCCTTCGATCCTGCCCGAGGTGCCCAATCTGAACCTGCCCGGCATGCCGGTCGTGCCCGGCGCGAATGCCGCCGAGGGCCGCGCGGCCGGTGCGGGCGCCGAGAACCTGGCCGAGGGTGGCAAGGCCGCGCTGCAGCAGGTCGCTGTACCGCCGGGCCAGCCGTTCGAACACGACAGCCCCGATTCTTTCGCCGGCCCCAGCGCGGGCTACGTCGCACCGAATATCTCGCTGAACGTGCCACCGCTGGACCAGGTGCCCGGCCGGCCGCCGGACACCGATTTCATGCAGCCGGGGCGCGAGTACCTGAACAGCCGGCCGCTGCCGCCCAACGACGTCACCGAGACGGACGAAGAGCGGCTGGCGCGCAACGTCGAGGAATCGCTGAAGCTGATCAGCCTGCCCGCCGAGCAGCGTCCCGCCGAGGGTATCAAGATCCCGCTGCCCAGCGGCGTGGTGACCTTCAAGGCGGCGCAGGCGTTCCAGTTCGACCGCCGCAACCGCAAGCTGACGTTCACCGGCGACGCCGAGATCGTGTTCAACGACATCGCCATCTGGGCCGACCTGATCGAGATCGACGACGCCGCGGCGATGGCCTACGCCAAGGGCTACGTCGCCGTGCAGCAGCGCGACGACATCCTCTACGCCGACGAGGCCTACCTGAACTACGACACGCAGGCGCTGGAGCTGTTCTACGTCGAGGGCAACACCGGCGGGCCGCGGCTCAAGGGCACGCTGTACTTCAAGGCGCAGCGCGCCTACGGCAGCTTCGAGCACCTGATCCTGGAGATCGCCGAGATCACCACCTGCGACCCGTTCTGCGGCAGCGTGGACGAGGTCCACATGAGCGCGCACAAGGTGCACTACCGCCGCGGCAAGTCGTTCATCATGCACAACGTGCACGCCTACGTGCGCAGCCACAAGGTCGCCTACATCCCGACGATCGCCTTCCCCCTGCCGCGCCAGCGGGTCTATGAGCAGGGCGAAAGCGACATCAAGCAGAACTACGGCTACAACCGCACGGAAGGCGCGTTCGCCAAGTTCGCCTATACCTACTCCACACGCTACGTCGAGGATGTCCAGCGCGCGCTGCTCGGCGTAGTCAAGCTGGACGTGACGCAGAAGCGCGGCGCGGGCCTCGGCCTGCGCCAAGACTTCTTCATCCCCGGCATGGGCGTGACCACGCTGCGCGGCTTCTACCAGCAGGGCTACCCCTGGGACCGCACCAAGGCGGCCGACGGCACGCGCGGCAAGCCCTCGACGGACTTCCAGTTCGGGCTGGATCAGGAGCTGAACCTCAGCCGCTACCTCACCGGCAGCCTGAGCGTCGACCGCACCAACCGGCTCACCCCGAGCATCAACCCCAACCAGCGCGGCAGCCGCACGAACACCTGGAACAGCCAGTTCCGCCTGGACTATAAGAAGGGCAATACCAACGCCTCGCTGAACGCCAGCCAGCGCATCGATATCCGCGGCGGCAACCTGCGTACCGATAACACGACGGAACCGATCCGCGAGAACATCGTCAACAACGCCAATCTCACGCTGTCAAAGAACTTCACCAAAGAGCTGAAGTTCCAGCTCAACGACAGCTATACCTCAACCAAGGGCGCGTCGGGGCGTGAGAACCTGCCCGCCGACATCGAAGGCACCTTCAGCACCAAGCTGCAATGGCAGGGCGCGCGCGACACGGCGCTGGACGGCTATACGGCGGACCTGTCCTACCTGAACCAGGGCATCGACTTCGACCGCGACCGCAACACCACGGACAACAACATCCAGATCCGCAAGGAGATGCCCAGCCTGGAGATCACGCTGCCGCGCGACCTGATCAACGACGGCGCGTACTTTAATACCTTCAAGGTCAGCATGGAAAACCTCGTCACCGGCCGCCGCCGCTCGCCGGAGAAGTCTTTCAGAACCTACGTCAACGTCGGCGGGCGCGACCGCCTGGAGTTCAGCCACTCCAGCAGCCTCGACACCAGCATGAACTTCGAGCAGTTCTGGTACAACGACGGCAACGCGCAGTACGTGCTGCAGCCGCGCGCGAGCTACATCTACGATACTTACCGCGGCTTTAGGTTCGACGCCGGCTGGAACCTGACGTTCCGCCAGGGCGTGCGCAACCCGCCGGTGCAGGGCGACCGCCGCACCTATCAGCAGACCGCCAACTACGGCTTCACCTTCACCAACCAGCGCAGCTGGCGCTGGCGGCTGGCCGGCGGCTACAACTTCGTCAACTGGCAGCACAACCCGCTGACCTCCAACTTCACCTGGGATCCCAACCGCGTCTTCGGCCTGACGCACACGGTGAGCTACAACATCGAGACCCGGCGCTTCACGCCGGAGCGCATCACGGCCGCCCTGCGCTCGCCGTATACCGACGAGGCGGGTTTCCCGCACTGGCTGCTGCGCGCGACGCTGGACAACGACATCGAAAAGAACTGGCGCACCACGCTGCTGAACCTCACGTTCTTCAAGCGCTACGAGCGCGGCTGGAGCACGGAGATCACCGGCAACTACCGCGACGGCACGGACACGGCGCCGATCGACCTGACCGGCGAGTTCCTCAAGGAGTTCATCAAGAAGGTCGCCGTGCGCAAGGTCAACTGCTGCACGACGCTGGAGGCGGGCTGGCGCACGGGCATCAACGAGGTGTACTTCAACGTCTACCTCAACGCGCTGCCGCAGTACCCCGGCACGCTGGACATGCACCAGCCGTTCGACGACAACGCCCAGAGCCAGTTCTTCTTCCCGATCAACCAGCTGCAAAGCGACGTGATGACCGATGTCTTCGGCATCAACGCCCAGCAGTTCAGCGGCCTCACCGGCTTCTAGCCGCGCCTCGCCTGCCGCTACGGCGTGCCCGGCCCGATGGCGTAGAGCAGTGAGCTACCCGCCACAACGTACAGCGTGCCATCGTTGCCGATGGACAGATGCTGTGGCGCATCGGCCAGGTCGAGCGACCAGATCAGCCCGCCGCTGCTGTCCAGCGCCCGCACGCTGCCGACATTGTCCGCCGTCTCAGCGCCGTAGTACACGCTGCCCGCGGCGTCGGTCACGGGCGTCGCGGTGCAGGAATCCGCGATATCTGTCCACAGCAGGTTGCCGCCGGCATCCAGCGCCAGCAGCGTACCCTCGGCCGTCGCCAGATACAGCGTGCCGTCGGGAGCAATCGCCGGGGACGACATGATGCGCCCGGTCACGGGGTAGCTCCACAGCTCGCCGCCGCTGGCATCGAACGCTACCAGCGAGCAAACCGCGACGTCCGAGGGCCGCTTGGCCGCTGCGCCTGGACCGCCGGGCTTGCCCGGGCCGGGTGGCGGAGGGCCAGGGCTCGTGCTATATGGCCCGACCGGCATATACAGCGCACCGCTGGCGCCGATCGACGGCGCAGAGAGCGGCCCGTCGGGCAGTGCCGCACGCCACAGCTCGCTGCCATCGGCGGCGACGGCGAACAGCCAATACGGAGCCGGGCTCGCCTCTTCCAGCGCATGGAAACTGTAATACATGGTGCCGGCAGGCGAGACTGCGGGCGCTGAGACGTAGCTAGGAATCGGCTCGAACTGCGTGGCGTCGTTGTCCGGCACGAAGCGCCACAGCGAGTTACCCGCCAGCGCATACGCCGCCAGGCCATACTTCCAGACGCCATACAGCACGCCGCCGGAGCCCAGCGTGAAGTGCCAGGCATCCATGCCGGCGGCCTGGCGCCTAAGCGTGCCGTCGGGATTGAAAACCATCATGCCATCATACGAGCCCATGATGTAAATCGCACCGTCATCGCCGACCACCGGCGACCCATAAGTACTGCTGCCAGACTTCTGCCCGGTCCAGCGCTGCGTGCCATCGCTGTTCAGGCAGTTCACGGCGGAATAGGTGGCGAGGTAAATGGCGCCAGCATCGCCGAAGCTCGCTTCGCTGCTTAATGAATAAATCTGGCGTGACCAGCGCAGGTCGGACGTCGCGGGTCCGAGATGCGGTGAGCAGCGCGTGCGCTGGGCGTCGTGCGCCTCCATGCGCCAGTCGCCGGGGCCCGTATCGCCGGCGCCGCGCTGGGCGTAGCCTGAGATGTAGTGATTCGCGTAAGTCTCAAACCAGGCGTTGTAAGCTCTGATCCGATAGGAGTGCTGGTCCCAATCCGTCACCACGTCTTCATAGCTCGTCTGGTCCGCCGGCAAGTCCGCCACTGCCGCTTCGCTCTCGCCGTCGCGATACACCCGATAGCCCGCGGCAAGTGGCACCGCGTCCCAGCTGATGGCGATGCGGCCGGCCAGCGTGCCCTGCGTCGCCGCCAGATTCGTCGGCTCGAGCAGCTTGACAAAGCCAACCTCCGAGGGGCTGAAATCGCTGACGCCGTAGCTGTTGACCGCGCGCACCCAGTAGACGTGCTGCGCGCTGGCATCAACCTGCGTGTCCTCCCAGTCGTTGCCTTCGATACCCGTGGCCACCGGCGCGTCCTGCACATCGCGGTACACGTCATAGCTCTCAGCACGGAGAACCGTCCCCCACGAGACGGTAATCTTCTCGGTGTCGCCATACGCATCGACATGTTGCGGAGCGAGCGGCGGCATCGGCTCGCCCTCTCCGTAATAGACGATGAGCGACTCCTTGCTCAGTGCGTAGAGGTCGCCAGTCGCATCCAGCGCCAGCGGCGTGGGAGCATTCGCGTAGTTCTCCGGCGCGAACCACAGCAGGCTGCCGTCGCCGTCGAACACCGTCAGTTTCTCATCACCGACACCGGCCGGCCGGCCGAAGCAGTAGGCTTTATTCTGGCTGTCGACCAGCAGCGGGCCGGAGGTCGGGCTGAAGGGCTGCTGCCAGAGGATGGCGCCGTCGGCGGGATGCAGCACGGCAAGCGAAACGTCGCCATATGCATAGGGACCTGAGGTCAGCAGGACATAGACCAGCCCGCCTTGCCCAAGGGCCGGGCAATCCACGGCGGATGTGTCGCTGGTGCGCCACTTCTCGCTGCCGTCGGGATTGATCGCCAGCAGAACGCTGCCACCCACGTAGACCGTGCCATCGCTTGTTACGACCGGCGGGGTATCGTGGTCGTTCAAGCTGGACGTTGCGTCGTATAAGTCGACCTGCCATTTCTCGCTGCCGTCAGGATTGAGCGCGTGCAGCAGCTGGTCGCGGCCCTTCAGGTAGACCGTGCCATCGGCGGCCAGCGCGACCGGCGCGATGATCATCGCCGGCCCGTTGTCTGGGAGGCGATCCGGCGGATAGCTGCCGGACTTGAACTTCCAGCGCAATGTTCCATCCGCATTCACGGCGTAAAGGTAGCCGTCGAGCCCGCCGACATAGACCGTCCCGTCCGGCCCGACAGTCGGCGTCGCTGAGACGTCGCCTTCGAGCTGTAATGTCCAGGCCACGCTCAGGTCGCTGCGTACGGCGTACAGCAGGCCATCAGTGCTGCACAGATGCACTGTGCCGTCAGGTGCCAGCACGGGCGGAGCACCGCAGTCGCCGACGATGCGCAGCGTGCGCGAGGCTGTCCCGCCGGGCTCCACGACGCAGAGCGTCCCGCCGCTGTCCTCAGTCCAGTCAAAGTACACCGAGCCGTCGACGCCCACCGCCAGGCCGTAGACGTCGCTGTCGTAGTCGGTTCGCACGTCCTCGGGCAGCTGCCACTCCCACGCGATGTGCCCCCAGGACGGGCCGACGCCGCTGGAGTAGCCCGTGTGTTGCGCATTGCCGCCGGGCATCGGCCAGCCCCTCGCCTGGTCCAGGCGCAGCGCCGGCGAGGGCACGCCGGTGTACAGCGCGGCGTAGGGTGTGCTGGCCCCCAGCTCGAACGGCACGACGCGATAGTAGCCGTCGTACTGCGCCACCGCCAGCGTCAGGATGAAGCGCGGCGCGCCGCCGGCCTCGGGCAGCTGCCACGACTCCAGCGCGGCGCGTGCCACCTCATGCCACGCCGCATCCGCCGCGTCCGCCTGCGCGGCCTGCTGCAGGATGTAGCCGTCGACAACGGCCTGCAGGTTGGCGCCGAGCGGCGTCACATCCGCCAGGTTCACCTCGCCGTTGCCGTCGCCGTCGGCGCAGCTGGCTTGCGCCCAGTCGGCATCGCTAGCCCGCGCTCCGAAGTGCAGGCCCACGGGCACCAGGTCGGCGACGTTGACCTCGCCGTTGCGGTCGTAGTCGCCGGGGTTGCAGTAGCTCCAATCGAACTTGAGCCCACCGCCGGCCAGCACGCCGAGCGTAAGATCGCTGACCGCCGCCGGTGCCCAGACGGGTGGCGCCGAGGCTTGCCGCGCCTGCTCTGCCGCATCCGCCGCCCCCCGCAGCGCGTCCTTCAGGCTCTCCCAGAGCGCTCGATCCACGCCTGCAGGCGCAGGCAGGTCAGCCAGCTGCGCCAGGCCCGGGCCCTGGCCGGCGTGGGATTTAAGCTCCGGCTGCCCGGCCGAGCCGCCGCATGAGTGCACGGCCGGCAAGGCGCAAAGCAGCAGAGCAAGGGTGAAGATGTTAAGCAGAACCGCGGCATACTGCCTGGTGATGAAGCGCGAAACCATACCCAGCCTCCTGCGGTCAGCCGGGCAGCAATCTGCGGAAACCCTACGGAAAATCTACGGCATAGACTAGATGCGCCGCGCTGGCGGATTGTTACAGCTGGTCTATAGAAACCGAAATTGCCGCGCGTCGGCGATCTCGCAGACCGCGTGGCAGCTGGCTTAGCGCATGCCGGCGGCGCGAACGCGGCCCGGCTCGTGATTCCAGTGGCGCGGACGGCTCTGTCCGCGATTCGTCAGCGGCGGGCACAGTGGCCCGCCCCACTGGGGAACGCATCATCCAGATATTCGCATCTGCGGAATTGTCTGTTATAATTTCCGGAACCGTATCTGCTTCGCTTCGTGTTTGTGCGCGCACATTTAGGCGGAGCAGAGCGGCGCAGGATACGTCGGGTGGCGATCAGCCCGCCTGTCCAGTAATCGAAGGAGCAGATGATGCGTTTAGCCAAGCGCCTTGAGCAGTTGCCACCGTACCTGTTCGCCAGGATCGACGCCGCCCGCGAGAAGGCCCAGGCCAAGGGGCTGGAGACGGTGTCGATGGGCATCGGTGATCCCGACCGCGACCCGCCGCTGTGGATCCGCGAGCTGCTGTGTGAAGAAGTGATGCGCAGCGGCAACCACCGCTACCCGAGCTACAAGGGCAACCCCAAGCTGCACGACTCGGCGGCGCGCTACATGGAGCGGCGCTTCGGCGTGCAGGGGCTGGGCCGCCAGCACTTCGTTACCACCATCGGCAGCAAGGAAGGGCTGGCCAACCTGGTCACCGCGGTGATCAACCCCGACGACTGCATCCTGATGCCCGACCCGATGTACCCGGTGTTCGGCACGATGGCACGGCTGGCGGGCGCCGACGTGGTAACGATGCCCGTGCACCCGAGCACGAAGTTCATGCCCGACCCGCGCAGCGAGGTCTGCCAGGACCGCGCCAACCGCGCGCGGGTGATGTACGTCAACTACCCGCACAACCCAACGGGCCAGGTGGCCACGCGCGAGTACCTGAAGTCGCTGGTCGACTTCGCCCGCGAGCGCAACATCATCCTCGTCTCAGACCTGGCCTACAGCGAGGTGTTCTACGGCGAGGAGAACCGGCCAGCCAGCCTGCTGGAGTTCCCCGGCGCGCTGGACTGCACGATCGAGTTCCACAGCTTCTCCAAGAGCTTCAACATGACCGGCTGGCGCTGCGGCTTCGCCGTGGGCAACCCCGAGCTGATCAGCGCGCTGCACACCGTGAAGAGCAACATGGACAGTGGCGTGTTCAACGCCATCCAGCTGGCGATGGCCCGCGCGCTGGACGACCCGCGCTGCGAGCCGTTCCTCGAGGAAAACCGCGCGCACTACCTCAAGCGCCTGGACCGCGTCTGCGGCCTGCTGGGCGACATGGGCGTGAAGATCTACCGTCCGGGCGCGAGCATCTTCGTGTGGTGCGACCTGCCGGCGGGCGAGACCGACAGCTTCGACTGGTGCGGCCGGCTGCTGGACACGACGGGCCTGGTGGTCAGTCCCGGCGCGGCCTACGGGCACTTCGGCGAGGGCTTCTTCCGCGTCAGCCTGTCCACACCCGACGAACTGATCGACAAGGCGCTGGGCAAGCTGGCCACCTTCCTTAAGTCGAATGCCGCCAGCGCTTAGCAACAGCCGCCAGCAAGGAAGCAAGTAGCAGGAAGCAGTGCCGGCAAGGCTGGCCGCTAAGCGCCGATGAGGTGGTTGCGCGAGGCGAAGGCGCCGACGCCGGCCATGAACGCTAGGCCCAGCACAACGGCGAGCACCGACAGCAGGCTGGCCGAGAGCGCCGTGCTGCCGACGCTGAAGTTCACGGTGAAGTCCGCCAGCTCCCACTCCGCCAGCGCCAGCACGTCGCCCGCGCCAGGCAGCAACAGCGCGACGCTGGCGCTCAGCGCCAGGCCCAGGCCGATGCGCTCGCCGGTGGACAGCAGGCGCAGCGCGTACAGCAGGTCGCGCGGGCGCGCCGGCGGGCTGAGCAGCGCCGGCTCGGGCAGCCGGCCGATCGCCGCCAGCACGTTGCGCTTGAACTGCGGCGAGAGCTGTGCGCCGTGCTGCTCCCTGAGCAGCGCCTCGACCTTCTCGCTCTTGCCGCTTAGCACCTGTTTCACTATCCTACGCATCTCTGTACCTTCCCCTTACCTCTCTACCCCGGCTACCGCTGGCATCACTTTCACCCACGCCCGTCACCGGCGGGCTACAACTCATCCAGCACTTCCGCGCTGAGCAGTCCGCTCAGCGCCAGCTTGCCGCGGCGGATGTGCGTGCGCACGGTGTTGAGATTCATTCTCAGCGCCTCGGCGATGTCCTCGTAACTCAGCTCCTCGAAGTAATACAGGCTCAGCGCCACGCGCTGCACCTCGGAGAGCTGGGCCATGGCGCGGGCCAGCTCGCGGCTGCGCAGCGCGTTGGCGGGCGCCAGGCCACGCCGCTCGTCCAGCGGCTGCTGGCCTTCTTCCAGCTGCTGCTCCACGCTGGCAGTGAACGGCCGCTGAGACTGGCGGTGTAAGTGCGCGCGGGCGACGTTGACGGCGATGCGGTACAGCCAGCTCGACAGCTTGGCCTCGCCGCGGAAGCCCGCCAGGCCCTTGTAGGCGTTGATGAATGCCAGCTGCGCCAGGTCCTCGACGTCGCTTCCCGCCACGCCCTGGCCAGCGATAGCGCCGGCGACAAGCGCGCCGTGGCGGTCGATGAGCTGCGCGAACAAGTGGCGCTCGCCGCGCGAGATGCGGCGGCACAGCGTCAGCTCGTCCATCGCCCGCTCCACGTTGCCGGCCATTCCTCCGAGTGTTGTCGCCCTGCACCACATTCTAAGGCACCATTCCTGCCGTCAACCTGTCCCGCCGGCTATTGCGCGCCCGCGTCCGGCTGATACTGATTAGAGTGCGGCAGGCGCAGCGGAGTTTCATCGCCCACCGCGCGATGATTTTTGCCAACAGCAGGCAGAGATGTTACTGCGCCGTCGCGGCAGCGAGTTCGCGCTGCAGTTTCACGCCGCCCCACATGCCGGCCAGGCAGTCCAGCAGCTTGGCGTCGGCCAGGTTGGCCTTGAGCAGCTCATGCTCCGGGCTGTCGAGCACCGCGCCTGCGGCTTCCCCGGTTCCCGCGAGATAGGCATGCACAATGGCGACACTGGCGGCATTCAGCGCCAGCATGGCGCGCTCGGCGCCCGGCGGCAATCCGCGCTGCAGCGCGTCCGCCTGGCGGCTGAGCAGTCCGGGCAGCGGCGCGGGCAGCGCCCAGCGCTGCGCCAGCTCGCCGGCCAGGGCGTGGTTGCCCGCCTGCCAGACCTGCTGCTCGTGATCGACGCGCGCCAGCTCACCCCGCAGGGCGTAGTAGGCTGCATCAGGCTCCGGCTGGCCCAGGCCCAGCACCAGCACGCCAAGGCGCGAGAGCAGGGCCAGCGTGCCGGCGGTGGAAGCATCGGCCAGCTGCGCCGCCTGCGCCCAGGTGTAGGCGAGCACGCTGGTGCCCGCCGACCAGCGCCGCACGTAGGACAGGTGCACGGGCGGGATGGCCACGAACCTGCCGAAGGCGCCCTCCATTTCGTAGGCCACGAGGACTGTCTTGACCAGGTTGAAGCCCAGGTGCACGATCGCCCGCTGCACCGACGTCACCGGCGTGATCAGCCCGAACTTGGCGCTGTTGGCCACGGCCAGCAGCTTGCCCGCCAGCACTGGATCATGCGAGACTTTGTCCGCCAGCGAGCGCGGGTCAAACGCCTCCAGGCTCACGCCACGTCCGGCCACTTCGGCCAGCAGCGGCGGCAGCGCAATCTGCTCCAGCTTGCGGCCCCAGAATGCGCGGACGTCCGGCTGAAGCCCGTCCCACGGCACGGCTTCGATGCGTGTTGCGCCGTTACTCACGATCCACCTGGTTGGCCCGTGTTGGGCAAGTCATTAGATTATAGGGGGAAGATCGGGCCTTGTCTCAATACTTGAACAACGGCACGGCTGCCGGATCGACGACCTTGAACAGCGTCACCGGCTGCTCGCGGCCCTTCACCTGGCGCTCACCCAGCAGCTCGCTGTCGAAGTCGTCGCCCGCGGCGTCCAGCGTCTCGCGCGTCACCAACAGCGCCCAGCCGAACTCCTTGGTCTGGTCCTGCACGCGGCTGGCAACGTTCACCGCGTCGCCGATCAGCGTATAGTCCATGCGCGACTCGCTGCCGAAGTTGCCCATGACCACGGCGCCCAGGTGGATGCCGATGCCCACCTTGAGCTGCGGCAGGCCCGACTCCTTCAGCTTCGGGTTGACCTTCTCATTCAGCGCGTGGATCATCTCCAGCGCCGCCTCGACGGCGTCGCGCGCCGGATTGTCCGTCGGCACGGGCCCGCCGAAGCAGGCCATCAGCCCGTCGCCCAGGTACTTGTCGACGAAGCCGCGGTGGCGGCGGATGACATCCGCCATCTCGCCAAGGTAGCAGTTGATGAAGCTGACGATCTGCTCCGGCTGCAGGCGCTCAGTGATCGTGCTGTAGCCGCGGATGTCGTTGAACATCACCGCCACGGTGCGCTCGATGCCACCCAGCCCGGCCTGCTCGGGGTTGGCGATGATCTGCTCCACCACCTGGTCGCTGACGTAGCGGATGAACGTCGTGCGCAGCTTCTTCTTCGCCGCCTCCTCCACCAGCCCGCCGTAGATCGCGCAGGTGAAGTACGGCAGGGCGAAGCCGGCGCTGGTCATCGTCAACGACAGCTCCTGCGAAAGGTAGAGGAACAGCAGCAGGTTGCCGCCGAGCGCCAGCACGAACACCAGCAGCGCGAGCAGCGCGCTGCGCAGCATCGGGCGGGTGATCGAAACCCACCAGGCGACAAGCGTCAGCAACAGCGCAATGCACAGCACCAGCACCGGATGCACGGCGCCGACGAGACGCGTGCGGTACAGCGTGTCGAAGGCCTGGCTGTTGGTGTCCACGCCGTACATCAGGCCGAACGGCGTCTCGAAGTAGTCGTTGTCGGCCTTGTTGCGGCTGCCGAGGAACACGATCGTCCCGCCGAACAGCTCGCGCAGCCTGTCCGCCTCGGCAGCCGTCAGCTCGCGTTTGGGCTGGCGGTCAAACAGGCCCGGGAACAGCCGCTCGAAGTGGTAGACGAGACCGGGGAAATCATCCGGCGGGCCGAGGTAGTTGATGCGAAAGAACGGCGAGCCGGTACCGGCGGGCGGCTGCGTAACGGCGCGTTTCAGCTCGGCCGCGGCGTCGCGTCCCTCCTGCTGGCAGACCAGCATGAACGCCGCCACCGCCTGCGAGTAGAACTGCTGCTCCTCGCCGCCCTTGCTCAGCGGCAGTTCGAGCTGCGCCAGCTCGGTCACCTTGTAGCTCAGCTTGGGCTGCGTATTGCTCATCCCCAGCGTGGGCTTCGCCTCCATGATCGTCGGAGCCGGCGTGATCAGGCTGCGGCTGGTGATGCCCTTGCCATAGGCGATCTCCTCGATCGCCGCCGCCAGCACCACTTCGCACCCTTTAGCGCGGCAGTAAGTGACCGCGTCGCGCAGCGCGGCGTCCTCCTTGGAGTCCCAGCTGTCCTTCTCGGAAAACAGGATGTCTACAACAACGACGCGTGCACCGGCGTCGGCCAGGCGTCTCAGTGCCAGCGCGGGCAGGTCGCGCGGGAACGGCGGATAGTAGATTTTCGCCTGCGCGAAGGCGCTGATCGTGTTCTCAGTAATGCCGACGACGCGCAGGTTGTCGGCCGGCGGCTGCGGGCCGCGCACCTCATAGCGCAGGCGCAGGCCCAGCAAGTCGAGATCGTTGATCCAGCTGCGCGTGGCCGGCACCAAATAAGCAGCGATGAGCAGTGCCAGCGTGAGCAGGGCGACGAAGAACGACTTGAGCGCCAGCCCTTTCGTCATAGCGCCATTGTAGCCGAGTGGCTAGGGGCGTTTGGAATTGCGGTTGCCGATCGAACTCACCGCCGGCACCACCGTGACATCAACGCTCTCGCCGCTGTCGGCCGGGATCTCGTTGCCTACGGTATCAGTGAGCAACGCGTCCTGGACTTCCACCGTGCTGTCGCCCTCGGCGATGGCCAGGAACGTCAGCTCGAAGATATCGCCCTCGCCAACGAGGCCCGCCGCGTTGTTCGGCACCTGGCCGCTGATAGCGACAAAGCCGCCCGGCTCATCGCCGAAGAACACGACGCTGGCGCCGAACAGGCCCAGCCGGCGCCCGCTTTCAAACTCCAGCACCGACGGGTCGTAAGCGACGCTGATCTCCCACTGCTTCAGCGCTTCGATCTCGCTGATGCTTCCACGGATCACCACGCGATCATCCACGTTCACCTGCGACGGGCCGGAGGCCGTCAGATCGATGACCACCGTCTCCTGCTCCGGCGGGACCTGAATCGTCAGCTCGCGACGCTCGGATGTCAGGCTGCCGCCCAGCCCGGCATGGAAGCCGGGATCGAGCTGGGCAATGCGCTGGAACAGCGCGTCCGCCGGCACCTCGGCGACAACGTACCATTCGAGCGTCAGCAGGCCATCAGCGCCGGTGAGGTCGTCGAACGTGCCAGTCTCGCCAACCACTTCCGACAGATTCACGCGCTCGACGTCGCGCACGTTGCGGCGCAGCAGCTGCCTGCCCTCCGCCTCCAGCACCAGGTTGTAGGTAACATCGATGTCCGTGTCCAGCGGCTCGAACTCGAAGTCCGCGCTGGATACCGCCGGGAAGTCCAGCTGCTCGCCGTCGTCAGGCGCGACAAGCTGGATGAAGTCCCCGGCGCTGTTCGCAAAAGGGTCCAGGCCCAGTGCGGTCTCATCCACGTCCGAGATGCCGTCGTTGTCCGTGTCGATCAGCTTCCAGCGCAGGCCGAGCCGCGGATCACCCGGCTCGATCAGGCCCTGCAGGCTGTCCAGCAGCTCCTGGTTGTCGCCGATCAGCGGCTCGGCGTCGTTGGCCAGCTCGTCCATCCGCTCGTACAGCTCCTCGATCAGCTGTGCAATGGTCTCGACCAGGCCGCCCAGGCCGAAGGTGCCGGCCACTGCCGGATCGGCGTTGGCGATGTCTTCCGAGATGTCGAGGAACCTGGCGTTGTCCGCATCCACCTGCTCGCGCAGGCCGAGGACCTGGGCATAGAGGTAAGTCAGCTGCACGTCCTGGCCGTTGTGCTCCATGCGCCGCCATTCTTCCTCGTAATCGCTCAGCTTGTCCGAGATCATCGCCAGGTCCTGGTGGATCTCCGTCAGGCTGCTCGTGAAGCCGGCCGCGGCGGCCTCGGATGCTTCGAACGGGCCGGTATCCTCCAACTCGGCGAGGAAGGCCGCAGCATCCGCGGCGCTGGGCTGCGGGTCGCCCGGCGGCCGGTTGGCCACCGCCAGTACCATCGTATCGGCAGGCATGAACACCACGCCGAGATCGTTGCCGATCTCCACCGTGCCGTCGTAGCCGTAGAACAGCGTCAGCTCGTTAGCTTCGCCGGGGGGCGTCACGATCGCGCCGTACTTGGTACCGCGCACCACGGCCAGGGCGGTGGGCGTCTTGAGTTCGAATTCGCTGCCCGGCGAGAGCGCGTTGCGGATGTCGACCAGCAAGCTGCCGCCATCGGTTTCCACGCTCGCGCCGCCGCCCAGGTCCAGCTTGTCGACGTAGAGAACGGAGTTCTCCTTGAGGATCACCACGTTATCCTGCGGGAAGACCAGTTGTACCTTGCTGCCTTCCAGCGTGCGCAGTTTCCAGCCCGCGCCGATCACCAGGTCAGTGCTGGCCGGCTGCCACTCGCCGTTCGTGATATCGGGGTGCAACACCTCGACCTGGCCCGCCAGCCTCGCGATGGTGATCATCGGTTCGTCCTGCGCCGCTGCAGGCAGCAGCACGCAGGCGATGATCAGCAGCGCTAGCAGCACAGGCGTGATAGCTTTGATGCCGTGTCGTTTCATCGGCGTCTCCTTGTCGCCGGTCACCCCAACCGGCGCTACAGCTCAAACGATAGTTCGGCAGCGAGCAGCGTCTCCTCGATGCCGTTCTGCCAGTCGTAGTCTCGCCTGGCTGAATCGTAACTGATCGTCAGGTCAGTTTGTGGGTCAATCTCGTATTCCCACGCCGCTCCGACGCGCGTTTCCTCGAAGTCGTTGACCGACATCGGATGCTCCTGGCTCAACGCGCCCACACCGTAATATACCCGCAGTCTGGAGGGGTCGCAATCCAGCACGCCGCTAAAGTCGAGCGTGTTCAGCGTGTAGTCGCGGTCGGTATTGATGTCGTAGCTGTTATCACTGCTCCGCCAGTCCAGGTAAGCGCTGACGTTGTCATGGGTGTAGCCCAGGCCGGCGCTGACTCCGGTGCGTAGGTAGGCGCGCGCGGGATTGGCAAATGCGTAGTCTTTCCTCTCAAATCCGGCGTAAGCATTCCAGCAGTTGTTGGGATATGCATTCACCAGGAACTCGACATTGTGCTCATCGAGGTCGTCCAGCGGCAGCGCCGAGAACTCCTTGCGCCGTTCGGACAGCCGCACGCTGGCGTCCAGCCGGTCGCTCAGGTAGCGCTGGTAGCTCACCGAGCCGCGGTCATCCTTGTAGTCCTCGGCGGCATTGAAGTCGCGCGTATAGTCGATGCTGCGGGCCTCGACATCCAGGGTGCTGCGCTCGTCGGGCTCCCAGGCCACTTCGGCGCTGACGGTGCGCTTGTCGTAGCTGCGCTCCTTGCGGATGTCGTAATGCTTCTGCTCGCGCTCGGCGCCGGCGCTCAGCTGCAGGTCGTCGCGCACCTGCCAGTCCACTTTGCCGCCCAGGCCGAAGCGGTTGTTGCCGCGCGTGCTGCCCAGGCTGTAATGGTAGTCGTCGAGGCGCGTGAAGGCCTGCGCGCTCACGCCGCTGCCGAAGTCGTGCTCCAGGCTGGCGCGCAGGCGGTGCTGGATATAGCTGCGCGGCGAGAAGGTCTCGTATTCCTTGATGTGGTACTTGTAGTTGAGGTCGAGCTCCCAGGCGCCGCACTGCCAGCTGGGCTCGTAGCTCAATTCGAAGATGCCCTCCTGGCGGTCGTTGAGCCGGTCATCGCGGTCGCGATAGAGGCGGAACTCCTCGTTGAGTTCGAGAAGCCCGTTGGTCAGGAACTGGTTGATGGCCTGGTTGCCACCGATGTACAGCGTGCCGCTGTTGACGTAGCTGTGGTCGACCTGGTAGCCCTGGTAGAACTCGAACTCGTTGCCCTGGCTGGTGGTCTGCGTCTCGCTGAGGTTGAACTCCTGGTACTCGTTGTCGGCGTATGTCGCTGTGCCGGTGCCGATTTCCACCTCGCCGGCGATCTCCCAGCCGTGAGCGTCGTACGCGGCTTCATCGTAACCCACGCTGCCCCAGGCCGCGCTGTCCGCGCGCTCCACTCCGCGTGTCGACGGCGTCAGCCATTCGTAGACTTCGTTGATCGCCGAACTCGTATCCGGGGGGCCCGACGTTTCGGCCTGGACTGCCGTGTCACGTACTGTAGCCACCATCGTCTCCGGCTTGTCACGCAGCTCGCTGCCGCTGGGATGTTCCAGCGGCGAGCCGACGTACTGCGGCTGCGGCAGGCGGAACGACAGCCGCTCCAGGCTGAGAATCTCGCGCGCCCGCGAAGTGACATCCGCCGCGCCGGCCTGCGCCGCAGGCGCCAGCTCCGGCATCTCTACCCATGGCATGCTCCCGGTCCGCTCCTGCTTTGGCGTGACCTCGATGGCCACGGACTCGGCGCAGGGCGAAATCGCGGGCATCAACGCCGCTGCCAGCGCCAGCAGCGTTGCCATACTCCCACCTATATATTTGCGCAACCGCATCCCCACGCGCGATTATAGGGGTCGCCGTAATAAATGCAAAATGTCCGCCGCCGATGGCAGCACAAATCGCCACGCGCCAGCCGCTCGCCTCTCAGCGTTTAGCGGCTATTGACACCGCTTAAGGGCGGAAGTTACAATTAGCTGTTGCGCTGCGGACGGAAAGGCGGCTTAAGACTGCGCACCGACCGGCGGTTCACACGAGCCAGCCGGCTGGCGGGGGAAGCCCAACCAAGCCTTAGATGCCCTGAACGTCCGCAAATCCTGCAATGAAAGGAGGTGATCGAGTGGAGATCCAGGCTGGAGAAGTGATACAGGGACGGGTCGCCGAGGTGCGAGACTTCGGTGCATTCGTCTGGCTGGACGACAACAAGAAGGGGCTGATCCACATCAGCGAGATCAGCGACGACTACGTGAAGGACATCCATAACCGTATCAAGCCCAACCAGAAAGTGAAGATCAAAGTGCTGTCGGTGAAGGATGACGGACGTATCGAGCTGTCGCTGAAGCAGGCCGAGGCGCTCGATTACACGCGGCCTCCGAAGCAGGAGCGCGAGCACAGCCACCTGCCCGCCACGGAGTACTTAGGCGAGCCGCCGAACATCAACTTCGGCGACCACGAGGGCGGCGACGAATTCGAGTTCATGCTCAAGCAGTTCAAGCGCCACAGCGAGGAAAACCTGCTGGACAACAAGCGCAACGTCGAGCGCAAGCGCGCCGGCGGTGACAAGAAGAAGATCAAGAAGCGCCGCGGCAGATAGGTTACAGGTTACAGGTCACAGGTTATAGCCCAGGACCTGCAGCCCGAGGCATGAGCAGACCGCGGCGGCGAGCAGCGGAATTTTCTTAAGTCTTGCTGTAACCTGTCACCTGATACCTGTGACCTTCAAAGGCCGGGGTGGCGGAATGGCAGACGCAGGAGACTTAAAATCTCCCGGGGTGACCCGTACCGGTTCGAATCCGGTTCCCGGCACTTTCTGCCGTCCGGCGAGTCTGAAGTAACAGTGGCAGCGGCGATGGATAGTTAAGCCGCCGGCTAGGTATAACTAGATGGCGTATTGGCGCCGGAGAAATGCGATGTCGATATGTATGCGCATGACGATCGCCATTATCCGCCCCCGGGGGGGCTGAGCCGGCGCGCCTGAAATGGTAAGTGCCCAAGCCCCCCGATCATCGGGGGGCTTTTCTATTTCGGCGCCGGTGAACTGAGATCTTGAAATTGACACAGGATACGCAAGCGCTGAGCGATGGAACAGCTGGCGCTGCGGGGTGAGTGCAATGGCCGATGAACGGCAGGGTTTCGCCAAAGTCGATATGAGCTACAACTTCCCGGCGCTGGAAGAGCAGGTGCTGCGCTTCTGGGAAGACGAGCAGGTCTTCAAGCGCTCGCTGGACAAGCCGGCGACGCGCGGCAACTGGGTGTTCTACGAAGGGCCGCCGACGGCCAACGCCCTGCCGCACCCGGGCCACGTGCTGACCCGCGTGATCAAGGACTGCCTGCCGCGCTTCAAGACGATGCAGGGCTACTTCGTGCGCCGCCAGGCGGGCTGGGATACGCATGGCCTGCCGGTGGAGCTGTCCGTGGAGGCCGAGCTGCGCGAGAGCGGCGAGATGCAGGGCAGCGGCCCGCAGGCGATCACCGCCTACGGCCTGGAGAAGTTCAACCAGCGCTGCTTCGAGAGCGTGCGCCGCTATGAGCAGGAGTGGGTGCGGCTGTCCAACCGCATCGCCTTCTGGCTGGACTACGACAACGCCTACTTCACCTTCACCAACAAGTACATCGAGTCGGTATGGTGGCTGCTGAGGCAGATCTACGACCGCGGGCTGATGTACAAGGGCTACAAGATCCAGTGGTACAGCACGCTGGTCGGCACCGGCCTGTCCAGCCACGAGGTGGCGCAGAACTGGCAGACGGTGAAGGACCCCTCGGTGTGGGTACGCGCGCACGTGCCCAAGGGCACGAAGATCGGCACGCACACCGCCAACCAGAACACGTACTTCCTGCTGTGGACCACTACGCCGTGGACGCTGCTCTCCAACGTCGCGCTGTGCGTGCATCCCGACTACGACTACGTCGTCGTGGAGTTCCACAACCAGGCGCTGGACCGCCGCGAGTACCTGGTGCTGGCCGAGGGCCTGCTGAAGGCCAACGGCCTGGAGACCGAGGCCGTGGTGGCGCGCGTCAAGGGCCGCGACTTAGTCGGGAAGCCCTACGAGCGGCTCTTCAACTACGACGTGCCGGATATTGCGCGGGTAGCCACGACGAACATGGTGACAGGCAGAACTAGAGATGTCACTTCTGAAGAGCAGCAGCAATGGGGCAAGGGCTTTAAGTCTGACGCCGAAGATCGGGCTAGCAATGGCTGGAAGGTTATCGCTGACAAGTATGTAACGCTAGAGGACGGCACTGGCATCGTGCACCTGGCGCCGGCCTTCGGCGAGGACGACTACCGCATCGGCATGCGCGAGAACCTGCCCGTGCTCAACGCCATCGACCGCGACGGCCGCGCCGTAGCGCAGGTTGAGATCGCCGCGGGCAAGTGGTTCAAGGAAGTCGACCCCGACGTGATCACCGACCTCAAGCACCGCGGGCTGCTGTTCAAGACGCAGAAATACGAGCACAACTACCCGCACTGCTACCGCACGGACGCGCCGCTGATCAGCTACCCGCTGGACAGCTGGTTCATCAAGGTCACGGCGGTGAAGGACCGCCTGATCGCGCTCAACCAGCAGATCACCTGGCAGCCCGCGCACATCCGCGACGGGCGCTTCGGCGACTGGCTGAACAACGTCGTCGACTGGTCGCTGTCGCGTGACCGCTTCTGGGGCACTCCCCTGCCGGTGTGGACGTGCGACAACCCGGCGTGTGGGCACGAGGAATGCCTCGGCAGCTACGCCGAGTTGCGCGAACGCTGCCCCGAGAAGTTCGCCGCTGTCAGCGACGTCTACGACCAGAGCCAGTTCAACCCGCACCGGCCGTACATCGACGACTTCACCTGGAGCTGCAGCCAGTGCGGCGGCACGGTGCGCCGCGAGCGCTACGTGATCGACCCCTGGTTCGACGCGGGCTCGATGCCGTTCTCGCAGCTGCACTACCCGTTCGAGAACTCCGAGCAAGTGGATGATGCTGCCACAACCAACAGAGGCCAGTTCCCGGCGGACTTCATCAGCGAAGCGGTGGACCAGACGCGCGGCTGGTTCTATACGCTGCACGTCATCGCCACGCTGATCAAGGACAGCCCGAGCTACAAGAGCTGCCTGGTGATGGGTCACATCCTCGACGAGAAGGGCCGCAAGATGAGCAAGCGCCTGGGCAACGTCGTCGATCCCTGGAAGGTGCTCAACGACCACGGCGCCGACGCTTTCCGCTGGTACTTCTACAGCAGCGGCAACCTGTTCACCGGCGCGCGCTTCAGCGAGGCCGGCGTGGTCGAGGCGCTGCAGCGCTTCATCATCCCGCTGTGGAACGTCTACAGCTTTTTTACGATCTACGCCAACATCGACGGCTTCGACCCCAACGCCGAGCGGCTGCCCTGGGAGCGGCTGGCGGAGCTGGACAGGTGGGTGCTGCTCAAGCTCAACCGCACGGTCGAGCGCGTCACCGCGCACCTCGAGGCGCTGGAGATCCCCGAGGCCGCGCAGGAGATCGAGATACTCGTCGATGCGCTGAGCAACTGGTACGTGCGCCGCAGCCGCCGCCGCTTCTGGCAGACCGCACGCGACGATGCCAAGCGCGCCGCCTACCAGACGCTGTACACCGTGCTGACTACGCTGTCCCGCCTGCTGGCGCCGTTCACGCCGTTCATCGCCGAGGAGCTGTACCAGGAGCTGGTGCGGCCGTTTGACGACGGCGCGCCGGTCAGCGTGCACCTCTGCGAATTCCCGCAGGCAGATGCGGCGCTGGCCGATGAGCAGCTGGAGTACGGGATGGACCAGGTGCGGCGCATCGTCACGCTGGGCCACGCGGCGCGCAAGGAAAGCGGGCTGCGCGTGCGCCAGCCGCTCCACCGCATCACGCTGATCGGCCGCGAGGAGGGCCTGCGCGAGGCGCTGGCCGCGCACATCGACGTGGTGCTCGACGAGCTGAACATCAAGGCCGTGGAGTGGGCGGAGGACGAGGAGGAGTTCGTCTCCTACCGCTACAAGGGCAACTACCGCCTGCTCGGGCCGCGCTTCGGCAAGGACGCGCCGGCGATCGCCAAGTGGATCGAAGAGCACCCGCACGAGATGACAGTGCAGCTCGAGGCACACGGCGAAACACCGCTGGAGGCGCTGGCCGAGAGCGAAAACGGCCCCCCCGGCAACGCGCGGTTGAACTGGGCCGATGTGCCGCTGGCGACCGGCGAGGCGCGGGTGCCGGAGGACTGCTTCGAGGTGCACCTGGTAGAAAAGCCCGAGACGATCGCCCAGCGCGACGGGCAGCTGCTGCTGGTGCTCGATACGCACGTCGACGAGGCGCTGAAGCGCGAGGGGCTGGCGCGCGAGGTGGTCAACCGCCTGCAGAACCAGCGCAAGGCGCTCGACCTGGACTACGCGCAGCGCATCGCCGTGCATTACAGCGCGCCCGCGGAGCTGGCCGCCGCCATTGCCGCGCACCGCGACTACATCAGCCGCGAGACGCTGGCCACGGTGCTCGAGCCGATGGAGGTGGGGCAAGCCTCCGCGCTTGCCAGCGCTGGACCGCAAGCAGGGACGCTTGCGCCACCGAATGAGGTCGTGCGCACGGAGATCGAGGACATGCCCTTTGGCTTCACCTTGCAGCTGGTATAGCAGCTTGAAGCCGGAGTGGCAGTTGGACCGCGAGTTGAGACATTTCCGGCCACTACCGGATATTCGTTTCTGCGAATGAGCGGTTGACAATGCCCAACTCCGGCGGGATAATTTCAACGTGGCGCGCGCTCCCGCACGCCTGTGCGCTGAGACAAGCAGCCATCAGGGACGGGAGCAGGCCGCACGGCGGAGCTATAATCTACCCGCCGGAAACCGGGAGGCTGGCACAGGCGCGTCGCCAGCCGGCATCTTCGGGGCGCTTCAGCAATCTGCAGAGGAGTGAAGACTAATGAACGCGAAAAAGGTGACCATTGACGGCAACACCGCGGCAGCGTACGTTGCCCATGCGACCAACGAGGTGTGCGCGATCTACCCCATCACGCCGTCCTCGGTGATGGGCGAGCTGGCCGACGAGTGGTCGGCCAACGGCAGGACCAACATCTGGGGCCAGGTCCCCACGGTGACCGAGCTGCAAAGCGAGGGCGGCGCGTCCGGCGCGATCCACGGCGCGCTGACCGGCGGCAGCCTGGCCTGCACCTTCACCGCCAGCCAGGGCCTGCTGCTGATGATCCCGAACATGTACAAGATCGCCGGCGAGCTGGCGCCCACCGTGTTCCACGTCTCGGCGCGCAGCATCTCCTGCCAGGCGCTGTCGATCTTCGGTGATCACAGCGACGTGATGGCCGTGCGCGAGACGGGCTTCGGCCTGGTCGCCTCCGGCAGCCCGCAGGAGTCGATGGACAACGCGCTGGCCTCCCAGCGCGCCACGCTGAAGGGCCGCGTGCCGCTGCTGCACTTCTTCGACGGCTTCCGCACCAGCCACGAGATTCAGAAGATCGACGAGATCAGCTATGACGTGATGAAGCAGATGATCGACGACAACGATGTCATCGACGTCCGCCTGCGCGCCCTGCGCCCCGAAAACCCGACGATGCGCGGCACGGCGCAGAACCCCGACCTCTACTTCCAGGGCCGCGAGTCGGTGAACCGCTTCTATACAGCGTTCCCCGAGATCATGCAGGAGAGCTACGACAAACTCGCCAAGCTCACCGGCCGCCAGTATCACCTGTTCGACTACTTCGGCGATCCCAAGGCCGAGGACGTGATGATCATCATGGGCTCGGGCGCCGAGGCCGCCGAGGAGACGGTGGACTACCTGAATGCCAAACAGGGCAGGAAGCTGGGCCTGATCAAGGTCCGCCTATACCGGCCGTTCAGCGCCAGGCAGTTCATCGCCGCGCTGCCCAAGAGCGCCAAGCGCATCGTAGTGATGGACCGCACGAAGGCCCCCGGCGCGCACGGCGAGCCGCTGTACCTGGACGTGGTCAGCGTGATCAATGAGGCGGTGCACCAGGGCGAGCTGAAGGCGATGCCGCTGATCATCGGCGGGCGCTACGGCCTGTCGAGCAAGGAATTCACACCGCCGATGGTCGCCGCCTGCTTCAAGCACCTGGCGGGCAAGATCCCGTTCCACGGCTTCACCGTCGGCATCAACGATGACGTGACCAAGCTCTCGCTGGACTTCAGCGAGGACCTGGACAGCGAGGACAAGAGCGTGTACCGCGCCAAGTTCTACGGCATCGGCGCTGACGGCACCGTGGGCGCGAGCAAGAACAACATCGTCGTCGCCGGCGACAACACCGGCAAGTACGTCCAGGGCTTCTTCGTCTACGACTCCAAGAAGGCCGGCGGCGTGACCTGCAGCCACCTGCGCTTCAGCGACGAGCCGATCAAGAGCACCTACCTGATCACCCACTCGGACTTCGTCGCCATCCACGCCGAGAGCTTCCTCGGCAACATCAACATGCTGCGGGGCGTCAAGCCCGGCGCCAAGGTGCTGATCAACACCTACACGCCGGCGGAGCAGCTGTTCGACAAGCTGCCGCGCAAGATGCAGGAGCAGATCATCGAGAAGAAGCTCAAGCTGTACCAGATCAACGCCTACGACATCGTCGACAAGCTGGGCCTGCCGGGCCGCATCAACACGACGATGCAGGGCGCGTTCTTCAAGCTCTCGGGCGTGCTGCCCGACGAGGTGTACACGCAGGCCATCGAGGGCGCGATCAACAAGACGTATAAGCGCAAGGGCAAGGAAGTCGTGGACATCAACGTGCGCGCCTTCCGCGCCGGCATTGAAGACGTGCGCGAGGCACCGGTGCCGGCGAAGATCACCGCCAGCGGCTACCAGAAAAGCAGCATGGCCGTCGCCGATCCCGTGCTGGCGGAGTTCGTGCATGGCGTAATCGAGCCGGTGATGGCCCAGGAGGGCGACCTGGTCAAGGTCAGCCAGATGCCGATCGACGGCGCGTTCCCGACCGACACTACCCGCTTTGAGAAGCGCAGCATCGCTGTGCGCCTGCCCAAGTGGGCGCCCGAGCTGTGCACGCAGTGCGACCTCTGCGCCTTCGTCTGCCCGCACGCGGCGATCCGCGCCAAGGTCACGCCGGCCAGCCAGATCACCGATGAGAAGTACGTCACCATCCCGTTCAAGGACAAGGAAGCCGGCCCCGATGACCGCTTCCGCATCCAGCTCTACCCCGACGACTGTACCGGCTGCGGCGCTTGCTTCACGGCCTGCCTGGGCATCGAGAAGGACGCCAGCAAGCAGCCCACCGGCCGCAAGGCGCTGAACTTCGTGCACAAGAACGAGTGGCTCGAGGAATCGCGCCACACGCTCGACGTGTTCCAGAAGCTGCCGCCCACGGATCCGAAGTTCGTCAAGCTGTCGCCCAAGGGGCTGCAGTTCACCCAGCCGCTGTTTGCCTTCAGCGGCGCCTGCGCCGGCTGCGGCGAGACGCCCTACGTGCGCATGATCAGCCAGCTGTTCGGCACGCGCATGCTGCAGGCCAACGCCACCGGCTGTTCGAGCATCTACGGCGGCACCGCTCCGACGTCGCCTTGCTGCGTTTCCAAAATCAGCGGCTACGGCCCGGCCTGGGCCTCTTCGCTGTTCGAGGACAACGCCGAGTTCGGCTTCGGCATGCGCCTGGCAGTCAACAGCCTGCAGCAGCGCGCCTACGTCGCCAGAGAGCGGCTGATGCTGGGCGGCAGCCTGCCTGCTGAGATCCGCGACCGCCTGGCCCGCCTGGCGCCGCTTGAGAAGCAGTACGAGGACGCGAAGGCGATCCAGAGCAACCAGGACTTGGTACGCGAGATGCTGGGCATGATCAAGACGATGAACGGCAAGGCCAGCGCCGACTTGAAGGAGCTGGAAGCCTACCTGCCGTACTTCGTCAAGAAGTCCGTGTGGATCGTCGGCGGCGACGGCTGGGGCTATGACATCGGCTACGGCGGCCTCGACCACGTGATCGCCCAGACCGAGGACGTAAACCTGCTGGTGCTGGACACCGAGGTCTACAGCAACACCGGCGGCCAGAAGAGCAAGGCCAGCCCGCTGGGCGCGATCACCAAGTTCGCCTCAGCCGGCAAGCGGACGGCAAAGAAGGACATGGGCCTGCAGGCGATGAGCTACATGAGCTGCTACGTCGCCACGCTGGCCTACAGCGCCAACACCGGACAGGCGGTCAAGGCGCTGGTGGAGGGCGAGAGCTATCCCGGCCCGGCGCTGTTCATCTGCTACTGCCCGTGCATCGAGCACGGCATCGACATGGGCAACACGCAGGCGCAGGCCAAGGCGGCGGTGGACAGCGGCTACTGGCCGCTCTACCGCTATGACCCGCGGCGCCTCGACCAGGGGCTCAACCCACTGCAGCTGGACAGCCGCGAACCGAAGATCACCTTCCACGATTACGCGATGGGCCAGAACCGCTTCCGCCGTCTGGAGCGCGAGCACCCCGCCGACTTCGAGCCCGTGATGCGGGACGCCGAGATCGCCGTCAAGCGCCACTGGCTGCTGTACAAGCAGCTCGCCGCGCTGGACTACAGCGAGTTCGCTCGCAAGATGGACGACGTCGCCAAGAGCGCCGCGAACGTGGATTACCGTTCGTAGGCGTAAGGCTGGCGCAGCGAGCCGGAGCATCGGCCCGTGATGCACGATGAATAGCGAGGGGCGGCTGCAAAGCCGCCCCTTTCCTTTGCAGCGTACCACAGCGGCTGCCCTGGCCGTGCGTTGAAGTGTGCACCCCAAGCTTCCACGCGAGTGGTCCGATTGATGTTGAACGAACTATGGGCAATAGTAGGTAGCAACACTTACTTGCATGAACGGAGGACGGACCATGAGACTGAGTCCCGGTCTACATACTAAGGGCTGGATCGGACTGCTGGTGGGCACCGCAATTGCGGTGTTCCTGTTTTCCTGTGGCGGTGGAGGCGGGGGCCTCCTGCCCGACACGAGTGGAGCGGGCAGCAACACTGGGGGCAACACCGGCGGCAACACGGCTGGTAACACGGGGGGCAATACCGGCGGCACTCAATCAGGCAACGGCGGCGGCACCGGCATTGGCAGCGGTGGCAGCACCGGTGGCAGCGGCAGCAACTCGTATTTCGACGCCGCGGGCCGCACCACCTCCTTTGGCATTCCCGCGGGTCTGACGGGCACGATCAGCGTGGGGCAGCAGCTGTTCAGTTCGTCCTGCGCGGGCTGCCACGCCAGCGGCAAGGACGGGCGCAACTTCCCGACCGTGATGTCGGCAATGAATATGTCGATGATGAGCGGTCTCAACATGACACAACAGCAGATGGCCGACATCGTGGCCTACCTGAACCGCAATGTCGTCC
>Ga0315276_10000357_pt1 | contig 38752 bp, 22 predicted proteins | sample YL17G05_0_MG_FD_204542 | JGI IMG/M metagenome (GOLD analysis project Ga0315276, IMG submission 204542) | Sediment microbial communities from Yellowstone Lake, YNP, Wyoming, USA - YL17G05_0 | ecosystem: Environmental > Aquatic > Freshwater > Lake > Sediment | place: USA: Wyoming | collected...
CCCCTGGGGCGCAGCCACCTTAAACCGGATGAAATCACGGACTCTTCCGAAATCACACCCGCCGGCTTGAAAACCAAAGAGGTCGAAGCATTTTTCCCGATCAAAGAAGCCACTGATCCGGATGAAGGGCAGGAAAGCAAACAAAGCAAGACAGACGGCGCTATTGAGAAAGATGTCATCCTGGTAGTGGAAGACAATCCCGATGTCAGGAAATACATACGCGAGCCCCTTGAGCCTTTCTATAAAGTTGTGGAAGCCGGTGACGGCAAAGAGGGCATTGCAAAGGCCAAAGAAATCATCCCGGATTTGATTGTCAGCGACATCATGATGCCCGAGGCGGATGGCTATCAGTTATGCCGGGAATTAAAAAAAGACATTGCCACCAGCCATATCCCCATCATCCTATTGACCGCCAAGGCATCGGAGGAAAGCATTATCCAGGGATTGGAAACCGGGGCCGACGATTATGTCACCAAGCCCTTCAATTCCAGGATATTGTTAAGCCGGATCAAGAATTTGATCGAGCTGCGCCGGCAGATGCAGTTAAAGATACAGCGCCGGAAGATGCTGCTGCCGTCGGAAATCACTGTATCCTCCATGGATGAGAAGTTTCTCAAGGAGTTCCAGGGGATGATCGAGAAGAACATAGCCGATGAGGAGTTCGATGTAGATAAGTTATGTGGGAAGTTGTATATGGGGCGGTCGACTTTATTTAGGAAAGTAAAAGCCTTGACCGGGGAGACACCCAACCAGTTTATCATGTCGTACCGTTTGGAGCGGGGGGCGCAGTTATTGCGGGAGAATTTCGGGAATGTGACCGAGGTTGCTTTTGCGGTTGGGTTTTCCAGTTCCACCTATTTTGCCACGTGCTTTAAAGAAAAATTTGGGGAAGCCCCTTCGTCATATCAAGCAGCAGGAGCAAAATGAAATGAAATGATGAATGATGAATGATGAAGAAAAAACAGGAAGCGAGGAAGCGCGGAAGAGAGGAAGAGCGGGAAAAGATGGAAGTTGAGAAGCCCGTCGACGAACGGCGCAAAGCGCCGTTCGATTTTTAATTAGAGGAACTCTTCCCAAAATAAGGGTTTGATGAATCAAACCCCTACGGGGAATTTCTTACCGGACGCCTGCTTATGACGGGGGGATATTTTTTGCCCGGCATCTTTTCTCCTTTCCTATTTCAATAATTTAATCCAATGTAGGGGTTTGATTTATCAAACCCTAATCCGTGTAGAATGCTATCAATAAATGTTTCCTGGTGAGTTCCTTGGAAGGTGAGAAAAACATGGAAGAGATGAAGAGCAGAAAAAACAATTCGTGTTTATTCGTGTAATTCGTGGGCAGTTTTGTTTTGAATTTTAAAACTTTGTATTTTGAATTTGTTTCGGATTTCTGTGTCGCGATTTCGAATTTCGGATTTTCCTTTCATCATTCATCATTCCATTCACTCTTCCTCTCTTCCTTTATGCCTTTGCGGCTATTTTCAAGGCAAGCACGGTTCTATTAGGACCGGTAATGGTTCAATTGAACTTAATGTCGGTTCTACTGGGACCGGGAGCGCCGCATTTTATACCTTAAAAACCTGGTAATTCTTCATTATGTGCGCCTCGTCCTGTGACTATGAAAACTTTTGCCACCAAGAGACGGCGCACCAAGGCGCCAAGGATTTATCTCTTTTTCTTCGCGGCTAATTTCGAAGAGGCATGGACAAAGATAAAACATAAATTGCCTTTTTTTTAAATCCGTGAAAATCTGTGAAATCAGTGGACTAATGTTTTTCTCATTTTTTATAGTCCCCAAAATACCTTTCCTAAAATACTCTACAGGTGAGAGACTATTTTTAAGGTTTTTGGGATTATTTTTAAGGCGCTCAAATCCCGATTCGACTACAATGGCAAGAGATTAAGATAAAAGATCTAAGGAGTGTAAGAAAATGACAGACTCAGAAGAATTGCAAGTGCCCGGTAAGAATGAAGAATTTAAAGAAGGCTTTCCCGATGACGGGAAATTCAATATCGATGGCGCCTTTGATTCATTGAACTTAAAACTGGATGCTTTAGGCATCCGATTGGAGAACATCGAATCCGAGTTTCAGAGTAAAATTAAATATGATCAACACAAAGAAAAAATAATCGATGATTTACACAGGGAACTCCAGAAATATAAAAACGATTTCATAAAGAGCTTAATAAGCCCGGTAATTATAGATATTATACATACCATCGACGGCATCGCCAAACTTGTAAATGGTCATAAAGCAAATGATGATTCGGAGCTGGACCCCTTAAAGCTTATCAAACAAATGGAAGGAATCGCCGCCGACCTGGAAGAAATCATCTTCCACCAGGGAGTTGAATCGTATAATAGCGATCGACCGGAATTCGATTCGAAGCGGCAGAAAATTATCAATACAGAAACTACCAATGACTCATCAAAAGATAGATACATTTCCAGGAAGGTCCTGAAGGGATATCAGTGGGAAGGTAAGGTTTTGCGCCAGGAAATGGTGAATGTTTACGTATATAAACCGGATTCGAATGAACCGGAATTAATAAAAAGCGAGGAGAAAGAATCATGAGTGAACCATTAACAAAAATCTATGGCATCGATCTGGGGACTACCTATTCATGTATCTCTTATGTAGACGAACATGGGAAACCGGTTATTGTGCCAAATGCTGAAAATGAAAGAATAACACCTTCCGTGGTTTTTTTTGACGGGGACAATGTTATTGTGGGGAATGAAGCCAAAGCCAATGCGGTCTTGTATTCCCACCAAGTTGCGGCGTTTGTTAAACGGGCAATGGGAGACCCCAATTACCTTTTCGAATATAACGGCAAAACCTACAAACCGGAAGAGATTTCCAGTTTTATTTTGCGGAAACTGGTCAAGGATGCGGAACAAAACACGGGTGAAAAAATAACCGATGTTGTGATTACGTGCCCTGCTTATTTTGGAATCAATGAACGTGAAGCCACAAAAAATGCCGGGGATATCGCGGGGTTGAATGTAAGGCAGATTATTAACGAACCCACCGCCGCTGCAATTTCATACGGGATGGCGGAAAATGCCATGAAAAAAGTGGTTTTGGTTTATGACCTGGGTGGGGGAACGTTCGATATTACCATGATTGCTATCAGCCCCGAATCCATCGAAGTGATTTGCACCGGCGGCGACCATAATCTCGGTGGGAAAGACTGGGACGATACGGTAATTCAATACCTGGTATCCCAATTCCAGCAAGAAACCGGCATTAATGAAGATATCCTGGAAGACCCGGATACATGTCAAACGCTTCAACTGGCAGCGGAGAAAACAAAGAAAACACTTTCCTCCCGTGACAAAGTACGGACGCCGATTGTTTTCGGCGCTGAAAAGGCTGGAATTGAGTTAACACGGGAAAAATTCGATGAAATTACCGCATCTCTACTGGAGCGGACAGTTTCGCTGACCCACGATATGCTCACAGAAGCCAAAAAGAAAGGCTATGAATCTTTTGACAAGATTCTCCTGGTAGGAGGTTCATCCCGTATGCCCCAGGTTCCTGAACGGATTAAACGGGAGTTTTCCATTGAACCGAAACTGTTCGACCCGGATGAATCCGTGGCCAAAGGAGCGGCCCTGTTTGGCTGGAAATTATCCATCAATGACGAACTAATCAAACGGGTGGCAGCGATGACGGGAAAAACCGTCCAGGAAGTAAAAGAGACGCCGCAGGAGAAAATCCCTGAAAAAGTAATGGAACAAGCTGCTAAGTCTTTCGCAGATGAAAGCGGGTTGACGTTGGGGGCGGTGAAAAGTTCAAAAATAAAAGTTAAAAATGTATGCAGCAAAAGTTTCGGCGTTGTTGCCATCGATAAGAGCGAGACCGAATGGGTATTTAACCTGGTCTTTAAAAATTCCACTGTTCCCATATATGTTACCGAAGGTTTTGGAACCCATACGGCAAACCAGGAAAATGTGAACATCCGAATCATGGAAAACGAAGTGAGCGAAAAAAAAATTCTTCCCGAAAATGCGAAAGAAATCGGAAACGGCTTGTTGTCGATACCCCCTGGATTACCGGCCGATTCACCCCTCGAAGTCACGTTTAAACTGAATGAAGAAGGACGGCTGGAAGTTACTGCCGTAGAAAAAACCCAAAACCGGAAATTGGATATAACCCTACAGACGAATTCCATCTTGCAAGGTGAAGCGCTTGAAGAAGCCAAAACAAAAAGTCAGAGCCTCTTTGTTGTTTAGGAAGCACGCTGCTATGGGAGTAAGTCTAGGAATCGACATTGAAGGGATTATGAGTTTTTGGAGGTAACGACATGATACGAGAAAATTTTTATATCATTTTAGAATTACCCATTTCTCCCCCGGAGAATGATATTAATAAAATAAATGCAACTATTAGCAAGAAACAGGCGGATTGGTCGATACTTCGTAACCATCCCACCAAAGGTCGCGAGGGCCAGCGCTACCTTGATTTGCTCCCGGAAATGACAGCGGTAATGAAAGACGATATCAAACGACAGGAAGAAGCCCGGCAAGCGAAAATTATTTTAGCACAAAAGGAAAAAGAAAAATTCAAAGACCTTGATGACGCCATACAGCTGCTGTCCGCAAGAAAACAAATAACCGAGGCCGAGCTCAAGAAACTTGCCCAGAAATTTTCTATCCCGGAAGAGGAGGTCAAAAACCGGATAAAGGTCCCTATTGTCAAAAACAAAAGCGAAAAAAAAACCGTTGAAAAACTCGAACCTTCGGTACAAAAAAAGATTTCCGACGCTTTAAAAATTATTGGGAAAAAATCCTTATACGATTTCCTGGAATTATCTCCCACCTCCAGTCTCGGCGTTCTTAATTCCAGGACAAAAGAAAAAGATATCCAACTGAAAAGCGATTCCCATAAAGATGCCAGGCTCACTTCCGGCCAGGAGTTGATAGGACACTGCATGACTGTTTTTAAAACAGGAGAGATGAGGGAAATGTACAACGCCGCGCTGGCTTTCGAGAATCTTGATGAACTGAATAAATTGATTGAGATTGCCGGGTTGGATAACAAAATCGATGTTGAAGAATACGATTCTCTCATGAAGAAAGCCATGGAAATGGGTTTAAAATTCGCTGAGGCGGAAGAGCATATTTTCGATTATTGCATGAAGAAAAGATGGATCGTGCGGGCTCCTACCAGGCCCCTGGCGGCAGATATGAAACAATGCGGCAACTGCGGTTTGCTTAACAACTCCGATTCTAAAAATTGTTCAGGGTGCGGGTATCCGTTAGAAGTAATCTGCCCGAAATGCAAAAAAGAAAATCCCTCTACCAACATCAATTGCGGAAAGTGCGGCTTTTCCATCGGCGATATGCCCAATGCGCTGCCACTGGTTAAAGAAGCCGATGAAGCGCAAGCAGGTGGAGATATAAAAAAAGCCGCCGGCCTGTTTCGTAAAGCATTACTCTTTTGGCCGGACTACCCCAGGGCGCTGTCGGCAATCCGGCAAATTGAAGCCGGGGAAAATGAAATTTCAAACCTGGTCAAGGAACTCCATGAACTGGTAAACGATTCAAAGTACTATAATGCCCGCCAGGTCCTGGCCAAACTTAAACAACAGGACAACGCCTCCCCCCATCTTACCGTCGAAACCACCATAAACGCCAAAATAAATGCCGCCGAATCCTGGCTAAAGAAGGCCCAAACCGCAAGTAATGATAACGACGCCATTGATTATTTAAACCAGGCGCTCCTGGAGTGCCGCGATTACAAGGAAGCCATCGAAAGCATGACCAAATATCCCCCGGAACATCCTCAAAAACTCGAAGCAGTCGCCTCCTCGCACTCGATACTGCTCCGATGGGGCAAATGCAATTCCAGGGGGGCCATCACCTATCGCATCGCCAGGAAATGCCGTTCGCTTCCACTTAACCCCCTGGATGGAGAGAACCTGGGAGAAACCGCCCAGACCTTTTTCAATGACCAAAGCGCACTCCCGGGATTGACCTATTATTACGCGGTCTATTCCAAAAGGGGAGAAATATTCTCCATGTCCGGGGCAAACGCCGGCCCACTGGCGCGAACCGCCGAGGAAGTTGCCAATTTAAAAGGGTATATCGATTACGGGAAGTTATACCTCGAATGGAACTGGCCCACCGGCGCACAAAATGTATTGGTGATGTATAATAATCAATATTTTCCAACCGGGACAGAGGACTATAACTCAGTCAAAAGAATATACAGCCGGGCCGAATACCTCCAAAATTCCGGTTTCATTCTCCGGACGGTGGAACCCAAAGAATACTATTTTACTATCTTTGTGACGGCGGGAGAAGGAGAAAATGCCTATTATTCCAGAGGTAGTCAATACCTGGTAACCAACAGCGGTCATATTGAATTATATTACGAAATCCACCTGGTAAAAAACATCCTGGGGAAAGTAAAAGCCGCCCAACTAAAGTTATTCGGTAAAGAAAATAAATTCAACATCCCCAGGGCTGTCCTGGTGAAAAAAAGTCAAAACTTGCCGCTGCGCAAAACTGACGGCTTCCCAATCCTGGAAATTGGCCCCATGGATATAAGCGCTTCTCCCACCACTATTGATATCCCGGTAAAAGAAATAGGTAAAGGTGGTTTTGCCAAACTCTTTTTCATGGACGATGCCCAACATCAACGATACAGGATTATGTCGCCGCCCAGGGAAAAACTTGAGTTAGGATAAGACAAAAATAAAGGAGAACACATGAACTTTATGAAGAAAAATTACATCTGCCCCTTTTGTTTTAATAAGAGCGACCTTTACCAGGTAAAATTCCGGTGCGGCAATGATTCCAAATGGTGCCCACCGGAACCCGATGCCGTATATTCGACATTCCGGGGGCTGCATTCCCCGAAAACTCTTGCCAGAGTCATCCCCATCCCGGTCCCGGTCACGAACGTGGAAAAACTTCAATCTCTTATAATGCCCAGGGAAGCAGCCTGCCCCCATTGCCATGAAAAAACCTCCATCAGGATATGTCCCAACTGCCATTCGGAATTACCTTATACCATTGGAGATTACAAAGATTTGATTTTCGCCGTTATCGGCGCCAAAGAAGCAGGAAAAAGCCATTACATATCCGTATTGATCGATAAAATTATGAATGAAGTCGGCGAAGGATTCGATTCCAACTTGCAGCCCCTGGATGATGAAACCATTAAACGGTACAGGGAAGATTTCTATAACCCTGTTTTTCGGAGGGGGGAGACCATTATGGCGACACGGTCGGGCCGGGCGGATGCTTCGGTTAAAGTTCCCTTAATCTATACCCTATCGTTTATGGGAAAAGGACTATTTAAAAAGAAAAAAATTAGGGATGTGGCCACCATTGTATTTTTCGACACGGCGGGTGAAGACCTGGATGCTGAAGACACCATGACCACTGAAAATAAATACATTTACAATTCCTCCGGCATTATTCTTTTATTGGATCCCCTCCAGTTGCCCACTGTCCGTTCCCAGTTGCCGCCCGGGACATCGCTGCCTTCAGAAAACACCGAAATCGTAGATATTATTCAGCGCCTCGCCAATTTAATACGTAAAGCACAGAAATTGAAACGGGATCAATTGATCGATATACCCATAGCCCTGACTTTTTCTAAAATCGACGCCATCGATGCCCTGTTGGACCCCTCCAGCAGCTTGAAATTTCCCGGGAAACATTCAGGCTCATTTAATACCGGCGACTTCCTTTCCATTAACAGCGAAATTGAGGCCATGATCCGGGAGTGGAAAGGGGCCAATCTATTACAACAATTGCAACATAATTTTCAACATTATGGCTTTTTTGGAATGACGGCATTGGGCTGCAATCCGCATGGAACCCAGAAAATACCCAGGCTTCGACCTCATCGTGTCGAAGACCCCTTTTTGTGGTTACTGAAACAGCATAAACTTATACCCGTTTCAAATCAGTAGGAGACGTTAAAATGAAAGTACTACAATTGATTTATACATCCTGCAAAAAAGGATTGTCCTCCGGGCCAGGTTTTCAGACCTACTCCATGTCCGAAGGAATTACCGATGAAGAACGTCGGGAAATCGAACGTTATGGGCTTTATGTACCCCCCATCAATCTCCCCACCCAGCCCACCGGGGAAGAAATCCAGACCCTTTTCCCCGTGGCGCTCCGCTTTTTCCGCCTGGAAAGCGGCCGTTTCGGTATCTGTCAATCCAGGTATATCGGCAAGGATTATTCCGGCCGGTATGGAAATTATTTCTGTCATTCATTGATTCTTGAACAGGGATATTTCCCCGTTTACCCCATTCGATTTTATAATTCCCCCGTGTTCAGGAATGGCCTGACAGAAAACGAAATAGAAATAAACGCGACGCCACGGCCCCTGCCACAACTGGATCCCGATGAAATCATGCCACTGGTGACAATTCATTTCGATGAAGTCGTCGAATTTATAAATAATAAAGGAATTGAGCCTGTGAAAGAAATGATTACCGCAGTCATTATGCATGATGATGCCCACCGCGGCCTGATCTTGTGCGACGTCAGGTCCGATATCCCCTACTGGATCGCTGCTCTCCAGATGGCATTCCCCTTGAAGCTGGCCCACCGTTTGACCTTTACCACTTACACCCACGATCCTGCCGGGTTAAACATAATGGTGTCCGGCGTCCCTCGAACCGGCAGCAGGTTTGCCTTTTCAGAAACCCAACGAAAATTTGAAAATTACATCTTCGAGTTGGATAACCCGGGTCCCAGGGTAATGGACCGGGAATATGAATATATAAAAAATGTCGACCTGGGATATACTATTTCCAGGGAAAGCCTGGAAGAGTTTCACCGGTTTATCGATGACTTCGATTTCAATGCCGTAAACAAAGAACTTGATGGAATCGATACACTGTTTCGCATGACGCGGGTAGGTGTAGAAAACTTAACCCCAGGACAAATCACGGCAGCAGTTGAATTTGCCCTCCGGTATGCGTCTCCCCGTGTATTAGGGCAATTGTCCGACAGCATATACCAGATAATGAATAACCTGGTGCATAAAGTCGATTTTAAAGCGGCGGAAATCATTGCCAAATTCTTATTCAAAATAGCCCGGACCAACAACACCGAAAAAAAATATCTTGAAACAGCATACACGTTTTTTTCCCAGGCATTGGACCATTTAATTATCGATACCCCTACCCCCAACCCGGAAGCCACTGAAAAATTCTACAGCGGAATCCGGGAGGAAAATAAAGCCTATGGGAAAGAGTTTGGCAAACGTATGTTGGCATCCGACCGCCTTAAACAAATAACCCAATCCGTTTCCAACAGCCGGGATGCTTCTCGAACCGGGATATATTTCGCTGTCGTAATGGAAACCATCATCACCTTTCCCTATACCTGGAACGATATGACGGCAAGCCACATAGAGTTTGAAGCCTTTATCCGGGATTCCTTTACCGACTTGATTTTATCCGAGGACTATTTAAAAGGAGCATTGAAAGCCGTCGGTAAAGATAAAGATATATTCAGCGAATATATTTCCTTTTGCCTCAATGATTTAATAACCAATGAAGAGAACCGGCAAATACTCTTAAATAACTACAGCGACGTGATGGAAAGCCGGGCAACCGATGCCGCGGAGACGATAAGATTAAACTTAATCCGGCAAGGGCACGGACCCTTTATCTACGAAGAATTCGGAATGCGGCTCCATCGTGCGCCCAATAAAGTGGACTTTTTCTGGAACAATTTTAATACCCTATTTAAAAAAGATAGGACGTTCTTGACAGCGAATTTCAGCCAGGCGGTAAGCGAATACCTGGACCTCCTGGGAGAGAGGGAACGCCGTAAAGAATACGAAAAAATCATAGACTACGAGGAATTTATCACCAATCCCAGGGTACTCCAGCGAGTCGTAGAAGGGTTTGAAAGCGTCTTACACCTATTGCCCGCCGAGGAAAACACGCGTAAGAAGATATTTTCGGTATTGGAAATGAAGAAGAATCGCAAAATAACCACGAAACCCGATGTCTCCCGGTTGATTATGTTGGGAGTAGAATGTGAGAAAGCCAGGCTGGCGTCTGAACCGGTCAAAATTACCGCCCTTGTCAAACCGGGTTCCGCTACTTACAGTCTTGAGGATTTGAATATACAGCAGGTTACAGAGTATTTTGCCTGGTGTTCCCCCAATTTACTCCGGCTGGTGAAATCGGCCAAAGATCATGAAACAGTCTTCCAGTGGTTTGGAACCTCGAAGATAGCTAAAGATTTTGCGCCGGAATATATAGCAGAAATATCAAAAATCATAAGAGAAGACGAACGTTCCGGCATCGATATTTTTTTAAATTTTTTAAAGTTTTATCTCTCCATGCTAGTGAATGATACCCAACATCAAATGGTCATGGAAAAAAATCACGACGTCCTGGTAAAAATTCTTGCCAAACGTTCCAAATCCCAATTGGAGGATATTCGTACAAAATTGGTGAAAAGCAGCCTGACGCAAGAGAAACCGGCTAAAATCGAACTGGAGAAAATTTTTGAGGAGGCCGCTGAAATGAATAAGAAATCTATTTTTGGCCAGGTAAAAAGTTTATTTAGCAAAGAAGAAAAAACAAAATAAACGAAATTAAAATAAAAAATTAGGAGGAAAAATGTCAGATGAACTTGGAGGATGCTTAGGAAGCCTTATTGGAGGGCTAATTATTATTGCAGTGGTTATCGCCGTAATCGTTTATATTATCATACCGTTGTTTGTAATCTCAATGGGGATCGGCGCCCTGTGGGGAGGCGGCAGCGCAGTTTTTAATTATGCCACTGCGTTTCGAAACAATGTCCGTCCCGAAAAATTTTAAAGGAGAAAGACAACATGAACCAACAAAATGTTCAACCAGCCATTAAAAGTTATTTTTTTGAAAAGGGATACAGGGATCTGGGGAATACTATTGCCGATTCCTGGAAATTAAACCTGGAAACCGCAGAAAAGTTCGGCGCCAAATTCTCAAATTATCTTAAGGAAGCCCAATATACTAAATCCAAATATCTATTTGCAGCAGGGGCCGGGTTTGCGGCGCTGGCGGTGGTAGTGTTCGGCACCGCTTTTTTCCTGGCGCTTAGCGCAATACACATCGTCATCCTCGGGCTATTTTTCTCACTGATATATCTTTCGTTTACATTTATCTGGGGAATCGATAAATTATACCGGGTAAAGAATAAAATATTTACCGCATGCCCGGTCTGCCATCACAAATCCGAGTTGCCCGTATATTTATGCTCCAAATGTGGGGCGGCGCATACTAACTTAATTCCCAATAATTACGGCATCATCAAACGCACGTGTAATTGTGGTCAAAAACTGCCCACTTCTTTTTTAAATGGCCGAAGTAAATTAAATGCCAAATGTCCCCATTGCTCTTACGGCATTGAGGTGGGCGAGACCACACCCATTTGCATTCCCATTATCGGTGGTCCTTCAGTAGGTAAAACCTGTTATCTTTTTTCCGCCACCCACGAGTTAATCGAGAGTATCGCCCGGAAAAATTCCTGGGAAACACCTTTCCTAAACCGGCAAAACGAAGATTTATATAACCGGGTTCAGCAGGATTTTAATAAAGGAATTACGCCGGCCAAAACATCTGAGTACACACCAACGGCATTTAACTTTTTTATTAAAAGTAAAAAATGGTCCCCGGCAAAAATCCTATATTTCTATGACGCTGCCGGCGAAGCATTCCACGGAAGCAGTGAACTCTTGAGTCACCGGTTTTACGGATATTTACACGGTTTTCTTATCGTAATCGATCCGTTTTCCATCCCCGACTTGCAGAGAGAATATCAAGATAGCCTGGAAACTCATGGCGCTGAAATAAGGTCCAGTCAAACAATGCTGGAAGATGCTTTCGATACCATGTTGATTAACCTCGAGAAGAATCATAAAATCAAAAGAGAACACCAAGTTACCCAACCCTGTGCGATTGTAATAAATAAAATCGATGCCTTTGATCTTGAAGACCGCATTGGCCACAATGCGGTCAAGCAATATATGGCTCAGCATCCCCAGATAGACGATTTTAAAAAGGCAGAAGATTTATTGATAAAAGAACAATTCAATTCCTGGGGGCTTGGGAATTTCATCCGTAAATTGGATCAAAAGTTTAAAACCCATCGATTCTATACATGCAGCGCCCTGGGTGATATTTCAAAAAACTATAACCGGGAATTTCAACCTTACAGGGTTATCGATCCCCTGGTATGGCTGCTGGGAGAAGCAGATAAACATTTAAAAGTTTAAAGAGAATTTAGAAAAAATTAAAAGGAGGTATAACATGTCTTATCAGTACAAAATGGTGCAAGTTCCGCCGGTCATTCGAATTAAAGCCAAAGAACACCAGGGAGGCGAAGCAGCGGCTTACCTGGAAGAAATTGTAAATCAACAAGCCCAAAGCGGTTGGGAGTTTTACAGGGTGGATTCTATTGGTATACGAATGGAACCGGGGTGCCTGGGAGCACTTCTCGGACAGAAAGCGCAGACATTCGAGTATTATGTCGTTACTTTCCGAAAGGGGAATTAGTTTCCCGGTGCATTTAAGCGTTTGGTTGATAAGGGGCTATCGAAAGATAGCCCCCCGACGCATCCGGGATTCTTGCCGGTTTGCCCCGACGTGTTCGGAATACGCAATGCTGGCAATAGTAAAATATGGATTTATAAAGGGCTGGATTATGACTTTTCAGAGGCTAATCAGATGCCGGCCGCCCCATGGAGGCATGGATTTTCCTTGAATGATCCAGGTCCGAATATAGAAACTCGAAAAAAGAGAGGAGGTCATTATGTTGAAATTTTTTTTTAAGCTGTGCTTTTTATTGCTGGGTCTTATGATATTAAAGGAATTTTTACTCTTTAAGAATAAAAATCCTTCACCCCAATTGCCACCTCTATCTTCTCCATATTTAAAATGGCCTTTAGAAAAAGGGAAGAACGATTCACAAATCAATTCGGGATTTGAAGATGATTGGATAAGTGATTGCGGTTTTGTTCCTAAGAAACATGTGGGAATTGATATCGATGCTAAAGTTGGCGATAATGTCCTGGCCGCAAAAACAGGTAGTGTAATAAAAATATTCCAGGTTGAAACACCCGACGGCAAAGATTGGGGAGATGGTATCGTGATTGGACATGGCGAATATACGACAGTATATATGCACGTCGATCCATTAGTTAAAGAAGGTCAACCGGTTGGAAAAGGACAAATTATAGCAAGGATTTCCAATATTCGAGGTTACCATCTCCATTTCGGCATAAGAAAACTAAAATACGATAAATTTTCAAAAAGAGGTGCTTTACCTTTGAAAAAAACGAATGATAATGATTATTGTAGATATGATCCGATATTTCCCGGCAATTTTATAGACCCCTTTGCATTAAGATATGATTAAACCGGGGGAAGTGGCATTCCTGGCATCCCATGTCAAAGGGGACTATACAATCAACTGAAACACGCCCCAGTAGATGGGATGACTCCATTCCTCCTGCTTCATAATATGCAGTCGGGCATTATAAAAAGCCTTTCCGATTGGGATTCCTTCAAATAAATTTTTATAAAACTCTTTCCAAAACTCGACGGCAGCGGCATCGTTTACGGGCCATCTTGTACCGATAACCGCTTTGGCCCCGGCCGCTTTAAAAGCCCAGGCTAACCCCATAATCCCTTCGCCCAGGATATTTTTCCCCTCATGCGTCGAACAGGTACTCAATACCACTAAATCACACTTACGCAAATCCATCAACATTATATCATAATACCCTACTGCGGCTAAAACCTTATTGCCCTGGTGGTCTTCCCTGGAAAGAACGATACAACTGTTGGAAGGTTCATTATTGTTGACAATTCCATGGGTGGCAATGTGAAGAATTCCAGGAGCGTTAGCGCCGGATAATTGTAAAAAATTGTTCCTGTTAGACCGGGGGCCGAAATAAAAAACAGATGACGCGTTGCTTTTGGTTTCAACGATCCGTTGGATTGCCTCTGCTTCATTTTTCACCCCGGGTAGATCAGGTAGACCAATACCAGGGAAAGAGGAATTGGCAAAAAGAACAACGTTAGTTACGGTTTTGGATTTATAAAGCTCTCCAAGCTCTTGATTCTGACCGGTCAAAAGAACAGTGACTATTTCTTCTCCTACCCACCGGGTCACTCGCCCTACGGTTTCATCTACCGCCAGGGGCAAGGAATCCGGTGGGATAGTATGGTATATACGGCTGGAATGTACCCCAATTATGGGAAAAGATGTGGATTTATCCGCAAAAGGAATTAATGATTCCCTCAATCTTACGCCGGCAGCTATACTATTCATATTATTATAATTTTTAATCAACTCATAAGGCGCTGTTATAAATTCCATATATTTTTCGGGATCATTCCTATTTAGGATATTCTTTGCGGTATACACCTGCCATCCGCAACCCGAATAGACGATACTTATTAAAGGAGGTACGTTCGTTTCCCCAGGCATTTGCGCAACCTCCACATGAATAATTTCAGGGAACCGGAAATCGAGCGGGGTGGTGTTATACGAGAGCCGACATCGGCTGTATATGGGAAACAATAGGGTTTTGAGTTGTTTTTTTTCTTCCGATTTTCCACAGCCTCCTTTTCCCAAGGTTGCCAGGCTGTACCGGGTTAATGCCTCCACCAACCGGTTCACCTCCCGGGCATCCCCGGGGGATAGTTCCTGGGGATATTCAAATAGTTTTACTTCCTTTTGCTGCTTTTGAACCCGATAGGTAGCAAAATATTTTAACCTGGCGGCCCGTTCCAGCCATAGGTTGGATTCTGCGGGGATACATTTAGAAATTTTTACCAGCAGCGCCAGGAGCAAATCGATAATAGGCATTGCAAGGGCGGTTTGATTAAAATTTGTAAGGGGGGTTCTTTCCGTCTCGTCGTCAAAAGTAACTCTTTCGACTAAAGCAGCGACGGTATCGGCTCCCTTTACCAATTCTATGTGGCTCATTTTATAGAGAATCCCGGCCAGTGAGGCTAAATTGGCTAAAAACAACATCGGGGGTAAATCGAAAAGCCGGGCTGCCAGGGGTACAAGTGATTGCCAGGTTATTGACGCACCGCGACTCTGTCGAAGATATATCAAAAAAAAACTTGCCATCAATTGGTTAAGCGATTCCCCACGGGCTACCTGTTCTATTTCAGGCATTTGCTTTAATAGTTCGTTTATATTACCGTCACCCTGTGCATTAATTGTTTGTGCAATTGCTTTTAGGAGCATAAAGAGATTTTCTGGGTCAGTTGTATCGGAAGAGTGAATCGGTGGCTCGGTATCTCCGTTAGGCAGTGTTATTGTAGGATTAGTTATTGCTTTGTTCATTAAACTGATCAGCGCCGCAAAATCCTCCTGGTTTGCATTCCCGGTTGCTGCGGAATCGAATATCCGCTGAAACTTACATTTATCATTTATGTTTAAACTTTCGGGAAAGGCGGCATTGAGTAAACTTCCCCAGTCACCGGTGATATTAAACTTTGTCCATTCTTCTTTGCGTATGGCTTTCTTTATATCCTGAGATGATGAATGGGACTCACTTTTTACTTTTTCAAAGGTTTTCAGGGCTTTTTCGGCTTTCCCTAATACCAGGAGCAGATCTCCTCTTTCGCTTAAAAAAGAACGTCTATCAACTGTTTCCCCCAGGTACCCGGATAAAGAATCGGCAAATCCAGCCCATTTTGCGGCTTCGGAATCCCTACGCAATTCCCTTGCCGCCTTAACAGCCTTAAGAGCAATATCGTGCAAAGCGTTTCTCATGTCGAGCCGGATGCTTTCGGGTTTTGTTTTTAACCAACGTTCAGCATCGATCGTCGCTATCACATCAACCGCAATTTCAGCCATTGTCATACACTCGAAAAAACACCCGGCGGCGCTGGAGTATCCAACAGCCAGGGCGCCCAGTGCGACGGTATAAGCCCTTAAATCATCCTGTTCCTCCGGTGGAGCCTTATCGATGCTGTAGAGGTATAGATAAAAATATACCTGGGATATCCTTAGAGCTTCGCATTTTTGGTTATTGTATAAATCGTCCGGTTTTGGGTAAAGTTTGGCAATTACTCCAACGGGTTCCTTCCACAGATCGGGATCTATCCTAAGCGATTCCATCTTTTTTAAAAGCTGTTGGTAAGCCAAATGAACGGAATGATGGAGCAGTTTCTCATAATCATTGAAATCTTCCCGGAAGTGGTAAGCAGTAAAAATAGCCTGCCCCAATAAATCGATTCTTTTCTCCGGGGAAAGTGTCGATATCTCGGAAGTTTCGGCCAATATACAAGCATCCAGCAGATTGCGATCTTCGATATCGGGTGAAACCATATCGAGAAGGGTCCGGACATCTCCTTTTTCCAGGGCCTTTTCAGCAGCTTCAATGTCTATATTGCTATACCGGGTCATACGTTTTCCTTTATATTAGTCTAAGCTGTTTGTTTAAAAACAACCTTTTCAAGGGGCCGTTAAAATCCGCTCTTGAGCAATACTAGCACTCTTAAAATATGATGTAAATCCTAAAAATTGTGCAGGGACAGCAAACTTCGCTTGTCCTCAAATTATCTTGAACCTGTGAATACTTTATCAGAGAATTTAAGGGATTTTATGGAATCGCGCCCGGCAAACACAAAAATTATAAAACTATTCTTGGAACCTGAAGGCGGTTTTTGCACAAAATTTAGTATTGACTGAATGCCCCGGGAATGGTAATAAATACTTTTATTTCATTTTGCAGACGAAACGTACTAAAATGCCTTGCAAAAAAGGAGAAACCAATGAGTAATAACGATGAGAGCATTGTTTTACCGGATATTGAGAAGTGGACTATGCCGGATGTTTTAAGCCTGGTAGAGGAAATTATTTTAGAGAATCTTCCACTGGAAAGAAAAATCGATTTGTGGGGGCAAGTTCTTTTTTCCATGAACCGTTTGAAACCGGGCGACCCGGTAATACAGGATTGGGGTGCGGATGCTTTTGTTTCAGCCCGGGAATTAGTGACGATTCGACTTGAAGAATTGGACATGGCCCCCGAAATAGTGAAAAACCCGATACTGTCAATCCACCACATTTACGATCCGGGCTCACCATTGTATAAAACCCATAGCCTTGAAGCATTCAGGGTTTCTCAACTATTTTATTATTTCTCCCTTATGAACATGGACAAAGCAAGTAAGGAAGAGATCGATGCGATGATTGTCTATATCATAGGCATCGGTTCGGCGGCAGTTCGCTTTGCAAATAACTCGAGCAGGTTTTATGAATGTATTTCAATGGCTTCCGATATATGTGAATTGTTTAAAAAAGCAGATGTCAACCGGGCGCTTACTTTTTTATCTGAAGAAGATATAAACCCGGAAGGTGTGATGTATTATGTGTGCCATTATGCATCGGAAGCGGCAATGAGCATGAAACGATTTTCAGATGCATTGGAATGGTCCGTTCGAGGAGAGCCGTTTGCCTCTTCTATGCCGAAAGCCTATGATAAAAGCCTTTACTATGCAAATCGAGGGGAAATCCTCATCGAGCTCGGACGGGCGGAGGAGGCCCTGGAATGGTTCGAAAAAGGAACCCACGTCCCGGGTTTAACTTTGCCTGAATTAAATGATGCGAAACGAAACCTGGAAATGGCTCGATACACGATCCGGGGTGATTTCGTTAAGGCAATCGAAGCGGCATTTGCAGGTTTTTTAGAAGAGAAAGATAGAAAATCATTTGCCGATGTTATAAATTCGGCCATGACCGGGAGTAAACGGGAAGAGAATTATTCAAAGCTTTTCGATTTGTTCAAAAAATTGATCAGCGACAGCGCCATGGAGTCTTTCGCGCAGCACACGGCGTTAAATGTACGTTCCAACCTACATGAATTCAGGCAATACTTTATCCTGGGATTTTTACGGGGTGAATTGGGAAATAAAAATTTTTCCTCTATCGAGAGTATTCTCCCTGAAATCCGGCAATTGACGGAAAGCGATTTTTCCACCGGGTTGGATGCAGAAATTTTTCTGCTTCAATATCGAAAACTCAAAGGTGAAATCATTTCATGGGAATCGATATCGCCCCTTTTGTCAAAGATGACAGGGTTAGCGGGCTCGGAAATAGACTATTATCTTTTTTACTTATTCCCGATCCTGGTTGACCAGGGAGCTGAAGGGCTCCGAATGGCTGCGCCCATTATTGCCTCTTTGATTAAAAAAATCGACTTTAATGAGGATGACCGCCGAACCCCCTTTGCACAGATTCAACAAACGGCTATGGGTATGGATAATACCGAAGTGCTTCTTACATTACTCATAGAAATTGCCGGTAGTGTGCCGGGGCAGGCGGAGTGGTGGCTGGAAAATGTTTCCAGGTTAAAATCGTTATCCAGTTATCGCGGGCAACGGATGCAAAAAGAATCGATGCTATTCCGGTACTCGTCTCAATTACCACCAGGTACCGTAAAACGTATTGAAGAATTGTCCACATCGTTAACCCTGGATAGCTTAAAACGAAGAGGAGTGCAAACCCCCAGTGCACAACAAGATGAACTTAAACTCAGGACATTGTTGTATCCTCTTTATAACCGGGATTGGGAAAATAGTGAGAATCAAAACCCCGCCCCTGTTTACCCGGAAATCACTCACATTGAAATGGCAACGTTTCTACCGGCAAAAAAAAATCAGGCGCCTGTGATAAGCGTCCTATATACGAATAAAAGTTGGAATCATTACTTTTCTGAGGAAGAGATCGATGAAGGCAAGGCCCTTATGTACATGGAATTTCTTAACAAAAAAATTCCATTGCCGGAAAGTGTAAACGTCGGATTGAAGTTAAAAGATGCCTTATTACCGATACCCTTCGATTTCGGGGCGCCACGGTTCCTGGGGGTACGCTCTACCGGTATTTATCACAATATCCCCCTGGACTGCTTGCCGTTATCCGAGGAAGAAGGCTCCAATGAAAGAGACCACCGGATTTCCGATTTCCAGGTCGAATTAGTGAATATCTTTCAAGAGATTCTTTCTCGACCACAGCCTGCCGCGGAAGAAACCGGGGAGATGCCACATTGGGTGGGAGAAAGTATGACTTCCGTTCTACTCACCGGGGCCAACAGTGATTTATCCATCCTGGAAAAACAGTTATCTATCGAAAAGATAGATGTTTTTGCCAATTCTTCCTTTAACGGCGGATTTAAACCTCTTCCGGGTGTGATTAACGAGGCGAAAGCGATTGAAGGAATTTTTCAAGATACCGGTATAACTCTGTCAGTTCATCGTGAGACTGAATCCAACCGGGAAAATTTCTTGAAATTATCCGGCAGTCATGCGCCTCAAATATTGCATATTGCCACCCATGGCATTTCCCATAAAAAACATCCTTCCGGCAGTTTTATCATTCTCTCCGATAAGAAACCAGATGGGAACCCTACTTTAGGCGCTGTGGGTTACCATGATATTATGCTCATGGATTTGCGGCAGTGTGATTTGGTCATACTAAGCGCCTGCTCCACCCATGAAGGGGAAGGTATTTTAGGAGAAGGTATTATGGGATTGGCATGGGCCTTTAAAGCAGCAGGGGCTAAAGCGGTTATCGGTACAAGATGGCCGGTATCCGACGAGGCGGCGGTTGAATTCTGGGGAAAATTTTATCGCTATCTATGCTCGAATGTACCCATTGGAAGAGCATTCCATAATGCCAGGTTAAATTTAATCAATCAAAAAAAATTCAATCACCCCTTTTACTGGGGCGTGTTCCAGTTAATTGTATAGAGGAGGATATAATGAATGAAGAAGGTCTTATTGCCGTCATTGTTGGAATAGACGGGTATCGGAATAAACCGAAGCCCTTCATTGCGCAGTGAAAGCTCTTCCGTTTCCTGGTTGGTGAGGAGCCCCCACTTCCGGCAGGCGATGTACCGGGCATACTACACTTTACACTTTACACCTTACACCTTACCCTTTTTTAAACAAGAGACTATTTTTAAGGTTTTTGGGACTGTATCTAATGCGTTCAAATCGCACCTCCAATATAATCCGGGTGTTGTATGGTTAAAAAATTAAAAGCTGACGGAGGCGCGAAATGAGTAACAAAAAAGAAATTTTCAACCAGGTGCAGCAGTATATCTTGACTGTGGCTGACAAAGAATTTGCCGGCCTTTCGGTTTCTACACTGGCTTATTCGTTTAATATCGACCGGTTCAAATTGGGAAGACTGTGCAAGCGTCAAACAGGGATGACCCTGGAGGATTTTTTATTCAAGGAAAAAATGGCCCGCGCGGCCTTCTTGTTGAAGGCCTATGAGGAGATTTCCGTGAAAGAGGTTTCTGAAAAAATAGGCTATTGCACCTGCGATTACTTTATCCGGAAATTCAAGAAATTTTATGGGATGCCGCCCGGCAAATATAAAGATTATAAGGCCCTTCATTCTTCTATAGGGTTATCGGGACAGTAACGGAAAAAAACGAAACCGTTTCTATTGCTTTCAAGTAACGATTTCCCATATAATAGAGTCTAAACATATATAAATGGGATAAGGAGGATTAAGTTAAATGAATCATTATCAAAAGTCATTGTATGAATTTAGTTTCGAGGAATTGGACAGGGAACTGATCGCCCGGGGCGCTCAAAAAATGAAAGAGAGCGGAATCGAATTCGATAAGCTGGACGGGACCCTGGAACAAAAAGAAATGATGGAACGTGTCAAGAATTTGTACCAGTCCGCCCCGCCCTCCAATAGAGAGTTGGATGACTTCTCTGACAACGTGCTGGTCAAACGACTTAAGGAAATGTCCAGGGGACATAAGAAAGACGACACCGACGATAAACACAATAGGGGGATAATCGAGGAAGATGACCGCATGGATTTTTATGAATTGGAGGCAGCGGCGACGGCTAACTCTAAGCCAACAAAAGCAGAAATAAAGCGGTTTTTAAAGGCGTTGGATAATAGAGAGAACTACGAGCAGTTAATCGCTAATTCAAATATCGAAAAGATTAAAAGCATTAAAAAGAATACGGATTCCGTTGCAGTCATTTGTTTCGAAAACGGTTTGATGGTGGATAACGAATTCGCGGCACTGAAAACTAAAAGCTTTAAAGAAATGTTTAACCTATGCGGATGTGAACGCTTCTCCGATCAACCCGTCGCAGTGGGGCAAATGTGCACATGCTTCCTGGTAAAAGAAGATATCATCGCTACCGCGGGTCATTTTTTAAATGAAGGCAAAGTCGAAGACCTCCGCGTCGTGTTCGGTTTTAAAATGGAGAGCCCCTCCACCGCGGCAACAAAAGTACCCAAAGAGAACCTTTATAAGGGCGTGAAACTGATCGGCAAAAGTTATAACCGGATGGACAACGCGCCGGATTGGGCGCTGGTGAAATTGGACCGAAAAGTGAAGGGGCAGGAAATAGTAAAATTGTCCATGGATGCGATTTCCCACGATCAACCAGTCTATACACTCGGTCATCCGTTGGGATTACCCCTGAAATTTGCTACCGGCGCAAGCGTCCAGGATATTGGAAATGAATTCCTTTTTTCGGCGGACCTGGATGTATTTATGGGTAACAGCGGTTCCCCTGTATTCGATATGAATACCCATGAAGTCATCGGGATTGTTGTTCAGGGTTGCAGTAAGGATTTTAGATTAGTGGACGGCTGCTGGGTTTCCATTATTTATCCCGGACCTGGAGAATACACCGAATTATCGAAATGTACCAACGCCTCTGCATTCAGGGAACTGTTAGAAGGTGTTTGAAATGAAGGAGAATAAAATGCCTGTTATTTATAAGGTAATGATTGACCCGGTAGAAAAGGAAAATTCATTCCAGGTTACCTGGCACAATGTCGAAACCAATGCCCGGGATTGTTTCTCACAGGAAGCGGAAATTACTCCCGAAGAAACCCGGAAACTCTGGCAAAAGTCTGAAAATCAAGCGATCATAGGCGAGAAACTTTTCCGTTTCCTGGACGGCGACTCCCGTCACCTGGCGCGGGCGTTAAACGAAGCGAACCGGCAGGGCGAAGTCCTCCAGGTCTATTTATGGACCTGTAAAGAAACCGCGGATTGGCCATTTGAATTACTGGCCGACGGCGGAACATTCCTGCTGCCCGGTAAACTGCACCTGGTACGGTGGGTATCCGATTGGGGAAGTGGGAAACGAATGATACCCCAAAATCGTCAACTGAAATTTTTGTTTATGGCGTGTTCCGCCCTGGAAGTAAAACCGGAATTGGATTATGAAGGGGAAGAGGAAGCGATTTTCCAGGCCACGGAAAAGCTGGCCATCGATATGGAAGTGGAGGACTCCGGCTCCCTGGAAGGTTTGCGGCGTCGATTGGAAGTAGAACAGTATGATGTGGTGCATCTATCCGGTCATGCGGATATCGCCTCCAATGGCTGCCCGTTTTTTATCATGGAAGATGAATTCGGGAATATGCGGGAGGTATTCCCGGGTGAGTTATGGAATGACGCCCTGATCGAAAATCCGCCGCGGTTGTTGTTTTTATCCGGTTGTCGAACCGGGGAGACGCCGGACAGCGATGAAAATACAGATGCGGTATCTTTTGCGCATTTACTGGTAAAGAACCATAATGTACCGGCGGTGTTGGGATGGGGACGACCTGTGAGTGACAGCCAGGCAATCCATGGGGAAAAGGTGCTGTTCCATGAATTAAGCCGCGGGAAATCGATACTTGAGGCGGTGCAGCGGGTGCGCTGTGAATTGCAGGAAAATTTTCCCGGCGTTGAAAAAAAAGCCTGGCCATTACTGCGGCTGTTCAGCGGCGGGGTGGCATTGAATGCCATGGTGGAAAAAGGTCAGCGTTGGCAGCCGAAACCCCGGCAAGTGAAACTTGTTTCCCTGAGAAACAGCCGCGTACAGGTATTGGAAAAAGGGTTTATCGGTCGCCGCCGGCAAATGCAAAGCATTTCCCGTACATTAAAACAGGATTTATATAAAGTGGGGGCGTTGTTGCTGGGAACCGGGGGATTAGGAAAAAGTTGCCTGGCGGGAAAAATTTGTGAGCGGTTCCCCGATCATACGGAGATCATCGTTCATGGGAAGCTCGATGCGATTAACCTGGGGGCGGCATTGAAGGATGCGTTTATCATGTCCCAGGATGAGAAAGGTCAGAAAATTTTAGCGCAGCCCCTGGAGATGAAAGATAAATTAGCCCGGCTTTGCGCCGATAGTTTTAAGGAACAGCGGTATTTAATCTTGTTGGATGGTTTCGATCAAAATATCGAAGGCGCGGAAAAGGGTCGGCCCGGATCATTGAGCCCGGAAGCTGCGGATTTGTTAAAAGTGCTGCTTCATTATTTACCCTTCAACGGGAAAATGACGCAATTGATTATTACCAGTCGTTTTGGGTTTTCCTTAACCGAGCAAAAGAGGGATTTAGTAGCGGAGCGGTTGGAGAAAGTAACGCTTACCGGTTTCCAGGAAACGGAGCAGTTTAAAAAATTACTTCAATTGAAGAATTTATTGAACTATAGAAATGGGGCTTCGGCTTTGGAGTTTATGAAAGAGGGGAAAGGGAATCCGCGGTTAATGGAGGAATTGGACCGAGTGGTGGAGCGGAATGCAACCCTGGAAGAACCGCAATTGTTGGCGGTTATAAAAGAGGAGCGAGAAAAATTCATCCGGGGTAATGTTATCCGGGAGTTGGTTCAGTGGGGCGGTAAGGAGCTGGAAAATCTTTTACGCGGTCTCAGCAGATATAGTCAGCCGGTTTTGTTGCAGGACATAGAGGAAATGGCAGAAAAAGCAGGTATAAAGAATGTACTGGAATTACTGGCGAAAGGGATAAGATTGGGTTTGGTTGAGCATGATCAGGCGCGGCAGAAGTACCAGGTCACGCCGCTATTGCGAGAAGAATTCCATTCCCAATAAAAAGTTTTTCGGGGTCCAGGGGCGGTTTTACTAAAAAAGCCCCTGGCCGCCGGAGGCGTTAGGAATAAAAAATGTCTATTATATATAACGTAACCATTGACCCTACTGATACGGGAAACCGTTTCCGTATTACCTGGCAAAACATGGAAACCAATACTGTCAATTTCTTTGACCAGGAATCGGAAATGACGGAGGAGGAGACGCAGCGATTATGGCAGTGGCCGCAGTGTCAATTGAGTATCGGTCGAAAACTGTTTCGTTTCCTGGATGGCGATTTGCATTACTTCCAACAGGCGCTGAAGCGGGCAAATTATATGGGGTATTAGTTGAAAAGCATAATATTCCGGCCGTGTTGGGTTGGGGACGTTCGGTGAGGGGACAGTTTTCTCGAAAAGAACATTTGTGCCAAATGCCTGAACTCCTGTGGCAATTGACAAAGATTTAGACCGGGAGTAATAGTATAAAATCCGGCTGGTTTTCAGGAACATAACTATACTTTTTGTCTTTATTTCCCTGTCATAGTGCAACTTTATCATTCTCCTCCATCGCCGTAAAGTACAAAAGCGCTCCAAAAAAAGGGAGAAGAATATCTCTCGTTTTGGATTAATTCCAGTTTAGCCTTTCTTAGTGCGTCTTCTATAGTTATCTTTTGTTCCAATATATTCCGGTAAAATCTTACCATTAATTCTTTGGTGCCATTCTCGCTAACATTCCATAAACTTGCCACCACTGCCGGTGTCCCAGCATACATCATGGCACGGGTCAACCCGGTCACCCCTTCGGCCCGCTCCATTTTCCCTTTGCCGGTCTGGCAAGCGGAAAGTACCACTAATTTGGCATTATAATCACAATTCATGATCTCGTTCAAAGTAAGGTAACCATTTTCCTTTGCTTGCGGGATTTGAGACAACACCAGGCTTTGATAATTATCTCCCAAAACCCCGTGACAGGAAAAATGGATGTAATCGAATGCTTTCATGTCCGAACTTTTGGCGTTTTCTTCAGTGGCTTGTTCCCTTAAATGAACAACTGTTTTTTGACCATTTTTATTAAAAAGATCGGCAATAACGTTCACTTCCTCGCCGCTGCCCGGCAAACGATTGAGCAGACCTCCTTCCCGTTCATATTTACCCCGAAGGATTTCTTTGATTTCATTTCCTATTATCGGATCAGGAGTTCCACGTTCAGGGTTTCCTTGTTTAAAATTATCATAATCATACACGGGGTCACCAAAACCGATGAAGGATTTTTTATTGCTTTCCCGGTGGTAATATTTTCGAATCATCGACAGGGTAGTGGCACTCGGGAGATATCTCAGCCGGTATTTTTCCAATAAATAAACCGGATGATCCGGATTGTTGTCATCGATAACAAAAGACTCGAAAGGAACCAAAGACAATTGGCCGTCCGGTACAATAATAATATCATGGGCATCCCCTAATGATTTCTCAAGGGGCTTAAATACCGATTGGTAAAAAATCTTTCCGTATTTTTTCATACCTTCGGTAACATCCTTTATTAAGAGCCTTCTCCTGGAAGCTTCTTTGTTGAAAGTAAGCAAATACCTGTTCACATTTGCATTAATTTCCTTCTCCGTAATATCCAGCGGAACCACCTGGAAACGTTCTCTGGATATCAAAAATACATAAATTTTTTCTTCTGTGACAAAATAATGCAGAAGTAATTCGCCTTCCTTTAAAACATCTTTTTGTAAAGTGGCAACGTCAAGCGGTTCTGGGTATTGAACCAAGGCATATTCAGGGTTTTTCAATCGAAGTTCAGTCATGAGGTCATTGAATTCATTTTCAATTTTTCCATATTGTTCGTTTAATTCTTCTATTTTTTTTTCATCATTTCCGGCGTATTCCGCCATTTGTTTGCCAATGGAGGATAGTTTTAGAATAATAGAATCCCGTTTCTCTTTTAATCCCGGGAGCAATCCTTTATCAACCTTTACCAATCCTTCGGCCATTTGATCGAGGAAAACACGCGCTTTCATTGATTCAGCATATTTAAAGCCTTTGTCATAATAGTTGTTCTTCAACATAAAAGCAACGGTATCGGCATATTGGTCATAAGCATTTTCCATAAGGTTTTTTTTCATCCAGGGAAAAGCGCCAAGATGCCGAAGGTTTTCATATTTCTCAATAGCTTCCTTGAATAATTGTTTAGCTTCATCCTTTTTCTTTAAATCTGCCAAAACCATTGCTTTTCCAAATAAAATAAATGCTAAAAATTTAATATCTCCAGTTTTTTTATGAATGGAGAACGCTTTTTCGAACAATTCTAATGCTTTAGAATTATCGCCCTTCGCGGCATAAATAATTCCCATTGTTTCGTATATAAAGCCTTGATCGAAATGAAAACCGGATTTTTCAGAAAAGGACAATGCTATTTCTAACATCTTAATCGCATTTTCATAATCGCCATTAAGAAAATAGACTTCTCCCTTTTCATCATAGACATCTCTTAATCCTTCATAATTTTTTTCCTTTTCAAATAAAGCCAGAGCCTTGTCAAACATCTCAATAGAGTTTGCTTGTTCGCCGTTTCTTAGATAAATATCCCCTTTCGTCTTATATATTTGAGCTATTCCAATACGATCTCCTCTCTTTTCACAAATGAGTAATGCGTGATCATACATCTCAAGAGCTCTTGAATCCTCTCCGGTAGATATATAAATATTTCCTTTAAGCATATATATATGGCATATTTCTTCGAGATTCTCTGTTCTTTCAAAAAAAGACAATGCCTTATCGAACATTTCAATTGATTTTGCCTTTTCATCGCCAGATGCATAAAACAGTCCCATGTTATTATATACTTTACCTTGCCCGTTGAAATTTCCTAAGTCTCTAAAAATAATTAATGCTTTGTCGAACATTTTAAGCGCATTTATAGTATCGCCTTTCATTCCAAAATAAACAGCCGCCCCCATGTAGGTATCACCTTTAAATTGATAATCTCCTTCTTTGTCATATAAAGACAATATGTCATCGATAATTTTTTCTATTTCACCGAAATTATTTTTGAAAGTATCAATTATCTTTATTAACATTTTTGCATACATGGAAGTCTTAGGATCATTAATTTTTTCTATAACCGGGAGCGCCTTTTCGAAATATTCAATCATTTTTTCATAGTTTCCTATCGATAAAAAATATCTACCCATCATAAAATGAACAGCGGCAATAAACTGTTCATTTTTCTTTTCTTCTGCAATAATCAACGCGATATTGAGCAAATCCTCGTTTTTTTCCTTTACCCCGCTTTCTGAAAATGTTCTGATTAAATAGTTATCCACAGCATCTATATTAATCTTTAAATATTCCCGCAGTCCTATCTCACCTCCGCGCTTATATATCGCCAGGATATTTTCTTTCATCTCTTCATCGGTACTCATTGGAGTCTGCCGTCCAAAACCGATGGCTCCCAAAAGCAAAACCAAAATAAAAGCGAATTGAACCTTTTTATTCTTGAACATTTTAATCCTCCTTTTCAATCGAGTCCATATTCCTTCAATTGTTCCGGGCTTAACGGTTCGCAAGTACCATTTCTCAAGAACTCTTCCAATGGGTATATTTTCCATAAACGCACGGTTCCATCAACCGACCCGGTAAGCACATACCGGCCATCCTGGGAAAAGGCCGCGGAACGAACCGCACCTTCATGCCCTCTAAATACCTGTATTTGATTTCCTTGCAAATCCCATACACAGGCCGTCTTATCCGCCGACCCGGTTAGAATATATTGACCATCCGGGGAAAAGGCAACGGAATGAATTATATTCCCATGACCTTTAAAAATCATTAACTCATTTGCTTTCCAATCCCACAGCCGCGCCATTTTATCAAAGGAACCCGTCAGAACATATTTCCCATCCGGGGAAAATGCCACCGAGGTGACGAAATGGTTATGACCTTTAAAGACCTGCCGTTCTTTTCCCTCTATACTCCACAAATAAACATTGTTATCATAAGAACCGGTAAGAATGTATTGCCCATCCGGCGAAAATACAGCGGCGGTGACCCGGTGTTTATTCCCCTTAAAAACCTGTAACTCCTTTCCGTTCAAATCCCATAGACGAAACGTTTTGTCATACGATGTGGTGAGTATCTTTTGACCATCCGCTGAAAAGACAACGGAAGTTATCTCAGCGCCATGTTTTTTAACGGTCCACAATTCCTTTCCATTCAAGTCCCATAAACGAAGGGTTCCTTCCTTAAGACCGGCGATCGTATATTTATCATCCGGTGAAAAGGCAACCGCGGCAACACCGGGTCCGGTATTGTTGAAACTTTTAAATTGATTGCTTTTCATGTCCCATAAGCGAACGATTCCATCCCTTGAGCCGGTGAGAAGGTGTTGGCCGTCCGAAGTAAAAACTGTCGAGTCCACTTCGCCGCCATGCCCATCAAAAGATTTTAATTCCTTATCCTTTAATTCCCATAACCGTAATGTGTCCCCGGCAGCGGTGAGAACATATCTACCGTCAGGAGAAAAAGCCACGGAAGTGACGGCACTCTCATGCCCCCTGAATACCTGCAATGGATTTCCCTGCCAATCCCATAACCGGGCCGTTTTATCCTCCGAACCGGTAAGGACATATTTTTCATCCGGGGAAAAGGAATGGACACGAACTCGCCCTTCATGTCCGACATAATCCCGGTAATTATTTCCTTTTTCATCCCATAACCGGATAATCCCATCCTCTGACTTTATGGGCGGATATTGACCGGCCGGAAAAGACTCCAAATATGTTTTTTCAAGGTTATGGGCTTTAAAACCGGCTATCTCATTTCCTTGCAAATCCCATGATCGATGGGTTCCATCATGTAAACTAACAATGATATATTGGCTATCACTGGAGAAGCCCACGGATTTCACATCCTCGGTTAGCCGGGCAATAATTTTATAAAAACTATTCTCCCGGTAAATTTTAGAAATAGCCGGCGTGGTTATCTCATTTTTATCCAATTGCCAGGCCTTTTCAACTAAACGTAAAGCAGCTGTGGGGTCTTTTTCCACGTCTAACTGGGCCTGGGAGGCACGATAATTGATATTGATGATTCGCGCCCTATCTGAAGCTTCTTTCCACTGCCAACCGGCAAAAAGACCGGCAATGACGATTAAAATAATCGATACCGTACGAACTGTCTTGAATCTTTTTATTTGCCTTTCCCGCTGAAGTTTTCGCTGCCTGCTTTCTTCCAGTAATTCTTCTTCCAATGGGTCCAATATTCTCATCCCTTTTTTGCCTTGTTCTACAATAAACAAATCGGTTTCATCCAGGTAAATCCCATGTCTTTCTTTTTTAAAATCTTCTATCTTTGCCGATAAAACACGGGCGGCCCGCTGCCCGTGTTTATCCGAATCATTGTATTCCTTGATGACCACCGGCGCCAATGTGTCGTGGGCCAGGCTGCTTTTGTTTTTGCTGTGCGGGGTATCCGTCAACAAGTACAATTGTTTTAACTGTTTCACCAGGTCATCCATCAATTCCAGTTGGTGCGGATACCTTTGTTGTATTTCTTCGATATCTCTGCCGCAGGCAGCGCCCAACGATGTGGTGTGAAATTTCAATAAATCCAATGCCAACCCGGAAGTAATCACTTCGGATTTCCAGTCTCCCAGTTTATCCATCTGCTGCTTAAAGAAATCCGTCATCAGCAGGCCCTCTTTCTTCAACGCCCGGTAACACTCTATCGTAAATTCATGACCGGGAGAGAATTCATTTTTTTTCGAGTTATCCCACATCTTGGTCAATAGGATTTGCAGGGTGGGGGCAACCGGGGAAGCCCCGTCTGCTAAAAGATCATCCGCTATAATAATGGGCAATGGCTCTTCTATTTTTAGGTTGTATCTCGCCGCCAACCTCTGGGTATGGGTTAAGCCGGTAACCACCTCAACGATGTCTTGCCGGGTTAAGGGTTCTAAGAAAATTGATGTCCGGTCCAACTCGTTTAGCCCTAATTGTTTATCAAATTCCGGGTGATATTCTTTTCGATAGCTCAATATGAGTTTGAAGCCGGGGGAAACCGTTGGGTTCCCGAATACCGGTTTCAATGCTTCCAGGAAATCCTTAAATTCATTTTGATGGTTTTTATTGGGATGGGTAAAGACGGCTTCCACCTGGTCCAATATGATTACCAGGGGTTTGCCGGAGATTTGCCCCCGGCGGGTCAGAACCTTTTTGAAAAAAGGTTCCGACACCTCCAAAAACTTTTCATTAAACGTTCCCAATAAACCTTTTTCCCGGTCCCCGCGGATATATAAAACGGTATGGGATTCCTCCAGTCTTGGCAATAGACCGGCTTCCAGGAGTGAGGACTTTCCTACCCCGGATTGGCCATACAGTAAAATGATGTGTGGGGAATTTTTATCCGCGATGCGGTTATATAATGCCCGGATATAATAGGAACGCCCGAAAAATAGTTCAGCGTGTTTTCTTTCATAGCGACTTAGAAAAAGAAACGGTGTGTCCGGTAAGGGATGATTGGCCGGTAAAGGGGGCAATCCAAAAAGAGGGTCTTTGGCCGCATCGGGTAAATTCCATTCCTTTACTCTTTCAGCGCCTTCTTTGAAAAAGATATCCCATGGGAACCGGTCTATTTGTTTTTCTTGTTTTTCCCAATGATACATATTAATAAAATTGGATGCTCCCTTGCGGGTTTTGATATCATCTTCCGCTTCGCGCCATGCCCGTTCCAGGGAGTGGCCGTTGGCAATACCATGGTAAAAACGTATGGCCAGCATGGTGGCCACCTGGTCCGCGATTTCCTGGGAAGTCCCGATTACGGCAGGTATCCCTGCTTGCTTCAACTCCAGGGCGTGTTGTTCGGTGGAACAGGCATTTAAAAATATTAATTTTAAGCCTTTTTGCCGGGATAAGAAAGAAACCAATCCTTCTTTAAAGGCAAATGAACGGGCCCCGGTAATGGATTCCAGCAGTAGTTTATAACCATCGGCATGTCCGCCGTAGTGAAAGATGGCGATCCGGTCTTTGTAGGATTCATCCTGGAAAATATCCAGTATATCATCGATAGTTGCGTTTGACCGCTCTATCACGTCACATAATCCTGCCTGTTTTGCTTTTTCCAGGGCATTTCGGATACCGCGCTGCTCTTCCGGTAGATTTCGCAGGTACCTTGCGCTATTGACCCGGTCATTGGCAAAGGCCAGGAATACCAGTGGTTTTTGTTCTAATGAATGATTGTTTTTTCCCATTTTCCCCCTGGATTTACAAGTATAATTTAACAACAACTTTACCATAATCTTGTATGGATTTTGCCCTGGTTTCTTGTAAACCGTTTTCCAGGAGTTCTTTTTTTGCGGTTTCGGTATCGTCCAGTCTTTCCAGTTCCGCCCAATCCGCGCACGCCACAATAAACAGGCAGCGTGTATTCCCGGCCATACCTTTAGCTTTGCCGTCGGACCGGGGTTCCGGGTTATCCTTTACCTTATAATCGTTTTGTGGGTGCAGGCTGTAGTCGATGGTTTTATCCAGTGATTTGAGTTCTTGACCGTCGAAATAAAAAGCGGCCCACCACAGCTTAAGGTTCGAAGAAAACGAGATTGGCGAATGAATGGTAACGACGATGGGTAAAAATTCGTTAAATAAGGAGTCTTCCAGGAATTCCCGTTCCGGTTGTTTCTCTTTTACATAGAGGATTCCTTTATAATGCGAAAAAATCATATCCAGGGCTGTTTTATACCGGCCAAAGGCTTTGTAGACCAGGGAGCGAATCACGATTTGTTTTTCTTCGGGGAAGGCGTTGAAGCTGTTGGAAGCCGTATCCAATATTTCTTTCATTTCATTTTCTTTATCGGGGGAGAGGGTTTTATCTTCGATTTTTACCACGGCGACGCCCTGGTTGATTTCGTTATAGAAATTCAAGCTGTCTTCCTGTGTTCCTTTGGTAGTGCCGGCGGATTCTTCGCCTTCTTCGTCGAAAATTTTCTCAATTCCTTTCCATTGGGAAGGTCCGGCAAAAAAGGAGAGGCGGTTTTTGGTCGGGGGTTTTTCCAGCGCTTCTATTGCTGAATAAAAGGGACCGGCAAAGGTTTTTTTGTCCCCGGTGGGGAACATGATTTCGATCTCGGCTCCAGGGTACACCATGACGGCATCGCCTTTTTGAAGGTCGGTGGGTAATTGTTGATTCTCTAACCGGGAGACTTTGGCATTTTGTTTTATTTTGACGGTTCCTTTGAAAGAGATGATTTTATATCCTGGGTTTGCAAGAAGACCGGTAGAAAACGCCAGGATAAAAACCAGGGAAATCTTCAGTGGAATCATACGTTTTTTAATGGTTTGGGGAAGTGGTCCCCTTTTTAAATGGGTCATTATAGTCCTCCTTTTTTAGCCACAGAGAGAACAGAGCGGACGGTGCACGAGGAAAATTCTGTGTCCCCTGTGCCAAAAATTTTTTATTATCCTTCATAAGATGAGATTATATTGAATCGGTGACTTTAAAACAATAAAAATAATCCCAAAATCCTTTAAAATAGTCTTCATTTTTTTTAAAAAGATAAAAGTATGATGTCATTTTTCTTTTTGGTAAAGTCAAACAATGCAGGCTGCTGAAAACCGTATTTCCGAATATCACTACTTTTTAGTACTTTCCTGCACAGGATTGGAACGCGCTCAACACCATATTTAAGCCATTCGGAAAGTGTAATCGATTTATCTTTAGGTTCGAAATCTGCATCCCCGGTCTCTATGCCATCGTGGACCAGGGCATAGGTTAATAATCCGTGGCGAATCTGACTGCTTTCTTGTGCGACTTTGTCTGCCTGGCTGGCGGCCAATATCTTCATCCCTTTATTATATGCCAATTGCCCAAGCCCCCTGCTTCCCATTGGCCCAGGTTTAAAACCTTCTTTTTCTACGGTTGCTGCTGAATGGCAGGCATCCACTACCATAACCATCTCACCCGCATCAACATCACGCAGCCATAATGAAAGCTCATCGCTGGATATGCAGCGGTTTAAAAAATTCTTCAGCGGGGTATATCTGTCAGAATTTTGACCGATGTCATAAGGAAAAAAGTAAAAGTTTCCTCGCTTATCGGTATCCCCATGACTGGAAAAGGAAATAAATACAAGGTCCTCCGGGTTAGCTTCTCGAATCCTTTCGGCATTGGGAATCATTTTTAATACTTCATGGTCTACCTTTTTCCCTGCCAGAAGGTCAAGTACAGCTTTAAAATTCTTTTTGGTGGCCCGATTCTCAGTGAGAACTCTTTGGCCGTTCTCTATTTTGCAATCTGAAATCAAAGAAATGGCGACAATCTCCTTAAACTCCCCGCTGTTTTGAAGTGTATCCACCAGGGTAGTGCAGATTAGACCAGCATCATTAGCTGCATAGTGTAAGTCCCAGTCAGGATTTTCATAGGCATTTACTCCGACGGAAATAATATATGCATTTCCTTTAACAGATGCAAAGGCACCAGGGATTTTAAAAGTCTTGCGGTCCGTTTTACTTTTCACCCGATCCACATTAAAGGCATAAGCTGAAAATTCAATTTCTGTCAGATCCCGCTTCCTGGGGATTTTTATATTGTCGAAAGTAATAGTTTTTTTACCATCTTTTGAATCGATTTTAATTTCCTCACTTGATGCGGGGTAATATCCGACAAGTTGTCTATCTCTAAACAGCATCAAATCAGAAATGCCGGTTTCCATAATGGTTTTTTTATTGCCCTGGCCAAATTCTCCTTTTGCTTTTCCTACTTTCACATTTACAGAGACCCGTGCAGGATTATTGGTATCGGCTTTAATTTCCATAATTTTAACTTCCGGTTGAACTCGATTTAACTGTGCTAGAGATTTAATAGGAGGGAATTTCTCTCCGGCCAAAATTCTTGGCAGTAGTTTGGGTTCAAAATAATCTTTCATGAAAATTTCAAGAGAAAGAGGGCGCATAGGGTCATCCGGCATGACCCAGTGAATACCATCCATTTCTTCCAGATCATAGGTGTCAAAACGGCCAGCGCTATCCACCACCGCCCATTTCTTATCCATTAAAGGATAGAGCGAACACAACTGCGCTCCTGTGGGGATATCAATCAACAAAACTCTGCCATTAGAAAACCCAGCCCAAAAACGGTTTCGCTCTCTTTCTACTTCAAAACAGGTTAGATTTTTTATCAAACTAATCTCTGCGTGAAAATGGACAGGGGGTTCATTTTTTGATAATTCCACTACCTCTAATGTCCCATCTTCAAGGGCTGCTAGCAATTGGTTTCCTTCGCTGGAAAAAATTGTACGATTTATCTTCGCATGATCAGCAAACGATAGTGACTTGATTTCCTTCCCTGTATCTAACTGCCATATTTTGATATTTCCCGACGTATCACTCGAAGAAAGAATTTTACTGTCCGGTGAGAATGCCAAATTCACGATTTCAGAGGTATGACCCTGGAGAGTAGTCTCATACAAGCCAGGGTTTTCCAACAGGGTAAGTACAGCACTGTCACTTTGACTTTTAAGCTCTAAAATCTTAGAAAAAAAACTTTCTAGGTTCGTCACCTTAATCTGTTTCTCATCAGAATAGACAAATTTCAGATCATCGGGAGACCAGGTAGTAGTGGTACTGGACTGGTTCGCAATCATTTGAACGCCAGAACTCATAACTGAATAGAATGAATTGAGTTTGAAATAACCATCAAACGTCTCTTCCAGTCCATTGATTATTTTTTGATCATTGTATTTTGCTGATTTCAAGATATTATAAAGTAACCTCAGAGCTTCAAGGTTTTCACCATTTTTCCATAAATCTCTTACTTTTTCTAATTTGGTCAAATCATCTAAAATGGCATCCAGTCCCAAAATAATCTTGAAAGTTTCGTAATCCATATTATTTAATTCCATTCTTAATTTGCTATTATAAAAGTTAATAATTACCCGATTGTAAGCATTGTCTTGTTTATAAGAAAGGAAATAATCCGGGGTATCCTGATATGTTTCATACGAATTTGGTACTTTTTTCGAGAAACCAATCTGTGCCCCTTTTTTTATATCCCAGTTAGAAAACCATCCCTTTTTGTTTAAATCCAACTTAAGCAAGCTTCCACTATTGTTTAACGCAAACATTTCACTTGCATCAAAAATTTGTTGACCGGAATCGTCAATAGTCCCTTTAATATTCAGTTCCTCTTTTAATGGGTCGAAATCGATAAAATCCACCGGGATTCCGTACCCTTTAAATTCCTGCACTATCTCCCCGGAATTAATATCTACCAGTACCATTGTTCCGTTTAAGAAACTTCCGATAAACGCTTCATTATTGGGTAAGAAAGAAAGAGGGATCAACCTATCCGAATATTTTTTAATTTCTCGGAGCGTTTTGCCACTGGGAATTTCAAAGAGTTTTAAAACTTCATCTCGGTCCAGGGTCAACGCCCATTTAAAATCCGTAGAAAAAATCCCTTTAATGGCGGAAGAATCCGTGAATTCCCCTAAAATTTTTTCTGAAAAGGTCTCTTGAACTCTTATTTCGCCTGAAAACCCAAAAGTTATTATTTGTTTCCCTTCGTTCAAAAAAGCCGATCCCAGGTCACCTTTGGCGTCTCCCTGATACTCACGAACCACTTGCCCGGTTGAAACATCCAGAAGCCTGGTAATACCATTCATTTGACTGGAAAGGGTATATTTTCCATCGGGTGAAAAACAAAGTGTCGTTACAGGACGAAATTCTCCCATAGTTTTTTGCCAGGTCGACATCACCGATGCAATATTATCCTGAAAATCATTGTTATTTTCGTAAAAAGTCCGTATTGCTTTGCCGTTATTTACATCCCATAAAGTAATCTTTCCATCCAATGAACCAGACATGATATGATTTCCATCTTTTGAAAAGGCAATTGAAAAAATGCTGAGATTTTCTCCAAAGGATTTTATTTTTTGCCCACTGGACACATCCCATAAGGTCATTCCAGCCATCATATGCCCGGATAGTAAATACTTATCATCGGGAGAGAGCTTAACCGAGGTTGTCGGAAAACTACTGGAGAAAGTTCTGATTTCCTTGCCACTAGCAATGTCCCATAATATAACCACCGGATCAAAAATACTTCCTGATACCATATATCGTCCACACTTTGAAATATCCACACTCAAAATAGTCTGGGGATGACCCAACTGCACCACCAGTTCCGGGTTTAATGGGATATTCCCGTAAACGTGGGCGGCATTTAACCCGCATCGACCCCAAATAATTCCAATAGCAGATAGTAGTACCAAATAAATTGAATATCTTTTCATGGTGTTTCCTTCCTTTACTTAGAAATTAATTTTACCGATTGAATAATTTGAGAAATATCTTTCATATCTCTCTCAGTACCTGCCGTCGCTATCACAAATGTAATAACGGGTTTTGTATGTGATGGATCATCTAGTGGATCAAATATTAGGATGGTTCCTCCCACGATTCCTTCTGGTCTTTTCAAAATAGCAATACTCGTGTATATCCTGAAAGCGTTAATAATACTTGATTTTGGTTCACTCCACGTTCCTATTCCAAAGAAATTTTTATGTCGCGCTATCTCAGCCTCTATGAAAAGCAAGTGATGCATGGATTTTGCGATAATAATTCTCATTGAATTATATTTGTTTTGAAATCCTATTGCTTGCCCACTTTGAATTTCATAGAAAGTATAATCATCAGGCATCCAAAAAGAAAAATTATTAAATTCAAGATATTTCGCCATCAAGGGACTGACGATTGACAAAAAAAACACAAACACCATAAATCTTATTATTGTAGTGATTTTCATAATACCTCCTGCTTCCAATTCGGGATAAGCTAACACCGCTGACGATGCTCATCCGTTTCAAAATTTTTTTAACCGGTTTTTTTTAAAGCCGAACCGATTGTTATATAAAAATCATTTTTTTTACCCACCGGGCCTGTACTTCCGATTAAACCCAGCTTAGATTTATTTATATCACAGCAGATAAGCCTTGTAAACCCTAAAAATTGTGCAAATCGCCGGGAAAGCTCAATATTAAATGAAAACTGGATTTAGAGTAATCGATTTTTTGTGGGCATTAAATGGGATTTTGCTTGTACAGAAATCTTTTCCGCCGGATTCACCTCTTGCACAAATTTGAGAAGAAAAAAAACCGCCGCCAAAAAATTAAAACCACGGACTCTCACGGATGACACGGTGGTTATGCAAGATCGCACGACGTCCGTGCATGATAACACGGGGTCTGCGTATGATCGCACAAAAGCTATGCTTGATCGCACGACAACCGTGCATGATAACAAAGAGCTCGTGCATGATTGCACAGGGACTTTGCAAAGTTGCACGACCTCTGTGTCAGATCGCACAGCACTTGTGCAAGATCGCACAACGCCCGTGCAAGATGACACGGGGTCTTAGCAAGATCGCACGGCGTCTGTGCCAGATAACACGGGGTCTTAGCAAGATTGCACGGCGTCTGTGCCAGATGACACGGGGTCTTAGTGAGATCGCACGGCGTCTGTGCCAGATAACACGGGGTCTTAGCAAGATCGCACGGCGTCTGTGCAAGATAACGCGAGGTCTTAGCAAGATCGCACGGCGTCTGTGCCAGATGACACGAGGTCTTAACAAGATCGCGCGGCCTCTGTGCCAAATGCCACAACTGTTGAGGCAAATGACAAAACTCCCGGGGAATTTGCCAAAGACTACTATGAAAATAGCCGCTAAGAACGCGAAGGACCGCGAAGAAAAAAACTTGGCGCCTTGGTTGCCTTGGTGGCAAAAGTTTTCATAGTCTCAGGGCGACGGCGAGCCGTCATGATTGTCTGTCCCGGAGGTCTTTTTGAATTCCAAAAGAAACTTAAACGCCGGGATTACTTTTATTTCGATGCCGTCATCCAGGATTATTTCTTCTTCATCATCCGTAATGATCATGCCTTTTGACAATTTAAACCGTTTACAGGCGGTCGTCAATCCTTTAATTTCCCTGCGGCGGGTTTCGGGTTCTTTAAGGGACAAGCACACCTGGACCGCCGACCAAATGGCATCTTGCCCGGCCAACAAAAAATCGCACTCAACAGTGTCCCGGTAAAAAAAAACTTCCTTTCCTTGCTTCAACAATTCAATCCCTATGGAATTCTCTAATAATTTCCCTTTATCCCCGGAAAAATGAAAAGTTACCGCATTCAGCAACCCGTTATCGATGCAATAAATTTTTTTTTCAGCAAATTCCTGTTTTATGACGGACTCGTTATACTTTAACAGGATAACCATCAAGTAAATGGCTTCCACGGAATCCATGAATTCATAGAGCAAATTCTTTCCTATTTTAATCCCCTGGGATTTGAGTTCATTATAAATCTTGTTCACTGAGATATCTTTGGTAATAGAATTCAAAAGGCGTTTTAAAAAATATTTCAGGACATGAATTTGCTTGATTTCATACCGTTCCACCAGGTCCCGAAAAATCATGGTATTATAATATTCCTGGAGAATTTTATCATAGAGGCTTTCATCCATTGTGACCAATTCGGGGAATCCACCGTACCTGAGAAAACGGTGAAAGCTGCTCCGTATCAAAGCCCGCCCCGCTGAGGAAACATATTCACCTTCAATGTGGTGAAATTCAAGATACTCGCTAAAACTAAGGGGAAATAATTCATAGGACAACGCACGCCCGCGCAGCGATGTGGATATTTCTTTACCGAGCAATTTCGCATTTGACCCGGTAATATAAATGTTTTTACCGACAGATTCATAGATGCGCCTTATAAATTTATCCCAACCGTCGATGTTCTGGATTTCATCAAAAAAGAAATGAACCTCTTGCAGGTTCACACCGGGGTAAAGTTCCCGGTAAGCCTGGAGAATAAGGTCCAGTTCTTCCCTACTGAAATCCAACCG
>Ga0315276_10000360_pt1 | contig 38574 bp, 34 predicted proteins | sample YL17G05_0_MG_FD_204542 | JGI IMG/M metagenome (GOLD analysis project Ga0315276, IMG submission 204542) | Sediment microbial communities from Yellowstone Lake, YNP, Wyoming, USA - YL17G05_0 | ecosystem: Environmental > Aquatic > Freshwater > Lake > Sediment | place: USA: Wyoming | collected...
ACCATCCTCTCTAATCGATACCCGCGTCATTTATTGCGGCGATAACCTTGACCAGTTGAAAAAATTCCCCGATGGATGCGTTGACCTTATCTATATCGACCCGCCTTTTAACTCGAATCGCAATTATGAGGTCTTCTGGGGCGAGACAAAGGAAAAACGCTCATTCGAAGACCGCCACGCCTCCACACAGGCCTACATCGACTTTATGCGTCCCCGCTGCGTCGAACTTCATCGCGTCTTAAAGAAAACCGGCTCATTCTACTACCATTGCGACTGGCACGCCTCCCACTATGTCAAAATGATGCTCGACCAGATTTTCGGACAGAATAATTTTCAAAACGAGATTGCGTGGAAGCGTAGTAGTGCCCACAGCGATACTAAGCAGGGCATGTCACAATATGGGCGTATCTATGATTCCATTTTCTTCTATACCAAAAGCGATCAATGGACTTGGAACCCACATTATCAAGCTTACGATGAAAATTACCTGTCCGGTAATTATCGAAACACTGATCCAGATGGCCGCCGATGGAAGTCAACCGATTTGACCGCAGCTAAACCCGGTGGCGACACCAACTATGAATGGAAAGGTAGACGGCCAAGCAAGGGGCGATATTGGGCTTACTCAAAAGCAAACATGGAAAAATTCGATTCCGAAGGCCGTCTTTATTATACAAGTTCCGGTCTGCCGCGATTAAAGCAGTATTTGGATGAAATGCCTGGGGTCGCATTGCAAAATATGTGGATTGATATTCCACCCATTGCTTCGCAGTCGGCAGAACGTCTTGGCTACCCGACCCAAAAGCCGCTTGCTTTGCTTGACCGCATAATCAAAGCAAGCTCAAATGAAAATGATATTGTCCTTGATGCATTTTGTGGTTGTGGCACTGCTCTTGTTGCTGCTGAAAATCTCGGCAGACAATGGATTGGTATTGATGTTTCGCCGACTGCCTGCCGGGTAATGGCAAAGCGTCTTCGTGATGTTTGTCATATCAAAGAGGATGAAAAGCTCTGGCACATCGGTCGAGGGTTTATCGTCCGTGACCTGCCGCGGAGCGAAAAGCAGCTTAGGGAAATCCCGCCCTTTGAATTTGAAAACTGGGCAGTTATTGCACTTGGCGGCGTTCCGAACATTGCTAAAGTCGGTGACATGGGCATCGACGGGCGTATCTATCCGGTCTCGGCTATGCCGAAAAAGGACAAGGGAGAGCTTGGCTTTATGGATGTTTGGTATCCCATTCAGGTCAAGCAGAAAGACAAAGTTGGCAGACCGGACATTGATTCTTTCGAGGCGGCAATGACACGCGAAGACAGAACAAAGGGGTTCTTTGTTGCCTTCGACTACTCATCCGATGCTATGAGTGAGATACAGGCCTTTTTCAAGAAGTCCGGCAAGAGCATAATCGCCCTCACCGTCAAAGACATCCTCGATGAACAAATCGCCTACAAACTGGCATAGATTTTGCAAATTGTGTTTTATATTACTATGTTTGCTCAGCAAGGAGTGAATTATGTGGACACACGCTATTGTTAAAGGTTCGACAGAAAGATACCCTGGTATTTGTGGGGATAGTACCAAAACAGATTACACTTGCTATGTCTGTTATTCATCAATCAAGGGTAACGAAAAACTAATTAAGGAATATTTTCTGTACTACTGTGGCTTTGATTTCGATAAACTTGAGTTGATAGGACGCCCTCCATTAGATGATTACAACTGTCTTTGTGCAATAATAACGTATTACTTTAGAGATAAAGGATTAAAATTTAAATATGATTCTCATGAATACTGTCTACATGACCAGTTCCCAGATAGAAAGCCAGAGAAAGAGTCAAATGAATATAAAGTATGGGTGGACGTTATAAAAACTAAGGAAATTACTACGCCTAAAAGTGTTGCTTGGATGCTTTATGGAACCGTTAAAGAAGGCAAAATAAGTGTAGAAGATGCTAAAAATTTAGTTAGAGACAAATACCCTGAGCATTTATATGCTTGGGGTGAAATAATGAGAGAGTTCAGAAAATACGGTGGCGCTCATACTGAAAAGTATCTTCGAAAAATTTAATTATGGACAATCACCTGTTAAATCAGGGCTATTAGGGCTGTTGGAAAAAATATTTGCGCAGCGTCTCGATTTTACAATAACAAAATTTTCCATGTAATCTGCGTAGCCCCCGCGTCTTGCTGCCATTAGGCAGCAGCGGGGGTGTAAATCCGTGGTTAATTTTATTTGTATCTTTTACTCCCTTTTGCGCCCAAAAAAATCCGTGTTAATCCGTGTTCATCCGTGGTTAATTTTTTTGTGCTTTTTCGTGGCCAAAAATCTCTGTGTCCCTCTGCCTGCCCGCCATAGCTTCAGCGACGGCGGAAGCGAAGACGGAAGCCCCTTAGGGCGAAGGATGGAAGACGGATTGATTTTTAAATTTCTTCCGTTGCTCTAAGACTGTATAATCAAAGCTGTTATGACCCGTGCCGTTTACAGAATTATCGACGCCAATTTCAATCGTGCCCGCGAAGCGATGCGCGTAATAGAGGAATTCTGCCGATTCGCCCTCAACTCCGCACCCCTAACCGCCCGCACAAAACAACTCCGCCATGAGCTTTCCGCTATCTTAGGCAAACTCGACGCAGGCCAACTTATCGCCTCAAGAGATACCCTCAGCGACGTCGGCGTTGGCACAACCGTCTCGAACCAACTCCATCGCAGCGATTTAAGGGATTGTTTCACCGCTGGCTGCAAACGCCTTACCGAATCGCTGCGGGCGCTCGCTGAAACGACTCAGACAATAAATCCGGAATTAGCGCGGACAATCGAAAATATTAGATTCTCTGCCTATACGCTCGAAAAGGATATCGCCCTTTTTGCCGACACCGCCGAGAAATTCAACTCCGTCAGATTATACGTAATAATCACCAGCAACCTGTCAACCGAGGTTGTTTCTTTAACTCGCTGCTGCCTTGCAGGCGGGGCGGACTGTATTCAACTGCGGGCCAAAGGTATCGACGACGATAAACTTTTCGCACTTGCCTCTGAATTCGTAAGGCTCTGCAAAGACGCAGGCGTATTGAGCATAATAAACGACCGTGTCGATATCGCAGTAGCAGCCGGCGCCGCCGGCGTACACCTCGGCCAAAATGATTTACCCATTGACCAGGCCCGCAAGCTGCAGCTTACGCCTTTAATCATCGGCAGGAGCACACATTCCATCTCGCAGTTGCGAACTGCGTGCTTAGAGATGCCCACGTATGTAAGTTTAGGCCCTGTCTTTTCTACCGGCACAAAACCCACCGCCGCGCCGGTCGGACTCGATTATGTCAAACAGGGTATTGAAACGCTTAGCGACACCGGCGTCGGCCACGTCGCCATCGGCGGCATAACGCTCGACAATATCGAGAGTGTTTTAAAAGCTGGCGCAAAGACCATCGCCGTCTGCTCGGCTGTAACCGAAGCCGCCGACCCGACCGCCATCTGCAAGGCATTAAAACAAAAAATCACCGCTTAACAACCACCTTTTTTAAACCATTTATAGCCATATCTGCCACTTGACCGGTTTTTGAGGATGTAAAAATATTGAAAAATATCAAGATTTTACTTGCAAAAGACGAATAATAGTTTAACATTATTCAATAGATGTTTAACTTTATTGATAAAAAGAAAGGCGGGCAGGCAAATGTTAAGGCGGATTGCAGGTGTAACAGGTATTAGTCTTTGGGCAGGGCTAATCGTATTTGCAGTTGTAAGTAGAGTCACGGGAAATAACGTCGAGCCAGCGAAAGAAGCTGTGCAGGAACAAGGTGTTGAGTCCGCTTCTATCGAAACTTTGGCAAAGGATTTGGTGAACGCTCTGGCAAGCGGTAATTACAAAAAGGCGACAGAAAATTTCAACGAGACTATGAGAAGTGCGCTGCCGGCGGAAAAACTGCAGCAGGTCTGGAATTCCTTAATCGCTCAATCGGGACCCTTTGTCGGACAACTCGGAACCCGGAAGGAGAAGATACTGCAATACGACGTGATTTTCGTAACCTGCAAATTTGAGAAAGCGGTTCTTGACACTAAGGTTGTGTTTGACAGCAACAAGCAGGTAGCAGGCTTATTTTTCGTTCCCAGCCAGGAGCCTGCTAAATAATAACCTAACGGATTAAAGGAAATTAGGATTATGAAAGTATTGCCGACAACGTGTCCATCGTGCAGCAGCCAGTTGAGCGTAAAAAGTCTTGTTTGCCAGCGGTGCCAAACAGAGATACAGGGCCAATATGAGTTGCCCCTGTTATCGAAACTGTCTCTTCGCGACCAGGACTTTATCATTGAATTCATCAAGGCAAGCGGCTCGCTGAAAGAAATGGCCCGCCTGATGGGACTAAGCTATCCCACAGTCCGCAATCGGCTTGATGAAATTATCGAACACGTCGAACCCGCTGAAAAATCCAGAAAAGACGGTAAGGAGAAAAAAGTATGACTGAAACTACAGCAAATATCAAAGCAGCAAACAGTAATCGTCTGCTCCAATGGCTGTTTAATCCTTTCAAATTCATCGCCGGCTTCAAGGCCCTGCTATTGGGTTTGGCAGTTATACTAATAAGCGGATTCGTCGGCTCGTTCAGCAACACGCATTTCGACGGCGTGCTTGATGTTCATACAGGCTTAGAGGCTCCGATGTGGTTTTTCCTGGCTGAAGGCGTAATCAACTGGATATGTATGGTGGTTCCGCTGTTTTTCCTCGGTTTGATCGTATCGCGGTCCTCTTTGCGGATAATAGACGTCCTTGGAACACAGGCGCTGGCACGCTGGCCTTACCTGATTAGCGCAGTGGTAATGCTTCCCGATGCCAATCGAAGAGTTACGGGGTATCTAATGTCCACGCTCACACAAAATGCCCCGGCGGCGTCAATTGCCCCGATAGATATATCTATATTCGTCTTTGCGATGATTGTAGTTCTTCTTATGGTAATCTGGATGGTCGCATTGATGTATCAGGCTTATGCGGTATCCTGCAACATAAAAGGCGCAGTGGCCATCGCAACCTTCATTGTCAGCTTAATAGGAGCCGAGATACTGTCCAAAATTGCCATACTACTGATGCTATAGTCCCTCGAAATCTGTAAAATCAGCAAAATTCAGGGCTAATGGAAGCCTTTGGCCTCGGCGGGCCTTTCTGTAATTATCCACGAAAGACCGATTTTCTATATGGGCGATGTTAACTTGGGCAATTTTGGTAAAATTGTTAATCTATTGTTAGGAACTCCATCTCGCCTTCAGCAACATCCTCTCTGAGCCGATATAACTCCTTTATTATTAGATAGTTAAAAGACGCGATTTTCTGCTGCAACTACGCTTATAAGCTGATGGCAAAAGCGTATTGTTTTCGTTCTGGGCTAATGGGATTTCTTCAAGGCACGGAATTTGGGTTATCAACAGGTTATCCACAAGGCTAAGGCTTTTGCAATAGCGGTTTATCTGGCTATTTTCACGGCAATATGTTGCAGAAAAAAGACTTTCGAACCGCATAAGTCTTTGTAAATGAATCATATAAGTTCCTGCAAATAAAAATCGTAAAAAAATAGCGGCTGAATGAAGTGTTTGATAGTATTGGCTTTATTGTTTGATAACGAGAACCGAAATAAAAGTGAGGACTGAGTGGTCAGAAAAATAGCAGATATTTTGAAAGAGAAAAGGCAAACCCGCTCTTTCGAGTTTTTCCCGCCCAAAACCGAAAAGGGGAAAATAAAGCTTTTCGAAACGGCTGGTGCCTTAGCGGAACTGAAACCCGATTGGTTTTCGGTAACTTACGGTGCCGCCGGCGGAACGCAGGCTACGACGATGGAAATCGCCGACGAGATACAGAAACGCTTCAACATCCCCGTAATGCACCATTTCAACTGCGTTGGGCACAGCAAGGATGAATTAAAGGCCATCCTGACAGAGATGGGCAAAAGGAATATTCGTAATATCCTTGCCCTTCGCGGAGATGCGCCCGAAGGCGAAAAGGACTGGAAGCCGGCTCCGAACGGTCTCGAGCATAGTTATCAGCTGGTTGAACTGATTCGCGGCTCAGGCATCGACTTTAGTATCGGCGTGGCGGGCTTCCCGGAAGGGCACATTAACTGCCCGGACAAGGAAACCGATTCGAAATATTTGAAAATTAAGATAGACTCCGGCGGCGAATTTGTAATTACCCAGCTTTTCTTCGACAACAAGGATTATTTCGGATACGTAGACCGGATAAGAAAAACCGGAGTGGCCGTACCTATTATACCGGGGATTTTACCAATTACGGATTATCAGGCCTTACTGAGATTCTGCAATATCTGCGGCGCGACTATCCCGCAAAAGGTCCACGATATTTTCAAACCATTAGACGGCGACGCGGAAGGCACTCACAAAGCCGGCGTAGAGTTTACTGTTCGACAGTGCAGCGAATTGCTTCGAGGCGGCGCGCCGGGGCTGCATTTTTATACCTTAAATAAACTTGACCCCCTAAGGGAGATTTTAAGTAAAATAAAGTGATGAGCGAAATCCAAACTTATAAGGTGACATGATGAAAAACCCGCTGATTTCCATTGGTGAGGCAGTCCATGCCTCGATACCCAAAACTGCTGCGATGATGAAGTTGCTTGCCGGCCTCGGCCCCGATGCTTATTCGAAGCCGTCCGAACCTCTTGACTATATCAAGGCCCTGATTGAATCGCAGGCCGCCGACGGCGCCGATTATATCGCTGTCAATCTCGACGCCTTCGGCGAAAGAGACCCGCAAGTCACCGTTGATATGATGTTGGAATACGTCGTAATGGTTCGCAAATGGGCCAATGGCGTGCCGATTTGCATCGACAGCAGCAACGACGACGTTCTGGTTGCTGGCCTGAAGCGGTGGTATAACACGGACGAAAAGGTGAGGCAGCCGCTTGTAAACTCCGTCAAGACTTATACGATGGATAAAATTCTGCCGCTGAAAAAACGTTTCGACTTCGCCTTCGTTGGTCTTTTAGTCGGCGAGGCAACGTCCATCGGCCCGGGCGGTTCGCTCTCGGTCGAACAGTTGTATTCTATGGCCAGGCGGATTTTCGAAAAAGCTATTGAATATGGTTTTACGCCAAGCGAAATATTCTTCGACTCAACCGTGTTCCCGCTGGCGATAGATATGCCGATGGGGCCGAATGTCCCGGGCTATACCTATCGTGCGTTCGAGACAATAAAGAAAATCAAAACCGATGCGAAGATGAAGGGCGTGCATTGTTCGCTCGGTATAAGCAATTGTGCCCGTGACCTGCCGGCTCGAAAAGTCGGCCTCTGCAGGGCCTACGCGGCAAAGGCGATGGAGTACGGTCTTGATGCCGCCATTGTTAATGTCGCGCATCATTACGGTTCCGTAGAGCCGACCCCTGATTTATTGGAACTGGTCAACGCCTACGCGAAGATGGACGGCTCCGCAGAAAAAATGAACAAGGCAATGGCGCTAATGGGCAAGTTCTGTAGGGACAACAGAAAGCCCGTGACATAAAAAATACAACGGCGGGATTCGTGCAAAAAACTTGTAAAAAAAAGTTGCACAGTTTTTTGACGCTTTGTAGAATAGATTTTAGCAGGACTGCGGTCTTAATCGCTTTTCCTCCTCTCTCCCTCCGCGACCCGGTCCTGTTTTTTTATGCGCCGAAGAAGCTTTATTTTGTTCTTGCCTTTGCAAACAGCCTTTGTTAAAGAAGAGATAGTTTTGTTGGGCCAGGTGTAATTTAATAGAAAGGAATCCGCTATGGCAGAAATAAATGAAACTCCGCAGCCGACAGAAGTAAACAAAGATGCACGGACGTTTGCGATGTTGGCGCATCTTTTGGCCATCTTCACCCTCTTTGTGGGGCCGCTGGTCATTTGGCTGGTGAAAAAAGACGAGCACCCATTTGTTGATGAGCAGGGCAAAGAAGCCCTAAATTTTCAGATTACGATTGCGATTGCATACATTGCCGCGAGCCTGTTGTCTTTTTTGTGTATTGGCTTTCTGCTGTTTCCCGCGGTCGGGGTTGTTAATTTAATCTTTTGCATTATGGCCTGTGTCGCGGCAAACAAAGGTGATCACTATCGGTATCCGGTTAGTCTAAGGCTCATCAAGTAAAAAATTTGGAACTCGACCGGGCTGGTCAGGATAAGTTTCAGTAAGTTTTGCAATCTGCCGAAACCCCTTCTCTTGCAAAACCGCCCATTCTTAGCTATTATAGCTTAAATGGCAGCGAAATCACATAAGAGCAGGGGCAATTTCGCCCCCGAGACGGTCAACAAAAAGGCCTATCGGAATTTCGAGCTTATAGACAAGTTCGAGGCGGGGATGTTGCTTGTGGGTACGGAGGTAAAATCGCTTCGCTCGGCACAAGCCAACCTTGACGGCTCATACGCCCGTATTATAGACGACCAGTGCTGGCTCGTCGGCGCCACCATAACCCAGTATCCGCAGGCTGGTCCAGACAATAATCATGAGCCGACCAGAAAAAGAAAACTGCTGCTGCACAAGGCCCAGATTCTCAAGATAAAAACAAAGCTCGAGCAGCGGGGCTTCACGCTTGTGCCCCTTCGGATTTATTTCAGCGGCAGGGGCATAGCAAAAATAGAACTTGCCCTGGCAAAGGGCAAAAGGCAATACGACAAACGCAAAAAAATCACCGAACGGCAGCAAAAAAGAGATGTCGATAGAAGCATTAAGAATTTTCGACATAAAGATAAATAAAGGTCGAGACAAAAGAGACGAGGGATAAAATTATGGCTAAAGAAGAAAAAGACGGGAAGAAGATTATAATCGACGAAGACTGGAAGCATCAGGCCCAAAAAGAGAAAGAAAAGCTTGCTGAACAGGAAAAAACCGAAAAGGAAAAACCACAGCAGAAGTCCGGCCGCGGGCCTTTGCCGAAAGGCGATTTCGCCGCGCTGATAAGCACGCTTGTCACGCAGGCGTTGTTTGCGTTAGGCCTGCTGCAGGTCGAGGGACAGCAGGAGAAAGAACCGGATTTGGCCCTGGCCAAGTACAGTATAGATATGCTCGAAACCATCCAGGAAAAAACCAAAGGCAACCTGACCGACGAGGAAAGCAAGGTCCTTGAGAATACTCTCAGTCAGGTCCGTATGGCTTATGTAAAATTGGCCGGGTGAGACTTTTTATGAAACGAACCGACTATGTCCATGGATACTCGGTGCGCGAGGCCAAGAGACTGGCAGACCAGGCAAGCACTTTGGCCGAGCTGCTTCATGGGGACATAGTATATCCCCCCGGAAGCAAGGTGCTCGAAGCCGGCTGCGGTATCGGCGCTAAAACAGTAACTCTGGCAGCGAATAGCCCGGCGGCAAAGTTCCTGAGTATAGACATCTCGGCGGAGTCGCTCGAGAAGGCACGTCAACAAATTGAAAAAAGGGGCCTGACAAACGTGGAGTTTCAGCAGGCCGATGTTTTTAATCTTCCCTTTGCCCAGGAGAGCTTCGACCATATATTTGTTTGTTTTCTTCTCGAACATTTGAAATCGCCCGCTGAGGCGCTAACAGAGCTGAAAAAAGTATTGCGCACCGGAGGGACGCTGACGGCAATCGAAGGCGACCACGGCTCGGCTTATTTTCATCCCGACAGCGAATACGCAAGGCGAGCAATCCAGTGCTTAATCGACCTTCAGGCAGGGACGGGGGGCAATTCCTTAATCGGGCGGCAGTTATACCCTCTGCTTACAGGTTGCGGTTTCAGGAGCGTTCGAGTAACGCCGAAAGCTGTTTATGCCGATTCAAGCAGGCCGGAAATGGTCGAGGGCTTTACCAAAAACACCTTTACCGCGATGGTTGAAGGGGTCAGGGAACAAGCTCTCAGCGCAGGAATGATTGATGAAAAAAGCTGGGAGAAGGGCATAGCTGATTTGTACCGAACATCAGAATTTGACGGCGTGTTTAACTACACGTTCTTTAAGGCAGTAGGAGTAAAATAGCTTGTCGAATATACTCGAAAAAATAATAGAAGACAAAAGAGCCGAGGTTGAACTTCGCCGGTCGCAGAAAACCATCGAGCAGCTCGAAGCGGAGACAGCTTCTATGCCTAAGTGCCGCAATTTCTACAAAGCCGTCACCAAACACAACGGCAGGGGGCTGAACGTTATCGCGGAGGTCAAAAAGGCGTCACCATCGGCAGGCGTTATCCGGAAGGATTTCGACGCCGTGGCGATTGCGCAGACCTACCAGAAATGCGGTGCTGATGCAATAAGCGTCCTCACCGACGAAAAATACTTTCAGGGCAAACTCGAATACATAAAGCAAATCAAGGACGCGGTGGATTTGCCGATTTTGCGCAAGGATTTTATCGTCGATAAATGGCAGGTGTATGAGTCACGCGCCGCCGGCGCCGATGCGATACTGCTGATAGCCGAGGCGTTAAAGCCGGGCCAACTGATGGATTTAATGATAAAGGCCTCGGAACTGACACTGACGGTTTTGCTGGAAGTGCACAGCGCCGATACGCTGATGGCTGTTCGCAGCCTTATAGGTTTTCCAAAAAAAGGCTACAGCGTTCTCGGTATAAACAATCGAAATCTCGCCACGATGAAGGTGGATTTGGCGACGACCAGCCGATTGGCCGGGCTTGTCGATAGTAATAATAAAAATGAACTCGTAGCCGAAAGCGGGATAAAGACACGCTCCGATGTCGAAAAGCTGAAATCCGTCGGCATAAGCGCGGTTCTAATCGGCCAGACACTGTGCGAAAGTCCTAACATCGAAGACAAATTCCGCGAGCTTTTCGACTAATGCGGCCAAATTAATAAACATCCAGCAACGGACAGAGTAAAATGACTGAAAACGAGAAATCTCAGAACAAAAAAAAATACTGCGGCGAGGTCGCCTACATTTATGCTTACGACCTTGCCTATGATATGAAACGCCGGCCTGTCGAATACATCCTCTCTCAGCCCGCGAAGGATTACTTCATTGAGCCGAGTAAACGCAGCCCCAGACAAATGTTCTTCCATCGGCCGCAGGTCGTTGAATTCCCCGACCGGACAAAGCAACTGCCTGATGGCCAGATGGTTTCAGTCAAACGAACTGTCAAGCTCTTTAATATCGGCGCAATCAGCATCGCGGTTCGCGTGCCGTTTTGTGTCAGCAGTCTGGACGAGCTTGTCGCCTACCACGACCTGAAATTCGCGGACGGAACCCTCGAACGGGACATACACGACATGGCCGAAGCGGTCAGACACGACCTCGAACCTCATTGCATCCGCCCCGTTCCAGCAATTACCCAGGCCGAGGCATACACCGTTTTCTGTTTTACTGCCCTTCCGCAAATAAGCGGTGATAAAAGTCTTTCAGCCGAGCAGTGGCTCAAGGCCAACCGCCAACATGTTGCTGCGCTATTGACCGAGGAAGAAGAGGCCGCGAATCTCTCCGAGCAGGAAATGGCTGAATCCACCCAGCTCTACCTAAGCTACTACAATAGCGACCTGGTGGTCGTCGACTGGGGCTCCGCGATGGTTATCGGTCAGGCAGCGGCGACCGATGACGTCCTGCACATTATGGAGCTTGCCAACGTCCAGCTGGTCGAGCTTGCTGCTTACGACCGTATCCTCGATGATTCACTCCAGCTTTCTTATCGGGACATCGCGCAGATGCAATTTCATTCCAGCAGAGATGTGCGCAAGAGACTGCGCGAGATACAAATAGACCTGTCCCGACTGAGCGATGAGCTGTCGAACATAACAAAGTTTTTCGGCGACTGGCACCTGGCGCAAATCCACTCCTGCCTGGCAAGCAGGTTTCACCTCAGCGACTGGCACCGAACCATAGACGAAAAGCTCCACACGCTCGGCAACCTTTACCAGATTCTCCAGCAGGACAGGTCCAATTTCATGATGCTTGTGCTCGAAGTTACTATTGTTTTGCTCTTCGTTATCGACCTTGTACTATTGTTTTTCAGCTAAAGTTTCTGCAACCAACTTTCATCGACGAAAGGAGACTTCGCGTATTATGAACAACATAGCGATTTTTCTGCTGCTTGGCCTGCTGGCCGGGGTTCTCAGCGGCCTGGTTGGCATCGGCGGAGCGACAATCATCATTCCGGCGCTTGTGCTTCTGTTCGGGTTTTCACAACACGCGGCTCAGGGTACAACGCTGGCTCTGATGGTCCCGCCGATTGGTTTATTGGCGGCATGGACATATTATAAGGCCGGGTTTGTGGACCTTAAAATTGCCGCCTTCGTATGCATCGGCTTCTTCCTCGGAGGACTAATCGGCGCCAAATTTGCTCTCGCTATTCCTGAAACGATTTTGAAAAAGATTTTTGGGGCCGTGCTGCTTCTTGTTTCACTAAGAATGATTCTCGGAAAATAGATTTCCGCCACAGAGCTCACAGAGGACACAGAGAATTAAAAATTAAAGAAGCCAAGTTGCTTATAAAACTTAAACTGGGATAGATAGAGTGACCAAAAAAACCAAGACCAAACAAATCTGTTATCTTTGCGGTAAAAGCATTGAAAATGCCGAGTTATCTTATGATCACGTCCCGCCGGTAGCATTTTACCCGAAAGATATAAGGGCCGGATTAAATCTGCAGGTGGCCCCCTCGCACAAAAAATGCAATGAAGATTACCGAAAAGACGAGGAGTATTTTCAGCATGCCTTTATTATAGAAGTGCTAAATCAAAGACCGCCTATTACATCACATCTCGAAAGAGACTTTTTGAGAAGAGCAGAGAAACCACAAACTCCTGCAATGATACGGAGAATCTTGAAGGGAGTTTCTAATATTACGCCTGGTGGTATTCATCTCCCAAGCGGCATACTCCAAGTGGAAATTGACCGGTTGCGCATCGAAAGAATCGTACTGAAAATTGCTCGTGGACTGTTTTATATTGAAAACAAGAATTTTGTGCCTCTGCAAAACGCCAAGGATATCAGGTTCTGCTTAAATGAAAACGAGGTGCCAGAGCGGTATAAGCTTTGCTGGCTGGCCACTAAACTGAGTGGAGCTTATCCGAAAGTCTTTTCATATAAATATTTTAACACCTGCAAATACTCCGCCTCAGGCAAATATCCCGAATTAGACAAATTGCATCTGTATACTTTGCGGTTTTGGGAAGCGGTTATGTTCTGCGTTGCTTTTGAATATCCACCATTAAACACTACGTTACCAATGCCAAGCAATCCGTCTCTGTGACCTCTGTGTTCTCTGTGGCCAAATAAATTTTATTCTCTTTACTCTGTGGCTTTTTACTTGGCGGCTTTCTGAATCTTTGCCCATTCGTCGCGGAGGGTTACCGTGCGGCTGAAGATGAGTTTCCCTGCGGAGCTGGCGGGGTCGATGCAGAAATAGCCGAGCCTCTCGAACTGCAAACGAGATAACGGTTTCGCATCCGCCAGGGCCGGCTCAACACGACAATCCTTTAACACTTCCAGCGAATTAGGATTCAGATTCGACGTAAAGTCCTTGCCTTCCGGGGCATCATCGGGGTTTTGAGTTGTGAAGAGATGGTCATACAGCCGAACTTCCGCCGGCAGCGATTGGGCCGCCGAAACCCAGTGCAGCGTAGATTTGACCTTCCGCCCGTCAGGTGCGTCACCGCCCCGCGTGGCAGGATCGTAGGTGCAGTGCAACTCGACCACCTTGCCGTCTTTGTCCTTGACCACCTCCGTGCAGGTGATGAAATACGCGTACCGCAAACGAACCTCTCTGCCGGGGGACAACCGATAGAATTTTTTGGGCGGCTCCTCCATAAAGTCTTCCTGCTCGATATACAATTCCCGCGAGAAGGGGACTTTGCGTGCACCGGCGGCGGGGTCTTCGGGGTTATTGACCGCATCCATTTCCTCGACTTTACCCTGCGGGAAATTATCGATGATTACTTTAAGAGGCCGAAGCACCGCCATCACCCGCGGGCTGGTCTTATTTAAATCCTCACGGAGACAGTGTTCCAATAGGGCGATATCAATTGTGCTGTTGAATTTGTTGACGCCGATAAGCTGGCAGAAACTGCGAATCGCCTCCGGCGAATAGCCTCGCCTTCGCAGCCCGCAGATAGTCGGCATCCGCGGGTCGTCCCAACTGGTGACAAGATTCTGCTGTACCAGTTGCAATAGTTTCCTTTTACTCATCACGGTATAGGTCAGGTTCAATCTGGCGAACTCGATTTGCTGCGGATGATAAACGCCGAGCGCATCGAGATACCAGTCATATAAAGGCCTGTGATTTTCGAATTCGAGCGTGCAAATCGAGTGCGTGATTTTCTCGACGGAATCTTCAAGCCCGTGCGCCCAGTCATACATAGGGTATATGCACCACTTATCGCCGGTGCGATGATGGCTTGCGTGCAGAATCCGATACATAACAGGGTCGCGCATATTCAGATTCGGATGCGCCATATCTATCTTCGCCCGCAGCGTCTTTGTCCCATCCGGAAATTCACCCGCTTTCATCCGCGTAAACAAATCGAGGTTCTCCTCAATGCCACGGTCTCGGTAGGGGCTATTCTTGCCGGGACTGGTTAATGTCCCGCGATATTTCGTAACCTCATCCGCCGGCAGGTCGCAAACGTAGGCCTTGCCTTTTTTAATAAGCTCGACCGCCCAGTTATACATCTGCTCGAAATAATCGGACGCGAAAAAGAGCCTGTCTCCCCAGTCCCATCCGAGCCAGCGAACGTCCTCGCTAATCGAATCGACGTATTCCTGCTCTTCCTTTTCGGGGTTGGTATCATCGAAGCGAAGATTGCACTTGCCGCCGAACTCCTTTGCGATACCGAAGTTCAGGCAGATGCTTTTCGCGTGCCCAATATGCAGATAGCCGTTCGGCTCAGGCGGAAAACGGGTATTCACCCGCCCGTCCCATTTATTAGTCTTTAAGTCCTCAGCGACAATCGCCCTGACAAAATCGAGTTTAACTATCGAATCGTTTGTGTCCATATTAGTAATACCTTTAGCGTTTTTTTAATTTAGCCGATTATAGCTATGCCTCGCGAAATTAACAGGGGAAAATGCCTCATCCCGCCGCGCATCTGGCGCAAGCCATACTGCATCTATTCTTGACAATAGCCCCGGCATAGCTTAATCTTTTCGGGACTTCGGCAGGGCCTTCGCCCTGACGAGCGTCGTTTTCAGGTGTTTTTCGACAGTTTTTGAGGTTTATAATGATAGTAACCCGATTTGCCCCATCGCCGACCGGTTATCTCCACGTTGGTGGTGCCCGCACAGCCTTTTTCAACTGGCTCTTTGCCAGGCGGATGAACGGCAAATTCCTGCTTCGCATCGAAGACACCGACCTCAAACGCAATACCCCCACGGCTATGCAGCAGGTAATAGACGACCTTCGCTGGCTCGGAATCGAATGGGACGAAGGCCCGGAAATCGGCGGCCCGAACGCGCCTTACCTTCAATCGCAGAGAATGGACATCTACGACAAATACATAAAAAAACTTCTCGATGAGAAAAATGCCTATTACTGCTTCGATACCACCGAGGAACTTGACGCACTTCGCAAAGAAGCCGAGGTCCAAAAGAAAGGTTTCGCGTACTGCCGTCCCGAAAAATTCCCCGATGAAAAAGATATCGAGGCCGCCCGCGCCGCCGGCAAGTCCGTAACTGTGCGCTTTGCCGTCCCACAGGATAAAGCCCTCGTCGTCAATGACCTCGTGCGGGGCGAAGTCACCTTTGCCGCCGGCGAAATGTCAGACTTTATCATACAAAAAAGCGATGGCTTCCCAACGTATAACTTCGCCTGCGTAGTTGACGATTATTTGATGAAGGTTACACATATCATCCGGGGCCAGGAACACCTTATGAATACGCCGGGTCAGCAAGAATTATGGAAAGCCCTCGGCTTCGGCGAGCTTCCGAAATACGCGCACATGTCCGTCACCGTCAGCGACACAGGCGGCAAACTTTCCAAGCGCGAACGTCCAAAAGCCCTGCGTAAAGTCATCAAAAGCAAACCCGATATCAGCCTGGAAAAACTCGCCGAAATCGGCGGCATCACACTTGAGCAGGTCAACGAATTCGTTGCGGGCAAAACCATGCCCGATATGCCCAGCGTCGATGCGATGGCCGAATTCCTCGACATCCAATTGCCGGAGATTAACGTCGTCGATTTTTTCAGGAGCGGCTACCTGCCGGAGACGATGATAAATTTCCTCGCGCTTTTGGGCTGGAATCCGGGCGGCGACCGCGAAATTATGTCCCTCAAGGAGCTGATTGACTGTTTCGACCTTTCGCGTTTGACAAAAACCAACAGCCTGTTCGACCGCAATAAACTCATTGCTTTTAATACAGAACACCTTAGAACAGAACCCCGCGAAAAAGTCCTCGCCCATTTTAAGGATTACATCAAGGTCGTTAAGTCCCCGCTTACAAAAGCGGACGACTCAACTCTAACAAAAATTATAGAATTATGCGCAGGCGCAAGAACGCTGGCCGACATCGACCATAAAAGCAGGTTCCTGTTTACAGATAACAGCCAGATAAAATATGATGATAAAGCCGTTAAGAGCGTACTGTTGAAAAACGACGGCATGGCGCTCCTGAAAATCGTCCGCGATAAATTCGCTGCTATGGAAAAATTCACTGTAGAGAATATCGAGTCCGCGATTCGCAGCCTGGCTGAAGAAAAAAGCGTCGGCCTCGGCAAGATCGCCCAGCCTTTGCGCGTAGCGCTGTGCGGAGGTACGGTCAGCCTGCCGATTTTCGATGCCGCCTGCATATTGGGCAAAGAAAAAACCCTCGAGAGAATAGACTACACCTTGAAAGGAGAATGGTAAGTGTCATTATTAGTAACCGGTTCGATAGGAATAGATACCATTAAAACACTTCACGGCATCAGCGAAAATTGCCTGGGCGGCTCTGCCATATATTTCAGTATGGCGGCCGGCTTCTTTGGCCCGGTCAGGTTCGTAGGCGTCGTCGGAGCAGACTGTCCCTTCGATTTGGCGAAGGTCTTCGCCGGCAGAAACGTTGACCTCACCGGCCTGGAAATAAGAAAAAACAGCAAGACCTTCCGCTGGGTCGGCACATATAGCGAAAACATGGACAATAGAACAACTGATTATATCGAATTAAACGTCCTCGCCGAAGAACCCCCGGCTGTACCTGCCAAATTCAGCGACAGCAAATTCGTTTTCCTCGCGAATACCGCGCCGGGGTTACAACTAAAATTGCTCAGCCAAATCAAAAAACCTGTTTTTGTCGCCGCCGACACTATGGACTTCTGGATTGAGGGCAATCCCGAAGAGTTAAAAGCGTTGATAAGAAAAATCAACTGTCTGATAATCAACGAAGACGAGGCCAGATTGTTAGCCGGCGAACATAACCTTATAAAGGCGGCAGAAAAAATACTGACCATCGGCACGCAAGTAGTGATCATTAAAAAAGGCGAGTCCGGCTCGCTCCTCTGCGGCGCAAATGAGAAGTTCGTCTTGCCTGCCTTCCCGGCTACCGATGTCAAGGACCCGACAGGTGCAGGGGACAGCTTCGCCGGCGCGTTTATGGGACACCTCGCGCAGACCGGCAAAACCGATTTCGAATCATTAAAACAGGCAGTCGCCTTCGGCACGGTGGCCGCCTCTTTTACAATCGCTGATTTCTCGCTGGCGGGCCTGACCTCGATAAGCAAAGCCGACATCGACGCCAGGTTCACAGCCCTGCGAAAGCTGACACGATTTTAAAGGCAGGTGTAATGCGGTGTTTTATAGCGATAGATATTGATAAAAAAATCAGAGACCTCCTGGGTGATTTGCAGCGGCAGCTGCGCGGCAGCATTGATGTGAAAAAAAAGAGTGATATCAACTGGGTGAATCCGGATAACATGCACCTGACATTAAAATTCCTTGGCGAAATTAAAGATGAAAAAGCCGCCGATGTTTGTAATATAGTCAAAGCCGTCGCCGGCAAACATAAGAGTTTCGAGCTGGATATAGAAACTGTTGGCCATTTTGGCGGCGGAAGCCCTAAAGTTTTATGGGTCGGCACAGGCGAAGGAAGCGAAAATCTGTTAAAATTACAGAAGGATATTGAAAGCTCGCTGGCCTTGGCCGGCTGGCCTGAAGAGGCCAGAGAATTCGCAGGCCACCTGACTATTTGCAGGATAAGGCATCCGATAGCCGGTATGAAACTGGCAAAGGCGAGCGAGGATTACAAAGATTTTAAACTCGGAACAACGTCGGCTGATTCGGTCTGCGTTTATCAGAGCGAGTTAAAACCGAATGGCCCTGTTTATACAAGGTTAGGAAATTATAAACTGCAATAAATAAACCACGTAAAATTGGAGGAAAGCAAAAATGGCGAAAACAACACAGCAAAAAACATCAGAAAGTAAATCTAAAGGTAAAGTCGAGCCTTTAAAGCCGCAGGCAACCGGCAAAGAAGCCGCCCTTGAGCGCGTTATTGCGGAAATCGAGAAGCAATACGGCCAGGGTTCCATAATGCAGATGGACGAGCACAAGTACGCCAGGATTGAGGGCATCCCCACCGGCTCGCTGTCGCTGGACATCGCCCTCGGCGGAAAGGGTCTTCCCCGCGGCAGAGTCACCGAGCTGTTCGGCCCGGAGTCGTCCGGAAAAACCACCCTCGCGCTTCACGTCATCGCCAGCGCTCAGCGGGCAGGCGGAATCGCTGCGTTCATCGACGCCGAGCACGCCCTCGATACGACCTGGGCCAAAAGATTAGGCGTCGATGTCAGCAGTCTGCTCGTCAGCCAGCCCGACACCGGCGAACAGGCGCTCGATATCACCGAGATGCTTATCAAGTCGAATTCTGTCGATGTCATAGTTGTTGACTCGGTCGCCGCCCTGACGCCGGCAGCAGAAATTGAAGGCGGAATGGGCGACCCCCATATGGCGCTGCAGGCGAGATTAATGAGTCATGCAATGAGAAAACTTACCGCCGTCATCAATAAAAGCAAAACCGCTCTGATTTTTATAAATCAAATCCGCATGAAAATCGGCGTGATGTTCGGCAACCCCGAAACGACCCCCGGCGGAAAGGCCCTGAAATTTTACACCTCCGTCCGGGTTGATTTAAGACGCCTGGCGACACTGAAAGAGGGCGCCGACGCCATCGGCAGCAGGGTCAGGGCGAGAGTGGTAAAGAACAAAATCGCGCCGCCTTTCCGCGACGCCGAATTCGATATTATGTTCGACAGCGGAATCAGCTACGAGGGCGATTTGCTCGATTTGGGCGTTGACTGCAAAGTGGTCGAAAAAGGCGGCGCCTGGCTCAACTACGGCAGTATCCGCCTCGGACAAGGCAGGGAAAACGCGAAGAAATATCTTATCGAAAACAAAGATTTGCGTGAGGAGATAAAAGATAAAATTCTTGCCGCAAAAGGCATGGTGCAAACCCCGCCCGACACAGAAAAGGAAAAATAATAGTGGCAACTGCTAAACAGATAAGACGTGACTTCATAGATTTTTTCAAAAGCAAGGGACATGAATTTGTCCCCAGCTCGCCCATAGTTCCGATTGGCGACGACACGCTGCTTTTCGCCAATGCCGGGATGAACCAGTTCAAGGACATCTTCCTCGGACTGTCCAGCCCGGAAAATCGCCGCGCAGCCAACAGCCAGAAGTGTGTCCGCGCTGGCGGCAAGCACAACGACCTTGAAGACGTCGGCACCGACACCTATCATCACACGTTTTTTGAGATGTTAGGCAACTGGTCATTCGGCGATTATTTCAAGGCAGAAGCTATCGCCTGGGCGTGGGAACTGATAACAAAAAAATGGGCGATACCGCCCGACAAACTCTACGCGACCGTTTTTGCGGGCGATAAATCCGATGGCCTCGACATCGACAACGAAGCCGCCGAACTATGGGCAAAGGTCACGACCCTGCCGAAAGAGCGCGTCCTCGCGTTCGGCAGAAAAGACAACTTCTGGGAGATGGGCGAGACCGGCCCCTGCGGACCTTGCAGCGAGATTCATATCGACCTCGGCCCGGATAGGTGCGACAAAAAAAATGTCCCGGGACATAAATGTGCCGTCAACGCCGGATGCAGCCGCTTCATCGAATTGTGGAACCTTGTTTTCATCCAGTATAATCGTGTCGAAGGCGGCAAAGTCCTGCCTTTGCCCGCAAAACACGTCGATACCGGAATGGGGCTTGAGAGAATCACCTCGGTCTTGCAGAACAAACGTTCCAATTACGATACCGACCTCTTCGCTCCCATAATCGATAAAATAAGCGCTCTTTGCGAACAAAAATACACCGGCAGCCTCGACAAGCGAACAGACATCGCCCTCCGCGTCATCGCCGACCATCTTCGCTGCCTCGTCTTCGCAATCACCGACGGCTGTATGCCGAGCAACGAAGGCAGAGGCTATGTTCTTCGCAGAATTCTGCGCAGGGCCTCCCGCTTCGGACGCGTTTTGAATTTACACGACCCGTTTATTTTTAGTTTGGCCCCCACCGTTGTGGATTTAATGGGCGACTTTTACCAGGAGCTTCGTTCGAAACAGGACTTCGTCCGCAGTGTCATCGAATCCGAAGAATCCAGCTTCGGGCGCACACTCGACCGCGGCATAGAGATATTCAATACTGCCGCCGAAAAGGCCCAAAGCTCGAAGGATAAAACCATCAGCGGCGAAAACGCATTCGAGCTGTATGACACCTATGGCTTTCCGCTCGATTTAACCGGCCTTATGGCAAAAGAGAAAAATCTTAAAGTCGATACGGCTGGCTTTGATAATCTTATGGAGCAGCAGCGCAGCCGCGCAAGGGCGGCACAAAAAAATACTATGCAGCTGGTAAATGTGTCTGCCGCCGAATTGCCGACAACGGATGATTTGGGCAAATACCACCTCAATCAGTGTGAGGCTGTAATAGTGGGTACAATCGACCCGGAAGGCCTCAAAACTCCGGACCAAATAAAAACAAACACCAAAACAGGTATCATTCTCGACAAAACCTGCTTCTACGCCGAGGCTGGCGGCCAGGTCGGCGATTGCGGCGTCATCGAATCAAAGCAGGGAAAGTTTATCGTCGAGAACACAGTCAAGATAGCCAACTGTATCATTCATCAGGGCCAGGTAGCCGAAGGTTCATTCAGCGCTGGCGAAAAGGTAAAGGCTATTGTCGGCAAAGACAGAAATTCTATAAAGAAAAACCACACCGCTACCCACCTTCTCCAGTGGGCGCTCCAGCAAACCCTCGGCAACTCGGTCGCCCAGCAGGGCAGTCTCGTCTGTTCCGAATATCTGCGGTTCGATTTCACCTGCCCAAAGGCCCTGACCGTCGAACAAACAAAAAAAGTCGAAGCTCTCGTCCGCGAAAAAATCGCTGCCGATTCGCCCGTGACCAAAGCCGTCTTGCCAAAAGAGCAGGCGCAAAAGCTTGGCGCAATGGCGCTCTTCGGCGAGAAATACGGCAATGAAGTCCGGGTAATAGCCATCGGCGCTGACGACGAAAACTGCCTCGCCGACGCCTTCAGCAAGGAATTCTGCGGCGGAACCCACGTTGACCGCCTCGGTGACATCGGCGGATTTAAAATAATCAAAGAAGAAAGCATATCGTCTGGTGTTAGGAGGATAACGGCATTGACTGGTGAAAAACTAAACGAATTTTTGGAAAAGCGAAGTGAAATCGTCGAGAGTTTGTGCGAAACGCTGAAAGTATCTACCGACGACCTCGTCAACAAAATCAACAAACTGATAGACGAAAACAAAAAACTCACCAAACAACTCAAGTCCTCCTCGAAACAGACCGGCGTCGATATTATGGCCGAGGCAAAACAACTCTTCGACGGGTGCGAAAAAATCGGATCTGTTTCGGTAATTATCGGCAGACTCTCAACTTCTTCCGTCGAACAGGCACGGGAGGTCGCCGACATGCTCAAAAAGAAGGCAAAATCCGCTGTTGTAGTCCTCGGCTTTGCTGAAAATGAAAATGCAACTTTGCTCGCCGGTGTTACCGATGACCTAATTAAGAAAGGCTTAAAGGCCGGCGACATAGTGAAAGAAATCGCCCCTTTAATTGATGGCGGTGGCGGCGGCAAGCCCCAAATGGCCCAGGCCGGCGGGAAAAAACCAGAAGGAATAGACGACGCCCTCGCAAAAGCCGCTGAAATAATAAAAGAAAAGCTTATGAACAGCTAATCGAAATTTCAGACCTGCCGGCGGAAGAGAGGATTTTGAGTGAGTTAGAACGGTGCAGTTCAGTTTCGCTGCGAAAACTGCGGCCAGAAAATTCAAGCCATTGCCGGACACGCTGGCAAAAAAGGCAGGTGCCCGAAATGTAAAAATATAATTATTGTTCCAAACGTTCATGGCGCTGCGCCGGCTGCAGACCAGCTTGCTGCTGATACTTCTGAAATTAGTTCAGGAAATTCTATTCTGGACCCAAATCTTTTTGATATCCCGCAGGAAACAAAGACGGCGGATTCTCAAGCTGCTCAAGGTAGCTTTGATGACCTGCAAAAGCTGACAAATAAAGTCGCATCTGAACCTGTACCCGAACGCAAACTGCCCTGGCTTATTGATATATTTCTTTACCCGGCAAACCAGGCTGGCTTGATAATGATAGGGATATTTGTCGCAGTTCCGCTGTTGATGGGGCTTTTTGTGCAGGTGCCTTTTTGGGCGGCGTCACAGTTCCCGCCGTTTCAAGTTTTTGCCGTATTTTTCCTGGTTATTAACTTGATTATAAATATCGTAATCTTGTTCTATAAGTACTGGTACCTAAGCGAATGTGTCCGCGATAGCGCCGCTGGCCAAATACGTGCGCCGGATACCACCGCCATCACGCCGGGTCCGGAATTGATCTGGTCGTTTCTGAAGATATTTGTCTGTATTATTATTTTCGCCGCGCCTCTTTTTCATCACATATCAAAGTCCAAGGGTATTGATAGAAATATCGTGTCCTTGTTCTGGTTTATTCTCCTTTTCATACCAACTGTGATATCTGAAGTTGGTAAAGGCGGAACGACTTTCCATCTGCTCTTGGCTTTTGCCGTCTTCTTTTTCCCTATAACGGTATTGTCCGTTATTATGTTCGACTCTCTTTGGGGATTGAACCCAATACCAATCCTCCGCTCAATACTGAGAACATTCATTCCGTACTGCGGCCTGATACTGCTGATTTCTCTTTTAGGGCTGCCGGCAATATTAATGAGGAAATTTGTCGTAACAGAGGTACTTTCTGGACGCGCCGGCATTCACCTCAATTTAATAGGAGCTATTAATATATATCTGATGCTGGTTGCCGCTCATCTATTGGGCAGGTTTTATTGGAAATACGAGGAGAAACTTGACTGGGAGGTATAAACTGTCCGGATAAAATTATTTCTGCTGGCGGATTCTTACTTGTCTCGGCGTAGGCCAAACCGTAGCCGGACACTTTTTGCGTGAGCATCAAGTCCCTCAGCCTCAGCCAGCCGAATAATATCATCCGCGCTCTCCGCCAACTTCTTCTTATCATATTCGATAATACTCGTTGACTTGACAAAATCATTGGCGCTTAAAGCGCTAAAAAACCTTGCGCTTGTACCCGTAGGCAATGTATGACTCGGCCCGGCCCAGTAATCACCAACCGCCACCGGCGAGTAATCCCCAATAAATATCGCCCCTGCGTTATAAATTCTGTCAGCGATTTTCCTGCTTTTCTCGCCGCATTGAATCTGCAAATGCTCAGCCGCGAAAACATTCGCGTAATTTACCACATCCGTCATATTTTTAAGAACAACTATTGCGCCGAATTTCAACAAACAATCAATGGTTTCCTTTGACCGGTCCAATTGCACGATTTGCTTTTTAATTTCAGCTAAAACACCTGTCGCAAGTTTTTCAGAATCCGTAAATAGTATCGCCGAACCCGGACTATGCTCCGCCTGGCTCAGCATATCCGCGGCGACCCAGACGGGATTTGCCTTGTCGTTCGCTATTATCAATACTTCGCTCGGCCCTGCTATCGAATCAATCCCGACAAGACCGAGAACCTTTTTCTTCGCCATCTGAACCCATTGATTCCCCGGCCCAACAATCTTGTCAACATTGTTTATGGTCTTTGTCCCATGGGCCAATGCGAACACAGCTTGTGCCCCGCCTACCCTGCAAACCTCTTTAATTTTTAATTCTTTGCACGTCGCCAGTATCACCGGATGAATACTGCCCTTATATCGCGGCGGCGAGATAACAACGATTTCTTTAACTCCCGCCACCTGTGCCGGAACCGCGCACATTATCACGGTCGATGGCAGCGGCGCCGACGCCCCCGGAACGCATATCCCCACTCGTTTTATCGGTGTATATTTTATGCCGGTCGATTTAAAGTTTTTGTCTTTACCGACAAAAATTTTTGACTGATACTCTTTGACGTTCTTAATCGCCTGCCGAATAGACTTCAAAAGTTTTTTGTCGATTGCTTTGTGGGCGTCATTTAGCTCCGCCTCCGATATTCTGAACTGCGCAGGTGTTAGCTTCACATTATCAAATTTTTCCGTGAATTCAGCTACCGCCTCGTCCCCGCGCTTGTTTACTTCAATAAGAATAGCCTCTAATTGTTGTTCTTTTTCGCCGATAAAATGAGTTCCGCGAACAACAGCTGTTCGAACTGACGTAAGTCGTTTCACAAAATCCGGCTGGTCGTGTTTAATCAGGATTTTATCGAGTTCGTTTCCCATTATTTTCTGCGTCCTCTGCCTGCCCGCCATAGCTTTAGCGGCGGCGGGTGACCTCTGTGGCTAATTATTTCATCTTCAGAAGTTTCCATGGCTGTAAGCCCGTGTCGCCTTCTGCAGCAGCAGATAATATTCGCCCTTATATTGCGTCAGAATCCCCGCTATCTTGAACCGAGCCGGGTCCGCCTCAATAGACTGTTCATATTGTGCTCGCTCCAGTATTTCACAGGGTAGCAGCCTGAACGATATTTGCGGGACATTCCTGCCGAGAGCATCAAGGGTAACTTCAGCACCGCCGTCCGCTTTTCTTTCCAAAAATGCGGTCCTGTCAGCCAGAATGTAGTCCTGCTTTAACTGCACCCCCTCTTTCAACTGCTCCTGGCGAAGGACTCGCCTGTTTTTAAGTTTTCTTACTATCTCTTCCGGCAGAGCCAAAGCATCGTTCGGCTCATTAACCGCTATCTTGACCTCCGATGTCCCCTCAGGCTTGTTCTGGTCCTCGACCGCGCTGACTGGCAAAAAATAAATCGGGAATATGAAAATTTTGTTTTTGTATTTCGTAACATTACCCCAGAGCCGGTAGTCCGTATTGGGGCGTTCTTGAATATCAGCGGTTATCTTTTCCAGCCCCGTCGAAGGCAGCAACTCGACAACCGAGCCGGCGCTGATTAGCCCCATACCGTCACTCACCTCCGAATCAAATTCGAAAAACCATTTGCCATCGACGCTGCTCAACTTGCCGTCAACACCCGTCAGGTTAAAGCCGTCATGCAGCGGAACCTGCTCGTCGGCGCCGGCCGATGCCGCACAGCTTAGAAATGCGAAAATTAAAATTACTGTTCTCTTGCTCATAATTAATAGTTATTAATCAATCCTATAACCTGCCCCGGCCCGTCTGCCTGCCGGACGCATCGGATACTCTTCGGGTTATCACTTGCGACCGAATCAACCAAAGGCTTCCAGAATCCGCCCACAAGTATAATCGTTTTGTCCTCTTTGATAAAGCCCTTGTTTTTTAATTCCCACACCTTCGCCAGCTCGAGCAGTGTCCCCGTCCCGCCGGGCTTTACTTTGGCCGTGCCGAAGATGGTTATTGTCTTATCGTTCATCTGCTTTATTACGGGTGTAATTAAGAAGTCCCGCTGATAGCAAAATCTTTCTGTCCCTGCCGGATAGAACCAATTTGCCGACGAATTCGAACGAACTTGTCTTGTCGATAATCCTGACCTTATCATCGCTCTTTATCGCTTCGAGCAAATTGTCGATTTCCAATCGGTCGGCGAGCCTGATTTTATCGTAGTCGCCCGGCTCGGCAAACACTATCGGCACTATGCAGAAATTAATCAAATTGGCCTTGTGGATACGCTCGATACTCTTCGCGATAACAGCCCGAACGCCCAGGTACATCGGGCAAAGCGCAGCATGCTCTCTCGACGAACCCTGCCCGTAACTTTCTCCCGCAACGATAACGCCTGCCATTCCCTTTTTCTTCAACTCCATCGCTCGTTCAGAAAACGTCGGCTTGCCTTTCTCATCGAAACAATTAAAAACCGCCTTCGCGTACTCCGGCACATTCGATCGCAGCTTTAGAAATCGGCCCGCCGGCATAATATGGTCGGTGGTTATCTTGTCACCGCACTTAATCAAAACCTGTCCCTGCAAGTTATCAGGCAGCGGCGTCGGCGTCTCCGGAACGACAATCGTCGCCCCGCGTATGACCTCCGCTTTCGCCGCCTCTTTTTCGCTCAGAGGCTTTTCTATCATACTGTCATTAATAACAAATTCCCCCGGCAGTTCTATCTTCGGATATTTTATCCCGAAAAGTTTTGGCAGCTCTCGCGGGTCGGTAATTCGGCCCGTCAAAACAGACGCCACCGCCGTTTCCGGACTGACCAAATAAACCTGGTCGCCCGCTGTCCCGCTTCGCCCCGGAAAGTTTCTGTTGAACGTCCTCAAACTCACCACATCTCCCGCCGGCGAAAGACCCTGACCAATACAAGGCCCGCACCCCGATTCTAAAACGCGTGCGCCCGCCGAAATAATATCCGCCAGCGCGCCGTTTTCCGCCAGCATATTCAAAACCTCTCTGCTGCCAGGAGCAATCGAAAATTCGACCATATTGTTTATACGTCTTCCCTTTAATGCCCCTGCGACCATCATCAAATCCGCAAAACTCGAATTTGTGCAGCTGCCTATGATAACCTGTCCCGTTTTAACACCGGCTATTTCCGCAACTGTCTTAACATTGTCCGGCGAAGACGGACAAGCCGCCATCGGCTCCAGCTCACTTAAGTTTATCTCGATGACACGGTCATATTCAGCGTCAATGTCCGCTGATAATGACTGATAGTCTTTTTCTCTTTTTTGCTCGGCAAGAAATTTCCTGGTTTGTTCATCGCTGCCGAAAATGCTCGTTGTCACGCCAAGTTCTGCGCCCATATTCGTTATCGTCGCACGCTGCGGCACAGAAAGCCACGAAGCGCCTTCCCCGAAATATTCGACCACCCATCCGACGTTGCCTTTTGTTGTCAGTATGCTCAGCAGTTTAAGAATAACGTCTTTCGCTGCTACCCAGTCATTGAGTCTGCCTGTAAGTTTCACTCCGAGCACCTTCGGACAGGTAAGGTAGAAAAGCCCGCCCGCCATAGCCACTGCCACATCCAGCCCGCCCGCGCCGATGGCAAGCGCACTGATTCCGCCTGCGGTCGGCGTATGAGAATCGCTCCCCAACAACGTCACGCCAGGCTTTGCGAACCGCTCCAAATGAACCTGATGACAAATGCCGTTGCCCGCCCGCGAATGGTAAACACCCGCCTTGGCTGCCGCCGTTTGCAGATATATATGGTCGGTTTGGTTTTCAGGCCCGAATCCCGCCATATTGTGATCGACATAGCTTGCCGAAAGCTGCGTTTTCACCCTGCCCGCCCCCGAGGGGCCTGCCCTCATCGATTCGAACAGCAGAAACGCCGTCGTTCCCGTAGCGTCCTGCGTAAGCGTCTGGTCAATACGAATGCCGATTTCCTCGCCCTTGGCGAAGTCTCGCCCGCCTCGGCGAGCCGAAAGCGAGGCGGACTCGCCCTTGGCGACTTTGCCCTCAGCCAGATGGCTGGAAAGTATCTTATATGTAAGCGTTAGCCCCAATTTTTTTCTCCATAAAAGTCAAAAACACAATCTAACAAAGCCCTCCTTTTGCGTCAAGGCGCAAAATAAAACCCGCAAAAATGCCGACTGTGGATGGGGCTTAGAGATAGATTATTTTCAAAAAATTGCGACTGTCAGATAATACTGTTCAATAAAAAAGCGGCCTTATGCTTATACGCACAAGGCCGCCTGTAAACAGTCAAATCAGAAATCAACCTTATCTATGGTCTATCATTCCTCTCGCTTACGAGGTATGCATCCCTTTCACTATATGGGCCACCATCTCCATCCAATGCAGGTGCTACTACTCCAAGCTCTTTGAGTCTGGCAATGGGGTCAGGAGGCGGAAGGGTATTCCAGTGTTTCCAGATATTATCTTTTGTAATGCCGACATTGGCAAGCTTCGCAAACGTCACGTGGGAGTCACAATACAGAACGTTTTGTCCTTCTCGCTGGTGCGCTGCCGCATTGCCCGTCTTGTACGGGTCGCTGTACGTCTCTCGAACCCAGCCCGGAAGGGTTTCGCCGGCGGGGGGAGTGACCGCATAAGTACCATTTTTATCTAAGAAGGGGTTCCTGTCTGCAAGAACTGGGCTGGCAGGATCGCTATACGAACCGAGCGGAAACGACCTGGTGATGGCAACAGTCTCATACGGGTCGTGATAGGCGTAGCTGTTATACTTTCCTGGCCAGGCTGTCCCTTCGGCACCGCATCCAAAGTCCCAGACGTCGGTAATATCATCAATCTCAGCAGGGAGGGCCGTGCAGTCGGAAAGCTTGAACTCTCTTATCCCGGCGTCGCCTTTGCAGACAAACTGCGACGGTGTCACATCTTCATACTTTATCAAATAAAATAGACTGCTTGTAATGGTTACGCTGGTAATAGCGCCAGGCGAACCATATTGTGCTCCTGTCGTGTCCCTCCAAGAGCTTATCTTCCCGGCCGTGCTCCATTTGGCGCCAGCTCCGCCTGCCTTTGGAAAGTCTCCATCGTGGTCATTGGCGTAGAGCAGCATGGCCTTGCCGAGACCCGCTTCGTTTGAACCGCACACTACTCGCTGGGCCGTTCGCTTCACTGTATTCAGTGTAGGCAGCAGAACGCCCATCAGAACTGCTATGATTCCAATTACGACTAACAGTTCAACTAATGTAAAACCTTTTCTTCTCATTTTATTTCTCCTTTACTCACTTCTTTTCGAGATTCACGGGCCGGTTGCTCTTAAGCCCGCCCTGGTTATATTCTAAATAAATGGTTACAACTGACTTTTGGGTCCTCATTCTGCGACAGGTCGCAAAATTCCGACCCCTGCAACACCGGAATATAAAGACGTTGTTTGTCCCGCAAATCTCCTTAGGTTAATATTTTACGCTTAAGAACTACCGGTTTAACTTGTAAATTTAAACTTCACTAACAAGGTCTATCAACTGCTTCTCGTTGTTTTCAGGGCTGTTTGGGGTTCAATGACACAAATCAACCCGAATACAACTCCTTTTGCCTTAGTTAGCAGGTAGGTTTGAGGTATGAAGAATTAAGAAGTATAATAGCATTTTTAAGTTATAATAATAAGGTTTTCAAACCTACTTACCTCTATTTAAACGATAGCACAAGACTGCTTCCTTGTCAAATAAATTTCGTCATTTTCCCTTAACTTCTTGAAAAATTCCAAAATTCGCTTAAAATTCTCGCTTTCAGGCCCTAACTTATGGATATGACCATGATTGAAAACACAAAAAACCTGTTGGAAAAACACAATCAGGCCCATCTTTTGGCTTTTTGGCAGCAGCTAACCCCGCCCCAAAGGCAAAACCTGCTCGCGCAAATCGAAAAGCTCGACTTTGCCGAAATTGACCGCTGGATTGCCGACTACGTCAAAAAACCCGCCTCCGCCGCCATACCGCCCCATTTTGCCCCCGCAAAGTCCTACCACTTTAAACCGGCCGGTCCGGAGCAAAAACGAAAATACGCCCAGGCCGTAGACACGGGCAGACAGTTAATCTCCGCCGGAAAAGTCGCCGCATTTGTCGTCGCGGGCGGACAGGGAACTAGGCTCGGTTTCGCCGGGCCAAAGGGAAATTTCCCCATCAGCCCCGTTAAAAACAAAACGCTCTTTCGAATCTTTGCCGAAACTGTCGCCGCGACCTCACAAAAATACCAAGCCATCTGCCCCTGGTATATTATGACCAGCCCACTGAACTACGCCGAGACCGTGGAAACCTTCCGTGCAAATGCCTACTTCGGCCTGAACGAAAAAAATGTCCTCATATTCCAGCAGGATACGCTGCCCAATTTTAGCCCCGACGGCAAAATCCTCCTCGCCGACAAAGATACTATCGCCTGCTCGCCCGATGGACATGGCGGAAGCTTGAAAGCTCTTTACGAAAGCGGCGCCGTCGAGGATATGAAAAAACGAGGAGTAGAGCTTATCAGTTATTTGCAGGTCGATAATCCGCTGATAAATATTTTTGACCCGCTCTTCATCGGACTGCACGCCCTCGACAAAGCCGAGATGTCCTCCAAGGCCCTGATAAAAACCGGGCCCAAAGAAAAACTCGGCATCTTCTGTTCGGTCGACGGCAAAGTAACCGTCATCGAATATAGCGACCTGCCCGACGAGCTGGCGCACAAACGAAACACGGACGGCTCCCTGGCCTTCGAACTTGGCAGTATTGCTATCCACATTATAAATCGCTCCTTCGTCGAAAAACTCAACGCTACAGGCTTCGCCCTGCCGCTGCACAAGGCCGTCAAAAAAATCCCGCATGTCGACCCGAAGGGAAATCTCGTCACGCCCCAGCAGCCGAACGGCATAAAATTAGAGAGCTTTGTTTTTGACGCCTTGCCGCTCGCTTCGAAGTCGATTATTTTAGAAACTCCGAGGACCGAAGAATTCGCCCCGGTCAAAAATGCCGCCGGAGTTGACAGCGCAGAAAGCGCAAGAGAAATGATTGTCGCACGCAACGCCGCCTGGCTCGAATCGGCTGGCGTAGCCGTCCCCCGAAAACCCGATGGCGCGGTCGATTGCCTCATCGAAATCGCGCCGAGTTTTGCTTTGGAAAAAGACGACATCAAAACAAAGCCCAATCTCATCCCCCAAATCAAACCGATGGATAAAATCTATCTGGCCTGATTTCATCAGATAATCAGCATCGCGTCGCCGTAAGAGTAGAAACGGTATCGCTGCTCAATGGCGTGCTGATACGCCGCCTTTACATTCTCAAGCCCCGCAAAACCCGCCACAAGCGCAAGCAGCGTTGACCTCGGCAGGTGAAAATTCGTTACCATCGCGTCGATTATCTTGAATTTATAGCCGGGCTTAATAAACAGATTCGTCGTCCCCTCTGCCGCTTTAACCCGTGAATCAGCCGCAATCGTCTCAAGCGTCCTCACTGAAGTCGTCCCCACCGCGATTATCCTGCCGCCCTTTTCCTTTGCCGCGTTTATTATTTGCGCGTTTCTTTCGTCGACACTGAATCGCTCCCTGTGAATTTCGTGCCCATCGAGGTCGGCGGCGGTTATCGGCTTAAACGTCCCCGCCCCCGTGTGCAGCGTTATATACGCAAAGCGGGCGCCCGCCTGTTTCAATTGCTCCATCAACTGCTGCGTAAAATGCAGTCCCGCCGTCGGCGCAGCAACCGCGCCGCTGTGCCGCGCGTAAACCGTTTGGTACCGCATTTTATCCGCATCCGCCTGGTCTGTGTTCCCGCCTCGCTTGATATATGGCGGAAGCGGAGGAAAACCTATTTTCTCAAGAATAGCCTCGGCGCTTGCGCCCGTCTTTATCCCCAGTCGGCACCTGCCTTCATTTCCCTTGTCGAGTATTTCCGCTTCGCAAAAATTGTTTTTCACCCTGTCTTTCAGATAAATAATTTCCCCCGCCTTCACCTTGCGGGCGCCCTTTAATATTACTTCCCAAACACCGGCTGCGCTCTCTGCTAAAAATAACGCCTCCAGCTTGCCCCCGCTGCCGCGCTCGCCGAAAAACCGGGCAGGCAAAACTTTTGTATCGTTAAGAACAAGGCAGTCCCCGCTTACTAAAAAATCACCGATTTTACTGAAAGTGCTGTCCACAAATCCGCCGCCGGAACGATTAAAAACCAGCAGTTTTGAATCGCTTCGCCCAGCCAAAGGCTGCTGAGCAATCAATTCCGCAGGCAGGTAATAATCTAAATCTTCTGTCTTCATAAGCCAAAGGTTATCAGACCGTAGCCAAAATAACAAAAAAAATTAACGCTGCAATGAGCTGATTTAATTGTTTAAGTACCCCCTCGACCTTTCTCGCAAAAGCAGCTCAATCCCGATGCCGATATTAATCATAGTAAATCCGATTTGGAACTATGGTTTATAAAAAGGATTGAAACAATGATTCCGGAAAAATATCTCGAACAAACAGCAGCTTCAATCGCCTCCATGGATAAAGAGGAGCTTAAAGCACAAATCAGGAATTTCAAAGGCCGATTTAAGCTGGATTTTACCGACAGCTACCTCGATAACATTAGCGTCGACAGATTAAGACATATCCTCTTGGCCGCCCTGATAAACACAGAGACGGATGATTAAAAAGTGCTTCTCCTGCTCTGTGCCAATGGCCCCAACCCCCCGCTCGGCAACCCGCCGTTGACCCAACGGCATATATTCGAAGCGCATAAAAAAAGCCGGAGTCCCTACGAACTCCGGCTTCTATGAGGCAGTTTTTCATTTAGTAAATATAGAGCAAACTTATCAAATATCTAACACTGCCTCACCAAGGTGTATAAGAAGAAAAGAACTATATCTTATCTGTATTTATTATAAACTTGCCCGCCTTCTTTTGCAAGTATTTTTTTGTAAATTTTTCAGATTATCTGTCTATTTCCCCCTTTTCAGTACTGCCATGGCCGATATTACCCCAAATTCCGCCCCGCGAAAACCGGCAAAAACTGCCCTGTTTTACCCGCCAAGCCGCACTGCAACTCGCAATGGGCAGGGGCGGAGTTGAACCGCCGACACATGGATTTTCAGTCCATTGCTCTACCAGCTGAGCTACCTACCCTTCAGGGTTTTGAACCACATTACATCTCAAGGCCCGAATTTAGCAAAAAAAACTGATATTGCAAGAAAATTAAAGCCAAACCAAAGGGAAACTCTGCCATATTGCTATATTGAGGATTGGTTCGTGCCTCGGCAAAATTCTTAATTAGCCGAATGACAAAACGATCGGCAGGAGGTAATCGCTCGGGATAGCCCCGGCGATATCACAGCTATACTCTTTAGCTCATCAGCGGTCAACTTCTCCTGCGATGAGCGATATATCAGTATAAAACCAACTGATAAGCCGGCTTGGCTCAGCGGGATTGTGGCCGCTGAGATTTCGTTCAGACAGTTGAGATTGCCCGCAAGACCCATCGCGAACATGTCCTCCAAAATACATATCTTGTTTGACTTGCAAATAGCATCTACCGCCTCGGCTGTAAAGCAATTCTCCAGCCCATGTTTTTCCAGCAGTATCGGCTCGGTGCTTTTAAACATATGCATCTCAAAACCCTCTCCCTGACGAAGGAAAAAGGTAACATTCGCATCGCCTGTTTCCTCTTTGATGAGTTTGCTGGCCGTGAGGATAAGACTGTTCAATTCGGTTATCCCTGTGATCGTTTCATAGAAATGCCAGCCGAAGCTGATGGCGTCAAGTCTTTTGATAAACTCCCTATGCTCCGCAATAAGGTCATTACAGAGTATATCTATCTTTTTCGCCTGCTTCTTGCGCTCTTCGTTGAGCCTGCCTACAAGCAAACGTATTCTTTTTTGTCGTTGTTTATGGTCCATCGTAACTGTTCGCTCCAGAGTTGTTAAGGTCGGCTTAACGAAAGGCCGGCTTTAAGGCCAAAGGGCCATTAAACGCCGCTTGTCACGTGGCCCTATAAGTAGCCGGTTTACCTGTTGCGAGACAGTTTAAAGATGGTGTCAATGGATGGCTGCGCTGCGGTTTGTTTGCGTTTTCGGACTTATATCCGTAACATAGCCGCTGGAAAACGCCCTGTATATAAAAAGGGAGACATGGGCTTTTTATGTATTGCTTTACATCACCCGTCTCCCTCGTTGCGATTACCTTTATTTGGCTATCTGCCTTATAATTGGTTATGGCGTAACCGCCTTCGCAACAATTATAGTATAACACAAAATCGCGACCTCGCAAATAAAAAATGGTATTTGCCTGACGGCTTATAATATATGGATTTTCATGGCCAAACTTTGGTTTTTCAGCTTTTTTTGCCTTGACAAACCAGCTTCTGATAGTTAATTTAGGCTAACAAGGTAATTTAGAGAGGATTTATGTCGGCTGAATCTGGTTAGAAAAGAGGAGGAGACAAAATGAAGGAGCTTTTTACAACCGGCGACGTCGCCGATATTTGCAACGTAAGTCAGCAGACCATTATCAGATGTTTTGATGCCGGTCGGCTGGAGGGTTTCCGTGTCCCGGGTTCGAGATTCCGCAGGATTCCGCGCCAAAACCTCATAAAATTTATGAGGGAAAATGACATCCCCCTCGGCAACCTTGATTCCGGTAAAAGGAAAATCCTTATCGTCGATGACGACGCCGAAATAATCGAGCTTATCGTCGATGTCCTCGTCCGGGACGGCAGGTTCGAAACCACAACCGCCTCCAGTGGGTACGAGGCCGGAATATCGACACAGCAGTTCCGTCCCGACCTCATACTGCTCGACTATATGCTGCCCGATATCAACGGCAATGTCGTCTGCCAGACAATAAGAAAAAATCCCGAATTCGCGGACATCAAAATTATTATCGTAAGCGGCGTCATAAAACGGGATGAAATCGACCAGCTCCTGAAATCCGGCGCAGAAGATTTTATAAAAAAACCGTTTGATATCACCGAGCTTACCGGCAAAATCACTACTGTCTTGCAGATGAAATAGCCAATGACAATCGCAGGTTAGCTGCTGAAAGTAAATACGAGGATGTAACTAATGCAGTCAAGGATGGTTGACCCTACCGTTGCTAATCAGGTAGAGCTTGTTATTCATCGGCTCAATTCCGTTTCGACCCTGCCGTGTATCGCGGCGCGGTTTCTTTCGCACCTCTCGCAGGGCAGGCTTTCTGCCTTCGCCGAAACAATCGAATCCGACCCCGCCCTCGCCGCCAAGATTCTCTCGCTTGCGCATCGCCAGAATATAAGCTACCTCGGCGAAAGCCCCTCGGTCCGCAGGGCGATTGACAAACTGCCCGCGCACGCCGTTCGCGAAGCCGTCTTGGCCGTCAAAATTTATCCCGCCTTCGGCCGCAACGAACAAAGAGTATTATTCAGAAAACAACTCGTAGTGCACTCCCTCGCCGTCGCCTGCTGCGCCGAAGATATCGCCGAAATAATATCTCCTCGAATGGATACGCACCTGGCGTACTCGGCCGGCCTGCTCCACGATATCGGAAAGTTCGCGCTCGATGAAACTATGCCGAGAAGTTTTGCCGCAATCGTCGAGCAGGCAAAATCGCAACAGGCCTCGACAACAACACTCGAACAAAAGCACCTCGGCCTCGACCATACAATCATCGGAAAACGCCTCGCCGAAAAATGGCGCCTGCCGAACCAGATTGCCCTCGCGATCTGGCTGCACCACAGCAACACCAATCTAATTTCTCAAACAATGCCAGAAGCGAAAATCGCGCAGGTCGTCCAGTTAGCTGATTTAATCGCTCGGCAGTGCAACATCGGCCTCTCCGGCAGTTTCGACTCGCCTCGCTTCGCGAGCGAAGCGGGCTCAACCGATTCAGCGAACAAAATAGCGCAGTTATTGGCGATAAGCCCAGGCCAAGTGGAACAAATTCGCCTCAACCTTCCGGAAAAGGTCGAACAAAAAGCCGAAATCCTCGGCCTGAATTCGCCCGTTACCGCAGACGAATATTGCAACATCGTCCGCACCGTCGCCGCCCAGATGGCGCAAAAGCAGACGGAGCTGGTGCTCGAAAACCGCCGCCTACAAACCGCCTTGAGCCATTTCGACTTCACAAAAGAATTCCTGCTGAGCATAGATTCGAATGATGAACCCATCGACATAGCGGAAAACTTCGCACTCCGCTGGCAAAAATTCTACCAGACAGGAATGGTCTGTTTGTATTTGTCCCCACCAGCCGATTCGCCATATATCAAGGCCGTTATCGTGGAAGGCCCCTCGCAGACAAAAACCGTCATGCTGAACGCCCCAACCGAAACGCCTCCCGTCCCCCAGGCAATCGCCAACAGCTTCGCGATTCTTAACGCTCAGGATTACACCGGCTGGCTGTTCGAACAATTGGATGTCAAGTTTGACCTCAGCCATACGAAACTGGTCCCTCTGCTTTCGGCCGGCAGGGCGGTCGGAGCAATCATTTTCGAGCTTCATTACCCTCTCACAAGCGAAACTGAAGGACCGCCGGAAACAGAACTGTTCTCGCAGCAGCTTAAGACAAGCACATCCGTCGCGGGTACCGTCCTTGATATGGCTTTCGCCTGCGCTAACCATCGGCGATTCGCCGAACAGTTCGTCCAGTCGCTTGCCGCGCCCGCTGGCACCCTGCCGGCCCCGCGCCTGACTGCGCAAGCAGTCGCGGGGACAGGCTCAACTCCTGCAAAGTCGGACGTCTTAGACGCCCTCGCTGAAATGGCTGCCGGTGCGGCGCACGAACTGAATAATCCGCTCTCGATAATATCAGGCAGGTCGCAACTGCTCGCTCAGAGTGAAACCGACCCGCAAAAAAAACAAATACTCGGACAAATCCAGAACAATGCCAAAGAAATATCCGCGATTATCGACGACCTCTTCGTCTTCGCCAGCCCGCCTCCGCCGAAGTCGGCCCTGATAGACCACAGACAAATACTCGACGAAGCCATAAAGCTGGCCTCTCAAAAAACCGGCGTCGAACAAATCAACGTCAGTATCGAAGTCGTCGGCAACGTCAAAAAAATCTTCGTCGACTCGGCCCAGGTCGCCGAAGCCGTCGCAAATATCATTTCCAATTCCGTTGATTCTTACGCCGACAGCACAGGCCAGGTGAAAATTACCGCCTGTGGTGACGACACCGGCTACTTCGTGAAACTAACTATCGCCGACACCGGCTGCGGCATGGATGCCGAGACCCTGCAAAAAGCGACGTACCCGTTTTTCTCTAATCTCCCTGCAGGCCGAAAACGCGGAATGGGACTCGCCCACGCCGCCCAGCTCATAAAGCTAAACGCCGGCTCGCTAAATATCACAAGCCGCCTCGGCGATGGAACCACCGTAACAATTCTATTACCCGCCCACTGACGGTTACGGCCACAAATCTTCCTCAAGCCACTTGGCCGCCAGAATAGCGAAGTCCTTGAGGTCGACCTTACAATCCCGATACAGGTCAGCTTCACCACAGCAGTAACCTGTATTGAGCCACTCATCTTTCATTATTTTCAGGTCTCGGTAATCAACCACACAATCACGGTTCAAATCTCCGGCAAGTCCATCAAGACATCTTAGAGGACGCAGTTGCACGTTGTCGAGGTAGTAAATCCCGCCGGTAGTCCAACATACACCGCGGTTCGTGGCAAAGAAAAGCTGGAGATAGGTAAGGTCGTTAAAGTTTATATTCTCGATATACGGAGTATAATCGTAGAAGACTTTTATCGGCTCGCTCGCGTTCTCGTAATCATAATAGCTCGGTTCAGGCCGATCTGCCGTAGGTACAGTAGTCTTCCAATAGCCCCAGCCGACGCCGCCCCCATTGACAACCAGACGAAGTTGGCTGAAAAGACCGTGGGCGGAAGTACCCGTCCAGTCCGAAGCCAATCGGGTAATATCTGCCGAGACCATCTGCCCTTTCCTGAATGGCTCAACAAGATTTTTGCCCATCAGGTCAAGTACGATACCATTCGTCCAGCCGGGTCCAGAAGTGATTTTGAGACTCTTGCTGCCCAGCGTAACTCCGGTGACGGTATCCTGACTTATTGTAAACCCGGAAGCTCCCGGGGCAATTACCCATCCGTCCAAATCTAACCCTTCAAAATCACCTATCACAACCCCGGGCAGCGGGCTGGCCAGTCGCGCATTGTCTAAGTAGTAAACCCCATTGCCATCGTATTGCCCCCATTTTGTGCGGAGAAAAATCTTCAAACTGGTAAGGCTGTTAAAGTCGATACCACTGACAGCATCCTTGTAGTCATAGACGAAGGTAAATGGGGCGTTATGGCATGGGTCATGTTCATACGCCCACTGCGCATTCTCATACAACTGTTTCCGCTGCGACCCATTACCATCGTTTACCTCGATAACCATATAGAGTTGGCTATATGCGCCTGCTGTACTACAATCGCCGTATTCTGGGGTATATGGGTTATTCCACTCATAAGGCGGTGCGTCGTTAACTTCCCGCCGCATAATGTCTAACATAAACACCGTGTTTTCTTTGAGTGCGTTGACATCGTTGGCGTCTGTCAACAGGTTGTACACGATAGCATCATTCCAGCCTACTGTCGCATCGACCTTGAGGCTCTTGTGGTCCAGCGTGGCCCCAATCGCGCTGTAGCTTAAGTCTATATTGGACTCGTTGACGTTAACCCACCCATCCATCTGACCTTCCCAGTTGCCTATCACGTAACCGTTCTCGGTACCATTAGTCGGGCAGGAGCAGGTAAGCGTGTCTTCGCAAGCAATGCTTATAACCTCTTCGCCGCTTTTTATCTTACAGCAATTTGTGATTGTCCCGCCCGGCTCAATACATTCTTTCACATTGACCTTCAGCATAACATGACCCAACTCACCCGGTGACAGAGTGCCGATATGCCAGATAACTGTGCGAGAATTGGAATCATAAACCCCGCCAGCTGAAGCTGAATTAAA